>ERZ1673697.2237-NODE-2237-length-17971-cov-3.583333_pt1 | contig 17971 bp, 15 predicted proteins | sample MGYA00580227_ERZ1673697 | MGnify/ENA primary metagenome ERZ1673697 (study PRJEB41218, sample SAMN15661759) | gut metagenome | host: Homo sapiens | place: Canada: London | collected 2015-08-20/2019-03-30 | study: EMG produced TPA metagenomics assembly of...
ACTGTTCCAAAACTGTTGACCAGCCCCTGAATCATCAGAATTCCAAAATTCATGACGGACTGCTGGACCGAAGCCGCCAGCGAAAATCGAACCACTTCTTTCATGGTCCCCTTCTTCCAGGAAACATTCACTCTTCCGGGCATCAGTTCTCTCTCTTTTATCCAGACATAGAGTCCGATTCCGGCTCCGGCAAAAATCTGGGCTGCCACGGTGGCTATGGCCGCCCCCTCTATTCCCCATCGAAAGCTGACAACAAATAAATAGTCCAAAATAATGTTCATAGCCGACGCAATTCCCAAAAACCATAATGGCAGGGCAGAATTTCCCACCGACCTTAATACAAAGGCAAAAAAATTATATAAAAAAACCGGAAAGATACCGAAAAAAATAATCCACACATAACTTCGCATCATTCCGCAGATTGTCTCCGGCACAGAAAGAAGTCTTAAGATCTCATCAATAAACAAAAATAGCAACACATTCATCAAAACAGCCGCCAAACTGATAAAAAGAAAGGAAGCCGAAATGCTGTTCTTCATCTCCTGCCTGTCTTTTCTCCCAAAATAAAGCGAAAATAATGAGCTGCTTCCCATGCACCGCCCAATCAATATAGAAGTTAAAAATGTCATCAATGTATAAGCGGCGCCGACCGCTGCCAATGCGTCGGCGCCCAGAAAACGTCCCACAATAAAGGTATCTGCAATATTGTAGCACTGCTGCAGAAGATTTCCCAAAATCATAGGTCCGGCAAAGGCCAGAAGGGATTTTGACACATCTCCTGTTGTCAGATCTTTTTTCATAGTCATTTTCTCCTCCCGGCGCCGATGCATGCCACCGCCGCCTTCTTAGCTGCAAAGCTTTCTCTCAGACAGAAGATGCCGGATCTTCGCAATCTCTTTCTTATGGCCCGCATCATCATGGGGCGTCTCCAGATAAAATGGCAGATCCTTTAGCAGTGGATGTTCAAGGACACGAAGCAGAGCCTCCGTCCCTATCTCTCCCTCGCCAAAAGCCGCATGTCTGTCTTTGTGAGACGCAAATGGCATCATACTGTCATTCAGATGAATTGCCCGAAGCAGATTCAGTCCAAGTATTTTATCAAATTCTTCAAGAACACCGTCCAGATCGTGTACAATATCATACCCTGCCGCAAATATATGGCAGGTATCCAGACAAATTCCCACCCTTTCCGGATAATTCATCCCATCCCGGATTTCTTTTAACTGCTCAAAACGGTCTCCGATCTCCGTTCCTTTTCCGCTCATAGTTTCCAACAAAACAGTAATCTTTTCTTTTCCGGTAATAGCCAGATTCAGCCCTCTGATAATATTTTTTATTCCTGCATCTACACCAATTCCAGTATGGCTTCCCGGATGAAAGACCAGATTCTCAATTTCAAGCGCATCCATTCTGGCAATATCCTCTCTGATAACCGTACAGGCAAATTCATATACTTTCTCCTGACTGCTTGCCAGATTCATAGTATAAGGTGCATGTGCCAGAAGTGGTCCAAAGCCATGTTCTTTTCGGATTTTTTGGAACTTCCCGATTTCTTCTTCTGTATACGTCTTATAATTGGAACCGCGGGGATTGCGGCTGAAAATCTGCATAGTGTCTGCTTCCATTTTCACAACATTCTCCGCTGTTTTCGCAATCCCTCCGGCAATTGACATGTGTGTTCCTATCGTAAGCATTTCTCCGCCCTTTTCTCCTTACTCATAGATCGGATATTTCTGACAAATCTGGTTCACAGCCTCGCGAATTTCATCCGCTTTACTGTCAAAATCTGTAACCGTCATCTTAATCAGCCTTGCAATCACTCTCATGTCTTCTTCTACAAGCCCTCTTGTCGTAACGGCCGGTGTTCCAATACGTACGCCGCTGGTTACAAAATGACTCGCCGGGTCATTAGGCACCGCGTTTTTATTTACCGTAATATAGACCTCATCCAGACGATTCTGCAGGTCTTTCCCGGTAATATTCATATTCTGTAGATCTACCAGCATCAGGTGGTTATCCGTGCCGCCGCTTACCAGATCAAATCCTTCTTCTACCATTGCTTCTGCAAGAGCCTTTGCATTCTTAACCACCTGCTTCTGATATTCTTTAAATTCCGGTTTTAACGCTTCTCCAAAACAGATTGCCTTAGCTGCAATAATGTGCATTAGCGGCCCTCCCTGGGTTCCCGGGAAAATCGCTTTGTTAACTGCCTTTGCGTATTCTTCTTTACACATAATAATACCGCCTCTTGGACCACGCAGTGTCTTATGGGTCGTCGTACTTACCACATCAGCATATGGCACAGGGCTCTGATGTAAACCTGCCGCTACCAGCCCTGCAATATGCGCCATATCTACAAAAAGATACGCTCCCACTTCTTTCGCAATATCCGCAAACAGATCAAAACGTATCTCTCTTGGATATGCAGACGCTCCCGCAACGATCATCTTCGGTTTACACTCTTTCGCAATTCTTCTGATTTCTTCATAATCTAAAAAACCTTCATCATTTACATTATAAGGGACAAAATGATACAGCAAACCGGATAAATTTACCGGTGAACCATGCGTCAGATGTCCGCCATGCGCTAAGTTTAATCCCATCACTGTATCTCCCGGCTTCAGAAACGCCTGATAAACAGCTGTATTAGCACTGGCCCCTGAATGCGGCTGCACACAAACATGTTCGCATCCGAAAAGCTTTTTTGCACGCTCAATCGCCACATTTTCAAGAATATCCACATCCTCGCAGCCGCCATAGTAGCGCTTCGCCGGATACCCTTCCGCATATTTATTGGTAGGCACCGTTCCCATCGCCAACATAACCGCAGGGCTGACAATATTCTCGGAAGCAATCAGCTCCAGATTTCTTTTCTGCCGGTTCATCTCAAGAAAAAGTGCATCTCCTATCTCTTCATCACAGCTTCTGATATAATTCATTACCTCGTTCACCATGTTCATAACTTTTGTCCTCCATCTCCTGCTTTTTATGCCTTGTGTATTCTTTAACAAATTTAAGCATATAGAATCGGAAGCAAAATGTCAATATATGTTCTTCTGTTATCTTTGCCTATATCCATCAAGAAATTTACCCATACATTTTATTGCGTCCCTCAAAACCCCTGCTTCCGGCAACAGAACGATCCGGAAATGATCAGGACAGTTCCAATCAAATCCGCTTCCGGGTACGATTAAAATATTCGTTTCATGTAGCAGTTCACGGGCAAACTGTTTATCATCGGTAATATGAAATTTCTTTACATCCAACTTCGGGAAAATATAAAACGCGCTATTATTCTTTACAAATGACAGTCCGTCTATTTTCTCCAGTTCCCCCACGGCGACTTCTCTCTGCTCATAGATTCTACCTCCCGGCTTTACCATTGAAAACGGCGTTTCCATATCTTCCAGGGCTGCTGGTATCACAATTTGAGCAAGGGCATTAGCACAAAGTCTCATGGACGTCAACTGGACGATTCCCTGCCTGTAGTCCTCCGTCAGATTTTTCGGTCCGCTCATCACCATCCACCCGCACCGGTAGCCGCACAGAAAATGTGACTTCGACAATCCATTCATTGTTACTACCGGAATATCTTCTGCCAAAGACGCTACAGAGACATGCTCCAGCCCATCCATTACCAACCGGTCATAAATCTCATCGGCAAAAATCATAATCCCATACTCTCTTGCAATCCCAATCAGTTCCAGAAGAATTTCCCGCGGATATAGCATTCCTGTAGGATTATTGGGATTAATAATGACTATCGCCTTTGTTCTTTTCGTAATTTTCGATCGTATGTCCGCAATATCTGGATACCAGTCCGCCTTTTCATCACAGATATAATACACTGGCTTTCCGTCCGCCATATAAACCGAATTCCCCCAAAGTGAATAGCTGGGAGAAGGAACCAGCACTTCGTCCCCCTTATCCAAAAGTGGCAGCAATGCAAAAGAAATGACTTCGCTAACCCCATTCCCAACAAAAACATCCTCTGGAGTGATTCCTCTGATTCCCTTACTCCTTTCGTATTCACAGATCGCAATCCGCGCTTTTGGCATCCCTTTAAAGTCACAATATCCTACCCCCTCTCGAATATGATGCTCTAAAGCGTGCTCAATACTTTCCGGCAGTCCAAAGCCAAAAGCTGCTGGATTCCCTGTATTCAGCTTCAATATTTCTGACCCCTGTGCCTGCATCTCCATCGCTTCCATAAATAATGTTCCTCTAATATCAGAGTGTATATTCTCCATCCGCTTTGCTCTTGTAATTTTTTCCATTTCCTTTCCCCACCTTTTTATCCGAAATATCTTTTATTTGCTTTCATCATACTCCGGCAGTATAATATAATCAAATACATATAATCATATAATAATTATATTATTTTAACTATAATAAATATCGCCATATTTGCGCAAAAGGAGTATCACTATGTTTACATGGAAAAAATATGTCTATGAAGTATACCGGGAAAAGAGCTTCTCGAAAGCCGCCCAAAATCTCTATATTAGCCAGCCGTCTTTAAGCGCCCGTATTAAGAAAATAGAAAATCTGATCGGTTTCCCTCTCTTTGACAGAAGCACAAGCCCTCTCCAGCTTACGGAAGTAGGAAAGGCCTACATAGAAGCTGCGGAAGAGATTTTCCAAATCGAACAGCGGGTAGAGAATTATATCAATAACCTAACCACCTTAAAAACCGGAAATCTGTCCATCGGCGCCAGCAATCTTTTTGCCGCCTATGTACTCCCGCCGTTGATTACCCAGTTCAAGCAAAAGTATCCTCATATCGGTGTCCATCTTACTGAAGGAAATACCACCCAGCTAGAGACAATGCTCAGTAATAATTCTCTGGATTTTGTCATTGACAATTACCACTATGACAGTACTCTGTATAACAAAGAACTCTACTGCCATGAAAATATTCTTCTTGCTGTCCCGAAGCATTTTCCCATCCATGGAAGTCTTGAAGAATACCAGCTTTCCTATGAAAGCATCAAAAACAAAAGCTACCTGGACTCTGTACATCCGGCTGTTCCGCTCCATACATTTTCCGAACTGCCTTTCATCATGCTTGCTCCTGGAAACGATACCCGTATCCGAGGAGACAGGCTGTGCAGGGAGGCCGGATTTCACCCTAATATTATTCTGGAGCTCAACCAGCAGTCAACGGCTTACATGGCGGCTTCCACACAGCTTGGGGCAACATTTATCAGTGATATTTTGGTAAGCCAACTCCCTTCTTTTGAAAACCTTGTTTACTATAAACTTGATGGCAGCGCCGCGAAACGTCAGGTATTTTTTTACTACAAAAACCATAAATACAAAACCCGTGTTATGGAAGAATTTCTCATCGTCATGCATGAAAGAATGACAAAAATATAACGAAAATATCTTCGCAGATTCCATAGAAAAATAATTTTTAACGTGCTACAATGAAATCATATTATTGACTATAAACGGAGGATAGAAAAGTGGGCATTTTATCAAACATCGAACCAAAAGAAGTATTCTATTATTTTGAAGAATTAAGCCGCGTACCGCGAAAAACATTTTACACAAAAAAAGCCAGTGATTTCTGTGTAGAATTTGCAAAAACACACCACCTGGAATATGTGCAGGACGAAGTAAATAACGTAATCATCAAGAAACCGGGAACTCCCGGCTATGAAAATAGTGAACCGGTTATTTTACAGGGACATCTGGATATGGTAGCCGTAAAGACACCGGAAAGTACTCATGATTTTGAGAATGACCCATTGGATCTCTTTGTTGAAGACGGCATGATCGGTGCAAAGAACACTTCTCTGGGCGGTGACGACGGAATCGCAATCGCATTTGCAATGGCAATTCTTGCAAGCGATAACATCCCCCATCCACCGATTGAAGCAATTTTTACCACTGACGAGGAAATCGGAATGTACGGGGCATATGCCATTGATTTATCTGAACTGAAGGGAAAAAAATGTCTGAATATTGATTCGGAGATAGAAGGTGTTCTGACCGTAGGCTGCGCCGGAGGATTTGTCTACGATACATACATTCCAGTAGAGTGGAGCGAAGAGGACGGAGTAGAAATCACGCTCTCCATAAATGGATTACAGGGCGGCCATTCCGGTGCTGAGATTCAGAAACAGCGCGGCAATGCCCACAAGATTATGGGGCGTGTTCTTAACTCACTCGCCAATACCTACGACTTCAACCTGCTCAGCACCGACGGTGGTTCTGCCGCCAATGTTATTGCTCAGAATAACCAGACCGTTATTGTGGCAGAGACAGAACAGGCAGAAGCCATTGTAAATGCTGTCTCTGCGTTAAAAGAAGAAATCTCTGCTGAATTTCTTGGTTCAGAGCCGGATTTTATCCTGACTGCCACAATCGGAGAGAGCAAAACTGTAAAGGCATTTGATGCAGACTCTACTTCCCGTGTCATTACCTACTTGTATGGCGCTCCGAACGGTGTACAGTGCTATGACCGTACCTTCCCCTCCAATGTGGAAACTTCTCTGAACACCGGAATTGTAGAAACCTCAGATAATACGGTACGTGTAAGATTCCAGGTAAGAAGTTCCCTAAAGAGCAAATTAGAAGATATGAAAAATGTGATGAATATGTGGTGTGAGCTTGTGGGCGCTTCCTATGAGCTTTCCGGCGAATACCCCGGATGGAGCTTTTATCCGGATTCCACCCTCCGTCCGCTGATGATTAAGATTTACAGCGATATGTTCGGTACCGAGCCAACCGTAGAGACTACCCACGGCGGATTAGAATGTGGAATCCTGATTGACAAGAAAGCGGATTTAGACATTGTATCCTTCGGCCCGAATTTGCCGGATGTTCATTCTGTAAAAGAACGGCTTGACATTGCATCCACTGCACGTTCCTGGGAATACCTGAAAGCAGTCCTGAAAGCTTGCAAATAAATTTGCCGGAATCTGATACAGAAAGCGTGCCACTGGCACCCTTTCTTGCATACTAAGGTATAAACTAGATTCCCGCTCCATAAACGATTCGTTATGGAGCGGGAATTTTATATTTTATGTTTGTCTGCTATCTAAATTCTAAATAGTACCATTTCATCCGTAAAAGTCCATTTCTCTGGACAACTGTTACTATATCTCCTTCTTCCGCCTGCTTATATTCATCTATTGAAACTTCTATATCTTCATCTCCATATTTTCCATCCCATGGTTTTACAGTTACATAATACATTTCTGCCTTACCTGATGACGAATGTTTATCTACAACTCTTACCCGATATTCCTCGGCCACACTAAAATCAAAATCTATATTAATAACGCAAAGTGCACCGAACCAAAAGAAACTGACACAAAAGATATAACCAGCAGCAACCAGTATTTTTCTCTTATATTCTTTTGAAAAAATGAAAAAAGGAATAATAAAAGTAAGGGATATAGCACCCCACATTACCCAAAATAACTGGTTATACCTATGATTATCTGCGCCCCATATAAAGAAAAGAAAACCAGAAACCAGAACCGTTATTACCACAGAGGTAAAACCGCCTTGTTTATCTTCTGAGAAACTAATTCTGTCGCTATTCCGAATATAACGTACAATTGTCAAAACCGGAAAAACTACCGCTCCCGTAGTAAATAAAAATCCTATATAAGGAACCCCCCAGCTTAAAAGAAGACAAAAAAAGGTACATGTTTTATAAACTTCTATCCGATGATCTTCAAATTTTTCCGGTCTTGCCCACGATTTATACCAGGGAAATTTTTTAGGAAGTTTCTTCACAAGTTTTTTTCTTATGCCGCTGTTATCATGGTAGATAATATAAACAGACACCAGAAAAAACAGCGCCGGTCTGACAATAACTCCCGGAAGCATCATTAAAAGAATATATGCTGCAAAAAACAGCACTGTTTCTATAAAAACTCCCAACCATGATTCTTCAAAATTAATCTTTTTCTTTTTTCTCCTTTTCCCCATCAGCCTTTATCCCCTGTTCTTCACTCCCTGGGTATCCCTCTTTCCTATCTTCAGCCGGTTCAGAGTTACCTCCTTCTCTTTAAATGCTACCTTCGCCTCCGTTCCTTCCACAAAGAGATATACGTTCTCCAGCTCATCATCCTTCTTAAGCTTAATTCCCCGGACACCAATGGCTCCTTTTTTCTTTTCGGAAACTTCCTCTGCCGGGAAACGCAGGAAGAACCCATCCCGGGTCTGCAGGACAACATGCTGATTATCCGTGATGACCTGAACACAGAGCAGCTCGTCCCCATCCTGAAACTTCGTTGCCACAATGGTTCTCTTCGCCACCTGAAATTCCGTTCCCTCAACCTTCTTAATCATACCTTGCTTTGTTGCAAAGAGAAGCTTGGCGAATCGCATCTGCTCCGCATCGCAGATATAGACAATTTCCTCCTGTGTGCTGTCATAGTTGCTGACATTATCTACAGGAAGTCCTTTATCCCGGAATTTTCCGAAAGGCAGGTCTAATACCTTCATCTGATGCATCTTTCCGGTATTGGTAAAGATACACAGCTTTCCGGTGTTCATACAGGAGACCACATATTTGTTCTCGCTGTCAGCCGCTTCCTTATTACGTTCATAGGTGGGCAGGTCTATCGTCTTCGCATAACCAAACCTGTCCATCAGAAACATCACTTCCTGTTCTTCTATCTTCTTCTCTTCAAATACGGCTTCTTCCGCATTCTCTACTACGGTACGGCGTTTTCTTCCGAATTCTTTTTTATACTGATCTAATTCTTCTATGATTACATCTGACATGGAATTATAATTGTTCAGAATATCCTCGTATCTCTCAATTTTTTTCAGAGTCTCGTCATGCTCTTTCTGAAGCGCCTCAATCTCCAGTCCAATTAATTTGTAAAGACGCATCTCCAGAATTGCTGTCGCCTGACGCTCAGTAAACCGGAGCATCGCCGCCATCTTCTGGGATATTTTTGACTTAAACTTAATATTCTCTGTGATCCCCTGGGTCAGGCACGCCTTCGCGTCCTTCACATTCTGGCTGCCCCGGAGAATCTCAATAATCAGATCGATCACATCACAGGCCTTAATAAGTCCTTCCTGAATCTCTTTCTTGTCCAGTTCCTTTGCCAGAAGATTCTTATACTTTCTGGTGGCAAGTTCAAACTGAAAATCCACGTGATGCTCAATAATTTTCTTAAGCCCCATGGTTTCCGGGCGTCCGTCTGCTACCGCCAGCATATTAACGCCAAAGGTATCCTCCAGCCGGGTCTTTTTATAAAGCATATTGGTGAGATTCTCTACATCTGCTCCCTTCTTCAGTTCAATAACGATGCGAATTCCTTCCTTGGAAGACTGGTTGGAAATGTCTACGATGTCGGAAGTTTTCTTAGACTCCACCAACGCACAGACATCATTTAAAAATTTCCCGATTCCCGCCCCAATCATGGTGTAAGGAATCTCCGTGATTACCAGGCGCTTCTTTCCGCCTTTCATATCCTCCACTTCCACCTTGCCGCGAATCTTAATCTTGCCGGAGCCTGTCTCATAAATATTTAGAAGATCGTCTTTATTTACAACAATACCGCCCGTAGGGAAATCCGGTCCCTTCACGTATTTCATCAACTGCTTCGTGCTGATGGCGTCATTTTTCATATATGCCTTTACCGCATCAATAACTTCTCCAAGATTATGAGTCGGAATGCTGGTAGCCATACCGACGGCAATCCCCTCCGCACCATTTACCAGAAGGTTGGGAACCCGCACAGGAAGCACTTCCGGCTCTTTCTCCGTCTCGTCGAAATTCGGTACAAAGTCCACAATATCCTTATCTAAATCCGCGAGAAATGCATCCTGGGTAAACTTGGCAAGCCTGGCTTCCGTATAACGCATGGCGGCGGCTCCGTCTCCCTCAATAGAGCCAAAATTTCCGTGTCCGTCTACCAGAATCATGCCTTTCTTAAAGTCTTGTGCCATAACCACCAGTGCTTCATAAATAGAACTGTCGCCGTGGGGATGATATTTACCCATGGTATCTCCCACAATACGCGCACATTTTCTATAAGGCTTGTCATACCGGATTCCAAGTTCATGCATATCATAGAGCGTTCTTCTCTGCACCGGTTTTAATCCGTCACGCACATCCGGGAGGGCTCTCGCAATAATCACACTCATAGCATAATCAATATATGATTTTTTCATTACGTCCGAATATTCGGTACGGATAATCTGCTGGCTTTCCATTTCTCATCTGCTCCTTCCTATATATCCAATTCCGCTTCCGTAGCATTCTCATAAATAAACGCCCGCCGCGGTGGTACCTCTGTTCCCATCAGCATCTCTGTCACGCTGGAAGCCATTCTCGCGTCCTCAATTTCCACTCGCTTAAGAATCCGGGTTTCGGGATTCAGTGTTGTTTCCCATAACTGTTCTGCATCCATTTCTCCCAACCCTTTATACCTCTGGAGGGTAAACGGCCCACTGTGAGTCTTTCTGTATCGTTCCAGCGCCTTATCGTCATACAGATATTCTTCTTCCCCCTTCTTCGGCATTGCCTTATAAAGAGGCGGCATGGCAATATATACGTGTCCCTCATAGATAAGCTCCGGCATAAACCGGTAAAACAGGGTCAAAAGCAGTGTAGAAATATGGGCACCGTCCACATCCGCATCTGCCATAATGATAATCTTGTCATAACGCAGTTTGCTGATATCAAAATCATTTCCATATCCTTCGGAAAATCCGCAGCCAAAAGCATTAATCATGGTCTTTATCTCTGCATTAGCAAGTATTTTATCTATGCTCGCCTTCTCCACATTCAGAATTTTCCCGCGGATTGGAAGAATCGCCTGGTACATTCGGTCCCTTGCCGTCTTAGCTGAGCCTCCCGCGGAATCTCCCTCTACGATAAAAATCTCGCACCGGGAAGCATCCCGGCTCTCACAATTCGCAAGCTTTCCATTGCTGTCAAAGGAATATTTCTGCTTCGTCAGCAAATTGGTTTTCGCACGTTCTTCTGTCTTCCTGATTTTCGCCGCTTTTTCCGCACAGGAAAGAACCTTTTTCAATGTATCCAGATTTCGGTCAAAGAAACGGACAATCTCATCATTCGTCACTTTTCCGGTGGCCTTCGCCGCATCCGGGTTGTCCAGCTTCGTCTTCGTCTGCCCCTCAAACCTGGGATCCGGATGCTTAATGGAGACGATTGCCGTCATACCGTTACGGATGTCCGCACCTGTAAAATTAGCGTCCTTCTCCTTCAGCACCCCCAGCTCCCGAGCGTACTGGTTCATAACGGTAGTAAAGGTTGTCTTAAATCCGGTCAGATGGGTCCCGCCTTCTGCATTGTAGATATTATTACAGAAACCAAGAACATTTTCATGGAATTCATTTACATATTGAAATGCCGCTTCCACTTCAATTCCCTCTGCCATCCCTTTAAAATACACCGGCTCATGTACTGTTTCTTTCTTAGCATTCAACTCTTTAATAAAACCGAGGATTCCATCCGGTTCATGGAATACGATATGTTCCGGCTCACTCAGACGTTTATCTTCATAAATAATGGTAAGAGACGGATTCAGATAAGCCGTCTCATGCATACGGCTCTTTACCTCTTCTCCACGGAATTTTGTCTTCTCAAAGATCGTATCATCCGGAAGAAAATTCACCTTCGTTCCGGTCTTCTTCGTCTTGCCAATTCTGGGTAAAAGACCATCTTCCAACTCAATAACCGGAACGCCCCGCTCATATCTGTCATGGTGAATATATCCTTCCCTGCTGACCTCTACGTCCATATAGGCAGACAGTGCATTTACCACAGAAGAGCCTACCCCGTGAAGCCCGCCGCTTGTCTTATAAGCAGAACTGTCAAACTTTCCTCCTGCATGAAGCGTCGTATATACGATTCTCTCGGCAGACACGCCTTTGGCGTGCATGCCGACCGGAACACCACGTCCATTATCAGATACCGTCGCAGAACCGTCTTTTTCCAGTGTTACCTGTATCTCCGTACAATATCCCGCCAGGTGTTCGTCCACTGCATTATCCACAATTTCATAAATCAGATGATTCAGTCCCTTGGTTGACACGCTTCCTATATACATTCCCGGTCTTTTCCGGACTGCTTCAAGTCCTTCCAGTACCGCAATACTATCCGCATCGTATGTATTCTTCTTCGCCATGTTACCTAAACCTCTCTTCTATCAAACTCTTCCGCGTATCTTTTGTACCCACAATCTTTTATAGTATACCCTAAGAAACGCAATATTTCCAGTCTTATTCGATAAGTACTGTATGCAGAAGATCTGCCAGCACTTCCATAGCATTCTTCATTTCTTCTACGGTATTGGTCTGTGCACCTGCCTCTATAAGCAGTGATTTTGGCATGAAATGCATGTTGTACCGATAGCCTCTTAGATAAATCCTTCTGGCAAATCCGGGATATTTATTGTTTGCCGCCACCTGCATCTGAAGGGAAAACGCCAGATTGTCCTGAATATACGGATTTGCAAGATAATCAATCTCACCGTTAGCCCTTGTCTTGCTTAGCCCATTAAAGAACATAATCTGCGCAGTCTGCTTGCCATTTACCTCTGTCACCAGATGAGTGCCCTCATTCACACCATCTCTGTGCAGGTCGATGACAACCTCTATGGTTGGATTTTCTTCCAGTATCTTCTGAATATCCGGCTTTGCCATATCATACGCTTTGCTTCTGTCCAATTCCCCGTTAATCAAATCGTACACGCCGGTATGATGAAGCGTCTGGATCTGATAAGTATGATTTAAAAGCTCTGTCAGATAATCGCCGACTCCCACAATAGAAGTAGACGGATCTCCCTCCACAGAATCTGCAAACATTTCTTGTGAATGTGTATGGTAAACCAATATCTTCGGACCGTCCGTCTCCTGGTTAATCTTCATATTTTTACTTAACAGCTCTTCCCCTTTTAGCTCATCCGGCCGTATCATAGTACTGCTGTCTACCGCATAGAAATTACTGATGAGGTAGTTAAAATCGCTCATTTTCTCTATAGAAGTATCCAACGGTACTCCGGTGGTGTGAAGCGTCTGTGCTGAATCATCTTCTCCATTCACCAACTGTCCGTCTGCCCCCACTTCATTCTCATCATTTGCCTGTGCCGCCAGAATCATAGCATATGTATCCGCATCCGAGGTGTCTGTCTCGGATGCGGACTTCCCTTCTACGTAACCTCCAAGAGGAATCAATTCATTTGCCTTAGACAGCAGCCATTCCCCCATCGAATGACTTTTATCTCCTTCGAGATAAGAAAATCCGGTCAGGTACATTACTTTGGACTGCTCCAATAGTTCTTCCGCAACCTCTCCTTCTACCGCCTGAAACGGATGAATATCGAGCTTGATTCCTCCATAGATTATGAGAATTCCAAACACCAGTCCGAGCAATACGGTATGCACGCTCCATTTTCTTTCCAAATATTCCCACCCATTTCTATTTCCTGCCCAATCAGACATTTATTCATTCACTTTTATACTATATGAAACTATACCTGATTTGAGAATAGCAGATTCAAAGCTTCTGAAATTGTGTAACTGATTCGTTTTACCGTATCGTCAATGTCCTTCGGCGTTACAAACATTCCATTTAAATGCGGAGCTATCAGTTCTTTTACTAATTCATATTTTTCCGCCGCACTGTATCCCTGCATCACCACGCCTACTCCTTTTAACATCTCAGAGCTTTCCAAAGCCGCCAGAAGATTTTCCATAGCGTCATTTACAATTGTAGCCGCATCAACCACCGTCGGAACGCCTATGGCGATTACAGGAACTCCCACCGTTTCCCGATTAATAGCATTTCTCTGGTTTCCTACACCTGATCCGGGATGTATTCCTGTATCTGCAATCTGAATGGTACGGTTCAGTCTTTTAGAATTCCGCGCCGCAAGGGCATCAATGGCTACAATAAAGTCCGGTTTTGTCTCCTGCACGATTCCTTTGACAATCTCTACCGTCTCCATTCCGGTCTGCCCCGTCACTCCCGGCACAACGGCACTGACCAGATGTACTTTTTCCTCCCCCATAGCGTATTTCCCATATTCTTTTATAATATGGCGGGTAACATTCAGATTGTCTGCCACATATGGTCCCAGCGCATCCGGTGTCACCTGGCGGTTGCCAAGCCCCACCACAAGCACAGAATAGTCTCCCTTCTCCTTCTTTAACAGCGTCTTCAAAAATTTTGACAATTCTCTGGATATCTCTTCATGGTATCCTTCATCCGGAATCGCCATGTTGGGCGCTTCTATAGTAATATAAGTACCCACCGGTTTTCCCATGGTTTTTGCTCCGTTCTCCGTCTCAATTTTCACCGTTGTAATCTTAATTTCCCTCTCCTCATCATAATTCTCTTCCAGGACAACTCCGGATATCTCCACATTGTCAGCTTCAAAACGCTCTTTCTGCTCCAAAGCCAGATCAGTTCTAATACTGTACTTTTCAACCATTTCCAAATCCTCACTTTATCTCATCATTATTGCTAGTTTTTACAATAATTTCAGAAATATGTATTGACATTAAAGAGTCATTAGCATAAAATAAACACGTATGTTTCGTTAGAACGTCCGTGTCCGGCTCTAACGAATATATTTATCGAGCTTGAATCGAAATATGAGGATATTGGAGGTGGACAAGTTGGCTAATATCAAATCTGCAAAAAAGAGAATTTTAGTGAATGAGACAAAGAATGCCAGAAACAAGGCTATCAAATCTAAAGTTAAGACTTGCGCAAAGAAAGTTGAAACAGCTGTTGCTAATAAGGATGCCGCTGCTGCTGCAGAAGCACTGAAGGTTGCAATCGTTGAAATCAATAAAGCAGGAAGCAAGGGTGTTTATCATAAGAACACATGCGCCAGAAAGATTTCCCGTCTGACAAAAGCTGTTAACGGAATTGCTTAATCTATAAACACAAAAAAAGACAGCCATACCGTCATGTGGCTGTCTTTTTTTACTGCTATAATTTAGAATATCCATAGCTATTCACAATTGCTTCCACCCGCTTGCCTTCTTCGCACATTGGGCATTTTGCCGGTTCATACGCCCGATAGTCCGGAATATCTCTTGCCGTAAAAATCGTCTTAATCTCCATACCTGCAATCTTATTTACCGCGCTGAATATGGACGCAACCCCACACACCGTTCCGCCATAATACAGTACACATTCGATTGCCCTGTTAATGGTCTTTCCGGTGGTAACCGACGCAGCCAGAATCAATACCTGTTGGTCTTTAATCATTCTCTGCTTATTATCGCGGAACATCATCTGTCCAATCGCATCAAACTCCGGTGTAATTACAGAAATATTATTTCCCGCACTCAACGACATACGATTGCTGTCTGCAAGCTGCTCTGCCATAAAGGTTCCGATAACTTCTGTCTCGTCCAGACACACAATTGTATTAACAAAAGTATTGGACATATACTCATGCGCAAGCTCCTTGGCAGCTTCTCTGGCATTGTTGTGCCTTGATTTGACGGTAGACATATCAATGTATGTATTCAGATGGGAATTGCTTGTTGCAAAATGTCCCTTCAATACCTTGATACGCGCTTTGGGGTTTTTGGTTGAGCGAAGATCCTCAAGTCTCTCATCCATGGTTTGTTCCTCCTGTCCCTTTTTATTCAGTGTATCACAAAATTGGCTCAAAAGGAAGCATAAGAACACAAAAAGCGCAGGATCCGTAAACTATGGACTCTGCGCTTTTTCTCACACAATAACTAGTTATTGATTAACTTATCTTCATCACTCCAGCTGTAAAGCTTTCTTACTTCTTCTCCAACTACTTCTGCCGGATGCTCTGCCGCTTTCTTTCTCATAGCCTTGAAGTGTACCTGACGTCCTGCCGGGGACATATCCAGTAAGAATTCTTTTGCGAATGTACCATCCTGAATATCAGACAGAATCTTCTTCATTGCTATCATGGTATCTTCCGTAATAATCTTCGGTCCTGTAATATAATCGCCATATTCAGCAGTATTGGAGATGGAATATCTCATTCCTGAGAAACCTGACTGGTAAATCAGATCTACAATCAGCTTCATCTCATGGATACATTCAAAATATGCATTTCTCGGATCATAGCCTGCCTCAACCAATGTCTCAAAACCTGCCTGCATCAGCGCACATACACCGCCGCAAAGAACAGCCTGCTCACCAAAGAGGTCTGTCTCTGTCTCTGTTCTGAATGTAGTCTCAAGGACACCTGCTCTTGCTCCGCCGATTCCCAATGCATATGCAAGCGCCTTGTCAAGCGCTTTTCCTGTTGCATCCTGCTCTACTGCAATCAGACACGGAACACCCTTACCAACTTCATACTCACTTCTTACTGTATGTCCTGGTCCCTTCGGTGCAATCATAGTTACGTCTACGTTCTTCGGAGGTGTGATACATCCGAAATGAATATTGAAACCATGTGCAAACATCAGCATGTTGCCTTCCTCAAGGTTCGGTTCAATGTCCTTTTTGTACATGTCAGCCTGTAATTCATCGTTGATAAGAATCATAATGATGTCAGCCTGTTTTGCTGCTTCAGCCGCCGTAAATACCTGGAAGCCCTGCTCTTCAGCTCTCTTCCATGATTTACTTCCCTCGTAAAGGCCGATGATTACATCACACCCGGAATCCTTTAAGTTCAATGCATGTGCATGTCCCTGGCTTCCGTAACCGATGATTGCAATCTTCTGTCCTTCCAATACTGATAAGTTACAGTCTTCCTGATAATAAATTTTTGCCATTGCTGCATTCCTCCTACCATATGTATATATTATATATTGTTAAAGGTTATTTCCTTTAGCCAGCTAATCAATAAATGTCACGTCTTTAATGCCGCGCGCCAGACCGGTAATGCCCGTTCTCGCAAGCTCCAGTATCTCATATCCATCCAGAAGGTTCAGGAAAGCTTCCAGCTTGGACTGATTACCGGTAAGCTCCACCATCAGGCATTCCTTCTCAACATCTACTACCTTCGCCCGGAAAATATCTGCCAGAGAAATCACTTCTGATCTCTGGGAAGCATCTGCGCGAATCTTAACCATAATCAATTCTCTGTAAACGGATTCTTCCGGCTTCAGCTCCTTAATCTCAATAATATCCTCCAGCTTACGAACCTGTCTCTCAATCTGAGACAAAATCAATTCATCTCCGCTCGTCACAATTGTAATTCTGGTAAATCTCGGATCTGCGGTCGTTCCTGCCGTAATACTGTCTACGTTATATCCCCGTCTGCTGAACAGACCGGCAATCCTGCTGAGTACACCGGGATTGTTGTCAACCAATAATGAAAATACTCTTTGCATACTGCACCTCTCAATTCTTGTTTCTTTTTAAAAACAGAGTGCGTTCTGTTTTTTTATAATAACAACATCTATCTGATTTGTCAAGAGTATCCTCTGATTTATTTCTGCATTTGCTCATATAAATCATTCAGATACACCCACCTGTCCATTTTTTCCTCTAATTTTCCTTCTGCCTCTTCCTTTTTTTCCATCAATTCCTTCAATTTTACGGAATTAGTTGCATGCACCTCCATCTGTCTTTCCAGGTCTTCTATCTTTTCTTCCAACCCTGCAATTTCATCGTCAATTACTGCAAATTCCCGTTCTTCTTTATAGGTAAAACGCAGCTTTTTCTCATGCTGTTTCCAGGTATTCTTTGATGGACTCTCTGCCTTTTTTTCTTCTTTTTGCGGTGCTTTTTGCAGATTTACCGATATATCCTCGCTTTCCTTTTTCAACAGATAATCAGAATATCCTCCTTCGTACTGCTGCAAATGTCCACTGCCGTCAAATGCAAAAATGCGGTCTGCCACATTATCCAGAAAATACCGGTCGTGGGATACGGTTATCACAATTCCCTGGAAGGAATTCAGATAATCCTCCAGTACGGTCATCGTAGGGATATCCAGCGAATTCCCCGGCTCATCCAGCAGAAGAACATTGATTTCTCCACATAAAACACCCAGAAGATAGAGCCTTC
>ERZ1673697.2244-NODE-2244-length-17942-cov-4.251356_pt1 | contig 17942 bp, 21 predicted proteins | sample MGYA00580227_ERZ1673697 | MGnify/ENA primary metagenome ERZ1673697 (study PRJEB41218, sample SAMN15661759) | gut metagenome | host: Homo sapiens | place: Canada: London | collected 2015-08-20/2019-03-30 | study: EMG produced TPA metagenomics assembly of...
ATTGCTGCGAAAATATTTTGCAGCCAGTTGTTAAACATAGGGCGAAGGAAACCATATATCAGGCAGAATATGAATACCGGCGCAGTAATGCTCAAGAGCAAAATCATAACCTCGGCGACCATAGAAACGAAGGCCGTGACTATCATCAATACAAATACTCCTAACCATACATAGAATTGAGCCGTCATCCCCTCATCTTTAATATATGTAGAATCATCCATGTCATGCAGCGTTTTACCCAGCACCTTAGCCTTATTCCATAAGGAATCTAGTAATTGCCAAATACTATCACTGCCTGAAAAGCCCTCCTTTAATCCATTAATTGCGTCGATTACACCATCAAGATAACCCTCGGCGTTTGCTACAAAGGAAAGGATGATCGCCATCCTCATGATGTCCCAGACTACATCCTCCATTGGCGTGGAGAGCTTGCCTGCTAAGGTCTGGTAACCGCGCCATGTGATGTAAAGGGTGGCTGACATAGCAGCCAGCCCCATCATCATGGAAGAGTAAGACATCATCAATCCCTTTGTGGCGTCTGTAATTCCTCCGATGAGGTATTTATCAACACCAACAAAAAGACCGGCGCTCATAGATTACTCCTCTAAGTTGTTTAAATCTGGAGTGGGGGCATTTAGTTGCTTGATTTGAGAATGGGCTTCATTGGCGTTCTTGCAGTTTTCCGATGCATCTCCCGATTTTTGGCATTTTTCATAAACAACCTTTAATTCATCAGGATGTTCCCGATACCATTTTGTTGTTTTAGCTTCTTCTTTACACCCAATTACCGCAAAGCATAATGCCAGGGATGAAGCTAAAATTGTTTTTTTTGATAACATGAATACCTCATAAGTTATTTAGATCAGCTGTTGGTGCATTCAGTTGCTGCTTATTCCATTGCTTGTTTCTTTCTTCCTTAAGCACCTGTTCACGCTTTTCAGCAGCCTTTACGCTCATTTCCCATTGATTGGTCAGCGTATTAAGCATGACTGATTTTAGCTGAATGCTGTTTGCAAGGTCTTGAGATTCCTTCGAATCTTTCGAAAGTGCGATCCGGTTAGAAAGCCTGTCTATTTCTGCCAGTGTTTTGTCTACATCCCGTTGAATGTCGTTTGTCTGCTCCAGCTGTACAGCCTTGTTGATAACCTCCTGTTTGCAGACATCCGCATAACTCCCGGACTGGCCTGTGTTGCAGGTATTGAATATTTTGTACTTCTCGTACAGCTCATCGAACTGACCGGAAGACCCCCCGGACATCAGCAGGTCATTGAGTGCCTGTCCGGGTTTACGAAGCCTTTCAATGTCTGCTGTCAGGCTTTTGGCCTGATTAACAAAATCAGCAATGTCGCGCTCGCCGGTGGCGGTTTCCAGCTGGTCTTTATACGCCTGAATCTGGCTCTGGTAGTGCTTCGCCGTTTCCATCCAGCGCTGCGCTTCTTTGAGCCATTCCGTCTCGCGCATCGGGTCAGCATCAACCAGAACGGGGATACCGGCATTTGCCAGGGGACTTGCCATCATGCAGACGAAAAAAAGTGCACGAAAACGAGTTTTCATAGAGAGCTCCTTTTATCAGAGTGCCTTAGCCATGTAGGTATCAAGCCACTCATGCGGCTGCATACCTTCACGGTAAATGGATTCGAAGATTTCGAGGTTAGGGGCGTCGCCGCTCATTACTTTCGTGTAACGGCCAATCCCGGACAGATCGAGCGTGACACGTGCTGCAAAGCGTTTGGTATCACCACGTCTGAACTGATTTTTAACTACAACATACTGGCGGGCTTGAGGGTCCAGCCCTTTAACCACGTCGAATACCTCAGGCTCAAATTTCATGCCGTCAACATAGTGAGACCTGTCGGCGCTGGGGTTGGCCGCAAGGATCTGCGTACCGCACTGCTCGATTACCGCCGGTGCGATGTCATCCTTGATAATTTCGTGAGGCGACTGCGTACCCACGACCAACATCCCATTGAGCTTACGGATGGTTTTCAGCTTGTTATAGGCAAAATCCTTGAATACCGGGTCACGCAGCCACTTCCAGAATTCATCCATATAGATGACCAGGCGACGACCATCAAGCAGGCTGGTAATGCGGTAAAGCAGATAAAACGATATCGGCGCACAAACGTTGCCATCGTCCAGGAACTCAGTACCGTCGATGCCGAAGTTATCGCAATTGCTGATATCGAACGTGTCAGACTCGTTATCAAACACCCAACCAAACTCCCCACCCTGCGCCCATTGGGATAGCCGGATATCCAGACCATTCTCCTGGGCTTCCTTTGTGGCCGGTTCTGGTAACTGCTCCCTGAGCCGGGTAATACCAAAACGACGATATTCCGGCTCATCGCTCATGACGGCATTAACCGCGATGCTCAGACGTTGTTCATCACGTGGAGTGATCGTTGAGCCGTTACGGGTACAAAGGATTTTCATCAGTTGTTTGATGAAGTTGATATTGCGTTTGTTTGCCGGCAGAGAGAATGGATTCCACCCTGTACGCTCACCACTGATAACCCGATAATAACGCCCATCAAGCGCCCGGATGTTCATTTCCGCGCCCCTGTCTTTATCGAGGTAAACAGTCGTAAGCCGTTTGGTTCTGGCATCAGGCGAAAAGCTGTCTGCCCGCCTGTATTTCTGCTGCATGTTCTCGAGGAACGTCATCAGCATGGTTTTCCCTGAACCGTTCGTACCAAGGATGCAGGTACTGGCCGGGTTTTTCTCGTCAAACTCATCCTTATCAGCGAGTGTGTTATGCAGGTTCAGATAGTACCCATCGCCGGACGGTGTACGCAGCAGCGCCATCGCATCACCCCACGGCGCATGATCGCGCTTGCCGGGGTAGAAGTTATGGAGCGCGGCCAGCTCGACAAAGTTCTGGCTGCTCAGTTCGCCTTTACGTGGCCGCAGATTGTAGTTACCAGGCAGCTGCGCCATGTAGGCCGCTGAGAGCGATATCTCTGCCGGAACCGGCGTTATCCCGATGTTGTTCAGGGCATTACTGATTTCATTGGTATCGGCAACCAGGCTGTCCAGCGTCGGTGAATGCACCATGATTGAAAAATGATGCTTACCATAGGCAATTTTTCCCGAGGTCAGCAGGTCTAGCGCGACATCCAGATCGAGACGCTGGGAAATCGCATCATCATCTGAGCTCATGAGCAACCGGCGGGTACGCTTGATTGCGTTTTTCGCTTCTTCCCTGGACATACAGGTGTACGACTGTGTGATCACATAATCACACGGCGCATACAAAAGGGAGTCCATCATCCCGGTTCCCGTTTCCTCTGAGAACTCTTTAACTTCCAGCCCACGAAAGTAGCTTGTGCCGCTGACGTGATTAATCTGGCCGGATTCAGCGGAAAAGAACAACGCCGCAGCGCCCATAACGTCATACGCCGGTGTGCGCGTAACGCGAACTCTCCGCCACTGGTGAGTCAATAGGTACTCATAGAACGCCAGCTGAGACGAATACACCGCCTTACCTTCGGTGAAGGTGCCAAGAGAACGCGCACCGTAGCGCGAAAACGCTGTGTCCAGGGTGCTTTTGATTTCCAGCATTTCCTGTAATGCACCGTCTAGCTCTTTAAGCTTTTCAGTGTCTTTCATGCGTTTGCGTTCTGCCTTTTCCAGCCCGACAAACGGTCTGAAACAGACCGTTATAAAAAGCCGGTTCCGGCGGAATGGCGCATCTTTTAGCGAGGCATAGTAGAGCTCGCTGATCTTATCGGCATAAGGATTGCCCGATTCCTTATGCAGCGAGTCCGTAAACTGCTCCCGGATGTTGTGGACATAGAAGGTAACCGGCAGCCCTTCGAACGAACGGATAAGCCCGTGTAGCTGATTTGTGCCAATCTGGAGTGTCTCTTCCGATTCGCAGTCGAACGGCGTACCCATAACCTCCCAGGTGCAGTAGAGGTCACTTTTGGGTGAGCGAACCACATTCGGATGGATATGCGAGGAATACGGAATGTATTTCCTGATAGTGGCACTCTGATTTAATTTCATGGCGTCGATAAACTCCGTGATATCAACAGGCTCATGCTCAACCGGCATAAACGTTGTTGCGCCAAATAAACGATTTGCTACTGGTTTTCCCCTGGCTCTCAGCCATACGGCGATAAGGTTGAACCGCATCGGTTCATTTCTGGTCAGTGATTTCATCACCAGAAATTCAACAGGGAGCAACAGGAGGAGGGAAACAGAAGTCCAGATAGCAACGATGATGGTTACGCCAGTGACACCCAGCAGGGGCACCATCGGCACCCCCCACAGCGCCGCCGGGCGTTTCATTGCCTTAAGCAGCTTTGCCATATGTGCAGCCTCTTAGCCCATAAGAAGAGCGGCGATTTCACTGCCCCCGCCAATCAGAACCGCGCCAATGACGATATAGCCACAGCTTTTAAGGCTGTCGCCATTCCAGAGGGTTTTGTAACCAATCCAGATCACAGCGATGGTGATAGTGATGGCCGCCAGAGCGTGCAGCCCTGTAGCGATTTTTTGACCAACCGTGTTAGCACGGGCAAACCCGTCCGCAAATGCCGGACTGGCCGCCAACGCTGCCAGTGAAGGTGAAACACGGGTTAGCGCTTTAAACATATTCATTTGTCTTCCTCGTTTTTGGTTAAGTCTCGACTTCCGCGAATAACCTTCGCGGGATAGTAAATAGCCGGTGATTTTTTCTGTCGCAGCTGTGTGGGAACGCCGCGCACAACCGTGGCAGGCCAGATAACTTGCTGACTTGGGGGAGATTCCACTGGAACCGCTGTGAGGGTTGCCGGTGAAGAAGCCTTGTCCTCGCTAGTGCCTGGCACGGCATAGCGCGGTTTATCCGGGGAATAGCCAATCCTTTGCACGTAACTTGTTTTCGCTAACGCCGTCTCTGGCTGCTGCCCGGTGTTGAAATTGCCGGAGTAATAGCAGCTCAGCGCCCGTTTAAGGGTGCCGCCTCGCTCATAGCAGTCAGTGATGATTTTTTCGTAAACAGAAAGGTTGGTGCAGGGATTGAAAAGGTCGCTGGCTGTGACGCCGTAGGTATCAAAATTGGTACTGGTGATCTGCATCAGTCCGACAGAATAGCGGCGGCCTTTCGCCTCTATCTGCGTAACAATGCGCTGCGCATCCTCCTTATTTGTTGGCATGTGAGTGATAAAGCCCTTATCGCCTGGCTGCCGTTCTGGCTTGGGGACTATCTCTGCAATGGCGTAAGGGTTAAATCCTGATTCGACCCTTACCACATCGAGCGATGTAGAAGGGTGTACGGTGGCGGCACACTGCATTGCCACCGCCAGAAATGCTGAGGTGGAAAGCATGGTAGCCTCACAACGTTAGTTGACGGGGGCACCCTGCGGAGCGTCGTTATCATCCTTCGGCTCAAGCAGTACAAGCTTTCCTGAGACGGAGATACCGGGCGTGATCATGATGTTCAGCCCCGGTTTTCCGTTATGGGGAAAAGCCGCGCCGACTTTCGTCCAGTACGTGCTTTTTTCGCCGTTGTCGCCGGTGGGAACTTCTTGTGTGACGTACACGTGATAGCTTGGTTTACGCATGAATTACTCCTTCTGTTTATCTGCTAGCAGCTGCTTAAGCAGCTCGGAATGAGCCTGATCGCTGAACTGGTCGATCAGATAGTGGAGAAAGGTACTGGGTCGGATATTGGCCTCAGACAGATAGCTGATTTCGCGGGCGTGTTTAGCCAGGTCCTGATATCGGCCTTTGCCAATGTAAATCACTGCCGTACTTGATTTGCCTGGTACGCTTTTCGGCATGAGATGAAAACTCCTATGAAAAAAACACCGCTGCTTGTAAGGCGGCGGTGTTGAGGGGTTATGTTTGATTAGTCTTATTGGTTTTGAAGCAGCCTTGAAAAGGCAACCTGGCGTTGGAGCGGTGTTCGTATCTGAGAGAGTTCTTGAATTTTGAGCAACAAATCGGGTGAGATATTCCGACATTCGAAAACGTCTTCATCAGGATTAAGCGCCAGAAGACGGGCGCACTCAATCGCTGTTATCACCGATTCAGGCACGGTGCATGGTGCTGCACCGAAGCTGACAAAACCATGAGCACCCGGAATGGATGTAATGGTTGAGGTATGAACAACATTAACGTCGAATCGCAGAAAGAGATAACTGGGGAAAAGCGGTTTCTCTTCCTGGCGAACCGCCCGGCAGTCTGTGCGGGGCGTAACTTTAATGTAACGGGGGCAGAATACCTCAACGCCTAAGCCCTCAGCCCTGCGGCTAATGCGTTGAATATCCTGAGAATTGCAGTATAAAACATACCATTTATACATAAGATCCTCCCTTATAGGCACAAGCCCCCATTTTCCGCCGTCTCAGGTTGATAAACCCTAAAACGCGTACTCATAGCTCATCTGTATAAAATTTACCTGTGATTTTATACAGTGGTTTTTGTGTGTCAATATCAAGAACCTCTAAACATAATAACATTGATGTTTAGATATTCAATCAATGTTTGTATATCGAAACGATAAGTACGAGCTCGCCCTATATGATTGGCTAATCAAAATGGGGTGGGTCTATGGTGCCGAAACGGTTAAAAGAAGCGCGGGAAGCCGCCGGTATTTCTCAGGAAAAACTTGCTCAACTTGTTGATTTGGAATCGGTTAATAGCAGATCGAAAATTTCAAACTATGAAGCTGGCCGTTTTGCTCCCTCGTTTGAGTTTGTATGCCGAGTGGCTAAAGCCCTGGGGTATCCCGAATATTATTTCTACACGGTGAGCGATGCTACAGCTCAAATCCTCTTGCAGCAGCATCGGGAGGGGTTCCCCTTGCAAGAAAGTATCGCCGGTGAAGTCCAAAAAATGGCTGAGCAGCTCGATGATGTAAGAAAGCTGGTTGCTGAGCTAAATGAATGCCTGAAGCACCGTTCCTGAACTTCTTATAACTGCCTGCCGCGCTTCGCTTGCCCAACCCCTGTTTCCCACACAAAAAATTTGTGCACGAATCAGGGGTTACCTGTTTTAAACAACGTGGTTACGGTGAGGTAGAGAGGTGTTATTCATAATCTCAAGTTTATTGAGATTCATACAACTTGATGATTTTTGGCGGGAAAATCGCATTGTTTAGGCGAGATAATTGATCATAATGTAATGCCGTGGTAATTTACGGACGGCTTAAGAATTCATGCGGGTTGGACGTTCCCGGTAATAGCGTCCAGGGAGAGGGGTAAAGCGAAAGCTAAGCCCCTGAATGCAAAAACCCCCCGAAATCTGTCATCAACTTGGCGGAAGAGTCAGATATCAGGGGGTCGAAAGCAGGCGCTGGCCTGTGAAGGATTATAGCAAATGCATAACCTAACACAACCCTTTTGCACCGCCATAAGTACAGGCGGGCGTGAGTGATCAAACCCTCTCATTAAGACCCCTTGCCTCCCCAACAGGCGTGGCAAAACAGACCCCTTGTTACAACGTCACTTCGCGCAGGCGTCGTCGTTTCTTGAATCGGTGGCTTAAGGCGCTGGCGACTGTTGCCGGGCGCATCAAAATCAAGTCCGAGCTCCGCAGACGCATCCGACATAATCGGTACTGGGTCAATGAAGCTAATAAATACGGTATCGAGACGTTATGCGAGCTGATGCTGGCTATCCTCGATGATCTCGATTTAAGAGACTGGCAGACCCGGCATAACCTTGAAACGCTGGCCGAACGTGCCGGTCTGGCAACACACAGTGACGCAGGTCATAAGTCGATTTCACGTGCCAGCCGTGGATGTGATCGCCTTTTCTGGCTCAATGCCATTATCACCGAGAAAGCGCAGTTCAATCCCTATGATGCCCGTTGTGCGTGTAAGCATATCGAGGTAACAGAGGATTTCTTCGCCATCCTCGGCATACCGCTCAAACAGGTGTACCGCGAACGCGCCAGGCTGCTTAAGGCCGACCCGGAGGAAATGATTACCTCATGGGACAGCCGCCTCATTGCTATCAGGGTTGAAAACTGGAAGCGCAAAGCGATGGCCGGACTCGCCAGGATGCAAGCCAAGCGCCAGGCAGCTCGTGAACGCAAAAAGGAATACTACTCACCGACCACAGCCTGAAATGGCTCCCACTGACCGCCTTAACTGGCGGGGATTCCGCACGTCCTGAGTAAATCACCGTCTAAAAAACAACCCGAAAAAGTCCAGGTCAGGCACATTCGACGCCGGTTATGTGCTTCGATGGGTGAGATTCAATGAACCTGCCGGATAAGCGCTGTACTGATTGTGGGTAAGTAATCATGAAGTGCAAACGGAGTCGTGCAATTACTCTTTGGTTTATCTTTTAATTACTTACGTAATAAAAGATAAACCAAAAAAGAAAAACATTACTGTTATCCCCTTGAGTAAGTGGATAACTGAACGGCAGCGGCGCAAGCGCCTCAGAGATAGCACCCCACGCTAAAGCGCGGGGCAGTTAAATGAGAATCCGCCGAGGGATAACAGCTTGCCTGTTAGCCGTCGGCGGATTAGACAAATCCGGCAACGCCGGATGCGTCAGCAAAGACCGCGGATAGTCATTCATACACGCTCGTAAGCGCCTCTAACGAGCCGCTAACGCGGAGATACGCCACGACTGCGGCAAAGCCTTGTCGTGACCACTCCGACCGCGCACATAAGCACCTGAGCCGCTTTTAGCGGGTATGGCTTAGCAGGGTAAGGGATGGATTGATGATCCCTATTGATCTACTACCGGCTTCGCCGGGCTTCGTCGGCCTACCAACTCAGGAATATGTAAGCCTGGCGCACCGACTTTCATGCGCTAACGCGCATACAGTGGACTGGCTACGCACTGCTCACCAGTCCTGACACCCTCTTTCAGGAACACTGAATAACCCGGACACCGTTCACCTTGCCGGCAGCAGCTGGCCAGCGTCCTGCAGCGGCTTTTTGAGAAAGCATGAAATCATATAAAACAATCGGTTAAAGAATTCAGCGCAAATTAAAACTCGCTCAGAAAATCTGAAAGAAAACCGCTTTTGTGTGCCTGCGGGTACTAAATCCGTGCGACTCAGTGCACAACGCCGCTGGGAAATAGGTGTTGTAGCTTTTCCCACAGCTCGATCAGCATCAACACATCCGCCAGGAACAGGCGCGGCGTGCACAGGGTTGTCTGGTAAATCCGGTATAAATTTTTCATAGCCAAAGCCTCATGGTGGTTGTTCACCAAAATTGTTGCGTCACGACATTACGCATACCCGAGAAGTTTTCGCAGCCAGCCTATCCGCAGCCCGCCTCCGTTTCTTCGTGCGGGTTGTCAGCTGGAAGTGTGACCAAAGGGGGGCGGGCTTTCTTCTTGGGGTTTGTCATGAAGCCCAGACTAAAGGCAATGAATGCAGCGTTCCTCTTGGGGGTTGGCAGCTTCCGGCATGAATGAACGCCTGCCGGGTTTTTGTGGTGGAAGGGGTCAGTTTGGATATCGAAAATTATTGTACGTTAAGGTTATCTTTTGTACTGCCTGGCTGCGATAAAGGAGATTGACCATGTTGACAGGCAGCTTTGAGCGAGAAGCAGAACTACTTACATACTTCTCGTCTCTTAATGTCAGATCAGTGCAGCTCTGCGGATCCACAGAGCTGTAGGCTAATTTAACTGATCCTCTGTTTATTGAGTCCTGATATAACTTTTTTTGCACTTAACAGAGAGAGCAGCGGGGCAGCAGCCATCACTGCAAAAAGCAACCATGCAGCGGATGATGCACCATCCTGCCCGCCGGGCATGGACAACCCACCTGCATTCGCCAGCATACCTGCGACCGCTGAGCCCAGCGCAGTGGCAAACAGCTGGACCGTAGTAATTGAAGTAGCTGCTGTATCCTGATCGTCAGCGGGTGCGACCTGGAGAATACGCGTCAGTAAATGCGGCCAGCCCAGCCCGATGCCAAACCCTACCAGGGTCAGGCCCAGACCAATCAATGAAAGCACTATCCATTCTCCTCCGGCAGAGCGGGGTGTGCTGAGCGCAAGTACTACCATGCCCGCCAGTACCAACATTGGCCCAACGGCGATAGCGCGCTTGATGCCCCGTCCTTGCCAGCCGGAACTCCAGATTTCTGATACCGTCCAGCCTGCAGCCATCAACGCTGCCAGGTATCCCGAGATGAGGGGAGTCTGCCCATGCAGGATTTGTAAAAAATAAGGGATAAAGGTTTCACTCGTCATGCCAATAATCAGCAGCCCCATGGTGACGTAAAGCGCCAGCAAAGGCGAGTTCAGCCGCAGCGCATCACGCGGCAACAGACGGATTTCACTGGTCAATTCCCGACGTATCAGCAACAGGATCAGCACAACCGCAACGCTGATCCCTGCCACATTAATCGCCACATCAGGTGACATGCCGCCTGTGCTGACCGCCATAACGGCAGCAACCAGCAGCAGCAGCTGCATTAGCGGAAGCTTGCCTGCAGAAAGACCGGCTGCAGGCTTGTTTGCGGGAAAGACGAGCCAGACCAGCAACATATAGAGCAGCGTGACAGGTACAAGCATGCCAAACGCAGCGCGCCAGGCATTCATTTCCGCAAATATTCCGCCTGCTGCGGGACCCAGCAGCGTCGCAACGCCCCACATACCGGAGATAAGCGCCATCGCGCGCGGCCAGAGCTTTTCGTCAAAAACCGTATAAATCATGGCATAGCAGAGCGCAAACAGAAAACCACCGCCGAGGCCCTGTAGCGCCCGACCGGCGAGCATAACTGGCATAGTCAGCGCCAGCGCGCAGACCAGGCTGCCTGCAATAAATAATGCAACCGCGACCAGATAGGATCTGCGCGCTCCCGTCAGCGCCAGCAGCCGTGACGTTAGTGCTGAACCCAGAATGGAGGCCACCACAAAAAGCGTTGTATTCCATGAATAGAGCTCAAGACCACCTATTTCGTTAACCACCGAGGGAAGTACAGTGGTTGCGATGTAAATATCGATCGCATGTAGCGCTACTCCTCCTGAGAGCGCAATAGAGAAAAACAGGTTTTTACCACCCAGTAAATCACTCCAGCTTCCTTCCTGCACTGACGACATATAAGCCTCCCGGCATGCGTTGCGTCAAATGTCCCGTTGCTGGCTGCAACAGGATCCGTTACATTAATAAAACAAGTAAGAACTTGGATTATTGAAAGGAGTGAATTAATTTGTCAAGCAATCGCTTGTTAAATAGCACTAACAAAGCATCTGCGACGTCCGAGCGTCTCCTTTACCTGCTTAAAACGCGTGGGCCGCTGCAGTCAGCGGAAGCGGGTGAAATACTTGGCATGACAGCCGAGGCAGCGCGCCAGCAGCTTACCAAACTTGCCTCGGCAGGCCTGGTGGAAACCTATTCTCAGAGTCAGGGGGTTGGTCGCCCCAGTCAGTTCTGGGCGCTGACCGAGGCGGGACATAACCGTTTTCCGGATACGCACTCCATGCTCACGGTTCAGCTACTGGATACGGTGCGCCAAACCTTTGGCGAGGAGGCCATTGACCGTCTGATTGACCTGCGCGAGCAGACCAGCAGGGAGAATTATCTGCGGGAGTTGAAAGGCGAGGTCAATCTCAGAGAACGGGTTGCGCGTCTGGCATTATTACGTTCGCAGGAAGGTTATATGGCGGACTATGAAGAGCTGGCGGATGGAACCTTACTTTTTATCGAAAATCACTGCCCAATCTGTGCTGCCGCTGCCGCCTGTCAGGGGTTTTGTCGTGCTGAATTAAAATTGTTCCGAGAAGTTCTCGGCGCAAAAGTAGAGCGTGTAGAGCATGTTTTAAATGGGGCAAGACGCTGTGCTTATGCCATTTTTCAGCTTCCTGAGCATTGATGTGTTCTTGTATACCAAACGTCCGCTTCTGGCACACAGCGGACTTTGCTTACATAGGTGATGCGTCGGGCTACAAGTCACAAAAGTCGTTACACGGTCTAACTATTACGCCATGACTGCAAATACACACCGTTATTCCAGCTTTTCAGGCCGATTCATTATTCTTATAAAGCGCTTGTATCCAAACTGACCCCTGGAAGAGCTAAATTAAGACCTATCGTGGAAACTTGGTTTCGCACATCTCATCTATGAACCCTACGGCCATTCGTGAGCCGTCACTTTTCAGACTTGCCAGAACGCAGTCTTCGTAGCTGTGAGGTTTGGTCAGATAATGATAAGCAACACAAAGTAAAAAAATAAAAAAAGCTAAAATGATAAGATTTTTCAGTGATTTGTTGCTGATTTCAATGTTCATAATAGTCCTGTTTGCGGTCTGTACGCCGTTTAGAGTCAAAATGCATTGTATCGGGAATCCCGGTGTTTTACCGAGTCCGGGAAAAAGACTATCCCATCCCTTTTTTTAACGGACAACCGCTAAAAACCGGTGCCGTTAATGCCTTTTATGTTAAATCGCTGACTTTCATAAGATAAACGCAAGGTCAGCCACGTTGCGCCATCAAAACGCGCGATTTAGCCATTCAGAGCCGCCAAAACTCCCACAAAACCGCATGTTATTTTTCTGTTAAAAACAAACATATATTTAACATAATTAACATTTTTCCAGCTCGTCGCCTTTTCACCGCATCAGCAGCAAAACAACACTTTCTATTTTTCTATAATTATAGAATAATAGAATTGTGGTTACGGAATGTGCAGCCTTCAAACCCATAAATTGTGTTGTGCAATACAATTGCTTTACGGAGACGATGTAATGACTGATATCAAACCCGCCATCAAAGCCTACAGCGAGCTACAGGAAGCCTACGACTGGTTTAACGCAATGCTCTTTGACCGATCCTTGCCTGACTTGTTAATCACCTTACAGCGTGGCCGTAATACCTTTGGTTACTTCGCTCCTGAACGCTTTACAGGTGAATCGAGCATTTCAGAGCTGGCGATGAATCCTGATTATTTTGGTGGCCGTTCCCTGGCCGATACGCTCTCAACGCTGGTACATGAAATGGTGCACGTCTGGCAGCACTATGCGCCCGTGAAAAAATGCCGGGGCGGTTACCATGATCGTGTTTGGGGCGGGAAGATGGAAGATATTGGGCTGATGCCATCTAATACAGGCGTACCCGGTGGGAAAAAAACTGGTCAGCAAATGACCCACTACATTATTCGTGGTGGCCGCTTCCAGAAAGCCGTCTATGACCTGCTAAAAAATGGCTTCTCAATATCCTGGTATGACCGCTGGTCTACCGGCGCTGCTGTCATGTCGAAGATTAACGGCGATATACTCGATGACTGGCTGGCCGTCACTGATGAAAATGATACCGATCTGATTAACCGTCTCACCCTGACCGTCAGCAAATCGCGCCCTGAGTTGATGGCAGACGATGACGAGGCGGCAGTGATGATTAAACCGCCGGTTAAGGGTACAGGCACCCGGACAAAATTCACCTGCCCTGAATGCGGTGTGAATGCGTGGGCGAAGCCCTCCGCCGTACTACTCTGTGGTGAGTGCGGGTGCCAGCTTGAGGCAGCAGAATAAAAAAAAAACTATAAATCTATAATTATATAGTTATAGGTTTATATTTACTCCGGTATTCGGCTGCGCTACACTTCCGATAACGGTATATTTTTCTATAAAAATATTTATATAGGGGGTTCTATGACAGCGGTTATAGCTCTTGCTAACGGGAAAGGGGGCGTGAAAAAGTCCTCGATGTCGCGCGCGATCGCCACTGAATACACCAAAGCGGGGTGGGGTGTCCTCGGCCTGGACATGGATATCGATCAGGGGTCGTTCCTGGACTGGGGGCAACGCCGTTTGCGTAATGGCTTTGAACCGCCGGTAACCATCCAGGGCTGTGGCACCGTTTCTCAGGCAAAGAAACAGATTGAGTCAGGTCAGTGGGATTTGATTGTCATAGACAGTGCGGCATATGCCACCAAATCACTACTCAGCCTTATCGACATTGTTGATCTGCTGGTTCTGCCTACAGGGTTTAGCGTGGATGATCTCAGAACGACTGTAACGACTGTTAACGCCTTGCGAAACAAAGGGCATTCAACAGAAAAAATGGCGGTGGTTTTTGCGGGGGTCAGTGAGAGTGAGAGTGAATATCGAGCTGCCGTAGAATATTTGCAGCCGTGCGGTGTGCCGGTTATTCCAGGTGCTATCCCGTTTCTGACATCGTTCAGTCAGGCACAGGATAAGGGGCTTGCGCTTACTGAGTCTCCTTTTCCTGGTCCTCGTCAGAAAGCTGATGACGTTGTACAGGGCGTTATCGACAGACTGACAACACTGACGCAATAGCATATAATAATATAATTATATTTATATAGGAGGTGACATTATGGCGAACGTACCAGCAAAACCCCGCAACACCAAAGGCGAGCCACCGAGCCAGCAGGACACCGAACACGGCTTTAACCCGACCCGGAAAAGCGCCGACGGGCGCAAAGCCCAACTGAATCTGTATATTGATATGGAGCTGAAACGCGAGTTTCGTTCGATTGCTGCGGCTAATGATATGAAGCATGGCGAGCTGTTTGAGGCTTACCAGGAGTTCTGGAAAAAACATCACTGACACATCAGGTCACCCGGCATCTATGCCGGGTGATGGCCTTACTGCATATGGTTCAGCCACTTCTTCTCATTCACCCTCTTCTCCAGGTCGGAAAACAGTGCTCCCCGGGTAATCGTACCCACAATAAAAAGCGTCAGCAGCGCGATGATTGCTCTTGCTGATACCTCGGCCAGCGATGACGGCACCGGTTCGCCTGCGCGCTGTATAAGGGCTCCCATCGCAAAATAGCAGATAAAGACGCAAATAAAGCCCAGAATCCCAATACGTGCCGCCCATTCCGCGAGGCGGAATAACCAGTATTTCACCGGCATCGACTGTTTCAGGTCACGAATGATCAACTCATCGACTTTATGCGTCAGCGGATGAAATTTTGTTAAAAACATAGCTCCCTCGCCCATCAGATAAATACGTAAAAATAGAATTATATAATTATACGATTCTATTTGTGTTGGTTGCGCCACTTCCAGGGCTCAACCGGATTAGATGCAGACCACAGCCCGATTCTATGCTGTCTGGCCTCCTGTTCAAGCCTTAACATATTTTCATCACTGGCGCGGCCGTGATAACGGTAAGCCCACGCCATACCGGCTTTAACCTGCTCGGCATTGATATTGACGCCATTGATAATGACCGTTCCCAGCCAGCGACCATATCTGTCTTTGTCCTGGGATTCTATCCGGCTGATCTTCTGAGCGGCCAGATTAATCAGGTTCTGCTTTGCTTTTTGCCCGAAGGGCTGCGAGGACTCCGGCGCATCGATGCCATTCAGGCGCACCCTGACCATCTCGCCACCGGTAAGAACCTGCACCGTATCGCCATCAATCACGCGAACGATACGGCCAGTAAAGTCAGCCAGGCACAAAGCAGGGTGCATCGATGCGAATAGCATTAAAGCTGCTGCTGCACGCTTCATTTAGAATTCCTTATAATTATATAAAAATATAAATTACCTAATCAGCTGGCGCTGATTTTTCCAGTTCTTCGATGGTGCGGAAAAGAAACATTTCCCGGTTCTTACCTTCAAAAGGCACGGGAACACTGTTTCTGACGACCGTTTTAATGCTGTCAAAAAGCCTCATGAGGGCGGTTTTAATCCTCTCATCCGGCGCAACGTACATGGCATAGTGCCAGCGTCCGGCATCACTGGCGGCCAGATGACTGTTAATGATGTTGATGTAGCGGGCGCGTGTTTTAAGGGAGCGTTCGGTTTCTACTGCGACAACAGCCCCGCTGTTTAATGTAATAATTCCATCGGGGCGATGACGAACGCCCGGATAACGCGCCTTAAATTCGCTCCGATCACCATTAATCCAGTTCTTCCCGCCCTTTTCCTCAAGGGCAATTCGCACACGCTGGTTAAGGAGCCGGTGCTCAAGCGTCCAGTACCTGAGTTTTCCGGGTTCGAAATAACCCGGAAAAACGTGATCATCAGCAGTGACTACCATTGCGAGCCCCTGCATTGTTATTCCCCATATGGTTATTTTTTGTTTTATACCAGGGATTTCATGCTTGATAATGAAACCCTCTTTTACAGCGCGGTTGAGTATCTTATATAAAGGGCTGTGTGCGTTCTTACTGAAACCGAGGACATTACGCAGTGTATTAAAGTCGGAATATGTTTCCTCCTTAAGGAAGCTCAGAAGACTAAGCATTTTACTGGCTGACGCTTTTTTTCTTTCCGTTACGTCATGAATAAGCATTTTTTTCCTCACAAGTCAATAGATGGTCTTTCCTGCTCACTTTCATTAAAGGCAGGCGATGCGGATTTATCCTCAAAGGAAAGAAGCTCGATATACTTTTTCTTGGCTGGTATATGGTAAAGCTTGGTGGCTTTTGCCAGGTCATTTTGTGTGAAAACGAAACCAACGAATTTAGGAAGGTTAAGAAGCATATTTGAATCGATATAGTATCTTTCAGCCTGCCTTATCATCCTGTCAGTATCCATTTTCTCAGTAAGAGATATATCAGTTGTGACCTTTCTCATTTCATCATCAACAAGAATAGAGCCCGTCATTCTTGCTACCCACTCTGCTGTATCAGGATCGCGCAGACGATAAACCAGCATGAATTTGCAGTTTTCAACCACAGAACCGGCAACGGCATCACCATCTAAATCTGCGGGGCAATCGTAAAGGTCTTTTATTGACTGGTGAGCCATTAATATATGCACGCCTTTATCCCTGGCTGCGCCTAAACCTTCCAGAGCAGGACGTGAGAGATGATATTTAAGCTCATCAAGGAAAATGGCAATTGGCCGGGGCTTCTCTTTTATCCTGTCTCGTGTCTCGGCGATCTGAATCAGTCGTGTGAGTATCATACGTTGAGCAGAAATAATTTTCTGATTGCGCATTGAACCAATAATGTAACAGCAGCCGCCCTCGTCAAATATCTTTTTAAGAGAGAAGCCGTATGTGGCATTTATTGAGTTAACCAGCGCTATCTCCTCTAACTCACCATAGAATGCCGGGACATCTTCCTCCAAAGATTTAACAAAGTCTGTGTTAAATAAATCGCGTAGTGTCATTCCTTTTTCATAAATCGCGGATGTTTTCCTTGCTGCCCTGCGGTCAGCGATTCGATAAAAGTCTGCACCCTCTCCTTTTTTAGCCAGGCTAAAGCCTGCGTTAAAAAGTTCTTCCAGTTGCTCATGATTAATATCAGCTAAAAGGTCTAGCTGGAAATTAAGGTCATTAAGGTTTATCAGTGTGAACTCTTTCCCGGCAACGCGGCAGGCTTCACGGAGAACGTGCGGAGCCCATTCATCGTTTTTCGGGTCTTCAACAAATACGCCTTCGTCTAATAAGATTGCCTGATAAAGAAGAACAGAGGCGCTTACACCTTTACCGGAACCGGTTGTACCTATCATATCTGCGTGCTGAGACTGAAACTCTTCAACCGTTATATATTGCGGGTGGTCATCTTTATCTAAGCCAATGAATACACCTTTTGAAATGTCGATGTAATTAAGTGGATTAGATGTGATGCTGTCAGGCAGCATTTCCTTTACTTCCCTTACGTCTGTTCTTGTATTTCTTTCCAGTTTGCTCTTTTTAATCATCCGGTGTTTAAGGTGGTCGATTTCCCCTGCCAGTAATCTGCGTGTCATTATATGGAAAAATAGACCGATAAAGGTGAATGCAATCGTCAGTCCCCAGAGTACCGGCTTGAAGATAATATTGTTATCGAGAACTTTAAACAGGTAGCTTAAGCCCTGTATGGTAAGCGGTGATATTGTTCCGAAAATAAAGAAGAAGATAGACGCACACGCTACACTTTTTAACCAGAATGGTGCGTTTTTTCTTTCCTCTCTCGGCAGGTGGAATATAAAAGGAAGCGTAAGCCCCGCCAATATTGAGAGTATTACCGGGCTGTTTTGCAGCCATAAGAGAAAAACAGAAAAGGCGTCTGCAAAGCCATTAAGCCTTTGCACCAGATGTGATCCCATGTTATTTGCTCCGGGCGT
>ERZ1673697.2247-NODE-2247-length-17923-cov-12.109246_pt1 | contig 17923 bp, 13 predicted proteins | sample MGYA00580227_ERZ1673697 | MGnify/ENA primary metagenome ERZ1673697 (study PRJEB41218, sample SAMN15661759) | gut metagenome | host: Homo sapiens | place: Canada: London | collected 2015-08-20/2019-03-30 | study: EMG produced TPA metagenomics assembly of...
CTCTTTTCTGCATTACTTTTTACAGAAGGCTTTTGAAGTCTCCGCAAAAAGCGAAAAGAGCGGTAAAATCACGAAACGACGTTCTGCGGCGTGCCGTTCCGGAACGCTTTCAGGTTCTCGGCGACAGTCTTAATGAGACGGGCGCGCGCGTCTCGGGACGCCCACGCGATGTGCGGCGTGACGATACAGTTTTGGGCGGTGAGCAGCGGGTCATCCTTTTTCGGCGGCTCGTGCACAAGGACGTCAAGCCCCGCTCCGGCGATGCGGCCGTTATTCAGCGCCTCGGCAAGGGCAGCTTCGTCCACAACTGCGCCGCGCGCCGTATTGATAAGGAACGCAGTGGGCTTCATCAGGTTAAGGCGCTCCGCATTCACAAGCCCGCGGGTCTCGTCCGTGAGCGGGCAATGCAGCGAGACGACATCGGCATTTTTGAAAAGCGCGTCGAGCTCCGCCCACTGATAACGCTCGGGCAGCTCCCGTTTCGTGCGGCTGTATACGAGAATTTTCATGCCGAGCGCAGCGCCGAGCTTTGCGACGGTCTGCCCGATATGTCCGAAGCCGACGATGCCGAGCGTTTTGCCGTACAGCTCAAACAGCGGGTGCGTGCTGTGGCTCATCGTTTCGGCCTTATCCCAGTCGCCGCCGCGGGTGGCAGCACTTATTTTTTCGGTGTGATTGCACAACTCCAAAAGCAGCGCAAACGCCTGCTGCGCGACGGTCTCCACGCAATAAAGCGGCACATTGCACACGGTGATGCCCAGTTCTCCTGCGGCTTTGACATCGACAGTATTATACCCCGTTGCAAGAAGGCCGATAAAGCGCAGCTTCGGCAATTTCTGCATGATTTCGCGGCTTATAACATTGCGGTTCAAGATGACAGCTTCGGCGTCCTTTGCGCGCTCTACGATTTCTTCGGGCTTAGTGGAGTCATACACGGTGACGCTGCCGAGCGCCCTGAGCGGCGCCCACGAGACGTCGCCGGGGTTTGTAGAGCCGCCGTCCAAAATAACGATATGCATAGCGAGGTCCTTTCTGTTTTCATTTTTTATCCTACATGTAAAAATGTGTTATAGCTCTTTCTAACGGCCGTTTCTGACCGCCGTTCAAAAAACCCCTTGATAGGGCTTCTTACGGCTGAACAGTCCCCCGGACTGTTCAGGCTCGTCGTTTCTTTCGCTTGCTATTATACCGCATTTTGTTTTTTGTTTCAACGATTTTGCGCGCCGTTTGTCAAAGGATTTTGTCATCCTCTACACATATTTGCAGTTTTTAAAACTTAGAATTGCAATTTCACAAAAATCCGATTATAATAATTCTGTTAAGCGGGAAGCGTTTTCACGGCGTTTGCCGCCTGTGTATTTTCGGCAGATAAACAGAACACAAACAGCAGAATACCGCGGTTTGCGGAGGAACGGGGGACTTCTATGAACTACGATCGAACACCATTTGAAACGGACAAGCCCGGCGAGGAATGCGGTGTTTTCGGCGCATACGATTTTGACGGACACGACATTTCTTCTTCCATTTATTACGGATTATTCGCCTTGCAGCACCGCGGACAGGAAAGCTGCGGCATCGCCGTCAGCGACACCGAGGGCCCCAAAGGCAAGGTGGATTACTACAAGGACATGGGCCTTGTAAACGAGGTATTCGACGAGGAGCGTCTCAATCGCCTGCACGGCAATATCGGCGTGGGCCATGTGCGCTACTCCACCGCCGGCGCGAGCAACCGCGAAAACGCGCAGCCGCTCATCATCCACTATATCAAGGGCACGCTGGCCTTAGCGCACAACGGCAACCTGACAAATGCCGTTGACCTCCGCGAAAAACTAAAGTACAGCGGCGCTATTTTCCAAACGACCATCGATTCCGAGACGATTGCCTACTACATCGCACGCGAGCGCGTACAGACGAAAAACGTACAGGAGGCCGTCAGCCGCACGATGGACAAAATTGAGGGTGCCTATGCCCTCGCGGTCATGTCCCCCCGCAAGCTGATCGGTGCGCGCGATCCCTATGGCTTTAAGCCCCTATGTATCGGCAAGCGCGACAACACGTATTTCCTCTCCAGCGAGACCTGTGCGCTTGACGCCGTGGGCGCGGAATTCGTCCGCGACGTAGAGCCGGGCGAGATTGTCACCATCACGCCGAACGGCATTCTCTCCGACAAATCGCACTGCCTCCCCGCCGAAAAGCAGGGGCGCTGCATTTTTGAGTACATTTATTTCGCCCGCCCGGACAGCCGCATTGACGGCATCAACGTGTATTCCGCACGTCTGCTTGCCGGCCGTTTCCTCGCGAAAGATTCCCCCGTGGATGCGGACATCGTCGTCGGCGTGCCAGAATCCGGCAACGCGGCAGCACAGGGCTACGCCATGGAATCCGGCATCCCCTACAGCACGGCATTCGTGAAAAACAACTACGTCGGCCGCACATTCATCAAACCGAAGCAGAGCAGCCGCGAATCCAGCGTGCGCGTTAAATTAAATGTCCTGCGCGAAGTTGTCAAGGATAAGCGCGTCATCCTCATCGATGACTCCATCGTGCGCGGCACGACGAGCGACCAGATTGTGAACATGCTGAAAGACGCCGGCGCAAAAGAGGTGCACATGCGCATCAGCTCGCCCCCGTTCCTGTGGCCGTGTTACTTCGGCATCGATGTGCCGGAGCGCCACCAGCTTATCGCCTATAATCACACGGTCGACGAGATCTGCAAGGAGATCGGCGCAGATACGCTCGGTTATTTACGTTTAGAGCGTCTGCCGGAAATGGTGAACGGTCTCGGCATCTGCACGGGATGCTTTACGGGCGACTACCCCATTCCCGCCCCGGAAGAAGACATTCGCGGCGAATACGAAGCGTAATGCGTCTCTGTCGGCGAAAAGGCTCTGCTCACAAACGCTTGGCAGATTATCGTCATTCCCGGCGTGTTCCTTATCGCAACGCTCCTGTGCATCACCAGCCTCGGCAGTACCCTGCAAACGGGTTCGAGCCGCCGCCACAGCAATTTGTAAAATCGAATTTACCTGTATACACAAAAACGCTCCCGGCATAAATGTAGATGTCCATAAAACAGCATCAGTCCCGGCAGTAATGTCTGCCGGGATTGTTCTTGCCGTACATTGAAGCCATATGATCTGATTAAACAGACTGATAAACTTGAGTTTATTTGATTAAGGAGAATTGAAAATAATGTTGGAATTAAAAAGATTGTCAGTTGATGATGGCTTAGATATTTACACAATGCTGCAAGAGATCCCTGCTGAAGAAAATGGATTAATTAACAAAGCCAACGGATTAACATTTGATGAGTATAAAGAATGGCTGATTGTAAAACAGAGGGATTCTGAGCAAGAAGGGATTGTAGATGGTTGGAAAGTGCCTTCTACAACTTTTTGGCTATATGCTGATGGTATTCCGGTTGGATTTGGTTCTGTCAGACATTTTTTGACTGAGGCATTGAGAAAAGCAGGAGGAAATATCGGGTACGGAATTGCACCAGCGTTTCGTGGAAAAGGATATGGAAAAGAACTGCTGAGATTATTGCTTAATGAAGCGAAAGAAATGGGAATAGATAAAGTGTTAGTAACCATTCTTTTAGATAACATAGCATCTCAAGCTGTGGCAATAGCAAACGGAGGTGTTGTTACTGAAAGAACTGACGAGAGAGTTTTCATTTGGATTGATACTAAGAAATAAAAAGAAAAATCAATTCCAATTTGTCAAACAGTAAGGGCGCACTTCTATACACCATTCGGTGTAGTGCGGTAATGTGCGATTTTGCACCGCATCCAAGCCTCCCGCGTCAGAGGGAGCCATGGATATTCCAGCCCTAACATAAAAAAAGAATCCGACCTTTGATTGCAGCCATAGGTCGGATTCACTTTTTTATGAGCAACCAGCTAAAAACCGGGAGCATTTTTCATTTCGTGTTTTAGCAGCAAAGGTGCCGCTTCAAAAACAGTCTACTGTATAAGGTTTTTATTCCGCCTTGGAAAGCAGTCCGTCGATGAACTGACGGGCGAGTCTCGCGGAGCGGTTGCCACGCTCCAGCGCAAAGCGCTCGGCGAGCAACTCCAGTTCCTGCGTCGGCATATCGATGCCGTTTTCCTCCGCAAGGTGGCGCACGATGTGCAGGAACGTGTCCTTGTTCGGCTTGCTGAATGTCACGTGGATGCCGAAGCGCTCGGAAAGCGATGCAAGCTCCTGCATCGTATCGTTGCGGTGAATGTCATCGCCCTCACGGTCGGAGAACTTCTCCTTGATGATATGGCGGCGATTACTCGTCGCGTAGATTGCCACGTTCTGCGACTTCGCCGTAACGGAGCCCTCCAGCACCGCTTTCAGCGCATTGAAGTTATCGTCGTCCTTGAGGAACGAAAGGTCGTCGATGAACAGAATAAACTTCAGCGGGTTCGCAGAAAGCTCATCGAGAATTTTCGGGATCGACTGTAACTGATCCTTGCGCACCTCGATGATACGCAAACCCTCGCGCCACAGCGCATTGACGACGGCTTTCACCGTAGACGATTTTCCCGTACCGGCGTCGCCCGTCAGCAAAATGTTCGCTGCGGGCTTGCCTTCGAGCAGCGCCTTTGTGTTATCGATGATGATCTGGCGCTCGCGGGCGTAATCCACAAGGTCAGAAAGCTCCGTCTTGTCCGGATTGCTGACCGGCACGATCTCGGCATTCTCGCCAAGGTAGAACATACGGTTTTTGGCGTAAATGCCGTAGCCGTACTTGCCGATGTTCTCGGTGCGCTCTGTGTAGCACGCTTTAATGTCCGGCGCTTCGCTGACAAAGCCGGGTAAAAAGCCCCTATACTCCATCGCGCTGCGCAGCGTTTCCGGCGTGAGCTCCGCCATCATCTGCAGCGTTTTAAGTTCTTCCAAAACGGCCTCGCGCAGGTAAGCGGGGATCTCTTCCTTTTTGCCCACGGCCTGCACGTAGACGTTCTCGCTGTTTTCGCAGATTTCGCGCACATACGCGCCGAGTATGCCGCCGTTTGCGCGGTACAGCGCAGAGACGAACGACGCATACAGCGCCGGGGACGGCTCTGCGAGATACTTACGCAAGTGATTTATAACCGCATCTTCCTGTAATTCTCTGAACACCGCCAGCGTGGAAAGGCGGATGCTCAACTCCTGTAAACTACCCATCAGTTCAAAATCGCCCCCGAAGCACCGCTGGAGACCAGCGCCGCATAGCGCTTCAGGTAGCCGGAAAGCTCTTTCTTCTTCGGCACAAAGTTCTTCATTCGTTCATTGAGGACAGCCTCGTCCACCTTCAGCTCAATTTTGTTCTCCGGAATATTGATGCTGATGATGTCGCCTTCCTCCACAACGCCGATGGGGCCGCCGGAAGCCGCTTCCGGGGAAACATGGCCGACGCACGCGCCGCGCGTTGCGCCGCTGAAACGGCCGTCCGTGATGAGCGCCACGCTGTTGCCGAGACCCATGCCCATGATAGCAGAGGTCGGGTTCAGCATCTCGCGCATACCGGGGCCGCCCTTCGGACCCTCATAGCGGATGACAACGACGTCGCCCGGTACGATCTTGCCCGCGTTGATGGCCGCCTGTGCGTCCTCCTCGCTCTCAAACACGCGTGCCGGGCCTTCATGCACAAGCATCTCCGGCAGAACGGCAGAGCGCTTTACAACGCTGCCCTCCGGCGCAAGATTACCGCGCAGCACGGCGATGCCGCCGGTCTGACTGTACGGATTCTCGATGGGACGGATAACGTTGTGGTTCAGGTTCACGCAATTCTTGATGTTCTCGCCGACGGTCTTGCCGGTCACGGTTATGCAGTCCGTGTGCAGCAGACCCTTTTTGCTCAGCTCGTTCATCACAGCGTACACGCCGCCCGCTTCGTCAAGCTCTTCAACGTACGTTCTGCCCGCCGGTGCCAGATGGCACAGGTTCGGGGTCTTTTCGCTGATCCGGTTTGCGATGTCGAGATTGATCTCGATGCCGCACTCGTGCGCGATGGCCGGCAGATGCAGCATACTGTTCGTGGAGCAGCCGAGTGCCATATCGACCGTAAGAGCGTTCATAATGGCGTCCTTTGTCATGATGTCACGCGGGCGAATATTCTTTCTCAGCATATCCATGACCGCCATGCCTGCGTGCTTTGCAAGCTCGATACGTGCGGAATATACCGCCGGGATGGTGCCGTTGCCGCGCAGACCCATGCCGAGAGCTTCAGTCAGGCAGTTCATGGAGTTTGCGGTGTACATGCCGGAGCAGGAGCCGCATGTCGGGCAGGTCTTGCACTCATATTCGCGCAGCTTTTCTTCGGTAATCTTACCGGCGTTGAATTCGCCCACCGCCTCCGAAATGGAGGAGAAACTCGTTTTTGCACCGTCTACGTGGCCCGCAAGCATCGGGCCGCCGCTGACAAACACCGTCGGCACGTTAAGGCGCGCCGCCGCCATCAAAAGGCCCGGCACGTTCTTGTCGCAGTTCGGCACCATGACGAGCGCATCAAAGCCGTGTGCCAATGCCATGGCTTCGGTGGAATCCGCAATGAGGTCGCGCGTGACGAGCGAATACTTCATGCCGGTGTGGCCCATTGCAATGCCGTCGCATACCGCGATCGCCGGGAAGACAATCGGCGTGCCGCCTGCCATCGCAACGCCGATCTTTACGGCGTCCACAATCTTATCGATATTCATGTGGCCCGGGACGATCTCGTTATAGGAGCTGACGATGCCGACGAGCGGACGTTCGATCTCCTCCTCCGTGAGGCCCAGAGCATGGTACAGCGCACGGTGCGGCGCGTTCTGCGTACCGATTTTCAGAGAATCACTTTTCATTTTATTTCCTCGATCCGTGAAATTTTGGCTGTGGCGCGGCGTCCCACATGGAAAAACGCGCCGTGTGTAAATAGGGTTTAAGCCATAGAGGAAAACTCCCCTATGGCTATCCCCTTAAAACAGATTCCGTTCAAATCAGTTGTTGATGAGCTTATCCTCGTCGCTCCAGCTGTACAGCTTGCGGATATCCGCGCCCACAGCCTCGCTCGGATGTTCGGAAGCCAGCTTGCGCATTGCGTTGAAGTGTACCTGGCCGCCCGCGGAAGACATGTCGAGCAGGAAGTCCTTTGCGAAGGTGCCGTCCTGAATGTCCTTCAGGATCTTCTTCATGGTCTTCTTCGTCTCCTCGGTGATGATCTTCGGGCCGGTGATGTAATCGCCGTACTCTGCCGTGTTGGAGATGGAGTATCTCATGCCGGCAAAGCCGCTCTGGTAGATGAGGTCAACAATGAGCTTCATCTCGTGGATGCACTCAAAGTACGCGTTTCTCGGGTCGTAGCCTGCCTCAACCAGCGTCTCGAAGCCGGCCTGCATCAGAGCGCAAACGCCGCCGCAGAGAACTGCCTGCTCGCCGAAGAGGTCGGTCTCGGTCTCGGTACGGAACGTGGTCTCCAAAACGCCTGCTCTTGCGCCGCCGATACCGAGTGCATATGCGAGGCCGATGTCCCAAGCGTCGCCCGTTGCATCCTGCTCGACCGCGATGAGGCACGGTACGCCCTTGCCTGCCTGATACTCGCTTCTGACCGTGTGACCCGGGCCCTTCGGCGCGATCATGATGACGTTGACGTTCTTCGGCGGCTTGATGCAGCCGAAGTGAATGTTAAAGCCGTGTGCAAATGCCAGGGTCTTGCCCTCGGTCAGGTTCGGCTCAATGCTCTCTTTGTACAGTGCAGCCTGCTTTTCATCGTTGATGAGAATCATGATGATGTCCGCAGCCTTTGCAGCCTCGGCGCTTGTCATGACCTTGAGGCCCTGTGCCTCGGCCTTTGCCCAGCTCTTGGAGCCTTCATACAGACCGACGATAACGTCAACGCCGCTGTCCTTCAGGTTCAGTGCATGTGCGTGACCCTGCGAGCCGTAGCCGATAATGGCAACGGTCTTGCCTGCGAGCTTCTGCAGATCGCAATCCTGCTGATAAAAAATTCTTGCCATGATAAATTACCTCTTTCTGTGCATGAATTGGTATGTTAATTTAAATGGACAAACTAAATTAGAAATTGATGGCCTGACGGATCGTCGTGCTGCCCTTTTCAAGGGAAACATTGCCGGTGCGGCAGATCTCAAGGATCTCGTAGTCGCGCATCAAATCGACAAATTCATCGATTTTTCGCGATTCGGAGGTCAGGCAAAGCATCAGGGAATCCTTGGAGTAATCCATGGTCTTCGCGCCGAACGCGTCCGCCGCGGCAAGGATGTCACTGCGCGTTTTGGAATCGTTTTTCAGCTTAATGAGCATCAGCTCGCAGCTGACGGAGGTGTCCGGGGTAAACTCTTTAATGGAGCAAACGTCCGGCAGCTTATAAAGCTGGTTCACGAGCTGCTGCTTCTGCGTCTCGCCGCCCTCAAACGTGACGGTGATGCGGGAAAGCGCGTTCGATTCCGTTTCGCTGACGGTCAGAGAAATGATGTTGAACTGACGTCTTCTGAACATGCTCGTCACACGGTTCAGCACGCCGAACTGGTTATTGACCAGAACCGCTACGGTATATCGATTCATCTCATTCACCCACCTTCATGATAATATCATCCATGCTGCCGCCCGGCGGGAGCATGGGCAGGACGAATTCGTCCTTATCGATTCTGCAATCGATGACATACGGGCCGTCGCAGCTGAATGCGTGCTCAAACGCCTTGTCGAGCGCCGCCACGGTATCAACAGCCTCGCCGTCCGCGCCGAACGCGCGCGCAAGCGCCACAAAGTCAGTCTTGCGGTCGAGAATCGTGTTGGAATAGTGCTTATTAAAGAACAGCGTCTGCCACTGACGCACCATGCCGAGCACGCCGTTATTCATCAGAAGGATGACAACCGGCACGTTGTAGGTTACGGCAGTGGTGAGTTCGTTGAGACACATGCCGAAGCTGCCGTCGCCCGTGACGAGTACGCTGCGCTCGCCTGTGCCGACCGCCGCACCAATGGCCGCACCGAGGCCGAAGCCCATGGTGCCGAGGCCGCCGCTGGAAATGAAGCGGCGCGGCTTTTTAAAGTTCACGTTCTGCGCCGCCCACATCTGGTGCTGGCCGACGTCCGTTGCAACGGCGGTATTCTCGCCGAGGTGCTTGTTCAGCGTCATGATCGCATTGCGGGGCGTAAGGCCCGGGCGAATATCGAGATAATCGTTTTCGGTTTCTTTTAAAGCCTTCACGGCCTTTTCCCAGTCGGGCTTCTGCTCTGCGTTGACGAGCGGAATGAGCTTTTGCAGCGTCAGCTTCACGTCGCCGCGCAGGCCGCAGGCGGAGTTCACGGTTTTCGAGAGCTCAGAGCCGTCCACGTCAATATGGATGATCTGCGCAAGCTTCGCAAACTTCTCGCGGTTGCCCGTCACGCGGTCGTTAAAGCGCACGCCGAGCGAAATGATGAGGTCGGCGTCGTGCATCGCCATGGAGGAAGCGTAGTGGCCGTGCATGCCCTGCATACCGAGGAAACGCGGGTGGTCGGTCGGAATGCCGGAAAGACCCATCAAGGAGCAGCCGATCGGCGCGTCAATCTTCTCGGCGAGCGCCAGCATTTCTTCCTGTGCTTCCGATGTGATGAGACCGCCGCCGAAGTAAATGAACGGACGCTTCGAGGCGTTGATGAGCGCCGCGGCTTCTTTGATGCGCACATCCTTCGCCGCGTGGCGTTCTTCGGGCTGTACGGGTGCCTGCGGCTCGTAGTCGCAGACCGCTGTCTGCACGTCCTTCGGCACATCGATGAGCACCGGGCCCGGTCTGCCGGACTGCGCAAGCGCAAACGCCTCGCGGATGGTGTCCGCCAGATTCTCCACGGAGCCGACGAAGTAGTTGTGCTTTGTAATGGGCAGCGTCACGCCCGTAATGTCGATCTCCTGGAAGCTGTCCGTGCCGATCTGTGTCGTCGGCACGTTGCCGCAAATCGCGACAAGCGGGATGGAATCGAGGTACGCCGTCGCAATGCCGGTCACAAGGTTCGTTGCGCCCGGGCCGGAGGTGGACATCACCACGCCCACCTTACCGGTCGCTCTTGCGTAGCCGTCCGCCGCGTGGGCAGCGCCCTGCTCGTGCGCCGTCAGCATATGGCGAATTTCATTCTGGTATTTATAAAGACTGTCATAAACGTTCAGGATCTGCCCGCCCGGATAACCGAAAACGGTGTCGCAGCCCTGTTCAATTAAAGTTCTGATGAGGATATCTGCACCTGTAAGCTGCATTCAATTACTCCTTCGTTAAGTATTCGAGAATGAGGTCGCCGCACTTTTTGCAGCCGACCTTCGTCATGCCGTCTTCCATAATGTCGGCAGTACGGTAACCCGCGTCAAGGTACTTGGAAACCGCATGCTCCACCGCATCGGCTTCCTTCGCCATATCGAAGCTGTAACGCAGCATCATGGCGGCGGAAAGAATGGTGCCGATCGGGTTTGCAAGGTCCTGACCCGCAATGTCCGGTGCAGAGCCGTGGATCGGCTCGTACAGGCCGCAGCTCGTTGCACCGAGGCTCGAGGACGGGATCATGCCGATGGAGCCGGTGATCATGGAAGCTTCGTCGGAAAGAATGTCACCGAACATGTTCTCCGTCACGATGACGTCGAACTGTGCCGGGTTCTTCACGATCTGCATCGCGCAGTTATCGACGAGCATATCGGTCAGCTCCACATCGGTGTATTCTTCCGCCAAGCGGTGCATGACCTTCTTCCAAAGGCGGCTCGTGTCGAGCACATTGCTCTTTTCTACGGAGCACAAACGGTGATTGCGCTTTCTTGCCGTCTCGAATCCGATGCGGCCGATGCGCTCGATCTCCGCTTCACTGTACTTCATAATGTCCGTCGCGACCGGCTGGCCGTCTGCATCATCGGTCTTATGCTCGCCAAAATAGATGCCGCCGATGAGCTCGCGCACGATGATGAAATCGATGCCCTTTTCGACAATAGATTTTTTCAGCGGAGAAGCGTCAGAGAGCTGCGGCCAGATCTTCGCCGGGCGGTTGTTGCTGTAAACACCCATACCCGCGCGCAGGCGCAGCAGACCCTTTTCCGGGCGCTTCGGGCCCGGCACGTCGTTCCACTTGTCGCCGCCTACGGCGCCGAGCAGCACACTGTCGGAAGCTACGCACTTATCGAGCATTTCCTGCGGCAGCGGGTCGCCCCACTTATCGATGGCACAGCCGCCCATATCGACATCTGTATAATGAAAGGTGTGTCCGTACAGTTCTGCAATTTTATCCAGCACGCGGAGCGCTTCGTTTACGATCTCCGGGCCGATGCCGTCGCCGCGGATCACCGCGATGTTCTTCGTCATTTGTTTTCCGCCTCCTTGAGGGACTTCAGCAAGCCGCCTGCTTTGATGATGTTCTGAATGAACGGCGGGAACGGCTGTGCTTTATACGTCTTGCCGGTCGTGATGTCGGTGATGATGCCGGTATCAAAATCGACCGAAACTTCGTCGTTTGCGTTGATCTCGTCTGCCGCTTCCTCGCACTCGAGAATCGGCAGGCCGATATTGATGGCGTTGCGGTAGAAAATACGCGCAAAGCTCTTTGCAATGACGCAACCCGTGCCGCAGGTTTTAATGACGAGCGGTGCGTGCTCACGGGAAGAGCCGCAGCCGAAGTTCCAGCCCGCCACAATGACGTCGCCCTTTTCGACCTTCTTTACGAACGCCTTGTCAATATCCTCCATGCAGTGGAGCGCAAGCTCCTGTGCGTTCGGGGTGTTGAGGTAACGTGCGGGAATGATAACATCCGTATCGACGTTATCGGGATATTTGAAAACCTTGCCCTGTGTGTTCATGCTTACGCCTCCTTATATTCGGTGATGTAGCCGGTCAGCGCGCTGGCTGCCGCCGTGTGCGGAGAAGCCAGGTACACTTCGCTGTCCACATGACCCATGCGGCCGACGAAGTTGCGGTTCGTTGTGGCGATGCAGCGTTCGCCCGCTGCCAGAATGCCCATATAGCCGCCGAGGCACGGACCGCACGTCGGGGTGGAAACAACAGCGCCCGCATCGATAAATGCCGTCACGTAGCCGCGCTCCACGCATTCGCGGTAGATCTGCATCGTGCCCGGAATGATGATGCAGCGGATGCCGTCCGCAATCTTCTTGCCGTTCAAAATACTGTACGCCGCTTCCATGTCTTCCATTCTGCCGTTCGTGCAGCTGCCGATGACAACCTGGTCAACTTTAATATCGTGCAGCTCGCTTGCCGGGTGCGTGTTCTCCGGCAGATGCGGACAGGCGACGGTCGGCACAATCTTTGCGAGATCGATATCGATAACCTTTTCGTATTCCGCGTCGGGGTCTGCTTCGTATACAACCGGCTCGCGTTCGCTTCTGTCCTGTAAATAGGCAAGCGTAATATCGTCCACCGGGAAAATACCGTTTTTCGCACCGGCCTCAATCGCCATATTGCAGATGCACAGGCGGTCGTCCATGGAGAGGTTCTTCACGCCCTCGCCGGTGAACTCCATGCTCTTATACAGCGCGCCGTCCACACCGATCATGCCGATGATTGTGAGGATAACGTCTTTGCCGCTGCAATTTTCCGGCAGCTTGCCGGTCAGGTTAAATTTGATCGCGGACGGAACCTTAAACCACGCCATGCCCGTTGCCATGCCGGCTGCCATATCCGTAGAGCCAACGCCTGTGGAGAACGCGCCCAGCGCACCGTAGGTGCAGGTGTGGCTGTCCGCGCCGATGATGCAGTCGCCGGCGGTCACAATGCCCTGCTCCGGCAAAAGCGCATGCTCAATGCCCATCTTGCCCACGTCATAGAAGTGGCTCACGCAGTGGCTGCACGCAAACTCGCGGCACGTCTTGCTCTGCTCCGCCGCCTTAATATCCTTGTTCGGCACAAAGTGGTCGAGTACGATCGTCACTCTGTCCTTATCGAAAACGTCTGTAAAGCCCGCTTTCTTAAACTCATGGATTGCGACCGGCGTCGTGATGTCGTTGCCGAGCACGATATCCAGCTTTGCATTGATGAGTTGACCGGCGGTAACTTCACGGAGACCCGCGTGCGCCGCAAGGATCTTCTGCGTCATGGTCATTTTCATTTTAGTTTCCCCCTTTGATCATATTGTTGTAAGCGCTCAACAGCGCCTTTGTATTCGCCTTTACAACGTCGGTGTCGGTGCCTGCGCCCCAGAACATCGAACCGTCTTCCTTTTCAAGGCCGATGTACGAAGCCGCCACGCTCTGCGAGCCCTGTCCCTGCATACTGTGCTGGGTAAAGACCTGCAAGGTGTACTCTGCACCGGTATACGCACGCAGCGCGTTGTTGATCGCGTTGAGGGAGCCGTTGCCCTCCGCTTCCATCTCGGTCTCTTCGCCGTCCTTCGCAAACGTGATGCCGATCTTCACGTTGTCCTTGTCGCGCATAAACTCAAAATCCGTCACGGTAACACCGTTCGTCAGATTGAGGTAGTTCTCTTCAAAGATATTCAGAACCTCATCCGGCTTCAGTTCCTTGTGCTCGTGGTCGGAAATATCCTTGCACAGATAGCTGAAGTGCTCGCGCATTTTTGGCGGCAGGTTATAGCCGTACGTCTGCTCCAGCAGATAACCGATGCCGCCCTTTCCGGACTGGGAGTTGACACGGATAACGTCTGCGTCGTACGTTCTGCCGATGTCCTTCGGGTCGATCGGAATGTACGGTACGTTCCACTGATGCAGCTTATTTTTCGCTCTGTATTTCATGCCCTTTGCAATCGCATCCTGGTGGCTGCCGGAAAACGCCGCAAACACCAGTGCGCCCGCATACGGGGCTCTTTCGTACACATGCATACGCGTGCACTTTTCATATTCGTCCACAAGGTACGGCATGTCGGAGAAGTCAAGCTTCGGGTCAACACCGTGGGAGTACATGTTCATCGCAAGCGTAATGATATCCACGTTGCCGGTACGTTCACCGTTGCCGAACAGCGTACCCTCTACGCGGTCTGCGCCGGCAAGGAGCGCCAGTTCGGTGTCCGCAACGCCCGTGCCGCGGTCGTTGTGCGGGTGCAAAGACAAAGTCACGAATTCACGGTACTTGAGGTTCTCGCTCATGTACTCGACCTGCGAAGCATACACGTGCGGCATGCTCATTTCCACCGTGACCGGCAGATTGATGATGACGTTGTTCGTCTCGCTCGGCTCCAGAACGTCGAGAACCGCATTGCAGACCTCCAGCGCGTATTCCGGCTCGGTGCCCGTAAAGGACTCCGGAGAATACTCAAAGCGGAAGTTGCCTTCGTATTCGGCCGCAAGCTTTTTGACGAGCTTCGCGCCGTCTACGGCGATCTTCTTGATCTCCTCCTTGGACTTCTTAAACACCTGCTCGCGCTGTGCAACGCTGACCGAGTTATAGAAGTGGATAATCGCGCTCGGTGCGCCCTTGCACGCGTCGAATGTCTTACGGATGATGTGCTCGCGGCACTGGGTGAGCACCTGCACGGTAACGTCCTCGGGAATCATGTTGTTGTCAATCAGCGTGCGGAGGAACTCATATTCCGTCTCGCTCGCCGCCGGGAAACCGACCTCGATCTCCTTAAAGCCGACCTGCAAAAGCACTTTGTAGTATTCAAGCTTTTCTTCAAGGCTCATCGGGATGACAAGGCTCTGGTTGCCGTCGCGCATATCCACGCTGCACCAGATCGGCGCCTTTTCAATATGGTCTTTTTCCACCCACTTGTTATATTCTTTCGATACCGGGAAGTACCCGATCTTATATTTGCTTGCGTCCATCATTTTGCTTTCTCCTCTCAACCCTTGGTGGTTCGGAAGCCTGCTTCACGCAGGGCGTTTTTGATCGTTTTCACATGGTTGTTGTCGCGCGTCTCCATTTCGATGCGCAGGAAGCAGCCGTTAATGCTTTCGGTGTTGCCCTTTTCATAGTGCACGCCGGTCACGTTGCCGCCGCAGTCCGCGATGATCGAAGAGATCTCCTTGAGCTGACCGGGCTTGTCGATAAGCTCGATGAGGAGGCTCGCGGAACGGCCGGAGTTCATCAGGCCGCGGTCAATCACGCGGGAAAGGCTCGTCACGTCGATGTTGCCGCCGGAGACGATGCACACAACGCGCTTGCCCTTTAAATCAAATTTATTGAACATCACGGCGGCAACGGAAGCAGCGCCCGCGCCCTCCGCGATCATTTTCTGCTTTTCGATGAGTGCCAAGATTGCGCTCGAAACTTCGTCCTCGCTCACCAGCGCGATGTCATCCACATATTTTTTGACGATCTCAAACGTGTTGTCACCCGGGCGCTTTACAGCGATGCCGTCCGCCACGGTCTGCACGGTGTCGAGTGTCTCGATCTTGCCGTCGTGAATGGAGTTGTACATGCTCGGTGCGCCGGTCATCTGTACGCCGTACACCTTCACGCTCGGGCGGATGTGCTTTGCGGTATACGCAATGCCGGAGATAAGTCCGCCGCCGCCCACCGGCACCACAATGGCATCGATGTTGTCAAGGTCATTCAGAACCTCCAGCGCGATGGTGCCTTGGCCCGCGATAACGTCTTCGTCGTCAAACGGGTGCACGAACGTATAGCCCTCTTTTTCTTTCAATTCAATCGCCTTGTTATACGCGTCGTCGTAAACGCCCTCCACAAGGCAAACCTCTGCGCCGTAGCCCTTTGTGGCCTCCACCTTGGAGATCGGTGCGGAGTCCGGCAGACAGATGAGCGATTTGATGCCGTTTTTCGTTGCCGCCAGCGCCACGCCCTGTGCGTGGTTGCCCGCGGAACAGGCAATAACGCCTTTCGCTTTCTCTTCTGCGGAAAGCTGGGAGATCTTATACGCAGAGCCGCGCACCTTAAAAGAGCCGGTGATCTGCAAATTCTCGGGCTTAAGGTACAGGTCGCAATCCGGCGCGATGCCGTAGGTCTTCACGACGTTTGTTTCGCGGATGATGCTCTTTAGAACGGTTTGCGCATCAAATACTTTGTCTAATGATAACATGTTCTTCTGCCTTTCCTGCTGTGTTCGGTTTAAAGCCTTATGAATTTGAAAGTTTGTGCTTTCAAACTTGCAGCTTGTTTCCTTGTTCTTCCGCTTTGAAGTGTAAAAAAACCGCCTCAAAGCCGTTTATGCTTTGAGACGGGTGTAATAACTAAATTATGCACTCGCGGTACCACTCAAATTGCGGAGAACCTCCGCCGCTCTTCGAAGTCCAATAACTTCTATGCACTGACGTAGCAATCACGGGATACCCTACTGAATTCGCTGTTCAGGCATCCGGCTCGGAAGGGAGAAATCTCTGCATCTCTGCACCGGTTCACACCTGCCACCGGCTCTCTGAAACAGCTCTGCACAGACAGTCTTCGTCATCGCTTTTTGTTATGAAATTGAATAGATTATAACACCCGCTTTCCCCGTTGTCAATGCTTTTCGACCGCCTTGTCAAAATTTTTCTTTTGTAAGTTTTGCAGGAAACACCTTTTCTCCCATCGTTTTTCCTTTTTTCGCAAATCGGGCGCTTTTTCCGCAATTCACGCAAAAAGTGTGGAAAACAACGTGCAAAATCCGCAGTTCTGCCATAGCCAAAATAAAAAAGGTATGATAAAATAAGAAGGTTGAAAAGAGACTATGTATTTTCGGGTGATTTTCGTGACAAAAAGTATGACAGCGGGTAAGCCCCTCAAGCTTATCCTGCAATTTGCGGTGCCGCTTTTGCTCGGCAACCTCTTGCAGCAAATGTATAATCTGGTTGATGCCGCCATCGTCGGCCGTGTGCTCGGCACCGGCGCACTTGCCGCCGTCGGCGCTACAAGCAGCGTGCAGTTTCTGGTACTCGGTTTCTGCATCGGCATCTGCATCGGCTTCGGTATCCCCATCGCCAAAAGCTTCGGCGCAGAGCGTCTTGATAAAATGCGTTCGTACATTTTCAACTCCGTGCTGCTTACCGCCTTATTCGCGGTGCTCATCACGGCGGTATGTTCTCTGTGCTGCACGCTCATTTTGCAAATGCTCTCCGTGCCGCAGGATGTTTTTGACGACGCCTACGCGTATCTCATCGTCATTTTCCTCGGCATCCCCTTTACCTTATTATACAATCTGCTCTCCAGCATCCTGCGCTCCGTCGGTGACAGCCGCACGCCGTTCCTGTTCCTCGCCATCTCGACCGTCCTGAATATCGGTCTTGACCTGCTCTGCATCATTGTCTTCAAGTGGGGCGTTGCGGGCGCGGCTATCGCCACCATCGCAGCGCAGGCGGTCAGCGGCATTTTGTGCCTCATCTATATCCGCTTCCGCGTACCGCTCCTCACGCTTTCCCGCGCAGACTGCAAAGCGGATGCGGAATCCATCCGTGACCTCGTCGTCATGGGCATCCCCATGGGGCTTCAAACCTCCATCACAGCCATCGGCAGCATGGTCATGCAGGCGGCGAACAACGGTCTCGGCAGCGTGTACGTTTCGGGCTTCACGGCCGGTATGCGCTTAAAGCAGTTCTGCATGTGCCCGTTTGATGCCCTCGGCTCTGCTGTTTCCGTCTTCTGCGGTCAGAATCTCGGTGCAAAAAAGCCGGAGCGCATTCGGCAGGGCGTACGGCTCGGCGTCATCGTCGGCGTCGCCTACGGCTTCTGCATCGGCCTTGTCATGATCTTCTTCGGCCGCAGCATGTCCATACTCTTTGTTGAATCGAGTGCAGGCGACGTGCTCGACGCTTCCGCAAAATATCTGCGCTGCATGGGCTACTTCTTCTGGAGTCTCGGCATCCTCAACATCTGCCGCATGGCGACACAGGGCATCGGCTTCTCCGGCCGCGCGGTATTCTCCGGCGTAACGGAAATGTTCGCGCGCTCCATCGTCAGTCTCGGCTTTGTCGGCGCGTTCGGCTATACGGCTATCTGTTTCTCGGATCAAACCGCATGGATCGCCGCCGTGCTCTACATCACCCCCACCTGCCTGCACTGCATTAAGAAAGTCACAAAGCAGATCGAAGCGGAAAAAGCGAACG
>ERZ1673697.2252-NODE-2252-length-17860-cov-5.687560_pt1 | contig 17860 bp, 15 predicted proteins | sample MGYA00580227_ERZ1673697 | MGnify/ENA primary metagenome ERZ1673697 (study PRJEB41218, sample SAMN15661759) | gut metagenome | host: Homo sapiens | place: Canada: London | collected 2015-08-20/2019-03-30 | study: EMG produced TPA metagenomics assembly of...
GCGGCGGCTACCGGCTCCACAAAGCTGGATCATTTCATGAATTGGCTCATTGACCTGGTGATGGGAATTCCCCACACGGTTTTGTTGATCCTCATCGCATTTGCCTGCGGCAAGGGCTTGAAGGGCGTGCTGATCGGCGTGGCGGTGACGCACTGGACAGGGCTTGCGCGTATCATTCGCAGCGAGGTGCTGCAGATCCGTTCGCAGCAATATATCGAGGTTTCCCGCAAGCTGGGGCACAGCAGCTGGTGGATTACGGGAAAGCACATTCTGCCCCACATGGTTCCCCAATTTCTGATCGGACTCATCCTCATGTTCCCTCACGCGATCATGCATGAATCTTCGCTGACTTTCCTGGGTTTTGGGCTGTCTCCGGAGCAGCCCGCCATCGGCATCATCCTGTCCGAATCCATGAAATACCTTTCTACAGGGGCCTGGTGGCTGGCATTTTTCCCCGGGCTGATGCTGGTAGTGATTGTTCTGCTGTTTGACCGGCTGGGAGAGAATTTGAAAAAAATTATGGATCCATACAGCGCGCATGAATAGGGGGAGAGAAATGGAGCGAAAGAGCACAGCTGTCGCCGGGCCTGTTTTGGAGGTGAAAAACCTCTCCGTGTCCTTCCGGATGTACGACAGGGGCCTGGAGCAGTACGACCTGAAGGTGATTTCGAACCTGAACCTGGATGTGAGGCCGGGTGAAATTGTGGCGGTAGCCGGTTCCAGCGGTTCGGGAAAAAGCTTGCTGGCCCATGCCGTTATGGGCCTTCTGCCGGAAAACGCCTCTGTGGAAGGGGAGATTTCCTATGGAGGAAAGCTCCTGGAGCAAAAGGTGTAACTGGTAAACTAAAATGGACCAATAATGGCAAAGAAAAATCCCCCACCAAATATAGCCTCTTGAGTATAATGTTAGTTAACATTATACTCGAAAGGCGGAAAGGTAATGGTGAAGGGAAAAATGTTCAACGAAATACAAGCTTACAAGCAAATAGGATATACAATCAGGAAGTGTGCTCGAGTAACCGGAATCGACAGAAAGACAGTCCGAAAGTATTGGAATATGAACGCAGAAGAATATTTAAAATATCTGGCCGCGAGCCGTGAACGGACTAAAATACTTGACCCGTATCGCGGGGAAATCATTTCGGAGCTTGAAACCTACCCTGATATTACTTCGGCAATAATTTACGACCATCTGTGTGAGCGGCATGAGGCTTTTACACCGTCATACAGAAGTGTCAGGCTTTATGTAATGACCCTGCGTGAAGAGCTTGGTATACCTACAGAGGCAAAAGTCCGGCAATATACTGAGGTTTCGGAACAGCCGCCCGGATTTCAGGCTCAGGTAGATATGGGGCAGAAGGTTATGACCGACCCCTTTGGGAGCAAAATAAAAATCTACATATTCGCCATGGTCATGAGTATGTCGCGCAAGAAATTCGTGTACTTTCAGGATCATCCGTTCAGCGCATCGGAATTTGTGGAGGCTCATGATCTGGCATTTAAATATTATGGCGGCCGGACCCAGGAAATCGTCTATGACCAGGACCGTGTTATGACGGTTTCAGAGAATGCCGGCGATCTGATCCTGACAGAAACCTTTGAAAGCTACAAAAAGTATGCCGGTTTTTCAGTCCGTCTCTGCCGAGGTTTTGACCCTGAAAGCAAAGGTAAAATCGAAAGCGTTGTAAAATATGTTAAGAATAACTTTCTCTCCTGCAGGATATGTCACGGCATATCCGCATTAAACAGCGAAGGGCTGGCATGGCTTGACCGTACGGCAAACGCCAAGGTTCACGAGACGACCAGAATGGTACCGGACAGGCTGTTTGCGGAAGAAATCAAGCACTTAACACCGGTGCCGACACTGTCAAAACCTATCGAGCCGAAGCTGGCGATTATTCGCAAGACCAATGTGGTGCATTATCGGCAGAATCGATACGAGGTTCCTAAAGGCACATACTTCCCGGGAAGGCAGGCCAGGATTGAGGCTGACGGGCAAAATGGCATGGTTTGCTTTTATGACAAGGAAACCGGGGAACTGCTGGCAACGCACCGCCTTGCCCAGGGGGTCGGCAAGCTCATTCGGTTTCCTAAAAACATGCGGCGGTTTCAAGAGACCAAATATGATGAGCTTAAGGATACGGTATTAAAGAGAATGGACGGGTTAACTCTTGCTGAAGATTACATAGACGCCCTCATAAAAGCGTATCCCAGATATGCCCGCGACCAGCTGCGTATTATGAACAGCTGTGTTGAGCAATATGGCCGTGATGAGCTGGAAAATGCCTTAAATTACTGCACAGAGCGAGACTTGATAAGCGCAAATGACTTCCGTGATGCCTTGGAATTCTTCAGGGCGGATGAACCCAAAATCACTCCGAAGCAGATCTCGCTGCCGGAAAAATATCAGATGGTGAAGCCAAAAGTCCGAAGCGTTGAAAGCTATGTCCATTCAGCGGGAGGAGGCGGCGCTGTATGAACCCGGAAATTATGACGCTTGCAAAACAGTTTCATATTGGCGTATTGTCACGGGGCAAGTTTATGCCTCAGCAAGGTTTGAGCAACGAAGAATATCTTCTTGAGATACTCCGGGCGGAAGCGGAATCAAGGGACAAAAAGGCGGAGGCTGAACGAATAAAGCAGGCACGATTGCCGACATACAAGGGCTTTGATGAATTCGATACGAGTTTTCAAAAAGGGATAACCCGAGAGCAGCTTGACACCCTGGCAAAGCTGGAATGGATTGACCAAATATTCAATCTTGTGCTTATAGGACCGCCGGGGACGGGCAAAACCCACATAGCTTTGGCGATCGGAAACAAAGCCGTACATGAAGGCTACAAGGTGTTTTTTGCAACTATGGATACCATGATGCACATCCTAAAGACTCAGGAAATATCACTGAAAAGCGCTGCGAAAGTGAGATGGATAAACAAGTGTGACCTTGTGATAATCGACGAGGTGGGGTATTTGCCTGTCAGCAAAACGGAAGCCAATTTGTTTTTCGGGTTAATATCGCAGCTCTATGAATCAGCTTCTGTAGTAATTACGTCAAATAAAGGCTTTGATGGCTGGGCGGAGCTTCTTGGCGACGCTATCCTCACAACAGCTTTGCTGGACAGGCTGACGCATAAGTGCCAGGTACTGAACTTTGATGATGAGAGCTGGCGCCTCGCTCACAGAAAACAGATTTTTTAACAATTGTGGGGGAAAATTATTTGCCAAAACTGGCCCAATTTTGCTTGACAGTAACACGGGACTGTGATACAATAATTATAGATTTAGAAAGCGGCTTTGCAAATGTTGCCAAAAGTCATGAAACTCTTCGAAACGGAAAGGCGGCGGGACGGATGGAACGGATTCCTCCTATGACGATTAGCAAACGGGTTGCTCTTTTAAAAGAACGTTTTGAGGCCGACATTACCTTTGAAGATTTCGGCCTGCGTTCAAAAATCTACCGGAGAGTGGCGGCGGAAAATCCGGGTATTTCGGCAGACCGGAGAATCGCTCTGAGTTTTGCGCAGTTCCTGCGGGAAAAGAGTGTCCCGGTGCGGGAACACGACCTGCTGGCGGGAAGTTTGCGGTATTACGGCTACAGCGAGTCAATCCCGGTCAAAGCCGTATCAACCGGCGCGGGGATCATGAACAAAAAAGACGTTGACCTGCACCCGATGTTTCTCAACACCGAACTGTTCGACGTTTCAGAAGAAATTGAGCATTACAAAAACTGCTCCGGCGGACCGGATACCCCGGAAGCAAAACTTTTGGATGAATATTATACCGCCCTGCAGGCTGGCTCTTCTTATAGCCGCTGGGCAAGCGGGCATGTGATTGCCGGGTACGAAAAAGCGGTCACCAAGGGGCTCGGCGCGCTGATCCGCGAGGGAGAAGAAGCGCTCAAAAAGGTTGATGACGCCCACCGCGACTGTGTGGAATCTATGCTCATCACCAACCGCGCGGCAAAGGAGTACATCCTACGTTACCGTGACGCGGCTCTTGAAACAATGGCAAAAACCGAAAACCCGGAATACAAAAAGAGCCTGTTACGGATTGCCGAAGCCTGTGGGAACATCTGCGAAAATCCTCCCCGAAGCTTCTTTGAAGCAGTCCAGCTTTTAATGCTTATCCACGACATGATCATCTGCGAAAGCTTCGAACCCATGTCCCTGGGGCGGGTGGACTACATGTTGTACCCTTATTATAAAAAGGATTTTGACGAAGGGAAAATTACGTTTGAGGAAGCGTCCGACTACATTGACGCCCTCTGGCTTAAATTCGGCCAGCTGATGGAAGGCTTCCAGAACGTCACCCTGGGCGGCTGCCACCCGGACGGAAGCTTTGCCGGGAACGAAGTCACGGTCATGGGGTTGCGGGCCAGCCGTAAAATGATGCTCGACCAGCCACTGATCTCTTACCGCTGCCACCCCGATATGCCCGACCTTTTCTGGGATGAAGTCCAGGACCTTGTCCAGACCGGGCTGGGGTTCCCTGCCATCTTCAACGACGAAGTCGTCTTCCGCGCAAAGGAGGACGCTGGTGTCCGGCCGGAGGACTGCTGGAACTACGGGATCGTCGGCTGCGTTGAACCGTCAATCGGCGGGGCGGAATATTCCAGAACCGCAGAGCTGTGGGTGAACTGGGCAAAACCTCTTGAACTGATGTTGACCGGCGGGGTCTGTGCCTGCACCGGGGAAACCCTGCCGCTGCAAACCAAACGTCGCCTGGAGGAGATTTCTTCCTTTGATGAATTTTATAAATGGTACCTGGATGAGCTTGCGTATTCCTCCAGGATCGCCATGAAAGCCTGCAACCTGCTTGACACCACCTACGGGTCTGCGTGGCCGGTGCCGTTTCTCTCCTCCACCATGGCGGAGTGCTACGAAAAAGGCGAGGACGCGACCCGCGGCGGAACCACTTACTGTTTTTCAACCCTCAACGCCTGCGGAATGGCTGACACAGTCGACTCTCTCTGCGCTATCCGGGAAGTTGTTTTTGAAAAGAAGCGCCTCACCCTTTCCCAGCTCGCTGAAATCCTCAAAAACGATTTTGAAGGGCAGGAACCGCTCCGGCTCCTTCTTTCCAACCTACCGGAACGGTTCGGAAATGGAACGCAGATCGCTGACGGGATGATGAAAGAGCTGACCGATTTCTTTGTCAGACTTGGAAAGGAAACAGCAAACCCCTTTGGCCACCATTTCCAAACAGGGTTTTTAACCGTTAGCATACATGCTTACATGGGCGCCAAAACCGGCGCGCTCCCAACCGGACGGCACAAAGGTGTCTCTCTTGCGAACTCCCTTTCCCCCTGCCAAGGCGCAGACCGGATGGGCCCTACGGCGGTTATCCGCTCTATTACCAAAGTCAACCACGCTGTCTGTGGGAACGGGATGATCCTTGATCTTAAATTCAACCCCGCGTTCCTCAAAAAACCATCACACCGCAAAGGGGTCAGAAGCCTGATTGAGACCTACTTTAGCAAAGGCGGCATGGAAGTCCAGTTCAACGTTGTCAGCCGGGAAACCCTGCTGGCCGCCAAGGCAGACCCTCAGAAATACCGCAACCTGATTGTCCGCGTTTCGGGCTTTAGCGCCTATTTCTTCCATCTTGACCCGGTTTTGCAGGATGAAATTATTGCCCGTACGGAATACGCGGGCTGATCTTCCCCTTTATACTATATTAATAGCCTTTTCCTATGATTTTTGCGCAGCAAGGTTGCCGGGCGCGGAGGAACGAGCTTCCGCTCCCGGAACAGAAGTCGTTTGCCGCGTTACAGGAAATTTACAGCAGGAAACGAGGATGTCGTATGAACCCAACTAAGCCGAAAGGCTTTATCAGCAATATCCAGCAGTTTTCATTAGACGACGGGCCGGGTGTTAGGACCACCGTCTTTTTCCGGGGCTGCAACCTGCGCTGCGCCTGGTGCCACAACCCGGAGTGCATTCCGTTCCAGGCAGTACTGCGGTATAACAGCTCGGTCTGCATCGGCTGCGGTCTTTGTGTACAGCTCTGCCCGCAGGGCTGCCACACGATTGACGAGAATGGCCATACCGTTGACCGGGTGGCCTGTAACGGATGTGGAGCCTGTACTGTCGACTGTCCGGCCGGCGCGCTGGAACTTAACGGCCGGGGCTACACCGAAGAGGAACTCTTTGAACGGGTCGCTGCCGATGCCGAATTTTATCAGTCGTCAGGCGGTGGCGTGACCTTTTCGGGTGGAGAACCGGTTTTGCAGAATATCTTTCTCTCCGGGATCCTGAAACGCTGCCGAGAAGCGGGGATCCACACCGCAGTGGATACAGCCGGGAATGTGCTGTGGGAAATGTTTGAAAACATCCTGCCGGATACCGACCTGTTCCTTTACGATGTCAAGTTTATCTCCCCTGAAAAGCAGCTCGCGGCGACCGGGGTCAGAAACGATAAAATTTTAGGGAACCTCAAAGAGCTCTGCCGGCGCGGCGCCCACATTTGGGTTCGGGTGCCGCTTGTTCCGGATTTTCACAACTTAGATGAAATCGAAAAAATTGCGGCCTTTCTGAAAGACCTTCCGGTAGAACGAATCGAACTGATTCCATACCACCGGTACGGTGTTGGAAAGTACACAGCGCTTGGAATTCCCTACACGGTTTCCTGCAAAGAACCGGATCCCCGGTGGATGGAAGACGCGGCGGCTTGTTTTGACGGCTGTAAAGCCGAATTGCTCCTTCAGTAAACCATCCCTGATACCAATCGGCCGGAAGGAATCCGGCTGTTTAAAACACCCCGGTTTAAACCGGGGTGTTTTTCTTTACGATACTATTATATATATAGCTGAACAGAGCATTAAAAATTACAAATTGTTATTTTGCAAAAGGTGCACTTTTTCTGTTCGGTTACAGAGGTTTGAAAGAACATAACCGGTCATAAGAAACAGCCTGAAACAGAATTGTTATATTTTTGAAAACGGATTTGTGTCTTTCTGGTACAAACAGAAAGCTGTAAAAGTCAAGGAGATCAAAACCGTTTCATGTGGGGAAATCCTTAATGAATCGGCTGGATTTTCACTGTAACTGGTAAACTAAAATGGACCAATAATGGCAAAGAAAAATCCCCCACCAAATATAGCCTCTTGAGTATAATGTTAGTTAACATTATACTCGAAAGGCGGAAAGGTAATGGTGAAGGGAAAAATGTTCAACGAAATACAAGCTTACAAGCAAATAGGATATACAATCAGGAAGTGTGCTCGAGTAACCGGAATCGACAGAAAGACAGTCCGAAAGTATTGGAATATGAACGCAGAAGAATATTTAAAATATCTGGCCGCGAGCCGTGAACGGACTAAAATACTTGACCCGTATCGCGGGGAAATCATTTCGGAGCTTGAAACCTACCCTGATATTACTTCGGCAATAATTTACGACCATCTGTGTGAGCGGCATGAGGCTTTTACACCGTCATACAGAAGTGTCAGGCTTTATGTAATGACCCTGCGTGAAGAGCTTGGTATACCTACAGAGGCAAAAGTCCGGCAATATACTGAGGTTTCGGAACAGCCGCCCGGATTTCAGGCTCAGGTAGATATGGGGCAGAAGGTTATGACCGACCCCTTTGGGAGCAAAATAAAAATCTACATATTCGCCATGGTCATGAGTATGTCGCGCAAGAAATTCGTGTACTTTCAGGATCATCCGTTCAGCGCATCGGAATTTGTGGAGGCTCATGATCTGGCATTTAAATATTATGGCGGCCGGACCCAGGAAATCGTCTATGACCAGGACCGTGTTATGACGGTTTCAGAGAATGCCGGCGATCTGATCCTGACAGAAACCTTTGAAAGCTACAAAAAGTATGCCGGTTTTTCAGTCCGTCTCTGCCGAGGTTTTGACCCTGAAAGCAAAGGTAAAATCGAAAGCGTTGTAAAATATGTTAAGAATAACTTTCTCTCCTGCAGGATATGTCACGGCATATCCGCATTAAACAGCGAAGGGCTGGCATGGCTTGACCGTACGGCAAACGCCAAGGTTCACGAGACGACCAGAATGGTACCGGACAGGCTGTTTGCGGAAGAAATCAAGCACTTAACACCGGTGCCGACACTGTCAAAACCTATCGAGCCGAAGCTGGCGATTATTCGCAAGACCAATGTGGTGCATTATCGGCAGAATCGATACGAGGTTCCTAAAGGCACATACTTCCCGGGAAGGCAGGCCAGGATTGAGGCTGACGGGCAAAATGGCATGGTTTGCTTTTATGACAAGGAAACCGGGGAACTGCTGGCAACGCACCGCCTTGCCCAGGGGGTCGGCAAGCTCATTCGGTTTCCTAAAAACATGCGGCGGTTTCAAGAGACCAAATATGATGAGCTTAAGGATACGGTATTAAAGAGAATGGACGGGTTAACTCTTGCTGAAGATTACATAGACGCCCTCATAAAAGCGTATCCCAGATATGCCCGCGACCAGCTGCGTATTATGAACAGCTGTGTTGAGCAATATGGCCGTGATGAGCTGGAAAATGCCTTAAATTACTGCACAGAGCGAGACTTGATAAGCGCAAATGACTTCCGTGATGCCTTGGAATTCTTCAGGGCGGATGAACCCAAAATCACTCCGAAGCAGATCTCGCTGCCGGAAAAATATCAGATGGTGAAGCCAAAAGTCCGAAGCGTTGAAAGCTATGTCCATTCAGCGGGAGGAGGCGGCGCTGTATGAACCCGGAAATTATGACGCTTGCAAAACAGTTTCATATTGGCGTATTGTCACGGGGCAAGTTTATGCCTCAGCAAGGTTTGAGCAACGAAGAATATCTTCTTGAGATACTCCGGGCGGAAGCGGAATCAAGGGACAAAAAGGCGGAGGCTGAACGAATAAAGCAGGCACGATTGCCGACATACAAGGGCTTTGATGAATTCGATACGAGTTTTCAAAAAGGGATAACCCGAGAGCAGCTTGACACCCTGGCAAAGCTGGAATGGATTGACCAAATATTCAATCTTGTGCTTATAGGACCGCCGGGGACGGGCAAAACCCACATAGCTTTGGCGATCGGAAACAAAGCCGTACATGAAGGCTACAAGGTGTTTTTTGCAACTATGGATACCATGATGCACATCCTAAAGACTCAGGAAATATCACTGAAAAGCGCTGCGAAAGTGAGATGGATAAACAAGTGTGACCTTGTGATAATCGACGAGGTGGGGTATTTGCCTGTCAGCAAAACGGAAGCCAATTTGTTTTTCGGGTTAATATCGCAGCTCTATGAATCAGCTTCTGTAGTAATTACGTCAAATAAAGGCTTTGATGGCTGGGCGGAGCTTCTTGGCGACGCTATCCTCACAACAGCTTTGCTGGACAGGCTGACGCATAAGTGCCAGGTACTGAACTTTGATGATGAGAGCTGGCGCCTCGCTCACAGAAAACAGATTTTTTAACAATTGTGGGGGAAAATTATTTGCCAAAACTGGCCCAATTTTGCTTGACAGTAACACTTACTGGGAGAGACGGAAGAAGCGGGGGACAGTGTCCTGGAGCTTCGCTGCAATCTGGACGACATGACCCCGGAGGCTGTGGGCTTTGCCCAGGAACAGCTGTTGAAGGCGGGTGTCCTTGAGGTGTATACCACGCCGGTGGGAATGAAGAAAAACCGGCCGGGAATCCTGCTGACCTGCCTGTGCAGGCCTGAGGACAAGGAGAAGGCGCTCTCAACTCTGTTTGCGCACACCTCCACGCTTGGAGTGCGGGAATCCCTGTGCAGCAGGTACACGCTCCGCCGCAGCCAGTATACGGTGGAAACGGAGCTCGGCCCGGTTAGGGTAAAGGAATCCTCGGGCTGGGGCGTCAGCCGTTGTAAGCCGGAATATGACGATCTGGCAAGGCTGGCCGAACAACACGGCCTGAGCCTGCAGGAGGTGCTGCGCAGGGTTGAGGAAAGCCGGAGCAAGTGACAAACTGAATCGAAGAAAGAGCCGCACGGCGGAGGATTTCCCCGCCGTACGGCCTTTTTTTGCTTCGGTAAAAAAAGCTTGACTTGGAGTTCACTCCAGATGGTATGCTGTCCTTGGAAAGAAAATCCGCCGGATCGGAGACGGGTTGCATCCAATTTTGAGAAAGTGTGGTGCTTTTCATGCTCTATCAGCCGTTTCAGGAAGTAAAGCTTTCCGTTTTGGGGATGGGGAATATGCGGCTGCCCACCCAAGGGCAGGGCGGCCCTATTGACGAGGAGAAGGCCAGGGAAATCATCGAGTACGCCTATCGCCATGGGGTCAATTATTTCGATACCGCCTACCGGTACCACGGAGGGGCGTCGGAATCCTTTGTGGGCAGGGTGCTTTCCCAGTTTCCCAGGGACACCTGGTATCTGGCGTCGAAAATGCCGGGGCATATGATGAACTATCAAAACGGCAGGCTGGGCTTTCAGGGATACCTGGCAGGAGAAAAGATAGGGTCCGTGGCGGAAATTTTTGAAGAGCAGCTGGAAAAATGTGGAGTGGATTACTTTGATTTTTACCTGCTGCACAATGTCTGTGAAACCTCGCTGGAATTCTATACCAACGAAGAGCTGAACGTGGTGGGCTATCTGCTGAATCAGAAGAAGCAGGGACGCATCCGCCATCTGGGATTTTCCGCCCACGGACGTGCGGAGACCATCGAGAAGTTTCTCAACCGGTATCCCGGCATCTTTGAATTCTGCCAGATTCAGCTGAATTATGTGGATTGGACGCTTCAGGAAGCCGGAAAGAAATATGAGCTTTTGACGGGCCGCGGCATCCCGGTGGTGGTGATGGAGCCCTGCCGGGGAGGAAGTCTGGCTTCCCTGCCGGAAGGGGCGGAATCCCTGCTGCGAAAAGTGCGCCCGCAGGATTCCGCAGCCTCCTGGGCGTTCCGTTTCCTCCAGTCCCTGCCGGGGGTCCAGGTGGTGCTCAGCGGGATGACTACGCTGGAGCAGCTGAAGGAGAATATTGCTGTATTCTCCCGGGAAGACCCTGTTACGCCGGAGGAAAGACAGCTGCTGAATCAGGTGGTCTCCCTGCAGGCAGAGCTGGTTCCCTGTACAGCCTGCCGCTATTGCTGTGAGAATTGCCCTCAGGGCTTGGATATCCCCAAGCTGCTCTCTATGTACAACGAGCTGAACTACTCCAAAGGCCTGGGGACTCTGCGGTTTACCCTGGACGCCATGAAGCCGGAGGAGCTGCCCGGCGCCTGTATCGGGTGCGGCGCCTGCGCCGAGGCTTGCCCGCAGAATATCGACGTGCCGTCGTTGCTGGGAAAATTCGCCAGGGAACTGGTACCGTAGGGATAACGAAATGAAACCGAAGCTGCCCATTTCATGGGCGCGCTTCGGTTTCTGCTTCAAACTTCCCGGAATGTTCAGGCCTTCCAAAGGCCGTGGAGGTTGCAGTATTCGTAGGCGGAAACCACCTTGTCATGCTCGCTCAGCTGGAATACCGCCCTGGGTTCCTGCCCGGGGGCCAGCGGTTTCTGCTGAATCCCCTCGGAAGTCTCCAAAAGGATCCATTGGATAAAATGCTCCGGGATCATCGGATGCTCCGCGGCGCCTACGGACACGGTGACACGGGAACCGTCCTTTTCCACAAGGGGAACGTGCTTTTCCACGGAGGCGTCCACTGTTCCAGGCCTCAGTTCCTGCATCTCTTCTCCGCAGCAGACGACGGGAACCCCGGCGTCCTTCAGATAGATCACGATGTTTCCACAGTGCTCGCAGCGGTAAAACTTCATATGGCATGCATCCCTTCCTGTTGATAGGGTATAGTATCGCCTGTCCGCCGCGCAATTATGCCGAAGCTGGGAAGAAGGCTTTTTCAGGTTGCACGCATTCTTGCATTTCAGCGGTTCTGCGGATATAATAAGGAAAAACAGAGTTTGGAAAGGTGGATATTTCATGTTGAACCAATCGGTCGCTCAGCTTCTCAATGCCCAAATCACTGCGGAGTTCTATTCCGCCTATCTATATTTGGATTTTTCCAGTTATTTTCAGGAAACCGGTCTAGATGGATTTGCAAACTGGTACCAGGTGCAGGCACAGGAGGAGCGGGACCATGCCATGCTGTTCTACCAGTATCTGCACAACAACAGCGCCAAGGTGGCTTTGGAAGCAGTGGCGAAGCCGGAGCGCAAAGCTGCGGATACTATGGGGATACTCAAGGCTGGCCTGGAGCATGAGGTCTATGTGACTTCGCTGATTCACAATCTGTATGACGCAGCCCAGCAGTCGAAAGATTTCCGTACGCTCCAGTTTTTGGATTGGTTCGTCAAGGAGCAGGGGGAAGAAGAGAAGAACGCAGAGGATCTCATTCAAAAGATGGAACTTTTCGGATCGGAGGCCAAGGGACTGTATATGCTCAATTCCGAACTGGCGGCAAGAGTGTACACGGCGCCCAGCCTGGTGCTGTAAACAGGCGCTGTAAAAAAGCGCAGACCCTGTGGGCTGCGGGCCGTCTTTTGCAGGAGAAAGGCATAGCCCGAACGTGCTCTGGGGTAAAAGTGGAAAAAAGGCGGGTGTCCTACAGGGCAAAAGCCCCGGACACAGCCGCTGGATTTGAGAGGAGAGGGATTGTATGAAGCAGGTCACGTTGGGAAGAACGGGAATTGTCACAGGGAAAAATGCGTTTGGTGCGCTGCCCATTCAAAGGGTAACCAGGGAGTATGCCGCCATGCTGCTGCGCAAGGCTTTTGACGCGGGGATCACTTTCTTTGACACCGCCCGCTCTTACAGCGACAGCGAGGAAAAAATCGGTTTTGCGCTCAGCAATGTACGGGAAAAGCTGATTCTGGCGACGAAAACCCCTTCCACCACGGCGGAGGGTTTCTGGAAGGACCTGGAAACCAGCCTTTCGCTGCTGAAGACGGACTACATAGACATCTACCAGTTCCACAATCCCAGTTTCTGTCCCAAGCCCGGGGACGGCACCGGCCTGTACGAGGCCATGCTGGAAGCAAGGGAACAGGGAAAAATCCGTTTTATCGGACTTACAAACCATCGCCTGAACGTGGCGGAGGAGGCAGTGCGCTCCGGCCTGTATGACACGCTGCAGTTCCCCTTCTGCTATCTGTCCACAGAAAAGGACATTGCCCTGGTAAAGCTCTGCCAGGAGCTGAACGTGGGCTTTATCTCCATGAAGGGGCTTTCCGGCGGGCTGATCACCAATTCCGCCGCAGCCTATGCCTGGCAGGATCAATTTGAAAACGCGCTTCCCATCTGGGGCGTTCAGAGGGAGTCGGAGCTGGATAAGTTCATCAGCTATATCGAGAATCCGCCCGTTATGGACGGCGAAATCAGGGAGCTGATCGAACGAGACCGAAAAGAGCTGATCGGCAATTTCTGCAGGGCCTGCGGGTACTGTATGCCCTGTCCGGCCGGCATCGTCATCAACCAGTGCGCCCGCATGTCTCAATTGATCCGCCGGAGCCCGTCGGCCAATTGGCTGACGGAAGAAAGCCAGAAGATGATGCTGCAGGTTGAAAATTGCCTGAACTGCGGCCAGTGCAAAAAGAAATGTCCCTATGGGCTGGATACGCCGGAGCTGCTTCGGCAGAATCTGGAGGATTACAAACAGATCCTGGACGGCACGGTACAGGTGTGATTCATTCACTGCCTTGCTGAAAAACAGGACCGCCGCAAAAGGAAACTTTTGCGGCGGTTTTCAAGTTTATGGAAAGAACGGCCCACCGGAGAAAAAAGAGCTTTCAGAACAGCTCCGGAATGGAACGGCCGTGGGTCCCGGCAGGCAGGGGAACGGAGAAGTTTTCCGCCACTGCAGCGCCCAGGTCTGCAAAGGTCTCCCGGTCCGGCAGGTAGCCGCTTCTGGTCATGGCGGGTGACCAGGCAAGCAGAGGGACCATCTCCCGGGTATGGTCCGTCCCCGTGTGGACAGGGTCGTTCCCGTGGTCTGCCGTGATGCAGAGCAGGTCTGTCTGCCGAAGGCGGGGAAGAAGCCGGCTGAGAAGCAGGTCGAACCGTTCCAGCTCGGCGGCGTAGCCCAGCGGGTCCCGCCGGTGTCCCCAGAGGGCATCGAAATCCACCAGGTTGACGAAGCACAGGCCGGTAAACTCCCGCTGGGTCAGCTGGATCGTTTGTTCCATCCCCTGTACACTGCTTTCAGAGTGCAGGGATTCCGTCAGTCCCTGCCCGCAGAAAATGTCATGGATTTTACCCACGCCGATTACATCCCTGCCGGATTCCTGCAGGGCGTCCAGTACGGTTTTCCCGGAGGGAGGCAAGGCGTAATCCCGCCTGTTGGCGGTGCGCACGAATTCCCCCTTTCTTCGTCCCACATAGGGCCGTGCAATTACCCTGCCCACTCTCCATTCTTTTCGGAGGGTCAGCTCCCGGGCGATTTCACAGCAGCGGTAGAGCTCGGAAAGCCCCATGGTCTCCTCATTCCCGCAGATCTGCAGCACGGAATCCCCGGAGGTGTAGACGATGAGATCGCCCGTCTCGGTCTGATGCTCCCCCAGCTCCTCCAGAATTTTTGTGCCGCTGGCAGCTTTGTTGCCCACAATCCTGCGGCCGGTGCGAAGCTCCAGTTCCCCAATGAGTTCAGCCGGAAAACCGGTTTGGGTAAAGGTGAGAAAAGGAGCGGAGGTAATGAGCCCCATCAATTCCCAATGCCCGGTCATGGTGTCCTTGCCGGCGCTTTTTTCTTTCATCCGCATGGCGAAACCGATAGGCTTTTCCGGGGTGGGAAGCCCCGCCTCCGGGCAGAGTCCGGAAATTCCCATACGCAGCAGGCTGGGGATGGAGAGCCGTTCCGCCCGGTGCGCAATGTGCCCCAATGTGTTTGCTCCCGCGTCGCCGTAGGCCGCTGCGTCGTCCATTGCGCCGATCCCCAGGGAATCCAAAACCAGCAGGAAAATGCGGCTGTATTTCATAGAGGTCCCCTCGTTTCAAGAATAGTACGGTTTTTAGGTCAGGAAAACAGACTCAGCTGTTCCGCTTCGTCCCCTGTTTCCAGGTCGTACAGATAGCGGAATACCTGTTCCGGCGTATGCATTACCCCGCGCTTTTCACATTCGTCATGAAAGATGCGCATCAAAGCGGAATTTCGGCTGCTGCTCAGTTCATAACGCAGGCCGTAACAGCGCTCATACCGCTCCCTCAGGCCGGGGAAATGCTCCTCCAGCTTTTGATAAAAGTATTCCCGGTTTCCCTCGCGCATAGTCACCCCAATGCCGAAGCAGAGAATTCCCTTGACCCCAGCCTCGAAACAGTAGGAAAGAATTCCTCTCAGGTTTTCTTCGGTATCGTTGAGAAAAGGAAGCAGAGGGGAGAACCAAACCACCGTTGGGATGCCGTGCTCCTTCAGCGTGCACAGGGCCTCAAACCGTTCCCTGGTGGTGCTCACATGAGGTTCCAGAATCCGGCAGAGGTCCTCGTCGAAGGTGGTCAGGGTTATCTGCACCACACATTTCTCCCTTCTTTGAATCTGCTCAAACAGGTCCAGATCCCGCAGGCAAAGCGTGGATTTTGTCTGAACCGCCAGGCCGAAGCCGTACTTTTCGATGAGTTCGACGCAGCGCCGGGTGTGCAGCAGCTTTCTCTCTCCCGGAAAATAGGGGTCGCACATGGCTCCCGTCCCGATCATGCATTTCTTCCGCTTTTTGCGAAGGGCAGCCTCCAGCAGCTCCGGCGCGTTGCTCTTGACCTCCACGTCTTCGAAATCATGCTCGATATGGTAGCATTTGCTGCGGCTGTCGCAGTAGATGCAGCCGTGTGTGCACCCCCGGTAGAGGTTCATTCCGTTCTGCGGGGAGAGGATCCCCTTCGCTTCCTTAAAATGCATGGCAGCCTCCAGACGGCGGATCGCTCAGACCCGTTTTTGAAAAAGCCCGTGTTCCGTACAGTACCAGAAAAGTTGGACATGCCGCCGTTTGGGAAACCTGGCGGCGCAGGTTCCCTCCGGAAAAAGCTTCACCAGGGTGATGGAATCCCCGCTCAGGCATGCCAAAAAGGAAATATGGTGTCCCTTTTCCATAGGGTGTTCCAAAGTGAGATACCATTCATCCTCGACTTGTTCCAGCAGAAGGCGGTGCTCTCCTTCCTCCTCTTTGGCGGTCAGGGGCTCGAGTTTCCTGCCGCAGCAGGAAAGGTCCGCCTTGCCCGTGCTCCACAGGAGATTTCCGCAGACAGGACAGACGGCAAAAAGACTGTGTTTCATGGTTCCTCCAGTTTCGTCGTTCGGGGAAAGCTCCCCGGACAGCAGGGTTTCAATGCCGACAGCCAGCGCCTGGGAGAGCGCTGGGAGGAGGGAAACATCAGGCGCGCCCAGCCCGCGCTCCCATTTTGACACGGTCTTGTGGCTGATGTGCAGCTTTTGGGCCAGCTCTGCCTGGGTCAGCTTCTGTTCCAGACGCAGGCGCCGGATCAGGGCGCCTGTTTTGGCGTGGTCCAAGCCTGAAAGGAAAGCGTCAGTCATGGGAGAATCCGGTATCATGCGGTTGTCATCCTCTTTCTTTTTCTGGAACGTCTCGGCTGTGGGGCAAGGCTCCGGAAGCGGAAGCCCGCGTTCCCTCCGTGCCTTCCAGTATAGCAGACTTCCGGCACAATGCAATCTACGCTTCGTAGAGCGGGGATGCGTTTGGCGTCTTCCCTCCGGTTTTCAGCCAGTTCCTTCCCGGCGGCTTTTGTGATACAATGGAGAAATGGAAACGCCGGAGAGTGGGAAATCCGGCTTTGGGAAAGGAGCTTTGCAATGAAACTGCTCATTGATGCCGACGGCTGCCCTGTAGTGGATCTGACCGTCAGACTTGCCCGGGAGTTTGGGGTGAAGTGCCTGATTCTCTGTGATACCGCCCATGTCTTTCAAAAGGAGGGAGCGGAAACCCTGACGGTTTCCAAGGGGGCGGACAGCGTGGACTTTGCCCTGGTGAACCGGGTGGAGCCCGGTGATATCGCCGTGACCCAAGATTATGGATTGGCCGCCATGTGCCTGGCGAAAAGAGCGCTTCCGCTCAGTCAGGACGGGCTTCTCTATACAGAGGAAAACATTGGGGCGCTGCTGCAGTCCCGCTATGCAGCCCAAAAAATCAGACGTTCGGGCGGCAGACTGAAAGGGCCCAAAAAGCGTACTTCAGAGCAGGATGCCGCCTTTGAACGGACATTGCGGAGGCTGCTCCAGCTCAGGTGAGCGCGGCCTCCCATTCCCCTTCCCGGAAACCAACCAGCACAAAGCCGTCGCCGATGAGCAGGGGACGCTTAACCAGCATGCCGTCTGTGGAGAGCAGGGCGAACTGTTGGCCTTCGCTCATTTTTGGGAGCTTGTCCTTCAGCTGAAGCGACTTGTAGGAGAGGCCGCTGGTATTAAAAAAGCGCTTGAGGGGCAGTCCGCTCAGGCCCTGCCAGCGGCGAAGCTCCTCCTCGGTGGGTGGGTCTGTTTTGATGTTGCGGTATTCCGGGGAAAGCCCTTTGCTTTCCAGCCAGGCCTGGGCTTTTTTGCAGGTGGAGCAGTTGGGGTAGCAGAGCAGCATGGAACTTCATCCTTTCTTCCTGTTTTTATAGTTTATGTTGTTGCAGTAAAAATTCCAGCAGAGCTGTACAGCCCTGTTTGATGTCCCTGTAGGTTTCGTCAAAATTTCCCGTATACCAGGGGTCGGCGATATCCCGGTGTTCTCCGGCAAATTCCAGGAAAAGAAAAAATTTCCCTTCCGGGTCGCCGCCCAGAAGCCGTTCCAGATTCCGCAGGTTGGCCCGGTCCATGGCGATGATGTAGTCGTAAGCTTCATAATCGCTTTTCGTGATTTGGCGTGCCTGACGGGAGGAAAAGGGGATGCCTTCCCGTTCCAGGACGCGCCGGGTTCCGGGATGAATATCGTTGCCAAGCTCCTCGCGGCTGGTGGCGGCGGAGGCGATCTGAAATTTTCCGGCA
>ERZ1673697.2256-NODE-2256-length-17845-cov-4.643451_pt1 | contig 17845 bp, 10 predicted proteins | sample MGYA00580227_ERZ1673697 | MGnify/ENA primary metagenome ERZ1673697 (study PRJEB41218, sample SAMN15661759) | gut metagenome | host: Homo sapiens | place: Canada: London | collected 2015-08-20/2019-03-30 | study: EMG produced TPA metagenomics assembly of...
AGACGTATAAAACACTTGCACTTAAATATAACAGCGGGTCTTCATAAATTCCTGAAAATCTGCATAACTCTTGACACTACCGTGACCGATCTGGCGGGTGACTGATGGGAAAAAGCAATTGAGTAAAGAAGATGCTGTTGCTTTGAGCTATAAAAACCACCATGCAGCACAAAACGAAAGCTCTCTTCGTTTTGTGCTGCATGGTGGTTTTGCAACAATTCACTTGTGTAGGGCATATTGTTCAATGGCGATGGCGGCGCCGTCTTCCAAATTGGTTTTGGTTACGGCCTGAGCTATGCGCTGAACTTCCGGCGGCGCGTTCCCCATGGCCACGCCCAATCCGGCTGCCTGGAGCATGGAGCAGTCGTTGCCGCTGTCTCCCAGAGCCAGGGTACATTGGGGATCCATGCCCAAAAGCCGGCAGATTTGCAGCATGCCGCCGGCCTTGGTGGCTTCTGGATGGGTGATTTCCATGCTCCAGGGACTGGACCAAACGCAGGAGAGGGAGAGGCGGGAAAGCGCCTGCTCCACCTCTGGCTGGAGCTCCCGGGGAATCCATGGGAGGTTGACCTTTTCAAATTCCAAACCGGATGAAAGGGAAAATGCTTTCAAATCCTCCACGGCGCGGCCACGCTGGGCCAGGACGGTTTTGTGGAAGGCCAGGTGCGCCATACCCAGCTGCCGGTCCCAGTCGGCTTGGGTGAGGTAGAGGGTTCCCCCGGCAGACAGCTCCATGGGCACAGCAAACTGCTCTGCAAGCTCCATCAGCGGAAACAGAGCTTCCGGGCGCATATAGTGAGAGGAGAGCAGCTGCCCACTGACCAGGCTGCGTACCTCTGCGCCGTTGCACAGAACCGCCAGATTTGCCCAGACTGGAGGGGCCAGAAGGGGCGGAGGAAGCAAGACAAACTGCCGCCCGGTTACAGGCGCTATGGCAATGCCCCGGCGGTGCGCTTCCAGGAGGGCGGCTGTGAGCCGGGGGGAGAAGGATCGATGGTCATCCAGGAGGGCGGTGCCGTCCAAGTCCATGGCAATGAGTTGAATGTCCATAGGAAATTCCTCTTTAGAAAGTGGAGGCGGGGGACTCAGCCGGGACCAGAATGAAGGGGCTCCCTCGCTGGATACAATCGGCCAAAAGCAGGGAGAGCTCCGGCAGGCGGCCAATGACGTTGACCCTGGGATCTGCCGGAAGGGAAGCGCGAATCAGTTGAATTTCCCCGGAGTAGCGGCCGTATTCCCGGTTATCCATGGTAATGACACCCCGGTCCCGGGGCAGGCACTGGGCCGGCTCCACCGGCCCGCCGGTGCAGGAGTAGGTTCTGGATTCGGCAAAGCGGACCAGGGAGGCGGGGGAGTCGGGCCGGGACGTAAACGTGCGCCCATACAAATTTTGATATTCAGGTTCCAAAATGGCGGGAATGGAGAGGGCGCCCGTGTCACAAAAGCGGCGAATCCGCTCCTGCTCCACCTGGCTGATGCCGGGGTCGCCCAGGAAGATACCGTCCATGTGAAATCGCAAGGCCAGGTCCGCAAAGCAGGCGGAGGGAAGCTGGTCCCGGTGGCGCTCCAGGGTGGGAAGTCCCCGACCAATGGGGCCCCGCTTCTCTCCGTCTCCAGGGAGAAACGCCAGGACACGCAGACCGGCGGCCTGTAGGGCGCGGGTGGATTCCAACAGGAAGGAGTCGTCCAGTCCGGTCTCCGGCCGGGGGTAAAAATTGTGCATGGCCATCACCACGCTGCCAGCCTCCGCAATCCGGGCGGCGTCCTCCGGCGTGGTGGTGGATGCGTTTAGAACAACGGGCATTTCCCGGGCCAATGAGAGGATCTCCTCCTGGCTGAGGCCGTAGTCAATCCGCAAAGCCCAAATATGCAGGCGTTTGGCGAGCCGGATGAGATCCGGCTCGCCGAATTGCTGCCTTGTTTTGACCGATACGTCTGCCAGAATGGAAAATCCCGCCTCAAAGAGCCACTGGCAGACTGCTTCTGCCTGTTGGCAATAGCCCGGCCCGAATTCCTCGCTGATGTGCAGGGAGAGGAAAACGGGAGCGCCGGTTCCTGCCCATCCCGCCAGCGCGTCGCGCTGGCGGGGGAAGGTGGACAGGTAGACGGAAAATCCCAAGCCGTTATACATTGGCGACGTCCTGGGCCTTGATGCCGAACCAGGTGATGATGAAGCCCATGATGTAAGCAATCACCAAACCCAGGAAGTAATAGAGCATCATGATGGGGGTCTTCATCAGAGGAATGGCCACCAGGCCGGAGGGGCCCCAGGCGATGGACATAACATGCATCAGCATGACGAATGCGCCGCCGAAGCCGGCGCCCAGACCGGCAGTGATGAAGGGCTTGCCCATGGGGAGGGTAACGCCGTAGATGAGGGGCTCGCCCACGCCCAGGAAGCCGGCAGGCAGAGCGCCAATGATGGTTTTCTGCATCCGCAGGTTCTTCACCTTCTTGGCCTTGATAAAGATGGCAATGGCAGCCCCCACCTGACCGGCGCCAGCCATGGCCAGCACGGGGAACAGGGTCACGCCGCCCATGGCTTCCAGCTGCACGGCATAAATGGGGATGAGTCCATGGTGCAGGCCAAGGAGCACCATAGGCAGGAACAGAGCGGACAGAACATAGCCGGAAATCACGCTGACCACAGGGCTGGTGGAGTTGATCAACAGGCTGAGGAGCCAAACCAGACCGTCAGACAGGAAACCGGTGAGGGGCATCAGCGCAAATACGTACACGGAGCCCACCACCAGGATGGACACCAGAGGTGTGACAATGAGGTCCAGAACATCGGGTACATGCTTGCGGACATAGCGTTCCACCTGGGCCAGCAGCCAAACGCCGATGATGACGCCAATGATGCCGCCCTTGCCGGTGGTGAGGATGGAGTTCAGGGGAACCTCTGCGTTATACAGGCCCAAAACTGTGGAAATGGTTACGATCTGAGAGCCAATGGAAATGCCGCCGATCATGCCGCCGAGCGCCGGTGTTGCGCCGAATACCTTGGCAGCGTTGACGCCGGTGTAGATGGCGAAATAGCTGAGGAAAGCAGCGCCAAACAGGGAGCACAGATTTTGTAACACGAACCAGAAGCCAGTCTGGGCCGCAAAGGATGCGTCATTGGCGAAGATCTGGCCCAGCAGGCTGGCGATACCGTTGAAGAGACCGGCAGCGATGATGGCGGGGATCATGGGGATGAAAATATTGGCAATGGTACGCAGGCCCCGCTTCAGGGGGCTGTCTTTTTGACCGGCCTTCATGGCGGCCTTGTTGTCCTGCCAGCTGGACTCGGTGCTCACATTTTGCACACCGGCGTCTACCACAAAGAGGTCGCAGACCTTACGGGCTTTGCCGGGACCCAGCACCACCTGAAGCGTGGCATCCTCCACCACACCCAGGACCCCCTCGGTGGCCTTGAGGCCGGGGATGTTTGCCAGGGACCGGTCCTTCAGTTGGATGCGAAGGCGGGTCATACAGCTGGTAGCGCTGACAACGTTTTTCTTGCCGCCGACCAGCTCCAGGATTTTGCGGGAAAGTTCCTGATTTGTCATAATTGCACCTCTCCTTTTTAATTGGGGAATTGGGATATGGTTCCGCCGGAGCGAAACTGCAAAAGCAGCAGAATGCTGCCTCTGTTCCAGGGTTGTGCTGTGTTTACATAATGGCCTGGCGGATATGTCCCCGGGCCTGCTCCAGACGGCGGGTGGCTTCGGCCAGGTCGCAATTGGCAAGGATCATGGTGATGGCGGTTTTCACACTGCCGTTGGCAAGGGAGATGGTGTTTTTTGCCGTTTCCCGGTCCACACCGGTGGCCTCCATGACGATGTTTTCTCCCCGCACGTGGAGCTTTTCGTTGGTCTGCATCACATCCACCATGAGGTTCTGATACACCTTGCCAATGCCCACCATGGTGGCAGTGGAGATCATGTTGAGGATCAGCTTTTGGGCTGTGCCGGCCTTCAGCCGTGTGGAGCCGGTGAGAGCCTCGGGCCCGACCACCACCTCAATGGCCAGATCTGCCGCTTGGCTGATCTCTGCATTGGCGTTGCAGGAGATGGCTACGGTCCGGCAACCTTCCTGCCGGGCCAGCTCCAGGCCACCCAGGACGTAGGGAGTACGTCCGCTGGCGGCGATTCCCACCACCAGGTCTTTGCTGGTGAGATGGCGGGAACGAAGGTCCTCCGCACCCAACTCCCGGCTGTCTTCCGCGCCCTCCACTGCTTTGATGAAAGCCTGTTCCCCTCCGGCAATCAGGCCTACAATGAGGTCCGGTGAGACGCCAAAGGTGGGGGGACATTCCGCCGCATCCAGTACACCGAGCCGGCCGCTGGTTCCGGCACCCATGTAAAACATTCTCCCGCCAGACTCCAATGCTTCAATGGCCCATTCCACTGCCTGGGCAATGCGGGGAAGCTGGGGGGCAATGGCCTGAGGAACCTTGGCATCCTCCTGATTCATGGCGGTGACAACTTCCAACGGAGTCATGGTGTCCAGGTTCCAGGTGCTCTGGTTGCGGGTTTCCGTGGTCATCTTGTGCAGATTCAGCTTCAAATAAAAGCCTCCTTCCATATTGCCAGGGCTGAATATGTACCAAGTGTCCGCCCCATAGGGCGGGATGCAAGCAGCAACTGGGACGTTGCGTATTCATCCTAATCAATATTTTACTTTGTGTCAATTATTTTTGTGGTTTGCGGCACATTGTTTCGCTACTTGACACGTATTCCCAGCTTTTGGAGAAAATGTTGAAACTTTTTGGAAAAGCGGGGAATAAATTGTAATAAATGCACAGAAAAGTTGAACAAAGTTTGGCTCGCTTCCTTGACAGCCGAAAAAATAGTTGATATACTGGATTCTGCAAGCACGGCAAAAAAACCCAATGGCTGAATATATATTACATGGGAGCCGGAAATTCCCGGATGCGTCTGGGACGAGCAGCAGCGGGAGCTTCTGGCAGGTATCCACCTTGTAAAAGGAGTGATTTCATTTACGCTATGAAAAAGGAAAATTGGTTTTCCCGCATGTTTTCAGGGCCAGCCAGAGATGAGCAAATTCTCAGCCCCCTGACCGGCCAGGTGATTCCCATAGAGTCGGTGGCGGACCCCACCTTTTCGGGGAAGGTTTTGGGCGATGGAGTTGCCGTGATTCCTGAGGAGGGGCGGCTTTATGCCCCAGCGGATGGAACAGTGGAAAATCTTATGGACACCGGCCATGCACTGGGGATTGTCACCAAGGGCCTCCAGGCGGAGCTGCTCATCCATGTGGGACGGGACACCGTCTCCCTCCAGGGTCAGCATTTTACCCTTCATGTCCGGGAGGGAGATACGGTCAAAGCTGGCCAGCTGCTGATGGAATTTGACATGGCTGCCATTGGCGAGTTGGGCTTTGACCTCACCACGCCGGTGATCGTGTGCAACAGCAGCGACTTTGATTTGGTGAAGTGCGGCAGCAAGCAGGTCGCTCCCGGCGATGTTCTGCTCACCCTGACCCGCAAGCAGAACTGACCTTGTTCCATCCGTCAATCATGGAAAGGAGAAACACCCATGAAGCAATTCCAGTATACCATTACCGATGCCAACGGCATTCACGCACGGCCTGCCGGTCTTCTGGTGAAGGAGGCGCAAAGATTTGCCAGCGCTGTGAAGCTCATCCGCGGAGAGAAAAGCGCCGACCTGAAGCGTCTTTTCGGGGTCATGGGCCTCAACGTCAAGGCGGGGGATGCAGTGACTGTCAGCGCCGAGGGAGCCGACGAGGAAGCTGCTATCCAGGCGCTGGAAACATTTTTCCAGCAGAACTTATAACAACCCTGCCACCAATTCAGACGATGGATGTAGAAAGGCGGCGATTGCCACATGAATGTACTCCATGGAGAAGGCGTCTGCGCCGGTGTGGCTGGTGGAAAGCTCTACGTTCTCCACAGACAGACAGAGACGCCGAAACGGCAGATCTCCGACCCGGAAGGGGAAATTGCCCGGTTTGATGCAGCCAGGGAACGGGCCATTGCCCAGCTGGCCGCATTGGAGGAGGAAACTCAGGAGCGGCTGGGACAGGAGCAGGCCCTTTTGTTCCAGATTCACCAGATGATGCTGGAGGATCTGGATTATCGGGAATCCGTGACCGGGATCATTTCCGGCCAGCTCATGAATGCAGAATATGCCGTGGACCAGACGGCAGCTCAATTTTCCCAGATCTTTGCACAAATGGACGACGCCTACATGCAGCAGCGGGCTTCTGACGTGCTGGATGTGTCCCGCCGGCTGATTTCTGTGCTCATGGGCCGGGAGGAGGCCAGGTGGGCTGGGGATGAGCCGGTCATCCTGGCGGCTGACGATCTGGTTCCCAGCGAGACGGCCCGCCTGGACCGGCAGCGGGTTCTGGCCTTTGTAACTGCCCAGGGCACCGGCAGCTCACACACGGCGATTTTTGCCCGTACTATGGGCATTCCCGCCGTGGTTGGCCTGGGAGACGCCCTGCTCCCGGACTATGACGGTCGGGAGGTTTATGTGGACGGCGCTGCCGGAGAAGTTTACATAGACCCGGACCCGGAGACAAAGGCCCAGTTGATTTCCCGGAGAGAGGCGCTCCTCCGGCTCCGGCAACATGCGGAGCAGTACCGGGGTGTGCCGGCCACCACGCCGGAGGGAAAGAGAATCCAGCTCTGCGCCAACATCGGATCGCCCAAGGACCTGGAAGCAGTGGAGCAGGGCGATGGGGATGGAATTGGACTGTTCCGCAGCGAGTTTCTCTATCTGGGCCGGGACGACTATCCTTCGGAGGAAGACCAATACAGGGCTTACCGCCAGGTTGCGCAGGCCATGGCGGGGCGGATGGTGGTGGTGCGTACCTTGGACATTGGCGCCGACAAGCAGGCCTCCTACTTTGCTCTTCCCCAGGAGGAAAACCCGGCTATGGGGATGCGGGCCATTCGCATCTGCCTGACCAGGCCCCAGGTATTCCGCACCCAACTCCGGGCTCTGTACCGGGCTTCGGTCCACGGCAATCTGGCCATTATGTTCCCTATGATCACCTCCTTGGAGGAGGTACGCCAGGTGAAGGAGATCTGCAGGCAGGTACGGCAGGAGCTGCAGGAAGCCGGCGTGCCATTCCGGGCCGAGACGCCCCTTGGCATCATGATTGAGACCCCGGCGGCAGCGCTCATCAGCGACCGGCTAGCTCCGGAGGTGGATTTTTTCAGCATTGGTACCAACGACCTGACCCAGTATACGCTGGCGGTGGACCGGCAAAATGGTTCCATCGGCGCTTTTTGCAACCCCCATCATGAGGCAGTGCTTCGCCTGATTCGATATACGGCGGAGCAAGCCCATCAGGCGGGCATTTGGGTTGGCATCTGCGGCGAATTGGCAGCGGACCCAAGCCTCACCCAGACCTTTGTGGAAATGGGCATTGATGAGCTGTCCATGTCACCTGGTAAAATTCTGGAGACTAAGGCGCGGATTTTGGACCGGGCGTAATGTCTGGGGAGAAAGGAGAGGTCTATGAAAAGTGCGTTGCTCAGGCTGCGTGAGGCCAGAGAAGCTATCAGCCCTACAGAGCGGGAAATTGCGGATTATCTGCTGCAGCATCCGGAGGATGTGATTGACCTGAGCATTCACGAGCTGGCCAAGCGGACCTTTTCCTCTCCGTCCACCATCATTCGGATGTGCCACCGCATCGGTTTTGAGGGCTTCAAAGAGTTCCGCAAAGCCATTACCTATGAAATGGCGATCCGAAGGCAAAACAAGGAGGCCGAGCAGAAGGAAATTACCCGCTCCGACAGCTTGGAGGACATTGTTGAGAAAATCACCTACAAAAATATTATGTCCCTGGAGGATACAAAGAACCTTCTGGATACGGAAACCCTGGAAAAATGCGTAGAGCTGGTGCGGGGTGCCCGGATGGTGCTGCTCTTTGGAATGGGCGCGTCTCTCTGCGCTGCCAAGGACGCCTACCTGAAGTTTTTGCGGCTGAATAAGCCTTGTGTTATCAATGAGGATTGGCATTCTCAGCTGCTCCAGGCCAGGAATACCTCCCGGGAGGATCTGGGGATCGTCATTTCCTACTCCGGCAGCACGGTGGAGGTCATTGAGTGCATGAAGGCTATGCGGGAAAACCACACACCCATCATCGCCATCACCCGGTGCATTTCCTCTCCTGTTTCGGAGTTGGCCGATTACAAGCTGTATACTACGGCTAACGAGTCCACCTTCCGCACCGGAGCCATGTCCTCCCGGATTTCCCAGCTCAATATCATCGATATTCTCTACACAGCCTTTGCCAACAGAGAGTATGAACGCTGCCTGGAGCAGCTGTCCAGGACCCATATTCGCAAACCGCCTCTCACACCAAAGGTCAGTGAGACGCCCAAATAGCCACGGATTCAGCGCCGTTCCGCTTACCTTTGGCAGCCGGAACGGCGCGCTTTGCTTCTAAAGCCGGCTGTGGGCAGTGGAACATAGGCGGCGGTATGGTTGTTTATTCACTGGATTTCGGTGAAAGAAAGTTTCGCGCCCCAGGGGGCAAATTGCGATTTTGTTTCAAACAACGGAAATAATATACCAATCGGAGGCTGAAAGGTTGCGGCAAATTGTTCACTTTGCTATAATTCTTTCAGAAACTTGCATGGTATACAAGAACATGCATAAAGAAGGGAGTCTTCAGGATGAAGAAACGAGTGTTTCGTAATGTGCTGGGGTTGGCCCTGGCGGCCGTGATGACCGTATCTGCGGCTATGCCTGCCCTGGCAGCGAGGGGGCCGGATACGGCCTATGAGACTCTGGCGGAGAGCCATGTGACGCAGGCGACGCTTCCAGAGGGACAGTGGCAGTCGGTGGTGTCCTTCCCGGACTGGTGCGGCTATGTGGATGACACCCTGGTGATGAACAATCTCTTTAGCTTCACTGGCTTTGCGGGCCAGGGTGAGCTGTACGTGACTGTCGCCGAAGGGGTGACCAGTTTCCGGATGTTTGTCAATAACGTAGAGGTGGATACGGCCTCCATGCTGCCGGGTGGCACCTGGAAGCTGGACATTTCCGATGTAGCCCTGGACGGAACCAATACCATCCAGGTGACGGGGATCACCCCCAGCCAGCTGGCAAGCGCTGTGACGGTACATATTCCATATCCTGTGGTCATAGACGGGGACCCGTCTGAGGTGGGGATGGATGCCAGCACCGTGGAGCTCATCGGCGATTTCATCAGCGCCGAAGTGAAATACGGCTTCTCCGGCGCTCAGCTGGCCGTGGTCAAAGATGGCAAGCTGGTGATCAATGAAGCCTGGGGCTCCGCCAACGGCTATCGTGCCGACGGAACCCGGATTGAGCCAGGTGACGAGGACTATGTACCTGTGACGACGGACACCCTGTATGACCTGGCCTCCAATACCAAGATGTACTCTGTGAACTATGCGCTGCAGTACCTGGTGGACCGGGGCCAAATCAGCTTGGATGCTCGCATCACGGATTTCTATCCGGAGTTTGACGATGAGGGAACCACCATTTTCAAGGACGGGACCTCTGAGGAAATGAAGGCTCAAATCCTGTCTTGGAAGTCCCAGCTCACCATTCGGGACATCCTGATGCATCAGGCCGGCTTTGATCCGGACCCTCAGTATCACAATGACCAGTTTAACCAGGTCACCCAGAAGCCCCAGCAGGGCGTGAGCAACCCCCTGTTCTCCCAGGACCGGGAGAAAACTCTGGAGATGGTTCTGGCCTCTCCTTTGACCTATCAGCCAGGCAGCAAGACAGTCTACTCGGATGTGGACTACATGCTTCTGTGCTTTATCGTGGAGCAGGTGACGGGCAAACGGCTGGATGCCTTCCTGAAGGAGACCTTCTGGGACCCCATGGGCCTGACCCATGTGACCTACAACCCCTTGCAGAACGGCTTCCAGAAAGAGGATTGCGCCGCAACTGAGCTCCAGGGCAACACCCGGGACGGCGCCATTTCCTTCCAGAACGTCCGGACAGACACCGTCTGGGGCGAGGTCCACGATGAGAAGGCCTATTACGCCATGGGCGGCATCTCCGGTCATGCAGGCCTGTTCTCCAATGCAGAGGATCTGGCGAGGCTGGCCTCGGTGATGCTCACCGGCGGCTACGGCGGTCATCAGTTCTTCTCCAAGAATACCATAGACGAATTTACCAAGGCCAAGAGCCTGAGCTACCCCACCTGGGGTCTGGGCTGGTGGCGGCAGGGAGAGATTGGCCGGGTGAACTACTTTACCACCCATGCTTCTGGTAACACCATCGGCCACCAGGGCTGGACCGGCACCCTCACGGTGATTGATCCGGAGAACGATCTGGTGGTGGTGCTCCTCACCAATAAGAAGAACTCCCCGGTGATTGACAACACCGTGGACACCAACGATTTCTACTCCGACAACATGGTTTTGGGTGCGCTGGGCTCTGTGGTGGGCTATGTGTACGAGTCCTTCACTTCCACCCCCGATGCCATGGATGCCAGCCTGATGCAGTTTGCCAAGGAACGGATCAAGCTGATGTCCAGCCATAGAGACGCCTATGACGAAGCGCCCCATATGAACGATTCCTTTGCCCTGGCCGACCTGGTGGTCACCCGGGCGGAGCGGCGGCAAACCCAGGTGACCAAGGACTACGCCCAGACGGTTCTAAACGACCTGAAGAGCTATGTCCAGACGTATGTAGCCAAGGAAGCCAACCTGACCAACGCGGAAGCCTGGTCTGGAGCTCTCCAGGCCCGCATTGACGCCATTGGCACAGAAGGGACTGCTCCGGCTGCCCCGTCCATGTCGGCTGTCCAGGTGGACGCCATGCCCGGTATCAACGCATCCGGGAATTTCGCTGGTGGCCAGGACCAAAATGCGGTGTACTTCCCCCGCTGGGGCAGCGGCACCACCTCCTATTGCTACAACAACAGCATCACATGGTTTGAAGGCTTTGCCGGTCAGGGCACGGTGTACTTCCAGATGCGCCGGGCGGTGCCCAGCATGCGGATCTTCATCAATGGCGTAGAGGTAGATACCTCTGCCATGCTGAACACCACCGGCATGTTTGCCATTGACGCGTCCCAGTACACCGTCAATGGGCGCAACTCGGTGCAGGTGACGGATATGCCCATCGCCACGGCTCGCCTGAGCGCCCTTATGGTGGTTACCAATCCCCAGGTGGTGGAGGGAACCCCCAGCGAGGTGGGTCTTGACACCAAGGCGCTGGATATGATCGATTCCATGATCCAGAAGGACATTGACTATGGCTTTACCTCCGCCCAGCTGGCCGTGGTGAAGGATGGCAAGCTGGTGTACTCCAACGCCTGGGGTACGGTGAATGCCTACAACCAAGACGGCACCCCTAAGACGGACAGTGAGGCTGTGACTACAGACACCCTGTACGATCTGGCCTCCAACACCAAGATGTACGCCACCAATTACGCTGTGCAATATCTGGTGCAGAATGGCAAGCTGAATCTCAGCGATCCCATTACCAAGTTCTTCCCCAGCTTTGCCGAGGACACCATTGAGATTTCCTATCGGGTCAGCCAAGGCTCCGGCGCTCCGGATCTGGCTACGGCAAAGGCCTGGAAGGAGGAGCTCACCGTGGCTGACATCCTCCAGCATCAGGCGGGCTTTGCACCCGATCCCCAGTTCCACAATGATCAGTTTGATCAGGTGACCCAGAAGCCGGCTCCCGGCGTGGAAAATGTGCTCTACGCCATTGGCAAGGAGCAGGTGGCCCAGGCCATTTGCAAGGCTCCCTTGGTCTACGAGCCCGGCACCAAAACGGTGTACTCCGATGTGGATTACATGCTCCTGGGCCTCATTGTGGAGCAGATTACCGGGCAGAGCCTGGACGTGTTTATGCGCGAGACCTTCTATGAGCCTCTGAACCTGACCCACATCACCTTCAACCCCCTGCAAAACGGCTTCACCGCCAACCAGGTGGCAGCCACAGAGCTGAACGGCAACACCCGGGACGGGGTCATTTCCTTCCAGAATGTCCGGACCTCCACCATTCAGGGTGAAGTCCACGATGAGAAGGCCTACTACGCCATGGGCGGTGTCTCCGGCCATGCGGGCCTGTTCTCCAATGCTGAGGATCTGGCCAAGCTGGCTTCCATGATGGTGAACCAGAGCGGCTATGGCGACAAGCGCCTCTTCAGCTACAACACCAATCAGTACTTCACCGCCCGGAAGGACAGCTCCGCCACCTGGGGCCAGGGCTGGTGGCGGCAGGGCGATTGCGGCCGTCCCTGGTACTTTGGCGTTCAGGCCTCCCGGAACACGGTGGGTCACCAGGGCTGGACCGGTACCTTGACTGTGGTAGATCCGGCAGAGAACCTGGTCATTGTGTACCTGACCAATAAGATTAACTCCCCGGTTACCAACAAGGAGACGTCTCCCAACCAGTTCGATGGCAACTGGTATACGGCATCCACCCTGGGCTTTGTGGCCAACATCCTGTACCAGGGCCTGGACAACCACAGCGCCAGCGCCGATATCCAGCCTGCCCTGGATGCGCTGATGAACGACACCCTGACGGAAAAGATGCGGCTGGTTGACGATGAAAACACCGGCGATCCCACCCATCCCATTGTGAAGTCCGCCTATGCCCTGGCCGAGCAGATCTTTGACAACGCAGAAGCCCGGCCCACAGAGGAGAATCTGACTGCTGCCCGGCGGGTCCTGGAGCTTTTGGACCCGGAGCGGGATGGAGATATGATTGCAAAGCTCACCCAGCGGTTGGAAATGATTGACCCCAGCTTCCTGCTGGAGGAGGCCAGAGCCGCCAAGGAGGCCGCAGAAGCTGCACAGAAGGCCGCTGAAGAGGCCTGGAAGGCCGCCGAGGATGCCAAGTCCGCTGCCGAAGCCGCTGCGGAAGAGTCCGGTGAAAACAAGGAAGCTGCCCAAAAGGCCGCCGAGAAAGCTGCTGAGGCGCAGGAAAAGGCGGAGGAAGCCCAGCGCGCCGCTGAGATGGCGAAAGATGCTGCTCAAGCTGCCGCTGAGGCTGCGGAAGCCTCCAACCAGGCTGCCGCTGTAGAGGCCCGGCTCGCTGCCGAGAAGGCTGTGGATGCTGCCGTGAGTGCTGCGGAAGCTGCCACCAGCGCCAGCGTCGCTGCCCAAGCCATGGAGAAGGCCCAGGCTGCCCAAAGGGCTGCTGAGGATGCTGCCAAGGTGGCTGAAAACGCCCGGGATGAGGCTGAGCAGGCCAAGAAAACTGCCGAGGAAATCGCCGCCTCCGCCGGCGAAGACCGGGAATTTGCCGAAAAGGCTGCGGAAGAAGCCAAAGCTGCCGAGGAGGCTGCAAAAGCTGCCGCTGAGGCTGCCCAGGCTGCCCAGAAGGCCGCTGAGACTGCCATGCAGGCTGCCGAGGACTCCAATCAGGCCGCCGCAGAAGCTGCCGCTTTGGCCGCGTCCTACGCCCAGCAGGTTGCGGAAACCTATGCTGAAATCGTTACCATGAAGGCGGAAATGGCGCAGTATCTGGCCGATGCCCAGGAGGCTGCCAAGCGCGCCGAGGAAGCGCAGAAGGCTGCCGAGGCTGCGGAGCTGGGCGCCGCTAAGTTCTACGCCCTCACAGAGTTGGCCAATTATGCAGCCTCTGCCGACTGCCCGGCGCATCAGCAAGAGGCCATGGCGGAGGCCGTAGATGCCGGTAAGGCCGCCATTGAGCAGGCCGCCGACAAGGAAGCCGTTCTGGCAGCTCTGGAGACAGCCAAGGAAGCCATCGACGCAGTGGTGGCTGCCGGATGCGCCTCGGAACGCTTTACCGATGTGGCACCGGATGCTTGGTACCACGAGGCCATTGATTACGTCCTCGTCCACGGCCTCATGGAAGGCACCAGCGCTACCACCTTTGCGCCGGAGGCGAAGATGACCCGAGGCCAGATGGTGACCGTCCTGTACCGGATGGAGCAGGAGCCGGAGATCACCCAAGAGAGCACCTTTACGGATCTGGAAGCAGGCCGCTACTATGAAAAGGCTGTGCACTGGGCAGCTGCCAACGGCATCGTCCAGGGCCGGAGCGACGCCATCTTTGATCCCAACGGCTTTGTGACCCGCCAGGATCTGGTGACCATCCTCTTCCGCTACGCCGGGTTTAAGGGCTATGACGTAACCGCCCGGGCGGATCTGTCCGGCTACACCGATCAAGCGAAGCTGTCCGGCTACGCCACCAACGCCATGAGCTGGGCCGTTGCCCAGGGCATTGTCCAGGGAACCACAACCACCACACTGGCCCCCGGCAGCTACGCCCGGCGCTGCGAGCTGGCCAAGGTGTTTATGGAGTTCCTGAAGCAAGTCTGATCCTGTAATCTAGCATTTCTTCCTTCCTAAGGGGGTTGCCTCAAACTTGTTTTGGGGCAGCCCCCGTTTTTCCAACCTCTTGAAGAGGAGAAAAAGAGGCCTGATGCAACGTGAGCGGGGCGCACTGCATCAGGCCAATTTATATAGAGTTCTGATGGACCAGCCCATCAACGGCGCTGGAATTTTCCCTTTTTCCAGGGCAGATAGGTTAGGGCGGAGAGCCCCAGGAAGACCGCCAGAGCTACCAAGGACACGGTGATTCCCTGCCGCAAGGCGTCATTGTGATAGGAGAAGGTGACGGTATGGCGGCCAGGGGCCAGGCGGACGCCTATCATGACGCCACAGACGGTGACGGCCTCAGTCTCCACGCCGTCCACGGCTACATGCCAGTTTCCGTTGGAGGGGATGGAGGTGTACAGCAGGGAGGACTCCGTGGCCTCCACAGTGCCGGTCAGAGAGGTGCTGGACATGGACTGGATCTCCATGGGGGACTGCTGCAGAAAGCGGACGCCCTCCTGGAACACGGTGTTGTCCAGCACGGCGGCAGTTACCTCCAGGCGGCCGGTTTCGTTGGCCTTGCATCGGAATGCCACCTCAATCTCATCTCCGGTGGCGCATTGCCCCAGAGAGAGCATTTGATCCAGGCTCATGGTTTCTGTGAGGAGGGATTCGCCGTTTTTGTAGACGGTGAAGCTGTTTCGCTTGGATGCGGACAGATCCAAGCAGACCTCGCCATCCTGGGGCACGGTGAAGGAGATGGAGACATCGCCGGTGTCTGCTTCCGAGGTATAGCTGCAGTAGCCGCTGGTAACTCGTTGGGAGATGGAGATGCTCTGTGCATCGGAAGAGGCAGTATATTGGTCGATCTGCCGGTATACCGGCGTTTCCAAGCCTGTGGCGGATTGAAAGAGCAGATTCAGAAATTGGAAGCTACCGGCAGATGGGTCGTCCACAGACAGGGAGGCCAGTTCCTCCCGAGTCAGGAAGCCCAGGGGAAGGTAAGCGGTGTTTTCCAGAAGGGTGACATTCCCCAGATTGTACACCGGCTGGAACAGGTTGCTGTCCAGGACAGTTCCGTTCCGACTGATCATGTACTTGAGGTTCAAAAACAGCGCCGCCACCGGAGAAGCCTCTTCAAAGCTGTACCGGTTGTAGGTTGGTTTGGCCCCATACCCCAGGGCTGCCATAAATTTGGTCACTGACACATTGACCGAGGAGGAAAACATGGTGATGCCGCTGAAGCCGTTGAGGGCGTCGTCGTTTAGGGTCTGAGTGTGGGTAAACTCCGCCCGGTAGAAGGGAGAATCCGCCTCCAGCTCCTTCATGTGCTCCAGCACCCGGACCGTGTCCTCCTTGCCGTTGGGGTAATTGGAGATGTCGGTGCCGCCGAAGTGGACGCCAAAGACCACCACGGAGGCGGCCAGCTCCAGGGCCATGACTCCCAGCAGGGCTTGGGCAGTGAGGCGGTTCCGGTGCGTTTCTTTGCCGGTCAGAGGGATGATCTGAACCGTCGGTCCGTCCTCTTCTTCGATTATGACCTTTCTGGGGCGCTTCTGCGCCAGCAGGAGTCCGCCGTACAGGGCGCAGAAGCCCAGGTTATAAATCAGAAATACCGGATCTAACCGCTGGTCCGAGCAGGCGGCCAGCCCCAGGAAGACCACCATGGACAGCGCCACCTGCCACCGGGGCCGCTTCTTCAACTGATACCCCCGGTAGGCCATGACCAGTACCACAAAGGAGAACAGGAAGCTGAACCGGTAGGGGATCATGTTGGTGAAGTGGAATCCGTGCCAGATGTAATCCAGCTGCCGGAGAATGAAGCTGAGCATAAAGAACACCAGCATACCCAGGGTGCATAGCTTTTCCCGCAGCCGCACCTCTTTGGAGGCAAAGAGCTGGATTAAAAGCAGCAAAGGCAGAATGCCGCAGTACAGGTTGGGTAGCCCCTCTTTGAAGGTGGGCTCCAGGCCTCCGGCGGTGTTTCCTGCCACCTTGCCCATGGCCTCCAGAAGCCCCCTCCAGGAAGCCTCGCTGGCAATGTTCAGGCTGAAGGTAGTGGGGAATTCGTTGACGCTGGAGTTGGTGGTGCCCAAAGCCACATAAGCGGGCCACTCCAGGAAGGCGGTGAGGGCAATGGCCAACAGGGAAAAGAGGAGCATAGCCCCCAGGTCTCCCAGAAACCGGCGGAAGCCCTGACCATAGCAAATCTCATAGGCAAAGAAGCACAGGGCAACAAATATGCAGGTGAAAAAGCCGATGTAATAGTTGCTGGCTACGGAGAGAAACAGGGTGACAGTATACAGAAAAAAACGCCTCGTCTGCAGAAGGCTGATCATGCCCAGCATCACCATAGGAAGGAGGGCGAAGGTATCCAGCCACATAATATTCCACTGGTACCCCAGGGCCCAGGCACACAGGGCATAGGAGCAGGCAAAGAGCACCGTGGACCAATCCCGCCTCTGGAAAATCCGGTCCAGAAAGATGGCAAAAAACAGCCCCGCCAGGCCCAGCTTCACCGGTACCAGCATAGAGAAAAAGCCCAAAAGCATCCCCTCCGGTACCAGCACAGACAGCAAATTCAGGGGGGAGGCAAGATAGTAGGCAATGAGCCCCAGGTAGTCCACCCCCAGGCCCAGATTCCAGTTATAGACCAGCGAGCCACCGGACCGGAGCACCCGCCGGAACTCCACAAAGAAGGGATAGTACTGGTGATACATATCGGAATATAAAATGGAGGAGCTCCCAAAGGGAGAGAAGCGGCCCGCCAGCATCACCAGACTGTACCCCAAAAAGGGCAGCAAAAAGGCCAGAGCCAGGAATTTCCTCCCTGGCCGTTCAGATTGAATTTGTTCCATGAAACACCATCCTTTGCCAAAGGCTTGTCCCCATTATAGCACCAAACTCTGGGAAGAGAAATGAAAAATAATGAAATTTTCTGCCGCGCCCTGGAGCCATAAGCGCATTCATCGGATGGTCCCGCTCTGGTTCCAGATGAGGGCGCTGTATAGAAAGAGCACGTCTTGCTCCTGAAAGCACACATAGGATTCCAGCAAGTCGCTGGAGATGTATTGCAAATCAATCAGGGTAATTTTCCGGTAGCTGCCAGCGAGTAAGGGGGCCAGGCTGCTTCCGAAGGAGTCCCGGAACACCACCAGCTCCCGGTCCGATAAGGCCGCCGGATTCTCCAGAACCTGAATGGGGGAGGCGCCGGAGAGGAAAAAATCATAGGGGTCTCGCCCCTGGGCCTTTTCCCAGTCGTACAAGGGGATTTCCCCCTCCAGATCCCGCGCCGTGCAGCTTGCCAGGGCGCTGCCGGTGAGGTAGCGGAGGCGGTCCGGCTCCAGAGGCAAACCGGATTGCCCAGTGTACGCCCCGGAAAAACGACCGGCGTCCTGAGCTGTCAAGTCCCAGGAAAGGGGAACATCCATAGCGGAGGTCAAGGCCTCCACCACAGGCTGCAAAGCATCCTGCCGCCAGTGGGGGTCTGTACGGTAGTAGGAATCCCCGGTGAGGCAGGGGAACAGATCCACATAGGTCATGGGGAGAAGCGCTTCCAGCTGCTGGGTCAAC
>ERZ1673697.2269-NODE-2269-length-17763-cov-4.349447_pt1 | contig 17763 bp, 17 predicted proteins | sample MGYA00580227_ERZ1673697 | MGnify/ENA primary metagenome ERZ1673697 (study PRJEB41218, sample SAMN15661759) | gut metagenome | host: Homo sapiens | place: Canada: London | collected 2015-08-20/2019-03-30 | study: EMG produced TPA metagenomics assembly of...
AATACATATCCTGATTATATATTTTGCTATCCTGATAGTTCTTCTGAAGATCTTCCAGCGAAACATTTTTTAACACCTGTTCCATCTGCGTGTTAAGCCGGTCAATAATCAGCTCCTGAATACTAAGCGCAATCCCACGTCCATGAATATCTTCGGGAATCTCTTCCTTTTCTATCCGATAGCTCCCGTCCAGCGCCTCAAGAATTTCCGAAACAGTAAGTTCTCCCGGAACAACATTCAGCCGGTATCCTCCCTGGGCACCTTTACTCCCCTTGACAATACCTGCCCTTCGCAGGCTCGCAAACACCTGCTCCAGATACTGAGAAGAAATGCCGTTTCGCTCTGCGATATTTCCCAGAACCATATATTCATTTTCCGAATTTGCCGCCAAATCAATTAAAGCTCTGATGCCATATCTGCATTTCTTTGAGATTTTCATACCTATATCTTACTCCTGTACTGCCTTGAATGCTTCTTCAAGATCCTGAATAATATCATCAATATTTTCTGTTCCGATAGACAGACGGATGGTATTTGGACGAATTCCCTGATCTAAAAGTTCTTCTTCCGTGCACTGGCTATGGGTAGTGGTAGCCGGGTGGATTACCAGCGATTTCACATCCGCCACATTTGCCAGAAGAGAGAACAGCTCCAGATTGTCAATAAAATCCTTCGCTTTCTGGGCGTCACCTTTAATTTCAAAGGTAAAAATAGAACCGCCGCCCTTCGGGAAATATTTTTTATACAGCGCTTTCTGACTCTCGTCCTCCGTTACTGATGGATGATGTACTGCCTCTACCTGCGGATGGTTTTTCAGATACTCCACCACTTTCAGGGCATTTTCCACATGCCGTTCTACTCTGAGAGACAGTGTTTCCAGCCCCTGCAGGAAGAAAAATGCATGAAACGGTGAAAGAGTTGCGCCTGTGTCCCTGAGAAGAATCGCACGAATCTTCGTAACAAATGCCGCCGCGCCTACTGCCTTTGTAAAGCTTACTCCATGATAACTGGGATTCGGATCTGTCAGCGATGCAAATTTCCCGGATGCCTCCCAGTCAAATTTTCCGCTGTCTATAATGACGCCGCCAATCGTCGTTCCGTGTCCGCCGATGAATTTGGTCGCTGAGTGTACCACAATGTCAGCACCATACTCGATGGGACGCACCAGATACGGCGTCGCAAAGGTATTATCTACAACCAGCGGAATTTTATGCTTATGTGCAAGATTTGCCACTGCCTCAATGTCTACCACATCGGAATTCGGATTGCCCAATGTCTCTATAAAAATGGCTTTTGTATTATCCTGAATCGCCGCCTCAACCTGGTCATAATTAAAAATGTCTACAAATGTAGTCTGAATACCATATTGGGGAAGGGTGTGTGCCAGCAAATTATAGGAACCGCCATAAATATTTTTCGCGGATACAATATGATCGCCGTTCTGAGCCAGATTTTCAATGGTATAAGAAATTGCCGCTGCCCCGGACGCCACTGCAAGAGCCGCGACGCCGCTCTCCAGGGCTGCAATTCTCTTTTCAAATACATCCTCCGTCGGATTGGTGAGCCGTCCGTAAATATTACCGGCATCCGCCAGTCCGAAACGTGCCGCCGCATGGTCGCTATTGCGGAACACATAGGATGACGTCTGATAAATCGGAACCGCTCTCGCATCTGTCACCGGATCCGGCGTTTCCTGTCCTACATGCAACTGTAATGTTTCGAATTTAAATTTTCTATTTTCTCTTGCAATTTTTTCTCCCATAACGTAAACTCCTTATTCTTTCTACTGTGCTGTCAACTTGTTGCTCTAAAACTATTACTTTTATTCCCTTCGGACACATTCCCTATAGATGGCCGCTTACTCCGTAAAAAGCGGGGTGGAATAATATCTGTCCCCGGTATCCGGAAGTAACGCCACAATCGTTTTTCCTTTATTCTCAGGCCGTTTCGCCAGCTCAATCGCCGCATACAGAGCAGCTCCCGAAGAAATTCCTGTCAGTACGCCCTCTTTCCTTGCAAGGATTTTTCCTGTTGCAAATGCATCCTCATTCTCCACTTTGATGATTTCATCGTAAATCTTCGTATTCAATACCTCCGGCACGAATCCCGCTCCAATGCCCTGAATCTTGTGGGGACCTCCTTTTCCTTCTGACAAAACCGGAGAATCAGCAGGCTCTACTGCCACGATTTTTACGTCTGGCTTCTGGGACTTCAAATACTCACCGACCCCGGTCAGTGTTCCTCCGGTTCCTACTCCCGCTACAAAAATATCAATCTTTCCATCCGTATCTTTCCAAATCTCCGGACCAGTTGTATTCCTGTGGACTGCTGGGTTCGCCGGGTTCACAAACTGTCCCGGAATAAAACTTCCCGGAATCTCCTGCGCCAACTCTTCTGCCCTGGCAATGGCGCCCTTCATTCCTTTTGCTCCCTCTGTCAGAACTAACTCCGCCCCATATGCTTTCAGGATATTTCTTCTCTCCACGCTCATAGTCTCCGGCATTGTGAGAATAATACGATATCCCTTTGCTGCTGCAATCGCCGCAAGCCCGATTCCGGTATTACCTGACGTCGGCTCAATGATAACAGAACCTTCTTTTAGGATTCCCTTTTCCTCTGCATCATCAATCATCGCCTTTGCAATTCTGTCCTTCACGCTTCCCGCCGGATTAAAATACTCCAGCTTCACAAGCAGAGTTGCCTCCAAATCGTATTCCTTCTCCACATTCGTTATCTCCACCAGAGGTGTGTTTCCAATTAAACCAAGTGTTCCTCTATAAATAGCAGCCATTCCGTTCTCCTTTCCTACCATTTCGATATGTTTTGTATGAATATAATCGCATTATATCCCTACTTTTCCTATCTGTCAATAGGGAATTTTAATTTTTCTTTTCAATCAAGTCAGCCAATGTAACACCGTCCACATACTCGTCTATCAGTTTTCCCAATCCTTCCCAGAAAGAAAGAGTCGTGCAATACTCTTTCCTGGGGCACTGATTCGGATGTTCTTCAATACAGGGAATCGGCGCCAGACTGCCTTCTGTCGTGCGCAAAATCTCCCCCACCGTATATTCCCGGGGCTTCCGCGCCAACATATAACCTCCGTTATTTCCTCTGTAACTCCTCACATAGCCCGCCCTCGTAAGCAGGGGCATGATCTGCTCCATGTATTTCAGTGTAATCGACTGCCTCTCAGCAATATCCTTCAGCCGAATATATTCCCCATTATCATGAATCGCCAGATCTGCCATGATTCTAAGGGCGTACCTGCCTTTCGTAGAAAATTTCATACCTTTTCCCTTTCATACTACAATAACTTATTTGGATGCGTCTTTTCACCTTAACATCTTTTGCCTGTTAAAACAGTATAGCACAGTTCCTTTGACTTTTTCTACTTTTTTATCCATATGGGTTTTCACACACCAGGATTTTTGTTTACTCGACATAAAGCGCATTTTATGCGCCATCAGTTCATATACTAAACGAAACGATTATCAGGATCTTTCTATGGATATTTATGTTGTATCTCCCGGAGATAATATTGACCGCATCGCCGCTGATTATGGCGTGTCTGCCGATTCCATCATTTACACCAACCAGCTGGTATACCCTTACCAGCTTGCCGTCGGTCAGGCATTATTAATTCTATTCCCGGAAGAAACCGATTCTTCTTCCAAACCACAGATTCGGACCGGCGGCTACGCTTACACCTACATCAGCCCCTGGGTTCTTGAACAGACGCTGCCCTTCTTGACGGAGCTTTTCATCTTCTCCTACGGATTTACCGCTGAGGGCGTTCTTCTATCCCCTCCTCTGGACGACTACTGGATGATTCAAAGCTCCCTGTCCCAGAATGTCCGTCCCATCCTCACGCTGACGCCACTGGATGCTTCCGGCCAGTTCAACAACAACCTGATTACTTCCGTTATAAATAACGCTTCCTACAAACAGAATTTAATCAGCCAGCTTCTAAGTACGATACAGGCCAAAAACTTTTCCGGGGTGGATGTGGATTTTGAATATATCAAGGCAGAGGACCGGGATGCATTTACCGCATTCGTAAATGACCTGGCGGAGACGCTGCGTTCTTACGGCTATACCACCTCCGTGGCGCTCGCCCCAAAAACCTCTGCCAATCAGCCGGGTCTCCTCTACGAAGGCAAGGATTATGCCGCACTGGGTGCAGCGGCAGATTCTGTTCTTCTTATGACCTACGAATGGGGATACAAATATGGTCCCAACATGGCAGTGGCACCTTTAAATATGGTACGGAGGGTCGTAGAATACGCGGTTACAGAGATTCCACCTGAAAAGATTCATCTGGGCATTCCCAACTATGGTTATGACTGGCCACTGCCCTTTGAGCGGGGCATCACTGTGGCAACCACTATCGGCAATGTAGAAGCCGTGCGCATTGCGGTAAATCATAACGCTGTCATTCAGTTCGACGAGACTGCTATGTCCCCTTATTTTCGTTATATAAATAATGGAATGGAACACGAAGTATGGTTTGAAGATGTAAGAAGTGTACTGGCAAAATTTAATCTTATAAAAGAATATGGGCTCTCCGGCGCCGACTACTGGCAGATCATGCGCTGGTGGAGAGCCAACTGGCTTTTATTAAATGAACAATTTTAACTCTTTCCAGGCCGCCAAAAGCCTATCCATCTGAAACGCCGCATTCGCCGGACTGGTGGAAGGGAGCTTCACAATCTCCCTTCCTGTCATCTCATAACTGTATTTCATATACAACTGCCATGCCTTACCCCCGTTTGCGTAAATGCGCCGAATCGGCGCTTCCTCAAGAATCCTTGTAAGATCGGCCGCCACTACATTTTTAATGGAGCTGTCACTGGAACCGATAATATCGCACTCTGCAATCACGTCCCACACGGCGATATGGTACTGCAACAGAAATTCTTTTTTCTCTGAAATCGCCTCCGGCATCTTCTCCAAACCGCAAAGATTCCCCAAAACCTTCCAGAAACGGTTCTGGGGATGCCCGTAATAAAATTGCTGTTCCCTGGACTTAACTGACGGCAGCGTCCCAAGAATCAAAATGCGGGAACTGCTGTCGTAAACAGGTTCAAATTCGTGTCTGATATGTTGATATTTTCCGTTCATATTATCTCTAAAACTCTTTCTTCTTCACAACCGCAATACTAATCTTCATTGAAGCCAGCAACAAAACAACAGCCACAGCAGCCACACTCAGAATAAGCACTCTCACACTTACAGTCTGCAGATGGGCAAATCCCTTTACCAGGTCAATGTGTAAGACTGTCTCTGCCCCTTTTACAATAATGGCGGCAAGCCCCACAACCAATCCGCTCGCTCCGATAAGTGCAATACGTCCCTTCTCTCCACCGAATTTAAGCTGAATCGGAAGCATAACGGCCTGCATCATCAGCATAACAGGCAGAATGAACAGCGCAATCACCACTAAATCCCCGGCAGGCATGATTTTTCTGATTATCACAGCTCCCATTGCCAGGACAGTTGCGAAAATCCAGGCTCCTCCTCCCAGAAGCAGCGCAAGGCAGTATTTTTCAACGACATAGCCGGAACGGCTGACAGGCAGTGAGAATAAAAACGCATTACCATTGTCAAATTCATCATAACTGATGGTACTTAGGGTAAACATAGATACCACAAAGGTCAAAAATCCTAATGGAAATGCTATGTCATCCGTAAATACCGTCATAACGACAGCAATCACGACTATCATGGCGAAGAAATTTTTCTGCATCATCATCAGTTTAAAATCTTTAATCAAAAGTCCTTTCACTCTTCATTCCCCCTTACCATCAAGCTGATTACTTCGTCAACCGTTCCTTTTTCAATCGCAATCTTCGGGAAATTTTCTATATAAAACTGCTTCTGATTTGTCAGGCAGCTATACCCGTATGTTTCTTTTTTCACACGAAGGATGTACTGTTTATCCAATTTCTCATACTGTTCTTCATCCACCTTCAGCAGTGCATACTCACTTAGCAGAACATCGGTATCCTCGTGCAAAACAATTTTCCCATCTTGTATCATATAGAGGTCGTCGCATAAAGATTCCAGATCACCGGAAATGTGGGAGCTAATCAAAACCGAACGCTCTTCATCCTGTTCCATAAATTCCCTCAGCAACTCCAGCAGCTCATCTCTCGCAATTACATCCAGCCCCGCTGTCGGCTCATCCAAAATCAATAATTTTGCATCGTGGGAAATAGCCGCCAACAATTTAAGCTTGGCTTTCATGCCCGTCGAGAAATCCTTTATCTGTTTATCAGGCGGAAGCCGGAACCGCTCTGCCTGCTCCACGAAAAATGTTTTGTCAAACTTTTCATACAGATTTTCCAGGATGGGAATCAAATCTTTTATCCGCAGGTATCCGCTGAACCCCGAATCGGATAACACAACCCCCAGCTTTTCCCTGTCCTTCGCAGTAAATTCCCTGATGTCTTTTCCCAATATGGTAATCGTGCCACCATCTATCGCAATCAGTCCCAACACCGCCTTGAACGTGGTGCTCTTTCCTGCCCCGTTCTGCCCAATCAAACCAGTCACATACCCCGGCCGGAGTTCCAAAGAACAATCCAGAGAAAATGTATCATAATTCTTTTTTAAATGTTCTATCTTTAACATATTCTCATCCCTCCAAAATCAGTTCGAGCAAACTTCTTATCTCTTCATCGCTGATCCCGCAGCTTCTGCCCTTTTGAACCGCCTGCTCCAGCTCTGCCTCCAGCTCCTTTTTCTGTTCTTCCAGGAGAAGTTCCATATTTGCTGCGGTCACATAGGTTCCTTTTCCATGAACCGTCACCGTAAAGCCTTCGCTTTCCAGACTGTCATACGCCTTCTTCACAGTCAGGGCGCTTATCTTCAGCTCTTTAGACAGAGCACGTACCGACGGAAGACTATCATTTTCCTTCAGTTCCCCATTACGAATGAGCCGTTTAATCTGGTCTGCAATCTGCTCATAGATAGGGATCATCAAAGATGTGTTGATTATAATTTTCATATCCGGCACATTCTCCTTTCCCTTTGCAAACAGTGTATAACAGTTTATAACTGTTGTCAAGTGTTATATGGTGTTTATTCAAAATTGTGCTTATTCTGCCCAGAGCCGGACGGTTTAAACGACTGCCAGCAGGACAGTTCCTACCGTAATCAACACAACTCCCACCGCTGCCTTTTTTGTCAATTTCTCATGAAATACAATCCAGGAAAAAGCTATCGTAACCAGCATACTCAATTTATCAATGGGAACGACCACACTCGCCGGACCATCCTGCAGCGCCCGGTAATAGCACAGCCACGATGCCCCCGTTGCCAGACCGGACAGACAGATAAAGGCCAGTTCTTTTTTCTCTATCTTCTTAATTTCTCCCTGCTTTCCTGTAAAAAATACCATCAGCCATGCCATAACCAGCACAACAGTTGTCCGAATTGCCGTCCCGAGATTCGAGTCAATTCCTGTAATTCCAATCTTACCTAAAATAGCAGTCAGGCTTGCAAATACCGCAGATAGGACCGCATAAACCAGCCAGCCGCCGCTTTGTTTCTGTACGTCTGCTTTCGTATCCTTCTTATCAATCATAAGCAGTGTGCCAATTCCAATCAATACAACTGATACAATTTTTATTCCAGAAAGTCCCTCCTGAAGAAAGATAAGCGCCAGCAGAATCGTCAGTACCGTACTGGATTTATCAATTGGCACCACTTTGTTAATATCCCCTTTTTGCAGCGCATGAAAATAACACAGCCACGATGCCCCTGTCGCCAATCCCGACAGCACAAGAAACAAGAGCGTTCTGCTGTCAATTTGCCTGATTTCTCCCGCCGTTCCCGTAACCATCACCATCAGCCACGAAAACAACAGTACAATAACCGTTCGTATCGCCGTCGCCACATTAGAATCTGTCTTTTTTATTCCACATTTCGCAAGAATTGCTGTTATCCCTGCAAAAAAGGATGAACCCACCGCATAAAATAACCACATCATTTTTCCTTCCCACACCGTCCTTCTCAAATTAATGAATGATTTCTCCTTTTTCACAGCGGTTCCCCCAACTGTCTATTAACACATTATCCCGGTACACGCACATAATTTCACAGTTGTTGGCACAGCGCCCGCAACAGATTTCCCGTGTCTGGAACTGTGTGCCCTCCATCGAAAAATCAAATTCTTTTCTCTTTTCACTTTTTTCCGCCAGTATAGCCGCCCCCAACGCTCCCATCAGATGTCCATTTTCATCCACTTGAATCTCATATCCCAACATCTTTCTAAAAGCTTCCACTACACCAATATTCTTACTGACACCGCCCTGAAATACAATCGGCGGAACAATTTTCTTCCCTTTTCCCACATTATTCAGATAATTTGAAACAACCGCATTACAGAGACCTGCAATAATATCTTCCTTCGTATGCCCCATCTGAATTTTATGAACCAAATCTGACTCCGCAAATACTGTACATCTGGCGGCAATCGGCGTCGGATGCTTTGACCGGAGGGCAATGTCTCCCATTTCTTCCACTTCAATTCCCAGGCGCTTTGATTGACTGGAGAGAAATGCCCCTGTTCCTGCAGCACATAACGTATTCATCGCATAATCTACCGCCACGCCATTTTCCACTAATATAATTTTAGAATCCTGCCCGCCAATTTCCAGAATTGTCCGAACTTCCGGATAAAAAGCAGTAGTCCCAACAGCATGCGCCGTAATCTCATTTTTAACCATAGTTGCCCCGGTAATGGTCCCCACCAGCCGCCTGGCGCTTCCCGTCGTTCCCGTAGCAACAATCTTATTATGTTCTTTATCAAACTGTTTTTCCAGCAAAGCAACCAGCCTTTTAACCGCGCCAATCGGATCTCCCTCCGTCCAGATATACTCGCTTGCCAATATCTCTTTGTCTTTATTAATAATAACTCCTTTTGTAGAAATTGATCCCACATCAATTCCAAGATATGCTTCCCTCATCGGATTACCTTCTTTCTCATCTGTATCATATCGTAAAAAGCTTCGATTCTTGTCATCAAGCCTGTATCGCTCGTCTGAGAATCATATGTCAGGTATAAGATGGGTATTTTATAATCTTTTCCTATATTCTGCAGCACCGGCATAATATCAATTTCAGGTGTACAGCCTGCTGATTTTACATGGATAATCCCATCAAACCCTCTCTCCGCATAATCTCTGGCGCACCAGATATTGGCGGTCGAGGTGGGTCCCATCTCATAAGTACACAGATCTTTGATCCGTACATTCATATTCTTCTCGCCGATATAATGCAGATTACGATTCGTAAGATTCATCCACCGATGTACCTCTACACCCATATCCGCCAGTTTCTGCTCCAACTCCAAATTAGAAAAACTGTCCATCACCGTAAAATATTCTCCAATAATTCCCACGCGCAGCGGCATCTCAGGCTTATTTACCCTGATTTGCGAAAATGCCCTCTTTGCCTTCCGATATTCGGATTCTATTTCTTCCTTCACAGAAGCAGTTTCCATTGCATCCATAAACTGACGAAATACTTTTTTGTAATCTCCTTTTTCTGCTTCAAACCCACAGTTTTTATAGTATTCGCTTTCCAGTTCGTCGATATATTCCGCCATTTTGATTCCTTCAATTCCTGCAGCGGTAAGCCTAGAAACCTTAAATTGGGGATTCAGTTTTTTCACAGCCTTTAAATAGTCCTTCTTCTTTCCTGTATTATATTCCGACAGATTCACAAATTCAAACTGATATCCCAGATCTCGCAATATCTGTTCCTGCAATTCCCCATAATACCCCAGACGGCATAATCCAAACGTCATCAAAAGTGTATTTGCGCCCGCTTCTAACGCCTCAATCATACTGCCCAGACTGCTTTTAAATGGTGTACAAACAAAGTCCGGACTATAACGGCTGCCCAGCTCCATTGTCCTTCTGGTCATCTGCGGCTGCATCACATAATTTACATCAAGGCCATTTTCTATAATATAACGAATCGCACAGTTATACCTCGCAATCATAGGAAATGATACTTTTTTCGTCTGCTCCATTATAATTTTCCCTTCTTAAATCCGATAATATCAATAAAACTTTCAATCCTTGTTTCTACACCAGCGTCTCCGTCCTGCCCGTCCATGATCAGATTCAAAAGCGGGATTCCATTATTTCTCCGCACTATCATCTCATTTACCATGGAATCCGGGCCACAGGGGAATGCACTGAGAAGGATAATTCCGTCTACATTGTTTCGTTTTTTATAAATACCTCCTGCAATCTCCCGGTTAATTTCCCATTTTAATGTAGGCGATAGTTTCAGGCTTTGTTCCAGCGCTGATTTCCGTTCCGTAAGATCTGCCCGTATCGGTACTGCATCCATCCTTTCCAGCATTCTCTGAATCGGCTTTCCGATATATGCATCTTCAATGATATAACTGTGTCCCGCCAGCAGAATTTTGGTTTTCGGTAATTGATACAATCTTTCCTGTTCTTTTACTTTCTGTTTGACATCCTCCAACTCCGCTTTTTTTGCTCTTTTATATGCCTTCTGCACTTCCTTTCTATGGAATCCCAAATGAATTCCCATTTCCAGAAATGCTTTTTCTTCGTCTTGTCTATGCTTTACATCCACATTATAAGAAAGGAATTTTTGTCCTGTGCTGCGAAAGGTATTGACAGTCATATCATAAAGCGCCTCGAATTTTGTACACATACTGCGCTGTAAACCAAAATTAGAAATGCGCGGTATTAATATATAATCACATTTCCCGATCAACGATTTCACATGCCCCAGAAATATTTTAGTAGCCAGGCAGGCCTCATCAATCGCATAAGATGTGCCCTCTTCCAAAATTCCTTTTGTTGTCGGTTCGCTGACAACCGTCTCCATGCCCAGCCCGGAGAAAAAAGAATCCCACAACACAGAATAACGGTGGTACAGCATCGCCCTCGGTATTCCAATTACAATTGGCCGTCGAGACACAGCCTTCATTTTTTTTGACATAATAACTCTTCTCCTCAAATATATCTGCAGTCTTTCATTTCACGATAAAAAACATCCAACATGCCCAAATAATTCTTTTTCCAGGGCTTTTGTTTTCCATAATAATGAATCACTACCGTGTTTTCTCTTACCCATTCTAAATCTATCTTTTTATGGCTCGGATCCGCATTATAAAAAGACAGCATCCTATCGCTCAAATTATATTTCATCGTATCCAAAATCCCTGTTTTATTTCCATATAAAGCGGTTATAATATCCTGATCCGGTAAGGTAAGATACCGTCTTTTTTTCTCAACGAATGACATCACTTCTTTTATATTTTGTTTCTCTCGTAATTCGCTTAAATTCACCAGCATAACTCCACTGTTGATATACGTACTTTCCTCCTCCATGCCGAGCCTGTACTGGTTAATTTTGTTGAGAAATTTTTTTACATGTGTACATGCCAGAAAATAATTTCCTTCAAAATCCCGCTTGTACAACTCCTCAAGCGGATTAATTACAATCGTATCTCCATCCAGATATAGGACTTTATCTACATCCGGCGGCAGTAAAGACGCTGCAAATATACGGTAATAAATAAGTCTCGGATACCTGTCGCTTTCCGGGAAAGACGCAAACAACGAAGGATCAACAAACTGAAAATGCACCATCGTATTCTTATCTCCTATTTGTGTCATAAAATATATCTGATCCTGAGCCTGAAAATCAGAATGTAAAATATAAACATTATATCCGTCATCTGAAGGAAAACGTATAATCGAACGGATACAATCTATGACATGTTCCATATATTCCCTATTTACTGTAAACAATATATTCAATGTAAAATTCTCCTCCAACTCTTAAGTCTCTGCCTCGGGCGTCCCTATTTGTTTATTTGCCAACCTTTGACGTTCCTCAAGAACCAAAACAAATTGTTTTAATAATGCATATATAACTGATAATATGGGAACTCCAAAAAGCATTCCCGGGATTCCTCCGGCTTTTCCGCCAACTGTAATCCCCAAAAGCACCCAGATTCCCGGAAGCCCCAGTTTCTTCCCTACGACTCTCGGATAAATAAAATTGCCTTCAATCTGCTGCAAAATCACAAAAAATATTAAGAAAATCAGCGCCTTTTTCGGAGAAACCATAAATAACAGTATCACCGCTACCGCACCGCCGATATAAGCGCCCAGGATTGGAATAAATGCTGTAATAGATATCACAACACTAATCATTCCCGCGTAATCAAGCCGTAAAATTTTCATTCCGATATAGCATAAACTTCCTAATATCATTGCTTCCATACCTTGTCCAACAATATAGTTATGAAAGGTGTCTACGATAACTCTGAATATATAACTGCTGACGGAATAGACTTTCTGCGGCAAAACGGCATGGCAGAGGCGCTTTGTCTGCATCAGTATTTTTTCTTTTCCCAACAGCAGATAACCCGAAAAGGCCATTCCCACACAGACATTCACAAAACCCGTGACAACGCTGATCGTCGCTGTTGTAATATGCGGAAGCAGTTCATTCAGCACCTCATTAAATTCCCCCAGATACCCTTCCAGAAAATCCAGAATATTTGTTACATCTAGTGCTTCCATATGCAGCAAATCAGCCAGATAATTTAATCCCGCCTGTATCCCCGTCTTATAGGTTTCAAAATTCATCATAAACATTCGTATATTTTCTGCCAACTGTGGCAATACGATCCCGACAATTGCCGCCAATATAAAAACCAGTAATAAATATACGCTTACAATTGACGCATATTTGGCATGGGTTTCTTTTATATGCATTTTGCAATATATACTTTTTATTTTTTCAAAAGCCTGATTTAAAACAAATGCGAAAATGATTCCCAAAAAAAACACACTCATCAGATTCATCACTTTGCCGATTCCTGCTGTTATTTCTTTAAAATAAATCAGAACCAAAACCAAAATGCACGCATAAGTAATGAAAAAAATTCCCTGCCGAAGTTCTTTTTTCTTCACTCAAATCACCGTCCTTATCAGTACATCTTACTGCCTCCATCTCTTCTTTTATAGAATGCCGCAACCCCTCCTCCGATAAAAGCAGGCAAGATCGTTGTTACTACCCGGTATAATATCACCATGGATACTGCCCTCGCCCTTCCAAGCACGGATCTAAACAACAGAAGCTGCATAAATTCAAGTGCTCCATAACCGCCCGGCACCGGAATAACAGAAGCCATGACCGTTGCAACTGCCATAAGTCCGGCAGAAATATACCAGAATCCCATATTCCTCTCTCCATATATGAGAAAAGGAACGGAAAACCAGCAAAAATACTTCAGCGTATTCCACACAAACATTTCTGCCAGTATTCCTTTTTCCCCAAGCATTGCTTTCACCCCTTTTTGTGAAAGCATCACTTGTTCCTTCCACTGATCAGTCTTATTTTTCCAGGCTGCTTTCTTTTCTCCGATCCAGTCTAATCCCACGCACAGCAACTCTGCGATTCTTCTTGATAATAAAACCAGCATGATCGCGACAATAATCACAACAGCGATTGTCACTCCGTACACGAAATAATACTTATACTTCCCGATAACATCTTCTATACTTTTAAAAAGAAAAATCAGGCTCCCCGCTCCTAAAATGGTAACCGTTAATTTCTGGCACAGATATTGTATCAGAGTAGTATCAAAAGCATGTGCCGGTTCCATACCTTTTTTGCTCAAATAATAAATCTCCGCTGCACCTGCTCCTCCCCCAAACGTCATAACTCTTACGAAACTGCAGTAATAGGCACACCCAACGCCCTCTCTCCACTTGAGATTTGTATGAAAGACCTTCGCTAACCGACTGACAGCCATTCCTTCCATCAGCATATAACCTGTGGATGCCAGGAACATTCCAATCTTTCCCCAAACAGAAATCCTTGCAATTTCACGAAAGCCTTCCCACAAATAATCCCAAAGTCTGAATACTGCGATTCCGAATAAAAGTAAAATAAAACCTACTTTCAGCCATTTTTTATTTCTGTTTTTCACACTTCTTACTTTCGCCCGCTTTCCATAATGTATCTGCTGTTTCTTTCCAATCTTCCGCATAGGATACGCATTTTCCACACAGATGTTCCACATCCTCCGGCGACTGCATATCTGTCGATCTGGCACCGGTCTGTTTTACCATCTTTTCCAGATATTCCGGATTCTCCAGCATCGGGCACGGCCGCAGATGATTCTCATTGAACGGCTGTCCTTCTCTGTATGCCTGGAAAATCGGCTGCTTAAAGCATTCCATCAGGCTTTTTTCCCGGATATTGGCATTTGAATAATGAACGAACACACATGGTTCTACATCTCCGTTCGGGTTAATGTGGCAATAGATTCTTCCTCCGGCAATACATCCGCCCACATACTCTCCGTCATTTTGGAAATCCATTGCAAAAATAGGTTTTCCGCCTTTCATCCCGCGTATCTCACGAACCCGGTGATACATATATTCCCTCTGTTCTTTCGTTGGCAGTAATTCTACCGACGCGTCATTTCCTACCGGCATATAATGGAAATACCATGTAAAGCGTACGCCCTTCTCGATCAGCATATCCAGAAATTCATCAGAAGTTACCACTTCCACATTCTGGCTTGTGTAACAAATCGATGTTCCAAACAGCAATCCGTGAGCTTTCATAAGATCCATCGCATCCATAACTTTCTGATAGATTCCTTCTCCCCGCCTGCCGTCGTTTACCTCTTCAAACCCTTCGATGCTCAGGGAGAACGTCAGATTCCCAACTCTTGCCGTTTCCTTACAGAATTCTTCATCAATCAGAGTTCCGTTTGTGAATGCATGGAATGCACAATCAGAATGTTTCTCACAGAGCCTTATAATATCCTTTTTTCTGACAAGCGGCTCTCCGCCTGTATACATGTAAAAATAAATTCCCAACTCTTTTCCCTGTGTAATAATCGAGTCCAGTTCCTCATAAGACAAGTTCATCTGATGGCCATATTCAGCCGCCCAGCAGCCCGTACAATGCAGATTGCAGGCGCTGGTGGGATCCATTAAAATAATCCATGGAATATTGCAATTATTTTCCTTTGCTATTTCCTGGCCCTTCTTATAACCACTGAATGCAGCCTCAAACCCAAGATTCAGTGCATTCATTTTTATTACATTCGGATCCAATTCATCCAAAGCCCGATATAAAAACTGCATCCACTTTCCGTCCTTATCACGAATCAGTTCTCTTGCCCCATCATATATTTCCTGACGAAATCTGTTTCCCAGAAATTTCTCCGATATATCCACCAGTTTCAGTAAATTATTTTCTCTGTCTTTATTTACATATTTGAGAACACCGTCAATTGCGGCTCCATAAGCTTTCCTTGTTGCAATATGCGATAAATTCATTCGTAGTCCTCCTTCTTTTGTCTGGATATTTTTTCTTTTTCATGTTGCACTTGTAACAATAATTAGTATAAACAATCCGTATTTCCGAAACAATACGGAAAAACGCATTTGTGACACATCCTTTCCATTTGTTCATTAAAAAAAAGTAAAATTTATAAACAAAATCTTAGAAGCGGAGGTATGTATATATGGGAAGAAAAAAAGAAGAACATGAGACTGCGCTGGTAAAAAATTATATTTCCACTGCCCTGCTCCTTCTTATGGAGCAGAATGATTACCAAAGCATCACTGTCACAGATATCGCAAAAAAAGCCGGAGTTTCACGCATGACCTATTATCGGACTTATTCTTCCAAAGAAGATATTTTAATCCAATACTTTAACAATATCGCCAATGATTTCATACCAGAGATAAAGTCCCATCCCAATATTACACTCTACCAACTTGCCGTGCATTTTTTTACCTTTTTTCGGGAACATGGCAATTTGATTCCCACATTAAAAAAAGCGAACCTGCTTGAACTGGTCTTTCAAAATTTTGTTGATAACCTGAAAAACTTTTATACGGATCTTTTAGGAAAACAAAATTTAAGCGCTTCTGCAAATTACCATTTACACTTTAGTGCAGGCGGTCTGTCCTTTGCATTGATTCTTTGGAGCGACAGCGGATATAAAGAGACGCCCGAACAGATGGCTCAGATGATTGCTTCTTTTATGACGCCGCCGCTTGATATCACTAAAACACCAGAGAAATAATAAAAAAACAATTTTTCTAAAAAAAGTATGAAACCACTTGATTCTCTCATTTACGAATCCTATTATGCTTGAATCATATGTAAAGGAGAGATATTATGCTTGAACTAAAGAACATAAGAAAAGTATATCACACAGGCAATACGGATACCGTTGCACTTGATGATATCAGCGTTGCCTTCCGCGAAAAGGAATTCGTTGCAATATTAGGAACCAGCGGTTCGGGCAAAACCACCTGCCTCAACATTATAGGCGGACTTGACCGATACGACGGCAGAGATTTAATCATCAAAGGAAAGCATACCAAAGATTTTAAAGAAAGTGACTGGGACGCCTATCGAAACAATTCCGTTGGCTTTATCTTCCAGAGTTATAACCTGATTATGCATCAGAGTATTGTGGCAAATGTTGAACTGGGTATGACATTGAGCGGCGTTTCCAAACAGGAGAAACACAAACGCGCCCTGGAAGTCTTAAAGCAGGTAGGACTAGAGAAGCATCTGGACAAAAAACCGAACCAGCTTTCCGGAGGACAGATGCAGCGTGTTGCAATCGCCAGAGCACTGGCTAATGATCCGGAAATCCTGCTCTGCGATGAGCCAACCGGCGCTTTGGATACTGCTACCAGCATACAGATCATGGATTTAATCAAAGAAGTAGCCAAAGACCGTCTGGTTATCATGGTTACCCATAACCCTGATCTTGCAACACAATACGCCGACCGTATCATCCGTTTTCAGGATGGACATCTGATATCCGATACCCACCCTCATCAGGAGCGGCCCAAGCCGGACAGTTTTAAAATAAAGAAAACACATATGTCCGTGAAGACTGCCCTCTCGCTTTCCTTCAATAACCTAAAAACGAAAAAGGGAAGGACATTCCTTACTTCTTTTGCCTCCAGCATTGGCATTATAGGAATTGCAGTAATACTAAGCCTGTCCACCGGTTTCCAAAAACAGATTGACAATACACAGAATAATACCTTGTCACAATTCCCGGTTATTATCTCTCAATCGGCCATGGAACTTGACGAAGAGACGATGACCGAAATACGCAAGGAAGTGCGGGACAGACAAAAAGAGGATATCTCACACACCGACGCACAGGAGATTTATCTCTATGATGCTGAGGACAACCAGAAGACACACACTAACATCCTTACGGATGACTATTTGGAATATATCAATTCCATTGATCCGGATATCTGTGACAATATCGGTTACATGCGCCTGACCGGTATGAACCTTTTAAGAGATGCAGACGGCACAATCATTCCCGTTACACTTTCTGCAAAAGATATGAACTCTATGTCCGCAGATACCGTTTCCAATATGGATATAAACTCTGCCGGACTTTCCTCTTACCCGGAAAATCTGGACAAGGAAAAAGACTCCTATCTGGAAGCCAATTATGAGCTTCTTGCAGGAAATTATCCCAAACAGGATACCGACTTAGTACTTGTGGTAAATGAAGAAAATGAATTAGACAGCAGTATTCTCACAAACCTTGGTTTTGATGTAGAAGACAAAGACTCTGTTTCTTTCGATGATATCGTTGGAACTGAGCTTAAACTAATCAATAATGATGATTACTATATACAGACCGAAGCCGGTAATTTCGTACCCGGTCAGGATTAT
>ERZ1673697.2270-NODE-2270-length-17762-cov-4.312645_pt1 | contig 17762 bp, 18 predicted proteins | sample MGYA00580227_ERZ1673697 | MGnify/ENA primary metagenome ERZ1673697 (study PRJEB41218, sample SAMN15661759) | gut metagenome | host: Homo sapiens | place: Canada: London | collected 2015-08-20/2019-03-30 | study: EMG produced TPA metagenomics assembly of...
ATTGAGCGTGAGAAAAAGATCGAACAGTTGAATTGTATCTGCCGACTGCAAAACAAGTTTGATGATAACCGTAAAGGAATTGTGTCAACCAGAGTTGTCAGTAAAATCATATCCGAATTATTGGAGATATACAAGGAAGTATTTTCAGATGTTGCGGCGTATGCAATACTGCAATTGGATGTAGACAAATATGAGGAGGCATACAGAATATCAGAGGGAAGACTTGTCAAAGGAAGAGAAGACGCTCCATATGAGATGCGGCGAAAGATTATCCGGTGTTTGACGGAGGGAAAAATAGCGAGACAATTGTCTGCAGAAACTCAAGGGGAGAATAAAAAAGAAACATCAAGGTCTGTGTATATATATAAAAATATGTATGCGTTCAATTGTACCTTTGATTTGCTGTATGATTATGCAGAAACCTGTTATAGGAAACTAGAAAAAAGGCTTCTGGAAGAAGAACATGAGAAGCAGGTACAGGAAATCAGAGACATATACAATATGTTTTATGATCAAACGGAAAGCTGTGAAAGCATTTATGCTTCCATTATAAAAAAGATAAAGGAATATACAGATGGAATAGAAGAACTTCTGTTGAAAGAATTAAAGACCCAGTAAAATACAGGCAGGCTTATAACCGGAACGGTCAGTCAGGGCAGTTCCGGTTATAAGATTCCGGTTTCTATATTGTACAGAGCTGGATCAGCAATCATGATAGGGGAGTCGCTAACGGATGAAAAGGAATCTTCGCAGAAAGGCGAAAAAGAATTCTCCTTATCGGTAATATTTGTCTCACGGGACCAGTTGCGTGTTGTATCTATTTGAGAAAATTCAACTGCCCGTGTATAGTACTTTTTCATAAGAATACCTCCAAAAAACAAAAGTGCATATATATACATCATATGCACATTGTATGCATGAGTTCCAATATTTATGTCACGTCACATATACATATTAATCTAATTTCCCGATGGCGTCAACAAAAAATTCGAAAATTTTCGTTATTATTATAGAAAATCGCCCACTGCTGTGCTAAAATCAGGAGACAGAGGCAGGAACAACATAGCGATAGAGGTTCGGCAGGGAGCGAGGACGGATACATGAAGATACAGGAGACGGTGAGAAAGCCGATGATGGAAGCGAAATATCTGAATGTGGATAACACAGACAGGTACCGCCCAATCATCCGGCTTTTTTATTTGCAGTATGAGAAGCTGAAATATTGGCTGTATCAGGAAGAGGTGTATGCGGAACTGAAGGAGGATCCGTATTTCCAGGATTATACGCCGGAGCAGTGCCAGCAGGATCTTGCGGCTTTGACGGCGTGGGGTAATCTTTCGACGATTCAGGACACGAAGAAGGTTTCTACGATTGAGGAATTTAAGAATAAGAAGTTCCGGTATCAATTGTCAGAGGTTTGCGTGGAAATTGAGCGGATGATGATTCGTGTTGAAAATCTGTTTATTGAAAGTTCTTCGCTGGAACCGACACTTCTGGAAAGAATCTGTATGAATCTTCGGAGAATACCTGAGATTGCGAGGGAAAGCCAGGACAATATCTATATCTGGTGGAATGATCTGAACAATGATTTTATCCGGCTGAATCAGAATTACCAGGATTATATGAGGGAATTGAATAGTGTGAAGGCAGAAGAAATGATGAAGACGAAGGAGTTTCTTGTGTTTAAGGACCATTTGATTGAATATCTGAGGAATTTTGTGAGGAGCCTGCAGATGAATGTGTCGTCAATTGAACAGTGCTTAAAGGAAATGGACAGGGGGCAGCTGGAAGGGATTCTTACGGAAGTGGTGCAGTATGAGTTGGCGATTCCGCGGATAGATACGGAAATAACAGAAGAGATGATTACGGATAAGATAAATGGGCGCTGGGATAGTCTGGAAGAGTGGTTTGTGGGTGTGGATGGAAGGGAATCGGAGGCCTTGAAGGTTTTTGATACTACGAATGAGATTATCCGGAAGATTACCCGGTATGCATCGAGGATCAGTGAGCGCAGCAATGGCGGCGCCAATCGGCGGGAAGAGTACCGCAAGCTTGCAGTTATGTTTTCTAAGTGCCGGGATATTTACGAAGCGCACCGCCTGGCGGCATCGGTATTTGGCATTGAAAAGCCGCTGCATTTGAAAGGGATTCCGGGGCGGCAGACAGAAAGTATTAATAGCGGAGTGTTTGAGGAAGAGCCTTATGTGGTAACCGTGACGCCGAGAATCCGGACTTACAGGGAGAAGGCGATGAGAAGCGGGATTGTTGACCGTTCCAGAGAGAAGGAAGAGATGCGCCTTGCGGCAATCCGGAGAATGGAAGAGGAGCGGAAGCTTTTAAAGGGATATATCAGAGACGGAAGGCTTTCTTTTGCCGGGCTTCCTGAGATAGAGCCGCATGTAAGGGATGTATTTCTTTCCTGGCTGTCGAAGGCGCTGGAGAATAAGGAGCTGCGGGGAAAGACGGAAGACGGGCAGATCTATCACCTGGAACAGGAGAATCCCGGAGAAACCTGTATTTTGAAATCGCCGGATGGAAATCTTGAGATGCCGGCATATACGATTGTGTTTGAGGAGATGTTATGAGAACATTAGAAATATTGCTTGAGAGGCGGTGGATTTTAAAAAGCAGGGACAGAGAGCTGTACTACCAGATGAAGGACGAGCTGGGGACGGTGAAGAGATTTCTGATGGAGAAGCTTGGCTATCAGGTGATTGTGAATTCGTATCTGGTAAAGGTGGAGAAAATGCCGGCGAAGCCGGAGAATTGGATGGGGATTCTGGAATTCAACCGGAAGATTGAGTATGTTTTTCTGTGCCTGATATTGATGTTCCTGGAAGAGAAGGAGGCGGAGGAGCAGTTTGTGCTGTCGGAGCTTACGGAGTATGTTCAGGGACAATATCAGGAAGAGCAGATTGACTGGACGGTGTACCGTTACCGCAGGCATCTGGTTAAGGTGATTAAGTATTGCGTGGGCTGCGGGATGCTGAATGTGAATGATGGGAGTGAGGAGAGCTTTGCAAAGGATGATACCAGTGAGGTTCTCTATGAAAATACAGGGGTATCCCGGTATTTTATGAAGAATTTTACCCAGGATATTATGGGGTATTCCAGCCCGGAAGATTTTGAAAAGCAAGAGTGGATTGATGTGGATGAAGACCGGGGGATTGTAAGAAGGCAACGGGTTTACCGGAGACTTCTGATGACGATGGGAATGTATAAAAATGCGGAGACGGAAGAGGATTTTGCCTATGTGCGTAATTACCGCAATATGATTCAGGGAGATTTGGAAGAGTACCTGGATTGTGAGCTTCATGTGCACAGAACGAGTGCATTTCTCGTGTTGGGAGATGAGTGCAGGATGGGAAGATGTTTTCCGGAAGAAAATACGCTGTCAGATATTGTCATGTTAATCCATGGAATTATCGGAGAATGGATACGGGATGGAAGGATAGAACCCGGCGTACAGGAAGAAATCCGGCTGCCGCGGGAGAAGTTCCGGGAGATTCTGGAAAGCTGTAAGGAACGGTATGGGAAGGGATTTATTAAGACTTACAGAGATATGACCACCGGAGAATTCTGTGGAGAGGTGCAGGCCTATATGACAGAACTGGGGCTGATAGAGCAGGACAGACAGGATGTCAGAATTAGCACGGCTGCAGGGAAGATTGCCGGGCGGTATCCAAAAGATTTTCTGGAAAACGGAGGACGAGATGAATAGTAAATGGCAGATATACAGAGTGGGGCTTTTGGATTTCTGGTACTATGACGAGGAGGAATTCTATTTTCTAGATGGAAGGATGCTTCTGAGAGGGGCGAATGGTTCCGGGAAGTCCGTTACCATGCAGAGTTTTATTCCACTGCTTCTGGATGGAAATATGCGGCCGGAGCGCTTGGATCCTTTTGGCTCAAGGGCAAGAAAAATGGAGAATTACCTGTTGGAAGAAGGGGATGAGCGCCAGGAACGCACCGGTTATCTTTACATGGAGCTGAAACGCAGGGAGAGCGAAGAATTTCTTACGCTCGGGATTGGAATCAGGGCGAGGAAAAGCAAGAAGCTGGAATCCTGGTATTTCTGCCTGACGGACGGGCGGAGAGTGGGGAAGGATTTTTTCCTTTATAAGGAAGGCCAGAATAAGATTGCATGTACGAAGTTGGAGCTGCGCAACCGTATTGGCGACGGCGGGCAGGTGATGGATTCGCAGGGAGAGTATGCTCAGTGTGTGAACAGGCTTTTGTTTGGGTTTGAGACCATGGAAGAATATAAAGAGCTTTTGGATCTGTTGATTCAGCTCAGGACGCCGAAGCTTTCTAAGGATTTTAAGCCTACTGTGATAAATGAAATCTTAAGCAGTTCGCTGCAGACTCTGTCAGAGGATGATTTGCGTCCGATGTCGGAAGCGATTGAGAATATGGACAGCCTGAAGACGAATCTGGATACGCTGTATGATAGTATCCATGCGGCAGAGCAGATTGAAAAGGTATACAATCAATATAATGAGATTACCTTGTATGATAAATCGCTGCTATTTGTAAAAGCGGCGGAAGATTACCGGGGGCTTCAGAAAAAAGCGGAATCGCTGGAACAGGAGATGGCACGGTGCAGGGAGCAGAAGGAGCAGGAAGAACAGCGCTATACAGAACTGAAGCAGGAGCAGAAGATTTGCCTGCAGGAGAGAGAGTCCCTTGCGGACAGCGATGCGGCGAGGCTGAAGGAAAGGGAGCTGGAGATCCGCAGAGAGCTGGAAGGGACGAAGGAAGCCTTAAAGGAAAAGAAGCGGCAGGAGGAAGAAAAAAGGGAGAGATTCCTGGAAACAGAGCAGAAGCTTAAAGGACAGTCCCGGGAAAATGAGCTGCTCTGGCAATCCATTGAAGAAAGCTTGAAAGTTATGGAAGAAGAACTGGGTGAGATCCCATTTGATGATTTTTCCTTCATGCGGAAAGAACTGACGGACGCGAAGGGCGGCGCCTATTCTTTTGCTTCTCATATAGAGCTTTTGCGTACCTATATGCAGAGGGTAGAATCTGGCAAAATGGCGCTGGAGGAGGAAAAAGCCTGCCAGGAGAGATACAGCAGGTTTTTGCAGGAACTGGATGGCTATCAGGAAGAGAAGAACCGTGCGCAGCGGGAGGTCTTACAGTATGAAAATCTTCTGCATGAGACGAAGCAGGAGACGATTGAGAATATTTACCGGTGGGAAAAGGGAAATAAAGAGCTGCATTTGTCGGCGGGAACCCTGCAGAAAATGGCAAGGGCAATTGAACAGTATGATACGGAGACGGACTATTGGTCGGTGCGGGAGCTGGCGAATGGAGAATTTGAAGAGAAAACCCAGGAGATTTCTGCGGCGCTTATGGAAGCCGGACAGGAACTGAACGGGAAGAAGGCGGAGTACAGCGAGGCGTTGGCAGAGCTGGAGCAATGGAAGAACCAGAAAGAGCCGGAACCGGAAAGAAGTGAGGCGGTGGAAGAAAACCGCAGGCGTCTGCAGGAAAAAGGAGTCCCTTATCTGCAGTTTTATAAGGTGATTGATTTTGATAAGAGGCTGACGGAAGCGCAGAAAGCCAATCTGGAAGAAGCGCTTCTTCACATGGGAATTCTGGATGCGCTGATTATTCCGGAAGAATACAGGGAACAGGCGCTGTCTATGGGGGATGGCGTATGTGACCGTTACATTTTCGGCGATGTCTCCCATGTGCGGAACAATATCATGGATTGTCTGGACGTGGATAATGAAGAGGGCGATATCTTTCTTTATCAGCAGGTTTCCAGGATTCTTACAGCCATTGGATGGAAAAACGGTGAAGGAGAAGAGCGTGCGGAAGGTTCCTGGGTTGATGAAAATGGAAATTATGGTATGGGAATTGTGGAAGGAACCGTCACCGGCACCTATCAGCCTTGTTTTATTGGCACTTTGGCAAGAGAGAGGTATCAGCAGCAGAAAATACAGGAATTGGAAGAAATGTGCCGGAAGCTGGAGGCGGAAATCCGGCAGGCAGAAGAAGAGCTGGCAGGAATCCGGAGGCGGAAGGAAGCCCTGGAGGCAGAGTGGAAAGCATTTCCTAAAGAGCAGGATCTTAAGACGGCGGCAAAAGAGCTGGAAAGAAAACAGTCTGTGCTGGAGGATATAGAACGCAAGGTTAAAAGGCAGAAGGAACTTGTTGAGACGGAGCGCCGGGCGTTGGATGAAGTGCGGCTGAAGGTGCAGGAGGCATGCCGGAAATGTTACCTTACGCCGAGGCTGGATGTGTTCCGGAAAGCCATGGAATCGCTGGCTGCTTATAGAGAAGAGCTGACAGGGCTTCAGATTACTTACGGCAAGTATACCAATGGGATTGCATTTTCCAGGGTGCAGGAGAATTATCTGGAAGAAATTGATAAAGATCTGGACGATATCCGTTATGATTTCAATCGGACGGCGCAGAAGGAAAGAGAGGCCGAAAAGAGCCTGGCATCCGTTCTTGCCCAGCTTGCGCTGACAGATTATGAAAAAATCCGGGAACGGCTGGAGTATTGTGTGGGGCGGCTGGAAAAGCTTCCTTCAGAGATTGAGGCTTCTGTTACGCGTAAGTCGGAGCTTAAGTCTATGGAGGGGCAGCTTCTGGAGAAGCGGACAGAGACGGAGATTGCTGCCGGGAAGGCAAGAGAGACGAAAGAGCGGTTGGAGCGTGCCTTTGAGCTGGAATACCGGCTGGGCTATGTGGAGAGCCGATTCGGGGAGGATGACGCGGAGACCCTGGCGAAGAAGCTGTGCAGTATGCTTGCCGGAAGGTTCGGAAGTAAGAAGCAGAGCGAGATATTAGAGAATCTCCAGGGAGCGTATCATCAGAACCGCGGATATCTGCTGGAATACCAGATTACACTGCATACGTTATTTGAAGAGCTGGACAGTGAGACAGGCGTTTTTGATACAGGGATGCGGCGGATTGACATTGGCGCCAAATACCGGGGCGTGCCTGTGAAGTTTAAAGAATTGATTACCGGGATGCGTGAAGATGCGCAGATTCAGCAAAGATTGCTGAGTGATAAGGATAGAGAGCTGTTTGAAGATATTCTGGCGAATACAATCAGTAAAAAAATCAGGGGGAAAATCCAGGCGAGCAAGCGCTGGGTGGAAAAGATGAATATCCTCATGGAATCGATGAAGACTTCCAGCGGGCTTATCTTAAGCCTTCGTTGGAAGAACAAGCGCGCAGACAAGGAGGAGCAGCTGGACACCCGGGAACTGGTGGAGCTGTTACAGAAAGATGCGGAAATCATGCGTCTGGAAGAAGTAGAGCAGCTTTCGAGACATTTCCGCTCTAAGATAGAGGAAGCGCGGAAAGCGTCGAATGATTCGGGCAATGTGCAGTCGTTCCATGCAGTGATGCGGGAAGTGCTGGATTACCGCCAGTGGTTTGAATTCCAGTTGGAATGCCAGAAAACCGGAGAGAAGAAGAAAGAATTGACAGACCGGGTATTTTTTACCTTCAGCGGCGGTGAGAAGGCGATGGCTATGTATGTGCCGCTTTTTTCGGCAGTTGTAGCGAAATATGCGGGGGCCAGAAAAGACGCGCCCCGCTTGATTTCACTGGATGAAGCGTTTGCAGGGGTAGACGAGATGAATATCCGGGATATGTTCCGGCTAATGGTAGAATTTGACTTTAACTTCATGATTAATTCCCAGATCTTGTGGGGAGATTATGATACGGTGCCGGGATTGGCAATCTATCAATTGCTGCGCCCGGAGAACATAAAGTATGTTACGGTCATCCGTTATGTATGGAATGGGAAAATAAAAAGCATGGTAACGGAGAAGGATTTGCAGCATGGATAAAAGGAATGAAAGCACTGTGTTGGAAGAGTGCGTGGCATATTTTAAAGCCCGCCCTGTTTATGAAAAGTTGTTTCGAAAGGTGCGGGATAAATACGGAAGCCTGGGGCATATGGGAGGCACGATTGTGCTTGCCGGCCTTGACAGGGAGGAAAGGAATCAGCTGAGCGGTTTTTTCCAGAAAGATTATGCTGAAAATAAGAGTATCACCATTTCTGCGGGAGCTATGGAAAAATGCCTGCAGGACAGCAGGTTTTCAGAGATAACATGGGAAGAAATTCTGGAAGCATATTTTGGAGAGCCGCTGACAGTAAAGAAAGAAGAACGGCAGAAGCAAAGCGAAAAAAGGAAGGATTTCTTTGGCAAACTGCTTTCCGGGTACCCGGAGGGAGAGGGGAAGGATTGGCTGGAGAGCGTGTTGAGAGAGCGGAAGGAGGGCTATCTGCTGATGATGCAGCTGTATCGGGAAAGCCCGGAGAAGCTTTCAGATGTCCTGGGATATGTGATGAAGGCAGATACATGCCTGCCCGCGAAGTCAGAGAGGAAGAAGCCGGAATTTCTGGCAGTATTTGCCTCGAAGGTTACAGGCAATCCTCATTATTTTGATGACGGCCGTGTGGGCGGGAAACTTTTGTCTGCTTATTTGAAAGAGCGTTTTGGGAAGAGCAGGCCAAAGGAAGTTTCCCGGGCAGAGTATCAATACAGTGTTTATTATGAAGCGGGGATTTTGAAAGACGGGGTGTCAAATGACGTGCTTGCCTATGGAATCCATGGGTACAGGGCGGACGGGACTGTTCATATGGGATTGGAAGGCTTTTTGGAAAATCAGGAGCCGGTGAAATTGACGCTTCAGACAATCGGGAACCTTGAAAGGATAGAAGGGCAGGCCGGAATGGTCTATGTGGTGGAAAATCCCACGGTGTTTTCTGTTCTGGTTAGTGAATTCCCTAAGGGTACTTTTCTCTGTGGGAATGGTCAGCTCAGGCTGGCGGTTCTCGCCCTGATGGATAAATTCCCGGAGGAGACGGTGTTTTGGTACGCCGGGGATTTTGACCCGGAGGGGCTTTTGATTGCACAGCGGCTGAAGGAACGGTATCAGGAACGCCTGCAATTATGGAATTATTGCGTGCCGTGGTATGAGAAATATCTGTCAGAAGTAAGGCTGGATGCTGGAAGGGTGAAGAAGCTGGAACGTGTCCGCATCAGTGAGCTTCAGGAAATGAAAGAAGCAATCGGCAGAGAAAGGAAAGCGGCATACCAGGAAGCGATGATTGAGAAACTGTATCTCTCACTAAAAAGGCACAGTGTCGGACATGAGTAAATTTTATACAAAAACAGACCGCTTTCAGGCGGAAATTGTACAATTAATGGAAAAAATCTTTTTGTGGTTGATAAGGGTTTTTTTTCATGCTAGAATGGACGATGTTAGATGTATGAAAAGATAGTTATACAGGAGAAGAGTATATGAATGAAAGTGAACGAACGAGAAAAATAGAAGAAACACAGATAGATCTGATAGAAGTGTTTCATTTATTTCTGCGTAAATGGTGGCTGATTATCGGATGTCTGGTTCTTGGAGTGCTGGTGTCGGGGCTTTATACCAAGCTTTTGATAACGCCCCAGTATTCTGCTACATCTACGATTTATGTTTTGTCCAAGACGACCAGTATCACGTCTGTGACTGATTTACAGCTTGGCACACAGCTGACGGCGGATTTTCAGATGCTTGCTAAGAGCCGAACTGTGGTGAACGAAGTAATTGAAACATCGGGGATGGATTTGACCTACTCGGAGCTGGTATCCCGTATGAACGTGGAAAATCCTTCAGAGACACATATGCTGAAGCTTACAGTAACCGATCCGGATCCTGCGACGGCAGCAAAGCTTTCTAATGCCTACGCTGAGGTTATGACGGAGCAGGTTGCGGATATTATGAATACGGATAAGCCTAATATTGCAGAGAGAGCGGTAGAGCCTACAAGTCCTGCAAGCCCGAATTTTCAGAAGAATGTGCTGATGGGCGGTCTGGCAGGCGCAGCGCTGGCGTGTCTGCTTATTCTGGTTCAGTATCTGATGAATGACACGATCCAGACGGAAGAAGATGTGCGAAAATATCTCGGTTTACATACACTTGCAGCGATGCCGCTGGAAAAGAGGCGTAAATAGTTGGGTGATAGAATACGCAAGATATTGATGGGCGTTTTTTCGCTGATTGCTGTGCTCTGCGGTGCATATCTTATCTGGTATTATATCTGGATGCCCCGGGAAAATATGGGGACAGCAGAAGAGTATGAAGAGTATAAGATAGAAAGTAATGAGGAGACACCGGAAGCGGCGGAGCCTGTGGAAATTCCTATTGATTTTGCTTCGCTCCAGGCGCAGAATCCGGAAGTGTGTGCATGGATAAGAATAGAAGATACACATATTGATTATCCAATCGTCCAAAGCAGAACGGATGAAGAATTCTATCTGGAGCATTCCTGGGAAGGAAATTATTCTCCGGCGGGGGCTATTTTTATACAGACGTATAATGCGGCTGATTTTACGGATTATAATACAGTGATTTATGGACATAGAATGGGAAATGGCAATGAGACGATGTTTCACGATGTCCACAATTATATGGATATGGATTACCTAAAGAGCCATCAGAATATAACGGTTTATACAAGAGACCATATACGGAGCTATAAAGTGTTTGCAGCGGTGGTATATGATGATAGACTGATTCCGGTTTCCTTTGATTTCTCGGCGGAATCAGGACGGCAGGCATTTCTGGATTCCCTATATGCATCTGAGGATGTGCGGAATCAATTTGCGGAAGGTGTGGAGGTTACGCCAGAGGATCGGATTATTACACTGAGTACCTGCCTGGAGTCGGAACCGCATCACAGATTTTTGTTAGGGGCAGTGTTAGTGGATGAAAAGTAAAAATATACTTCTGGTTTTATTGGGGCTGGTTTGCCTGGCGTTGTTGTGTGGTGTCGGCTACACGGTCTATCAGGGAAAAGAAAGTCAGAAGGAGCCGGCGGAAGAAAAGGATTATCAGGAAGAATATCTTACGTATAATGGCAAGAAGTATAAGAGGAATCCGGATATCTATACGGTGCTTTTTATGGGTGTAGATAAGGAAGCGCAGGCAGAGGTTGGAAATCAGCCTGGTGATGCGGGACAGACAGATAGCCTGAATCTGTTGGTAATGAACCGTGAAACCAAAGAAGGGAAGATCATACAGATTTCCAGGGATACGGTAGTAGATTTGGATATTTACGATACCAATAATGAGCTGCTGATGACGACAGAAGGGCAGATCGCGCTCCAGTATGCGTTTGGTGACGGAAAGAACCGGAGCTGCCGTCTGACGGGTGAGCGTGTGAGCGAGCTGCTGGGAGGAATAGAAGTGGATTCCTATATAGCGTTGTCGCTGGATGGGATTGCGGCTGCGACGGATGTTATCGGCGGCGTGACGCTTACGGTTCCGGAGGATTATACGGAGATTGACCCGGCGTTTTATGCGGGCGCCGAAGTTACGCTGGATGGTGGGATGGCGGAAAAATATGTGCGGAGCAGAGACGTGCAGAGCCTGGACAGCAATAATCAGCGAATGGAACGACAGTCTCAATTTATGGGAGCGCTGATACAGAAAATGAGGAATCTTTCTCTGGAAAAAGAGGAATATGTATCTATGTATCAGGAGATAGAACCTTATGTAACTACGAACATGACAGCGGATGAATTGGCAGATCTTGCGGAATATAAATATGCAGAGGACATGCTGGAGCTTCCGGGAGAGGTGACAGAAAAGGACGGGTATGCGCAATTTGTTGTTAATGCGGAAGAAATGAAAACAATTCTTGTAAAATACTTTTACAAAGAAGTATAAAAGTGTTATATTATAAAGTAGTACAGCAAAAAATGATTTTGTGATGATGATGTGTAGGGAGGAAATAAAAATGAAAGCAAAATTAACAAGAATAATGGCGCTGACAATGGCGGTTGTGATGTGTTTGGGAATGTCCGTATGCGCGGCAGACAGCCCGAGCGGAAGCACTGTATTCCGTGTACGCGGTGTTGCGCGTGCCCTGGATGCAAACGGACAGGATGTTACCAGTAAGATTTCTCTGGTAGATACGGATGATTCTTCAATACCGGAAGAATATCAGGCACCGGCGGCTGAGATCAGGACAGAAGACGGCCTGAAAAATGCTATGGGTTCAGATTGGAATGCGAATATGATTGTTACGGATGTCAAATATACAAAGGTAGAGGGCGATGTTGAGTTCCCGGTAACGATGACGGTTAATATGCCCGGCGTTACAGAGGGAAGCAAGGTGTATGTACTTTGCTGGAACGGAAGTGCCTGGGAGAAGTTAGCAGTGACGGTAGGAAACGGAACGGTTACATTTACAATTAACAGCGCATCTTTGCTGGCATTTGTAGTAGATAAGACAACTTTATCTACGACTACTGTTTCTCCGAAGACAAGCGCTTCTTCATCAACGGCGATTGCGTTGATGGGAATCGTTGCGGTAGTTGCTTTGTGCGGACTGAAGAAAAAATCTGTATTAAGATAGTCTGAGTGGATTAGAAAGAAAACTCTTCTGGGAGACTTCTCCGTGAGAAGAGTTTTTTTTGGAAGGAAACCTCATTATGAAATTAGTAGATATTCATTGTCATCTGATTCCCAGAGTAGATGATGGACCGGAGACGGTGGAAGAGGCAGGAAAAGTGCTCGCCGCCATGTATGATGAGGGTGTGCGCGTCGCAATTGCAACTCCTCATTACCGGCCGCATATGTTTGAAGCTCCGGCGGAGCGAATAGAAAAGTATTATCAGCTTATGAAGAAGGCGGCGGAAGCGAAAGGGATTCGTCTGTATCTGGGGTGTGAATTTTACCGGTATGCAGAGATGGCCGCAGATATTGAGGCTGGGAAACATCCGTTGATGGCGGGTTCGGATTATGTTTTGATAGAATTCGCTCCGGATGATACCTTCCTGACGATACGAAATCATATATATGAGCTTGTTGCGCGGGGCTATAATCCGATTGTTGCGCACATAGAAAGATATGACTGCTGCAGGATGCCGGATCTTGTGCAGGAACTAAGAGAATTAGGAGCTTATATTCAGGTGAATGCAGGGGCGGTTCTGGGAGGCAGCGGCAGAAAGACAAAGAAATATATAAAAGGTCTTATGGATGAGGATTTGGTGGATTTCATTGCGTCGGACGCACATGACGGAAAAAGAAGAAAGCCGAATTTGGGAAAGTGCTCCGCATATGTGGAGCGCAGATATGGACGGGAGTATGTCCACAGGGTTTTTGTGAAAAACCCGCTTAATATTATTAAAGCAGGAGAGGGTTATGAAAAAGGCAAAGATTGAAATTCGACAAATGGCATATGCAACAAGAGAGGCGTTGAAGACATTGCGTACCAATGTTCAATTTTGTGGGGATGATAAAAGAGTAATCCTTGTGACGAGCTGCGTGCCGGGAGAAGGAAAGACCCGGAGTGCGATTGAGCTTGCATATACGTTCGCAGAGTTGAATAAACCGGTACTTCTGATTGATGCGGATATGCGCAAATCGGTGATGGTTTCCAGACTTCAGATTCAGGGCGTGGAACAAGGATTGTCCCATTTCCTGTCCGGACAGTGTTCTCTTGCGGATATTGTGATAGAAACAAATGTGCCGAAGATGCATGTAATGCTTGCCGGACCACTGGTTCCGAATCCTACGGAACTGTTGTCTACAAAGCGTTTCCGCAGTATGATAGAGTCACTGCGTAAAGTTTATGAATACATTATTATTGATTCTCCGCCGCTTGGTATGGTAATTGATGCTGCGATTATTGCGAAGAATTGCGACGGTGCAATCATGGTGGTAGAATCTGCGAAGACGAAATACCGTTTGGCGCAGAATGTAAAAGAGAAGCTGGAGAATGCAGGATGTACCGTTATGGGAGTTGTCCTGAATAAGGTGGACCGCAAAAAACAGGGCGGCTATTACAATAAATATTACGGCGCCAGTTATGGTAAGAAAGGATACGGAGAGTATTACCGGTACGAGCCGGAAGAGAAAGAATAGAAGAAGAGAAAAGGCTTGACTTCATTGTGGGTATTATGATATAGTATTGTGGCGATGGAAGTAGGTCTTTTTTTTATGCCTAAAATCCGGCAGCCCTGCAAGCTGTCGGGAGTAACACGTTAATATTACAAATATGAAGCGAGGTGGAAGTTGTGCGTACTAGAATTACATTAGAATGTACAGAATGCAAGCAGCGTAACTACAACATGACCAAGGATAAGAAAAAACATCCGGAACGCATGGAAACCAAGAAGTACTGTAGATTCTGTAAATCACACACATTGCACAAAGAAACGAAATAGTCGTCAAGAAGGAGTGTGAATTTCATGAGTGATCAGAAGACTCAGAAAAAAAGCTGGTTCAAAGGAATGAAGGCAGAATTTAAGAAAGTCATTTGGCCAGATAAAGTGACACTTGCAAAGCAGACAACGGCAGTAGTTTCTGTGACTGTAGCAGTAGGAGTGATTATTGCAATCGTTGATTTCCTGGTGCAGTACGGTGTAGATTTATTAGTAAGATAACTGATAAACTGCATGCAAGAAAGGTGATTTTATGTCAGAGGCAAAATGGTATGTAGTTCATACCTATTCAGGGTATGAAAACAAGGTGAAAGCGAACATTGATAAGACAATTGAGAACAGACATCTGGAAGATCAGATTCTGGAAGTGCGTGTTCCGATGCAGGATGTCGTGGAATTGAAAAACGGCGTTCAGAAGGCGACACAGAAGAAGATGTTTCCCGGTTATGTGCTGATCCATATGTTTATGAATGATGACACATGGTATGTGGTGCGTAATACAAGAGGTGTGACAGGATTTGTCGGACCAGGCTCCAAGCCGGTTCCGCTTACGGATGCGGTAATGGCCGGACTGGGTATCAGACAGGAGGACATTGTTGTGGATTATGAAATCGGAGATACTATCCAGGTGATTTCCGGTGCATGGGCAGATACTGTCGGCACTATCCAGACAATGAATATGCAAAAGCAGAGTCTTACAATCAATGTTGAGCTATTTGGCCGCGAAACGCCAGTGGAATTAAGTTTCGCTGAAGTGAAAAAAATGTAACAGATTCAAAAGTGGGAGGGGCGTGTATGACGTTCCCGACATTACCACAAGGAGGTAATTAGACATGGCAAAAAAAGTAGAAGGTTATATTAAATTGCAGATTCCTGCCGGCAAGGCAACTCCGGCTCCGCCGGTTGGTCCTGCACTTGGACAGCATGGCGTGAATATCGTTGAATTTACAAAGCAGTTTAATGCAAGAACCGCAGATCAGGGTGATATGATTATCCCTGTAGTTATCACGGTTTATAATGACAGAAGTTTCAGCTTCATTACAAAGACACCACCGGCAGCAGTTTTGATTAAGAAGGCCTGCAAGATTAAATCCGGTTCAGGCGTTCCGAATAAGAAAAAGGTTGCAACAATTACGAAAGCTCAGCTGCAGGAAATCGCTGAGACAAAGATGCCGGATCTTAACGCGGCAAGCGTAGAAGCGGCAATGAGTATGATTGCAGGTACTTGCCGTTCTATGGGAGTAACTGTAGTTGATTAGGAGACCGGGAGCAACTGAATTTTAATGAAGCAAAAAGTGGGAGGGTTATCCCGACATTACCACAAGGAGGTATTTTTTAATGAAACGAGGAAAGAAATATATTGAGGCTGCTAAAACGATTGACAGAGGAACTCTTTATGATAGAGATGAAGCAGTTGCATTAGTGAAGAAAACAGCAGTAGCTAAATTTGATGAAACAATTGAAGCTCATATCAGAACAGGCTGTGATGGACGCCACGCTGACCAGCAGATCCGTGGAGCGGTTGTACTGCCGCACGGAACGGGTAAGAAGGTTCGTATCCTGGTATTTGCGAAGGATGCCAAGGCAGATGAAGCAAAGGCAGCAGGAGCAGATTACGTTGGAGGAATGGAACTGATCGAGAAGATCCAGAAGGAAAACTGGTTTGAATTTGACGTTGTTGTTGCTACACCAGACATGATGGGTGTTGTAGGACGTATCGGTCGTGTACTTGGACCAAAAGGACTTATGCCGAACCCGAAGGCCGGTACTGTAACGATGGACGTAACAAAGGCGATTCAGGAGATCAAAGCTGGTAAGATTGAGTACAGACTTGATAAGACAAATATTATTCATGTGCCGGTAGGTAAAGCATCCTTTACCGAAGAGCAGCTTGCAGACAACTTCCAGACGCTTATCGATGCGATTAATAAAGCCAGACCAGCAGCAGTAAAGGGCCAGTTCTTAAAGAGCGTGGTACTTACTTCTACCATGGGACCGGGAGTGAAGATTAATCCGGCTAAATTAGGCTAATAACATCGAATAGAATAAAAGGGGTATTGGGCTTTGGCCTGGTACTCCTTTTTAGGTAATTTTTATGTTAAAAAATATTGACATGTATTGAAAAGTATGCTATTTTAATCAAGTAACTGCCGAAGACAGTAGGTGCTGTAAAAGCGTAAGGATAGAAACGCCTACCGAGGAAGGATAGATTTGATACAATGTGTATGAATTTATGAGCCTCTGCGTCTTTGGATGCAGAGGCTTTTAATGATATAGGAAATTTCTTCGAATTTCCTATATCATTAAAAACTCCGCGGGATGCGCACGATGTGCAAAGGAAGGCTGCTTGCAGCAGCCGCACATCGGCGCCGCAAAGCGGAGCAAGTCCCGCAAGGATTGAGGGATACAGGGTGTTCGAAGCGGACCTGTCCGCTTTGTTCTATCTATCGGCGGTGCGAAAACCAAAATCTAACAAGGAGGTGCACCATTCGTGGCAAAAGTTGAATTAAAACAACCTATCGTACAGGCTATTGTAGATGATATTCAGGGCGCACAGTCAATCGTGCTGGTTGATTACCGTGGACTGACGGTTGCTCAGGATACAGAGCTTCGTAAACAGTTAAGAGAAGCGGGAATCATTTACAAGGTTTGTAAAAACACAATGATGAAGAGAGCTTTTGAAGGGACTGAGTTCGCTGCTTTAGACGAGCACTTGGAAGGACCGAGCGCAATTGCGATTTCTAAGGATGACGCGACAGCTCCGGCAAGAATTATTTGCAAATTTGCAAAAGATGCGAAGGCTCTTGAATTAAAAGCTGGTGTGGTTGAAGGCGTGGCATATGACGCAGAAGCTCTTGGAGAGATTGCAAAGATTCCGTCAAGAGAAGAACTTCTGTCCAAATTGCTTGGAAGCTTACAGTCACCAATTACCAATCTTGCTCGTGTACTTAATCAGATTGCAGAGCAGGGAGGCGCTCCGGCCGCAGCAGAAGAAGCTCCGGCAGAGGAAGCTGCAGAGGCTCCGGCAACAGAGGAGTAGGAATAGTTATCAAATAAAATAATTGAAAAATGGAGGAAAATAAAATGGCTAAATTAACAACAGCAGAATTTATTGAAGCTATCAAAGAGTTATCTGTATTAGAGTTAAATGACTTAGTAAAAGCATGTGAAGAAGAATTTGGTGTATCTGCAGCAGCAGGCGTTGTAGTTGCAGCAGCAGCTGGAGATGGAGCTGCAGCAGCAGAAGAGAAAGATGAATTTGACGTAGAATTAGTTGCAGCAGGCGCTTCTAAAGTAAAAGTAATCAAGGCTGTACGTGAGATTACAGGACTTGGCCTGAAGGAAGCTAAGGAATTAGTAGACGGAGCACCGAAGGTAGTAAAAGAAGGTGTTTCTAAGGCAGAAGCAGAAGAAATCAAGGCTAAGCTTGAAGGCGAAGGCGCAGAAGTTAACCTTAAATAATTCTGAATGGAATGTGAATTGTGAAATGAGTGGAAGGAACCCCATGTATGTGGGGTTCCTTTTGTGATTGAAATGGGTAAATCTGGGAATACTTTTCATTGA
>ERZ1673697.2302-NODE-2302-length-17534-cov-4.091939_pt1 | contig 17534 bp, 10 predicted proteins | sample MGYA00580227_ERZ1673697 | MGnify/ENA primary metagenome ERZ1673697 (study PRJEB41218, sample SAMN15661759) | gut metagenome | host: Homo sapiens | place: Canada: London | collected 2015-08-20/2019-03-30 | study: EMG produced TPA metagenomics assembly of...
CATATTGCACTTATAATAAGGCGCCACAATATCGTATTCCCAATTCCCCAGTCTGGTCTTTGCCAATGCATCTTTATTTTGCTTGTCATATGGTTTTTCCAGATGACTTATCCATTCTACCATTTATTTCTTTACTTGTCAAGGGTTTTTTTGAAAAAAGTTAAACAATTTTAAATTATTTTTAAAATATTTTTACTTTTGCTTTACACTCCACTCTATGTAGTTGTCAAGCAAATATATTTACACTATTCTTTTGCATCTAGCTTGCGCCTAGAACTCGTTCCCTCAACGAGCTTCCTCAACGTACTCACTTGTACGATATCGTCGCTCGTTTCAGTCCACTTCGTCCTATCCATCAAGCTATTTTGCAAAAAAAACTTTTAAATTATTTTATTATCATACTTTCATTACTTTACTTGTCATCCGCTCCTCATTCATCATCTGCTCGTCATTTATCATTCGCCCGTCGCTTATCATTCCTCTTCACCATTCTTATAAAATTTACTCATCCATACACTTCAATTGCATTTTCTCTCTCCATATGCTATAATTTTCTTGGTGATTATATGAAATTTATTGATTTAAACTCTATGAGTGATGAAGAAAGAATCCCTTATATAAAGGAAGCCTTTTCTAATAAATATACTGAGGCGTCAAAAAAGCATCCCGATATTCAAAGTCTCATCAAACTTAATAACAACTCGCGCCCCAATCCATTAAATGAGATTGCTCTTGAAGGTGTTTGGGGACTGAATTTAATTTTGAAGTACAATAAAAACCTTAATTACTTGGTGGTCTGCCCTGATTACATAAAAACCGCTGAAGCGCAAAGCCTTATCGATGCATCTTACACGCGTGGCGCCAAGCTCTACTTTGTCTCGAAGAAGACTTTCGACTACTTAAGCGAGGAGAAGAACCCTCAAGGCGTCATCACCGTCTTCTATATGAATAAAGGCAGCTACGATGACATTGACCCAGCTAAGCCTCTCGTTGTGCTCGACGGTCTTGAGATTCACGGCAATATCGGCACTATACTTAGGACACTTGATGCCCTTGCCATTTACGACGTTGTCTTTATTAATAGGAAGGTCCGCATCAATCACCCTAAGCTTGTTCGTTCATCTCTTGGTAGCTTTCTTAATATGAATATTATCGATACAAATTTTGATGATCTTTATAAATATCTTCATGACAATGGCTACACCATATATTTAACTGACACTGATGCCAAGGCCATATACATGGATACTGAATATAATGACAAGGCTTGTTTCGTGATTGGCAGCGAGAAATATGGCATTTCGCTTCCTTGGTACGAAAAGCAATATGAGATGATTAAGATCCCGATGCATGGTGACTGTGACAGCTTAAATGTTTCGATTGCGACGTCAATAATTCTGTACGATTACATGATGAGATACAAAAGATAGACATAAAAAAGTGACTATACCTAAATGATATAGTCACTTTTCTTATTTCTCTGATTTTTCTAATTCTGTATATATTAATATCCTCTTGTCATTCTTTGGATATGGGTGGCAAGCCATGAGTATAAGCCTTGATTTATCCTCATCTCTTGTAAATTTACTCCAATCGTCTGGCTCGATAACTTCTGAGCCAGTAACTTTGTATACCAGAACTTCATCTTTTGTCGTTACTTTTATCTCGTCCCCATCTCCTAATTGATCAATATTTAAAAATGATAGGTCTTCATTAACTCCACCTCTATGTCCAGCTATAGCTGAGCAAGTGCCTAGCTCAGATGATGGCATGTCTGTTGTTTCAATCACTCCAACACCTTTTCTAAGTGTGCTTTGCTTATCGTTGTCAAACACTTGTGCTAACACACCTATTTTATCTATCCTAATAACAGCTATGGCCTTGTCATTCGTTATCTCATCTCTGTCAATAGGTTTATCTGACCCTCTTTCTTCTGCAGTATTTTTAGTACTCTTATCGACCTCTTCAAGATTATCCTCAAGAGCTTCTTTTTGAAATTCTCTTTCTAATTCGAGAGCTTCTTGCCTCATACGATTTTCTCTTACCTTTATAGAGCCAAGCCATATGGCTGAAGATATTATTAACAATACACCGATTATTAATAGTATTTTTCTACTTTTCATCTACAGTATCGTTCTTTTTCTTTTTAGCTCCAAGTGCCAATAGCGCTGAACCCATAAGTCCCATAGCGTAAGCATATAATGATCTATTCATTCCGTCGCCTGTTTTTGGCAATTGTTTTGTCTTAGTAGTTTCATTTTCTTTTTCCACTTCAGGTTTTTCTACTGATTCTTCAGTTTCTTCAACAGAAGTTTCTTCGTTAAATTCTGGATCTTTATCTTCTTCTACGCTTGTTTCAGGCTTAGTTTCTGAATCCTTTTGGTCTTCACTAGGTTTTTCTTCAGAGCTTGTAGTGCCGCCTTCACTAGGTGTATCTGGTGTATTAGGTTTATCTGGTGTACCTGGAGTGTTTGGTTTGTCTTCGCCTGGTTGGTCTGGTTGGTCTGGTTGGTCTGGTTGGTCTGGTTGGTCCGGTTGATCTGGTTGATCTGGTTGATCCGGTTGATCTGGTTGGTCCGGTTGATCTGGTTGGTCCGGTTGATCTGGTTGATCTGGTTGATCTGGAGCTGGACAAGTATTTTCAGTTTTCTTTGTGCCGACTACAATCTTTTGAACTCCTGGAGTTACAGTTGTTTCTTCTTTTGCTTCAATTTTTCCAGTTTTTGGATCATATTTTTGAACAACTTTTGTTTCAACCTTACCAGGTGTAAAGTCTCCTAAAATAACCTCACCAAGTTCAAGACTGTCATCGTAGACATACTCAATCTTTGTACCAACTTCCTTGCTTACTTCTGTTGTATTTTTAGCTGCTTTTGTCCCAATTCTTACAACTTTATCTTTTGGATCTACTTTTTCTTCTGTTGTCACTAATTCTTTCTGATCTTGATCATAAGAAGTTGTAATAGTAGTCTTACCTTTTTCGCCGTCAGTTTCTACTACCTTGCCGGCTTCAAGTTGGTCGTCGTAGATAATTTTTGTGTTGTAATCTGTTTCTACTTCTTTCGTTACAGGTTTTATACCGATTTTTACAACTCTTTTTGTCGACTCTGTAGATTCTTCATTAGTTACTAATTTGTTGTTTTCTTGATCATAAGAAGTTGTGATCTTAGTACTTCCGTTTTTACCTGCAGTTACTTCTTCTTCCGTACCTGCATCCATATTTTCGTCATAGATATATTCTGTGTCGAATGGTTTTTCAACAACATTTTCTACAGGTTTTATACCGATAACGATGATTTCTTTCTTAGCTTCTTTTTCATTTTCTTTGGAAGTTGTTGCTTTTCCATCAGCCTCACCATTTTTAATCTTTTGTGAATAAACTAAATCGTAAGATCCCTTTTCACCCTTTTGTTTAATTTGTGCTTGACCGGCTTCGAGTTCTGTGGAGTATTCATATTCAACTTCAAATGGAGTTTCGATTTTTTCAGTGTGAGTTACTTTGCCAGTGTAATTTTTGTCCCCTACTTTAATTACTGCATTGACTGGATCAGTTTTTTCTATTTCTTCTTCCTTAACGACCTTAGAATCTTTAATTGTTAGCTTTGTTTTCTTTGTTCCATCTTTTCCTTCTGTTACAACTTTGTAGTTGTTTTTAGCATCTGGATAATTTTCATAAAAGTTTGGATCATATTCTATCGTATAATCAAAAGGAATTTTTTCAGTATATTCATGTGTGCCTTCCGTACCAGAACCCAGGAATTGAACGTTGGCTTTTTTCGTTCCAATTTCTTTTCCATTGTCGTCTTCATAGTGGGCTGTTACTGGAACAGTAATCATTGCACCGTCTAAGTGAATTGTTTTTCCTTCTGCTGCATTCGGTACAGTTGCTGTTACTTTACCAGTTTTTGAATCTATAGATACAGTCCATTCATTTCCTTTGTCGTCTTTGTATTTGGTTTGATCTATAGTGTATTTTACTGGTTTTCTTTCATATTCGTTTTGATCTAGTATTACATCAGACTCTAATGTGTCTCCGGCTTTACCTTTTTTAGCGTCGTATTGTATATGGTTAAGGTCTTCGCCAGTTGCTACGAATTGAACTGAAGTTTCTTCTGTACCTGCATCATCACCATTTTCATTAATATAATGAGCTTCTACTGGTACATTGATTATTGTACCTCTAAGGTTAGCATAATTTACATCTTCACCATATGGAACTGTTGCTTTCACTTCTCCAGTTTCTGGGTTAATAGTTACAATCCACTTGTAACCATTGTCATCTAGGACATACCTATTTCCGTCTTTATCTGTTAGTACAGTGTCAGGCAGACTATAAGAATTTGGAGTTCTGTTGTAGTCATCTTCATCTTTATTAATTGTTGCAGAAGATGATAATTCTTCCCCAGCCTTACCTACCTTTGCACTATAGTCAGGAGGTGTATTTGTTTTTTCTTTAATAACAAATTCAGCCTTAGTTTCTTCTGTTATAACTTTATCCGGTTCTTTGGGATCTGTATAGTGGGCTATAACAGGAACTTGAAGTTTTTCTCCACCCTTGAAGGCTTTAGGATCTACCGGCTTAGCTGTTACTTGACCTGTTTTTTCGTCTATAGTAACAGTCCATTCATTGCCTTGGTCATCCTTGAATTCTGTTCCCTCTTTAATGGAATAACTACTTGGTCCTTCTCTACCTTCTTCAGCTTTAACTATGGATGGTGAAGTTTGCTCTTCTGTTGGGTAATTAACTTTAACTTCATATTCAGGGTTGATAAAGTATGATTTTTGAACAATAAAATGGTAGGCCTTTTTATCTGTAGATCCATTAGTGTATGTGTAATTTACATTAATTGTTACGTATTGACCAGCTTCTGCATTCTCTGGAGCAGTAATTATGAATTGAGCAACATCATTTTCAGATTTTTTTATTTCCCAACGCTTGCCATCATAAGCCTTGTTTTCCATGAATTCTTCATAGCTAACGTCGTACTTTTTAGCTAATTCTTCATTCTTTTTAACCACGAATTTAGTATCTATTTCACCTGAGGCCTCTCCCGCTTTTTGGGCTGCATTCATTTCTTCGCCTGTTTTTTGATAAATAGTTTTATCGCTAGGGATATACATATCAACAGTAAAATCTTTACCTGGTAAAATGTCTGTGAACTCATCTTCTTTAACTTCAGTTGCTTTTTCGTCACCAGAGGTTTCATCTTTAGTTTTATTAGCAAATTCTTGGTCATAATAGCGAGTGTCGTCAAGATTTATATTAAAACCGCCGATAAGGTTGTAGTGGTCGTAGCGGTCGATGCCTTGCTTGTCAATTACTACATCTTGACCCTTGTGCTTGATGGTTTCTGTGCCGGCACCTGTAGATGTGTAATGACCTCCACCATAATTAACTTTATCAGAAATGGCTTTAAATTCATCTGCTGTTCTAGGACGGGCAAAGAATTTAACTTCTAGGTTTTGGATTCCCTTGAATTTAGGGTCTTTGTAGAAGATAGAATTCTTGTTAATCGTACCGTCTGCATTGACTGCTCCTTCAGGCATTTTGACGACGACTTTACCTTGGTCGTTAATATAAGCTTTCGCTCCTTCAACTACTTGGCCTGTAAGAGGGTTGTAGACTTGGCCTACAAGTCTTTCTCTGGCGTTTTCATCTAAGTTTTCTACTTGAACATTAGTAGTAATCTCTTGCCCTTGGACAAATTCTTTTTTATCGTGACTACCATTTAGCTTGATAATATTAAGCTTGTCATTTTCATTGGGCCAGGGGTTGACTGTGAAGGAAAAACTAGCATTTGATCCTTGGGTAGCTCTTAGATCCTGTTCAGTTGGATCTTTTTTATACTTTCCTTCCCAAGCAATGATTGTATTCTTATTATCTTTATTATTAATATACTTTAGGTCTTCTTCAGTGGCATAAAGATTTAAATTCCTTTGTTGTCTAGAGCTTGTGATGTCTATATTAGCGTCAGCCTTATAGTTAGGATCTTTGAATCCTTCTGCAAGCTTATCCCCTACCTCATTTGCAGAAACATTTTCAGAATCAAGCACTCCTCCCAAGAGACCTGAATTGGTAAAATTAAAATCAGTATAGGTTCTTTGGCTCTTTTCTTTGTCGAATTCCATCTCGACACCCCATTGGGTCTTATCCTCACTGGTCTTAGATGGTTCTAGGGTATTGTAGCTGAAGCCGTCTTTAGGTTGCATTTCAGGATCACCTGAGGTATGACTTGGACCACCGATTCGGTTGCCCTGTTCATCCTCTGTTTCCGGCGGAAGGTCAGAAGAACGATAGCGTTCCTCTTCGCTATAGTCTTTGATCTTCTTTTCGTCTTCGGCATAGTTTGGTTCAGTTGCTTTTTGATCTTCGCCAGCTTTTTGTACTTCAGGTGTTTTTTTCTTCTTCTAAATCCAGATTATCTACGTCTAGATTTTTTGCTGCGTCTGCTTTAATTTTATCAGCATCAAATAGAGTCTCAATACCTTCATTGTTAATAAAGTCATCTAGGCTAAGTGTAGTTTTTTCTTCTGCTTGTCCTACTTCGTCTGCTTGAGTTGTATCTTCAGTTTCTTCTTTAGCTGCGTTAAGTTCTTGAGCTTGCGCTTCTTCTGTTTGAATTCCATCTGAGCTAGAATTATTAACGCTTAATGTTTCAGCAGTTACTTCTTTTGCATCGTTTCCTTCTTCATTTTTTGCTGCTTTTACTTCAGCTGCGTCTGTATTCTTTTCTTTAGATGTAAGAATTTCATCTATCATCAAAGAAAGTTCTTTCTTATCACTTTCACTTTGTGTATCAATCGTTTGTCTTATAGCTGTCGGCTCTTGAACTGAGCTTGCTTTAACGCTTTGTCCGCCAGCTATCATAACGCCTGCAATTGATGCGCCTAATACAGCCTTTGCTGCATTTGACTTAATCTTTTTAATAGTTTCGTCAGACATAGGAATGACTATCTTAAAATCATTCATATCTTTTTTCGATTCTAATTGTTCTTTCATTTTTTCCTCCTATTTTATTTCCCGTTTCAAATTTATTAGCTATATAACATAGTTAATATTACTTAAATATTATGTCTAGATATATTGTATATACTTGTTGTTCTATGTAGCTTACTTATTAAGTATACCCAATATTGATACAAATTACTCATTTTTGTGCATATGTTACGAGTATCGAATTTATCATGCTAACACTTTGAATGTGTAAATAAGCCCTATATATGCAAATAACTGGGCTTAGTCAAACTAGTTCCAGTTATTTGTGTAATTATTTACTTTTAATATAATTTTGCTCCTGCTGGTATGTGATCATCTACCATTAGTAAGTGAAGCTTTTCTTCGCCTTCTTCTTCATGTATTGCTGATAAAAGCATGCCGCATGAGTCGATGCCCATCATGGCTCTTGGTGGAAGGTTAACTATAGCGATTAGTGTTTTACCGATTAACTCTTCTGGCTCGTAGTATGCATGTATACCGCTTAGTATTGTTCTGTCCTCGCCTGTTCCATCGTCAAGTGTAAATTGAAGTAATTTCTTTGACTTAGGTACTGCCACGCAATCTTTAACCTTAACGGCTCTGAAGTCTGACTTCGAGAATGTTTCAAAGTCTACCATATCCTTAAATAGTGGCTCTATCTCAACTTTTGAGAAGTCAATCTTTTCATCTGCTTTAACGCTTGCCTTTGGTGCCGCATCTGCATTTGGATCAGCTCCTATAGGTTTCATTGTTGGGAAGAAGATTACGTCTCTTATGGATGCTTGATTTGTTAATAGTATAATTAATCTATCGACACCTATACCAAGTCCGCCTGTTGGTGGAAGACCAACTTCTATAGCGTTTAAGAAGTCTTCGTCCATTGGATGAGCTTCGTCATCGCCGTATTCTTTTTGTCTTAATTGTTCTTCAAATCTTTCTCTTTGATCGATTGGGTCGTTTAATTCTGAGAATGCATTGGCTATTTCCCAGCAATTGGCAAAGGCTTCGAATCTGTTAGTAATTCTTGGATCGTCTGGATTTCTCTTTGCGAGTGGTGAAATTTCTACTGGATGGCCAATGATAAATGTAGGCTGATCCATATATTGTTCGCAGAATTCTTCGAACATTTCACTAATAACGTGTCCTCTAGTCATACCAGGTTTTATCTCAAGTTTATGTTCTTTAGCTACTTCTAGAGCTTCTTCATCTGTATTTATCTTGTCAAAGTCAACTCCTGTGTGCTCTTTAACTGCGTCTTGCATCTTGATTCTTCTCCAAGGTGGAGTAAAATCAATAGTTTTGCCTTGATACTCAACTTTTGTAGTTCCTAAAACTTCTTTAGCTACGTAAGCAACAAGATTTTCAGTAATTTCCATCATATCGTTATAGTCAGCGTATGCTTCGTATAGCTCGATATTAGTAAACTCTGGATTGTGTCTTGTGTCCATACCTTCGTTTCTGAACATCTTACCCATTTCATAAACTTTGTCGAAACCGCCGACTATAAGTCTCTTTAGGTAAAGTTCGTTAGCTATTCTTAATGACATATCGATGTTTAGTGCGTTATGATGTGTTAAGAATGGTCTTGCGTTTGCGCCACCAGCGATATTGCCAAGGATTGGAGTTTCTACTTCTAAGTAGCCTAAGTTGTCTAGGTACTCTCTAATCTTTCTTATAATTTTATTTCTTAATAAGAATGTTTCTTTTACTTCTGGGTTAACGATTAGGTCAACGTATCTTTGTCTGTATCTAAGGTCTGGGTCTTTTAATCCGTGCCACTTTTCAGGTAATATTTGTAAGGATTTGGAAAGTAATGTAAGCTTTTTAGCTTTAACACTGATTTCGCCTGATTGTGTTTTAAAGACTTCGCCTTCTACGCCTATGATGTCGCCAATATCTAAGTATGAGATAATCTTGTAGGCTTCTTCACCTAGTTCGTCAATTTTTGAAAGGATTTGTATTCTACCCTTCATATCTTGTATGTCCATAAAAGAGATTTTACCGTGTCCTCTCTTTGACATAACTCTACCAGCTACGGTAACTTCTTTGCCTTCAAATTCATCGTAGTTGTCAGTAATATCTGTAGTGTGATGATCAGGATTGAACTTTTCAATTAAAAATGGGTTCTTGCCTTGATCTTGTAGCTCTTTTAACTTTTGTCTACGAATTTGAAGCATTTCATTTAAATCTGTGTTTTGCATCTTTCAACTCCTATGATATCTTTGTTATTTTATATTTCTTAATACCTGATGGTGCTTCTACCTCAACAACTTGATTTCTTTTTCTGCCTATCATAGCTCTGCCAACAGGGCTTTCGTTTGAAATCTTGCCGTTAAATGGATCCGCTTCTACTACACCAACTATTTGGTATTCTAAAAACTCGTCTGTGTCCATGTCCTTAAATCTAACATTCGAGCCAACCTTTACCGATTTGTTATCAGTATCTCCTGCCTCGTCTATAAGTACTGCATTTCTTAGTATATTTTCAAGTTTAGCTATCTTTTCTTCAAGTGCTGCTTGATCGTTTTTCGCTTGATCATACTCAGCGTTTTCACTTAAGTCTCCGTAACCAAGAGCTATCTTGATCTTTTCTGCAACTTCTTTTCTTGCGACCGTCTTAAGATATTCGAGCTCTTCTTCATTTTGTTTTAAACACTATTATGTTATGTATTGTTCTTTGGCCATAGATCTCTCCCCTTACATATATATTAAGATTGTTATTATATTAGATTTAATGGTAATTGTCAAGCATTTTAATCACAATTGTTATCACGTTATCACATGCATATAGACTAAAAAAGATCTAAGACTAACTTAGATCTTTACAAAAACTATTTACTTGTTTTCTAGCTCTTCTTCGATTGCCTTTCTTAGTCCGGCCTCATCGTCTGGAAGGTCTTCATTAAATGATGGGTCAAGCACGAATAATATACTTGAGTCCTTCTTAAGAATGATGCACTCGCCATCTTCAGAGTCTGAATAATCTCTAAAGGCTTCGACACCCATATCATCAAGTATCTTAAATACAAGATCGAGCTTCTTGTTACGTCTTGTCACATAGTCTTCGAGCTCATCTGTGCCGATGGCATAAGCGCCAATCACTTGATACTTATCATACATGCCCTTATATTCATTAAGCAGCGGATACTCTTCGACATCGACGTACAAGTATTCTCTGTTTAGGAATATGTCTCTTGATAATATAAAATCGGCGTCATTGAATTTTAGCTTAAGTAGTGCTGGAAAACCATCTAGATAAATTCTGTAGTTGTATCCGTCCTCTTCGGGCTTGCAGCTTGGAATGCCTTTTAAAAACTCTTTGTAATCTTTTTCTTCTTTGAACATGCCTATCGAGTAGACAAGGTCAAAGTCTCTGTATAGTTTTAGTAAATACATATAATCAACTCCTTAAAATATATATACCCAATTATAATTTAATCCAGTATCTTTTTGTTGAATGAAGTTCATCTTCTTTAATAATATTTTCGAGCTCACCGCCACACGCTTCTATGGTCTTTGCTGACGCTATATTATTTACGTCACATGTAATAAGAACTTTTTCGTAGCCGTGATTTTTATAAAACTTAAGTCCTTCTTTAAGCATTGCCTTTGCAAAACCTTTGCGTCTTTCATCTGGTACTATTGAGTAGCCTATGTGTCCACCAAACTTCATTAATAAGTCATTTAGTTCAAGCCTTAAATTTATCATGCCAATAACTTTGCTCTCATCATCATTAACGTAGATGCATTGTATTGCGGGCACTATTCCCTCTGGGCAGGTGCTTTTATTTTCTATTGACTTATTTCTTTCAAGCCACTCATCAAAATCAAGTCTTTCAAGTCCACTAACCCCGCAAAATCTCTCTCCCGCTTCTATTATTTTCTCTTTAAATTCTAAAACTATATCTTTATGTTTTTTATTTGCTTTAATTAGTTTCATCTCTTCACTTCCTTTTATATATTATAAATTATTGAGGGGTGAATTGCAAGCAAAAAAAGATGCGAAGATATCTCCTCGCATCTCATTAAATATATTTACTTAAATTATTTATCTAAGCCAGCCATTCTCTTGTAGCTTGCAAGTCTGTCTTTAGCAGATTCTTCAGCTGCCTTGAATAAGATTTCTGCTTCTTCAGGGAAGTCCTTTTGAAGTGATGTGTATCTTACTTCAGAGCCTATGAAGTCTTGGAATGATTCTGTAGGGTCTTTTGAGTCTAGTACGAATGGATTCTTGCCTTCTTTTTCAAGTCTTGGGTCGAATCTGTATAGGTGCCAGTAACCAGCTGCAACAGCTTGTTTTTCTCTGTTAACGCTCTTGCCCATACCGCATTTTAATCCGTGGTTGATACATGGAGCGTAAGCGATGATGATTGATGGTCCATCGTATTCTTCTGCTTCTTTAATTGCCTTAAGTGCTTGGTTCATGTTAGCACCTAGAGCGATTTGAGCAACGTATACGTAGCCATAGCTTGTCATCATTAGACCAAGGTCTTTCTTTCTGATCTTCTTACCAGATGCTGCGAATTTTGCAACAGCTGCTGTTGGAGTAGCCTTTGAAGATTGTCCACCTGTATTTGAGTAAACTTCTGTATCAAATACAAAGATGTTGATGTCTTTACCAGCTGCTAGTACGTGGTCAAGTCCGCCAAAGCCTATATCGTAAGCCCAGCCGTCTCCACCGAATACCCAAACAGACTTTCTGATCATGTAGTCTCTAAGTTCATCAAGTTGTTCTAGTATTTCGTCTTGAGCTGCGTCGCCAGTCTTCTTAGCTAATTTGTCAGCCATCTTAGCGTAAGCTTCTTTACTTACTCTAGCATCTCTTATATCTGAAAGCCATAGTTTGAATGCTTCTTCAAGATCAGCATCCTTCTTGTCTAGTGCGATGTAGCTTTCCATAAGAGCTTTGATTCTCTTTCTGTTAACTTCATCAGCTAGAACGAAACCGTAACCATATTCAGCGTTATCTTCGAATAATGAGTTAGCCCATGCAGGTCCCTTACCGCATTTGTTTACACAGTATGGAGTTGATGGAGCTGAACCACCCCAAATTGATGAACATCCAGTTGCGTTTGCAACGATCATTCTGTCACCATATAGTTGAGTGATTAATTTAGCATAAGCAGTTTCACCGCAACCAGCGCAAGCGCCTGAGAATTCAAGAAGTGGTTGTTGGAATTGAGATCCCTTAACGCTAAATTTATCCATAAGGTCGTCTTTTACTTCAACTTCGTCCATAGCGAAATCCCAGTTTTCACTTTCTACTTCAGCAATGTCTTCGAAGTGAACCATTTCTAATGCTTTTTCCTTAGCTGGACAGATGTCAGCGCAGTTACCGCAACCTGTACAGTCAAGTGATGAAACTTGCATTCTGTATTGTAATCCTTCTAAGCCTTTACCCTTAGCTTCGATTGTTTCAAATGTTTCAGGAGCCTTAGCAGCTTCTTCATCATTTAGAAGTATTGGTCTGATAACAGCGTGAGGGCAGATGTATGAACATTGGTTACATTGGATACAATTTTCTTTGTGCCACTTAGGTAGGTTAACAGCAATAGCTCTCTTTTCGAACTTAGCTGTACCATTTTCAAAAGTACCGTCTTCAATACCTACAAACTTAGATACTGGAAGAGTGTCACCCTTTTGAGCGTTCATTACTTCAGCGATTTCTTCGAAGAACTTAGTAGTTTCTTTCTTTTCTTCTTTTCCGTCCTTTAAGTCTTTCCAGCTTTCTGGATATTTAATTTCTTTTAATTCTTCAATACCCTTGTCAACTGCTTCGTAGTTCATATTAACTACTTTTTCACCCTTACGTCCATAAGATTTAACGATAGAGTCTTTTAAGTGAGCAATTGCTTCGTCAAGAGGAAGTACTTCAGATAACTTGAAGAATGCAGCTTGCATAATCATGTTAGTTCTTCCGCCTAGACCGATTTCTTCAGCGATTCTAGTTGCGTTTATAGTGTAGAACTTAGCATGGTGCTCAGCAATAGAGCGTTTTAAGCTGTTAGGTAAGTTTTCTTCTAGTTCATTTTCGTCCCAGATGCAGTTTAATAAGAATGTTCCGCCATCTTTAAGTCCATCTAGTAAATCATATAGATTGATGTAAGATTGTTTTGAACAGCTTATGAAGTCTGCGTGACTGATTAGGTATGTTGATTTGATAGGTGATTTACCGAATCTTAAGTGAGAAACTGTAACACCACCTGACTTCTTAGAGTCATAAGCAAAGTAGCCTTGTGCGTAAAGGTCAGTGTTATCACCGATAATCTTGATAGCTGACTTGTTAGCACCTACTGTACCGTCTGATCCGAAGCCCCAGAATTTACACTTGATAGTTCCTTCTGGTTCAGTATTTATAATTTTCTTAATTTCTAGTGATTTATGAGTAACATCATCATTTATACCAATAGTGAAGCCATTGATAGGATTTTCTGATTCTAAGTTTTCATATACAGATAAGATTTGTGAAGGAGTAGTATCCTTTGAACCTAAACCGTATCTACCACCAACGATAAGTGGCTTAGTATCTGCATCGTAGAACATTGACTTAACGTCAAGGTATAGTGGTTCGCCTAGAGCGCCCTTTTCCTTAGTTCTGTCTAGTACAGCGATTCTCTTAACAGTCTTTGGATATACATCGAAGAAGTATTTCTTAGAGAATGGTCTATATAGTCTAACCTTGATAAGACCAACCTTCTTGCCATTGCTGTTTAAGTAGTCAACAGTTTCTTCAACAGTATCAGTTACAGAACCCATAGCAACGATGATGTCTTCAGCGTCTTCAGCTCCGTAGTAGTTGAATGGTTTGTATTCTCTTCCTGTAATCTTTGAAAGTTCCTTCATGTAGTCAGCAGCTATCTCAACGATATCTTCATAGTGTTTGTTAGATGCTTCTGCAGCTTGGAAATAGATATCAGGGTTTTGAGCAGTACCTCTAGTTACTGGATGTTCTGGGTTCAAAGCGTTTTCTCTGAACTTTCTTAGAGCGTCCTTGTCAAGAAGTTTCTTTAGATCTTCATAATCAATAACTTCGATTTTTTGAATTTCGTGAGAAGTTCTGAAACCATCGAAGAAGTGTAAGAATGGTACTCTGCCCTTAATAGCTGAAAGGTGAGCAACACTTGCTAAGTCCATAACTTCTTGTACTGAACCAGATGCTAGCATAGCAAAGCCAGTTTGACGGCATGCCATAACGTCTTGGTGGTCACCAAATATGCTTAGTGCATGTGAAGCAATAGCTCTAGCTGATACGTGGAATACACCTGGAAGTAATTCACCAGCGATCTTGTACATATTAGGTATCATAAGTAGAAGACCTTGTGAAGCTGTATATGTAGTAGTTAATGCACCTGCTTGTAATGATCCGTGTACAGCACCAGCTGCGCCAGCTTCAGATTGCATTTCTTGAACTAAAACTCTTTCGCCAAATATGTTTGTCTTGCCGTGAGCAGACCAGCTGTCAACAGCTTCAGCCATATTTGAAGAAGGAGTTATTGGGTAGATGGCAGCAACTTCTGTAAATGCGTATGATACATATGCAGCAGCTGTGTTACCATCCATGGTTTTAAATTGTTTTGCCATTTTTATTCCTCCTATAAAATTATTATCTTTTACAAATGTAATTATATAACAAAGGCCAAATATTTGCAAGGGTAATTTATAAATGTGATTTAAATCACCTATAAGATTTACTTATACTTAAACGCCTTCATATAGCTTTTACTTATAGCCATGCTTATGGCCTTGCCACTATATTCGCAGAGCACTAGATAAGTAAAATCACTTCTTTAAACGCGCGTCGTATGGCTAATGGATTTGCCACGATAAACGCGGGCCATATGCTTAATGTTTTTGCCATGTTAATCGCACGTCATTCGGCTAATAATTTTGCTTGTGTTATTAAAAGCGTTTACCAAAACAGAAATTTCGATTTGCACGTACTATGAGCAAAGAAAAAAGATACCTAATTCATTTTAAGTATCTTTTCTAAAAAATTCATATATATCTTTTGCATTTGTCTTTGATATGCCCTTGACTGATTCAAGCTTTTCAAGGCTTGCTCTCCTAATCGCATCTATATCGTCGAAGGCTTCATATAATATCTTCTTCTTTTTTGGACCGATGCCGACTATCTCATCAAGTATCGATTGATTGATGTTTTTCTCTCTTAAGGACCTATGATATGTGATGGCAAATCTGTGTGCCTCGTCTTGTATTCTTGTTAATATCTTGAATAGCTCTGAGCTCTTATCAAGCTTAATGATCTCACCCATATAAGCGAGTGAATCGGTTCTGTGATGGTCATCCTTCTTTAGTCCAACGACTGGTATCTCTATACCGAGGCTATCTAAAACCATCTGCGCGCTCGATGCTTGACCAAGGCCGCCGTCTATAAGTATGACGTCTGGCAGCGCCGCGAATGAACCTTCCTTATCCTTCATACTTCTCATAAAGCGTCTCTCAAGTACTTCTCTTAGTGAGCCGTAGTCGTCTGGCCCAACTATGGTCTTGATCCTAAAGCGCCTATACTCATTTCTTTGCATATCGCCGTTCTCGTAGACAACCATGGACGCGACTGAATTTTGTCCCATGGTATTGGATATATCGTAGCACTCAAGCCTATTTGGCACGTCTTCAAGCCAAAGTAAATCCTTAAAGCGCTGCATCGCCATATCCTTCAAAGCTTTCTTCCTTATATATCTGTCCGCATGTTTCTCAACCATGTCGATGGCGTTTTTCTTAGCCATAAGCACCAAGGCTCTCTTCTCGCCTCTTTGCGGCACGTGTATATCGACTTTATGATTTGCTATCTTTGAGAGCGCCTCAATCATTTCCTCTCTATCAGGAAAATCGATTTCTGAAATAATTTCGTTTGGCATATCGATGTTGGCTGAGTAATGCTGAGAGATAAAGGCTTTGAATATATCTTTGATCTCGGTCTTCTTTTCATTTTCGAATAGATAATAGTTCCTTTCAAGGATTTTGCCGTCACGTATGATAAATAGTTCTAGTATAACGTCTGAAATGCCTTCTGCATAAGCAAGGACATCTCTATTGATGGCGTCGGGCGAAGTAATTTTTTGCTCCTTGTGTATGTCGTTAAAAGCATTGACCACGCTTAAGTACTCAGATGCCTTCTCGAACTCAAGATTCTTAACCGCTTCGTCGAGCTTAGACTTATATTTCTCCAAAAGTGATTTATCTTTATTTTGAAGTATCTTCATCGCTCTATCAACAAGCTCTGCGTATTCCTCTTCTGTGACCTCTGCTCTGCAAGGCGCAATGCACTTGCCGATGAAGTAGTTAAGGCAGGGCCTGATCTTGCCCTTGACCTTCTCGATATTTAAATTACAGTCCCTAAGCTTAAGCTCTCTATTGATTATATCAATCGCGATGTTGACGCTCGCTGCATTTGGGTACTGGCCAAAGTACTTTGCTCCGTCTTTTCTAAGTAAACGCGTTTTTAATATGCGCGGATATTTTTCGTTAGTCGTCACCTTGATATAAGGGTAGCTTTTGTCGTCACGCAATACTATATTGTACTTAGGCACGTAACGCTTAATAAGGTTGGACTCTAGGATCAGAGCCTCAACCTCATTATCAACAATTATATATTCAAACTCGGCAATGTTTTTTACCATCGCCTTAACTTTTTCAGAGTGATTGGTCGAGCTCCTAAAGTAGCTCCTCACCCTATTAGATAAATTTTTCGCCTTGCCCACGTAAATAATCTCGCCCTTGTCATTTTTCATAATGTAAATGCCAGGGTTTTTAGGCAGCTTCTTTATCTCTTCTTCAAAGTTAAACATTAAATTTCACTTGTTACCTTTTTTAGCCAAGCTTTTTCGTCTTCATTTAAAAGCGGGCTTATTTTTTCGTAAACAGCTTTATGGTAAGCGTTTAGCCATGATATTTCTTCAGCTGTAAGCATATCCTTATCTATAGCGTCCTTGTCAATAGGAGCGTATGTTAGTGGCTCAAGTCTAAAGAAGTCACCGTATTTACTTGTGCCTGCGTCTTCAACATAAACAAGGTTTTCAGTTCTAACACCATATTTACCGTCTTCATAAACGCCTGGTTCAACACTGAAAATCATGTTCTTAACTAGGTCTACGTCATTATATCTAGAAGAAATATTGTGTGGTCCTTCATGAACATTTAGTAAATAGCCAACGCCGTGACCAGTGCCGTGAAGGTAATCCATTTGATGCTTGTAAAGGTCTAGTCTTGCTAATAAATCTAGTGAAGATCCCTTAGTGCCCTTCTTAAATACAACGCTCATAAGTCTTATGAAACCCTTTAAAACTAGAGTAAATCCTTTTCTTTCTTCATCACTCAAATCGCCCATCGCCATAGTTCTAGTGATGTCTGTTGTGCCAAACTTATATTGTCCGCCGCTATCAACAAGTAAAAGTCCCTTTGCTTCAAGCTTTTTATTAGTTGCTTCGCTTGACATATAGTGAACGATTGCGCCATTGTCAGCGTAACCGCAGATAGTATCGAAGCTTTCTTCTAAGAAATCTTCTGACATTGCTCTAAACTCATGAAGTTTGTCTTG
>ERZ1673697.2316-NODE-2316-length-17363-cov-7.461232_pt1 | contig 17363 bp, 14 predicted proteins | sample MGYA00580227_ERZ1673697 | MGnify/ENA primary metagenome ERZ1673697 (study PRJEB41218, sample SAMN15661759) | gut metagenome | host: Homo sapiens | place: Canada: London | collected 2015-08-20/2019-03-30 | study: EMG produced TPA metagenomics assembly of...
ATTAGGGCTATGCCCGAAAATGAAAAACCACCCGCTAAGCGGGTGGATGTTTATTCATGGATTAAAATCATTGCAGATAAGAATCCGGAAGGCCTTGACGCAGATTCCGATCCATTGCTATACTGAATGAAAAGTTGAAAAAGAGATGGAGAAGAAAGAAAATGAAACAGATACTTTTGATTGCCACCGGCGGAACGATCGCTTCAAAATCGACGGCACGGGGACTTGCTCCGCAGATTTCAGCGGAAGAAATTATCGGATATATTCCTTCGGCAAAGGAGTTTTGTCAGATCGATACGGCAGCGCCGTTTAATCTGGACAGCACGAATGTCAACAGCCGGCACTGGCTGGAGCTTGCGCGGCTGATTGAGAAAAAATACGAATACTATGACGGCTTTGTCATATGTCACGGGACAGATACCATGGCATATACGGCGGCGGCGCTCTCGTATCTGATACAGAATAACCGGAAACCCGTTGTAATCACCGGCGCCCAGCGGCCGATTGACCTGCCGATCACAGATGCCCGTTCCAACCTTCTGGACAGTCTCCGGTTTGCTTCCGATGACCGGGCCCACGGGGTGTCTATTGTCTTCGGCGGTAAAGTTATTGCCGGAACCCGGGCCAGAAAAGAGCGTTCAAAAAGCTATAATGCCTTTTCAAGCATCAATTATCCGGACATTGCAAGCATCCATGACCAGCGGATTATTTTTTATATTGATGATAAGGAGCAGATTGTGCGCCCTCTGAAATTTTATCATCAAATGAATGACCGGATTTTTCTTCTGAAATTGATTCCGGGAATGAGCGGCCGGGTGCTGGATGCCCTTTTTGACGACTATGACGGCGTAATTATTGAATCTTTTGGTGTCGGAGGTCTTCCGAATTATGGGGATAATCGTTTTCTTCAGGCGATTGACCGATGGACATCTGCAGGAAAATATCTGGTTATGGCGACCCAGGTGACCCATGAGGGCAGCGATATGTCTGTTTATCAGGTCGGTAAAGAGATTAAAGAGCAGTTTCCGGTGTTTGAATCCTACGATATGACATTGGAAGCGACCGTAACGAAAATGATGTGGGCGCTGACCCAGACGGCGGATTATGATGCCTTTGGCACCCTGTTTTATCAGACGGTCAATCATGATATTTTATACGTCTGACATAAGAAAGTTTTTCTGCTTTTTATGCAGTGACTGCCGGTCTGACGGCAGATAATCAAAGGAGCGGCAGCCTGTAGTGCTGCCGCTCGCTGTTTACTGTGAATGTATTGTCCGGCAAATTGGCAACCATCAAAACACTTTATCGCCATTTCGCACTGCTTCTGACGGCTGCAGAAGAACAACGCCCTGTTCGGATTCTGTTCCGAGGATTCGAACTTCGCTCTTTACGGAACCAATATGCATAGGCTCCAGGTTGACACAACAGATGACCTGGCGGCCGATTAATGCTTCTGGTTTATATAATGTCGTGATCTGTGCGGAAGACTTTTTAATTCCAATCGTTTCACCAAAATCAATTTTAAGAACATAAGCCGGATTTCTGGATTTTTTATTATCTGAGACTTCCAGAATGGTTCCAACGCGCATTTCAACCTGATCGAATACATCTACCTGAATCATTTTTATCCTCCATTCAAAATTATATTGTAAAAGCTTCTCAATTATAGCACAGGGCCACAGCGTGAACAAGGGACAGGCCCGTTTTGTTTCCGGTTAAGGCGGCGGCCGGCATGGGGAATGCCCCCTTAATCCGGATTCTTTTTTATATAGAACTGTTTTGTGACAGAGATTTTGCGAAAATACAGGTGTCTTGTCAACTGTAAATAAATGTGGTATACTGGAACGAAATATTGAAAAATCGGAAAACGAAAGTTCGGTGTAAAGATATAAATTGGTGGAGGCAGTAATGAAGGAAATACAAGAGCAGATTATGCGATTAAAGAAGGAAAAAAATGCCGTCATTATGGCGCATTATTATGTCGATGACGCAGTGCAGGAAATTGCGGATTATGTTGGGGATTCCTATTACCTCAGCGACATGGCGACGAAGGTGGAGGCGGAAACGATCGTCCTCTGCGGCGTGTCTTTTATGGGTGAAAGTGCAAAAATCCTCAATCCGGGAAAACGGGTTCTTCTGCCGGATGTTACGGCAGACTGTCCGATGGCGCATATGGCTTCGGTGGAGAAAGTCCGCAGGGTCCGGGAGGACTATGGCGATGATGTGGCGGTAGTCTGTTACGTGAATTCAACGGCGGCATTAAAAAGCGTTTCGGATGTGTGCGTGACGTCTTCGAATGCGCTGAAGGTTGTTAAGGCATTGCCGAATCCGGTCATTTATTTTATACCGGATAAGCATCTTGGGTCTTACATAGCAAAAAAGCTTCCGGAAAAGAAATTTATTTTTAATGACGGCGGCTGCCCGGTACATACGATGATCCGGCCGGAGGATATTCATGAAGCGTTGAAAGCGCATCCGGCGGCGAAGGTTCTGGTGCATCCGGAATGTCCGGAGGCGGTGACGGAACTGGCGGATTATGCGGGGAGTACCTCCGGTATTATTGATTATGCGACGGCTTCGGAGGCGGATGAATTTATTATTGCGACAGAACTTGGGGTTATGTACGAGCTGAAACAGAAGAATCCGGATAAATCCTTTTATCCGGCAAGCGCGCTCCAGATATGCGAAGATATGAAAAAAATTACTTTAGATAAAGTGCTTTCCGTATTAAACCGGGACGATGTCGGACTGGATATGACGGAAGAATTAATGGAAAAAGCTCATGCACCATTAAAACGGATGCTGGAGTTATCCAGATAGGCGGGACAGGGAATGAAACGAGTATATGATGTAATAATTGTCGGCAGCGGTGTGGCAGGCTGCTTTGCGGCCCTGCATCTGCCGGAAGATATGGATATTTTAATGATTACGAAGGCCGACCCGGAAGAGAGTGATTCTTTTCTGGCCCAGGGCGGAATATGCGTTCTCCGGGATGCGGAGGATTACGACAGCTTTTTTGAAGATACGCTTCGGGCAGGACATTATGAGAACCGGAAGGAATCTGTGGATATTATGATTCGTTCCTCCCGGGAGATTATCGACGAGCTGATCGGCTATGGCGTGGATTTTGCCAGAGACGGCGGTGAGCTGCTTTATACCCGAGAGGGGGCACATTCGAAAAACAGAATTCTTTATCATGATGATATTACCGGAAAAGAGATTACGAGCACATTGCTGGAGCATGTGCGTCATAAGAAAAATATCACCCTTCGAACACATACGGAAATGGTGGATATACTGGCGAAGGATAATCAGTGTGATGGAATCATCGTACGAACTTCCGAAGGCGGTATGGAGGCGGTCTTTGCACAGAATGTTCTCTGGGCCTGCGGTGGAATCGGCGGAATCTACGAACATTCCACGAATTTTCCGCATCTGACAGGCGACGCGCTGGCTATTTCTTTAAAGCGGGGCATTGAACTGGAAAATGTGGACTATGTTCAGATTCATCCGACGACGTTATATACCTGCCGGCCGGGACGGAGTTTCCTGATCTCGGAATCCGTTCGTGGAGAAGGCGCAGTCCTCTATAATAAGCAGGGGGAGCGCTTTGTAAATGAGCTGCTTCCAAGGGATGTGGTGACAGAAGCTATTCAGAAGCAGATGGCCAAAGACCATATGCCGTATGTGCGCTTATCATTTTTGACGATTAAAGATATGGATGTTCGGGAACGTTTTCCGAATATTTATCAGAAATGCCTGGAAGAAGGGTATGACATTACCAGAGAACCGATTCCGGTGGTGCCGGCCCAGCATTATTTCATGGGCGGTGTCTGGGTCGACAAAGACAGCCGGACATCTATGAAACATTTGTATGCGGCCGGAGAAACGAGCTGCAACGGCGTTCATGGCGCAAACCGTCTGGCAAGCAATTCACTGCTGGAGAGTCTTGTATTTGCAAAAAGAGCCGTAAAACATATGCTGGCTTCGGCGCATGACGGAGGAAACTGTCTGAGAGCGGCGATGGATATGTCAAAGCTCTGCCAGATTTATGGTATAAATTTAGAAGACTATAAAAATGAGGAAAACTATAAAGCCCGGTGCAGGGAAAGCATCTGGCAGGAAATCAGGAGGGAAGCGGCGAATGAATCCGATAACAACCAGATTAAATGTGGATAACCTGCTTTTGCAGGCATTGCGTGAAGATATTTCAGATGAAGATGTGACAACAAATGCGGTCATGAGAACCTATAAAAAAGGTGAAGCCCAGTTGATCTGTAAAGAGGATGGGATCATTGCCGGAATGGATATTTTCCGGAGGGTATTTGAACTGCTGGATGAAAATATCCAGGTTGAAACCTGTGTCTGTGACGGGGATGAGGTGAAAAAGGGCGAGGTGCTGGCGAAGGTTGTCGGCGATATCCGGGTGATCCTTTCCGGGGAACGGACAGCGCTGAACTATCTGCAGCGGATGAGCGGTATCGCCACCTATACCCGCAGCGTGGCGAATCTGCTGAAAGGTTCCCATACACGGCTTTTGGATACACGGAAAACGACGCCGAATATGCGTATTTTCGAAAAATATGCGGTTCGGGTCGGCGGCGGACATAACCACCGTTACAATCTTTCCGACGGCGTGCTCATTAAAGATAATCACATCGGGGTAGCCGGGGGCGTGCGTCAGGCGGTAGAGATGGCCAGAGCATACGCACCGTTTGTACGTAAGATTGAAATTGAAGTTGAAAATCTGGAAATGTTCCGGGAAGCCCTTGATGCCGGCGCCGATATTATTATGCTGGATAATATGCCGCCGGATATGATGAAGACGGCGGTGGCCATGGCAAAAGGCCGGGCGGAAACTGAATGTTCGGGAAATATGACAAGGGAAAATATTGAACAAATCCGGGATATCGGTGTGGACTATGTTTCCAGCGGCGCCCTGACCCATTCGGCGCCGATCCTGGATGTTTCTCTTAAAAATCTTCATCCAATTGAATAAAAAAATAAAAAAATCCGGGCGGAAGTTTAGCCCGGATTTTTTCGGTTATACTCATGAATGAGGAGGCACACAAAATGGAGCGAAAACCTGTACGCCAGTGGATGCTGCTGATGGCCTGGCTGGTCTTTCTGGTAATTATTGTTGTTCATTCCGGATATTTGTGCAGACAGTTATGGTTCATCATCCGGCAGTTTTTTCCGGTTATCGGCGCAGGGATGCTTGCATTTGTGCTGAATCGTCCTTATGAGTATGTGCGGAACTTTTACGAAAAGAAAGGAAAAGTACCGAAGAAGGCGGCCCGGATTGCCGGCCTGGTTACAGTATACCTTCTGGTCATCGGCGCCGTGGCGGCGGTCATCCGTTTTGCTCTGCCGAGGCTGATCGAAAGTATCCAGCAGTTTGTGGAAAATCAGGAGACGTATATCCGGGCATTTGAAACCTCTCTGACCGCCCTGTTTGAAAAAACAGGGGTGGAAAAACCGGACATCTCGCCATTGATGGAAGGCATTTCAAATTATGTGGGACGGCTGGATGAGAAGATGGATGTTCTGGCGCCGGAAATGGCGCGGATGACGACCGGGCTGCTCGGGCGGCTGGCTTTTTTTGGAATTGCCGGTGTATTATCCGTTTATATACTATATGATAAGGAAGTGCTGAAACGCCAGATGAAACGGCTGTACAGGGCCTATATGCCGGAAAAAATTTATACGCCGGTAAAACACTTTATATTGACAGCGCTGGAGGTTTTCGACCGGTTTGCTGCCGGACAGGGGATGGAATCACTGATTCTCGGGACACTGTGTTTTCTGGGAATGTTTGTGCTGAGGCTTGAATACAGCGGTCTGGTCAGTCTGATCGTTGGGATGACAGCGTTTATTCCATTGCTGGGGGCCTATATCGGCGGCGGTACCGGCGTGGTGCTTCTCCTGTTTATTTCAGCAAAAAAGGCGTTGACGTTTCTTATATTTTTTATTATCCTGCAGCAGATTGAAAATAATATCATTTATCCGCGGGTTGTGGGAAAGAGAACCGGGCTTCCGGGACTGTGGGTTCTGGCAGCGGTGACTGTCGGCGGCGGGCTTTTCGGCATTGCGGGCATGGTCCTCAGTGTTCCGGCGGCCACACTGATCTATGTCCTGCTCAGACAGGGCGTGGAAAAGCGGGAGAAGATGAAAAGTACTGGACAAAAAGAAAAAAATGAGCTATAATTATAGAGTATTAAAATACAATGATATCGCGGGGTGGAGCAGTTCGGTAGCTCGTCGGGCTCATAACCCGAAGGTCGTAGGTTCAAATCCTGCCCCCGCAACTTGATAGACCTGATACAGATTTAAGTGTCAGGTCTGTTTTTTTGTCACACAGGAAAATGAGAAAAAAGGAGAGAGTAAAAGCAATGTCAGGAAAATTAAGAATTTGGATTACCGGGGCCAACGGACAGCTTGGAAGGGCCCTTCTTCGTCAGATGAAGCAGGAAGAAACCCTTCATAATGTTCTGACGACAGATATGGACGTTGATATTACCGATATGCAGCAGGTGTCCCGTTATGCCGGAAGCACCCGTCCGAATGTCATTATCAACTGTGCCGGGATGACGGATGTGGCGGCCTGTGAGGCGGATATGGTCGGGGCCTATAAAGTCAATGCTCTCGGCGCCCGGAATGTGGCGGCAGCAGCCCGTATGGTGGATGCGAAAATTATTCAGTTGTCCACGGATGATGTCTTTTCCGGAGAACGGCAGGATGCATTGACGGAGTTTGATGCGGCAGTTCCGAATACGGTTTACGGAAAATCAAAGCTTGCCGGAGAAATGCTGGTACGGGAGCTGAATCCGAAGCATCTGGTCATCCGGAGCTCATGGATGTACGGGGATGGAAAAAATTTTGTCAGCGAACTTCTGGATAAAATAAAGGCCGGTGAAGAAGTCCGGGTAGCCTACGATCAGGTGAGCACGCCGACGAGTACGGATGCACTGGCCCGGGGAATCCTTGAACTGATGGAAAGTGAAGAGTACGGTGTGTACCACGCCTCCTGTGAAGGGTTCTGCAGCCGTTATGATTTTGCCAGAAAGGTTCTGGAGCTTACCGGGAACGATGTCAGTCTTCTGAAGCCGGCGCTGGCGGAAGAGCTTATTGGCGGAAAACAGCGGCCGAAATATTCGATACTTGAAAATCTGATGATGAAAATGACAGAAATTTACAGCATGCCTCAGTGGGAGACAGATTTAGAAGAATACTTGGAAGTGCGGGGGATGAAAAATGGCCGGTAAAAAGAAAAGTAAAAAAAAGATGGGGCTGACCTCAAAAATATTTATTTCGTTGATCGCCGGAGCGATTCTCGGTGTGATCCTCCACTATGTGGTACCGGAAAGCTATATCCGGGATACGGTGCTTATTAACGGTATTTTTTATGTTGTCGGAAACGGCTTTCTCCGACTGATGCAGATGCTCGTTGTTCCGCTGGTATTCTGTTCGCTGATCTGCGGCAGCGCGGCCATCGGTGACACAAAGACCCTCGGAAAAGTCGGCGTAAAAACTCTCGGCTTCTATATGCTGACGACGGCGCTGGCCGTCGTGGTGGCGCTGAGCCTTGCCAATGTCATTAATCCGGGAATTGGCCTGAATATGTCCGAAATTTCAGCCCAGGAAACAACAGTCGCAGAAAGCGTCAGCTTCGCGGATACGCTGCTCAATATCATTCCGAAAAACCCGATTCAGGGGCTGGCGGAAGGAAACATGCTTCAGATTATTCTGTTTGCACTGATTATCGGTATTATTCTTGCGAAAATGGGCGAAAAGACAGCGGCAGTATCCAACTTCTTTTCACAGTTTAATGAAATTATGATGGAAATGACGATGATGGTTATGTCTCTGGCGCCTTTTGGCGTGTTTTGTCTGATCGCCAAAACCTTTTCCGGCATCGGATTTGATGCCTTCCTGCCGCTGCTGAAGTATATGTTCGGCGTTATTCTGGCGCTGATCGTACAGTGTTTTGTTGTCTATATGCTGATGCTGAAAATTTTTACCGGACTCAATCCGATAAAATTTATAAAGAAATTTTTCCCGGTCATGACCTTTGCCTTCTCAACAGCGACATCCAATGCGACCATTCCGCTGTCCATCGATACGCTGGATGAGAAAATCGGTGTTTCCCGGAAAATTTCTTCCTTTACCATTCCGCTGGGAGCGACGATCAATATGGATGGTACGGCCATTATGCAGGGAGTTGCTGTTGTGTTTGCCTCCCAGGCTTTTGGAATTCCTCTGGGAATACAGGATTATATCATGGTTGTTGCCACGGCAACGCTGGCTTCGATCGGTACCGCCGGTGTTCCGAGCGTCGGACTGATTACGCTGTCCATGGTATTTAATGCGGTCGGCCTTCCAATCGAAGGAATTACGCTGATTATGGGAATTGACCGTATTCTGGACATGCTCCGTACGGCGGTCAATGTGACCGGCGATGCGGTATGTACGACCATTGTGGCTGTACAGGATAAAGAATTCAATAAAGACATTTTTACGAATAATTAAAATATGGGGCTTCTATTTTCGGAAAGTTAAAATAGAGGCCCTATATTTTGGTGAAAAATATTAAAAATATGTAAAAAGGGACACAGATTCGGTAAAAAGATTTGCAATATAGACATAATACACAAAAACGCTATACTTTTTCGTACGAATAGTTTGCGTGCTAACTATTTACACCGTAAAAATTTAATGATAAAATAAAACCATACTTCATATATGGATTTCAGAAGTATGGTTTTATTTTTTATCTGTAGTCGCTCAAATCAATCATACGATAGACAAGAGAGCCGTATTTTTCGGCAAATTTGTTAATGCCTTCCGCATCATATTCGAAGCAGAAAGGTTCGGATTTGATGTGTTCAAAAAGAGCGCTGGTGTCTTTGATAATCTGGTCGGAAAGTACGGAATAAAAATGCGGTCCGATGTCCATGTGGTAACGGTCCGGATTTTTGAGGAAGAGCTTCTTCCGGTTATTAAAGACGGACGTGTGAAGAAGATGCTGCACACTCGGCAGAAGTTCATCATCAATGACGTAAAACCGGATATTCGGATTCTTCTTGGTAATATTCAGAACTTTCTGAATATGGAATTTACGTTCTTCAGCCGTCATATTATAAACAACATCCGTAAAAATGATTTCACCGTCTTCCATATATCTCATAAGAGAAGATTTCAATACAAAGAAATCAATCGAGCCTTTTTCAAAGATTTCCTCCCAGGTAATCTGAAGCTGGCTGACAAGACGGGCCATGAATTCATCGCCGTCCCGTTCCCGTGCCGTCCGGGTAATGGATTCCCAACATTCCTCCGGAAGCAGATATTCAAATCCGCGGGTGAGGAAAATCTGGAAATTATCCAGGGCATAAAAATCGGTGCGGTAGCCGTACTGGTAGAACTCGTCGGATTCTGTGGCATGAAGCATCAGGTTTGCTGTACGGAAAGCCGGCAGGGTACGGATGTAAATCTGATTGACCTTTTCGAGATCTGTAATGACCGTCGCTGTAAGAATCCGGCTGTACTGATCGAGGGCACACAAAATAGCCATATGATCTTTCACAACGATCGTATTCAACGACCGCATCAGCGGATCGTCATAAAAGTCAAAAGCAATATGACTGTGAGCGTTGATAAAGTAATAAAGATGCTTTAAATAGTTCAGACTGTCCGAATGTAACGTTTCCGCATTCAACGCAATCTTCACTTTGATTTCGTGGGCGGGCATACGGAAAACAGCCTGATCCGGAAGCGTATCCGAAATAAAACGGCATACATCCAGCGTGCAGAGAACTTCCAGCGGTTCGTTATAAGCTAACAAAATTTCAGGAAATTCGTGGTTGAAAAATTCATAAATATCATTGGCCAGAGTTAAAACCCGGGTCTGGCTGGCTTCATGATGATGAAGCTCAGTCGCAATTTCTTTGCTGGATTCCTTATAATTTTCCTTCAGAAGATTATAAATAATGGAATTCAGGGATTCCGGCGTGGCGTCCACGGAAAAAGTTTTTGAAAATGTGGACAGATCCTCATGTTTGAGGATTTCATTTGAGAAATGGTTGGCAAGTGTGCGGTTGATATTCGGAGCCATCTTGGCTGCCGGAAGCTTTGCTTTATTGCACCATTTACTGATATAAGAGACATCGTAACCGACTTCTTCGGCTACGGTGGACAATTTGGAACCGGAAAAATTGATTAAAGTTTTTAATAAAGTTCCATACGTACTCATAGGTTGCAACCCTCCCATGCGTCTTTAATATTGGTAAAAATAATGATAAACTCTCATAATATATAGTATCGCGGTTGTTAGCGGAATGTCAAGAGGAAATTGAATCAAATTGAATTCAAGTTTATCAAATTGATTAAAAGAAGGTCAGATTGATTTCATTGCATTATATATGCAAAAACTATACAATAAACCCATGAAAACCCAAAGGGAATTATGAAAAATATACAAGAAGAGTTTTAAGGAGGTCACTATGGGACAGGTTAAAGTATTAACAGCCAGAGAAGCAGCAGATTTAATTAAAGACGGCGATACCGTAACATTAAGCGGTTTCGTTGCAAATGGTATTGCAGAAGCTTTAAACACAGCTGCAGAAGAAAGATTTCTTGAGACAGGACATCCAAGAGATTTGACATTATTCTATGTTGCAGGAACAGGTAACAAAGATGGCAGCCATGCAGATCATTACGCACACGAAGGAATGATCAAACGTGTTATCGGTGGTCATTTCAACTTCGTTCCACAGATTTGTCAGATGCTTTATGACAATAAAATCGAAGGTTACAACGTACCACAGGGTGCTATCGCTCAGATGCTGAGAGATAACGCAGCTCATAAAGTTGGTACGATCACAAGCGTTGGTCTTGGAACATTTGCTGACCCACGTAACGGCGGTGGCCGCTTAAGTGAAAAAACAACAGAAGATATCGTTAAGATTATCGAACTTGAAGGTCAGGAACAGTTATTCTACCCTCGTATTCCGATCGATGTTGCTTTCATCCGTGGTACATACGCTGATGAATTAGGTAACGTTACAATGGAAAAAGAAATGGCTCCTCTGGATTGTACAGCACAGGCTATGGCTGTTCATAACAATGGCGGTATCGTTGTTGTTCAGGTTGAGAGAGTTGTTAAAGCAGGACAGCTTGATTCCAAACTTGTTAAAATCCCTGGAATCTATGTAGACTATGTTGTTGAATGTGATGCTCATGATCCAAAACAGTCCCAGAGTATCAATTGTACATATGACCCGGCTTACTCAGGAAATGTACAGGTTCCTGTATCCAGCCTTGAACCTAAGAAACTGGATGCTAAGAAGATCATCGGCCGTCGTGCAGCTATGGAATTAAAGAAAAACGTAGTTGTTAACCTCGGTGTTGGTGTTCCTGAATGGGTATCTTCCGTTGCAGCTGAAGAAGGTGTTGCCGGAGAAATGACATTAACAGTAGAATGTGGTCCGATCGGTGGTGTACCGGGCGGCGGATTAAGATTCGGCGGTACAGTAAACGCTCAGGCATACGTTGATGAATCTTATCAGTTCGATTTCTATGATGGCGGCGGACTTGACCTCTGCTACCTCGGACTTGCTGAAGTAGATATCGACGGTAACGTTAACGTTAGCCGTCTTGGTTCCAGAATCACAGGCAGCGGCGGATTCACAAACATTTCTTCCGCTTCCAAAAAAGCTGTATTCTGCGGAACATTCACAAACGGTGTTAAGATCCAGACAGGCGATGGCAAATTAACAATCCTTGAAGAAGGAAAGAAACATAAATTTGTTAACAAAGTAACAGAAATCACATTCTCCGGTGTTGTTGCCGGCAAGAATAACAAAGACGTTCTCTACGTTACAGAACGTGCGGTATTCGCACTGAAAGCAGATGGCGTACATCTGATCGAAGTTGCACCGGGCGTTGACGTTAAGACTCAGGTTCTTGACCAGATGGATTTCGAACCAATCGTTGACCGCGATGAAAACGGAAACGTTAAATTAATGGATGCAAGAATCTTTACAGATGAAGTGATGGGAATGACTATCGAATAATCATCCATGAACTAAATAAAGTTTATAAAATGTTATGAAAGGTTCCGGGCCGGAAGGCTCGGGACCACTCATGGCGAAAACTATAAATAATTATATTATATAATTAAAGAAAGGGAGTTTTTACTATGGCAAATTTATTTGCAAACACAGGTATTGGTAAACACATCATCCGTACACATCACTGGGGTATCGTATTACCTACAGTAGAAAAAGCTGAAGCTTTCATGAAAACATTTGGTCTTCAGGAAGACTATCGTGGACATGTAAACGCTTACGACGCTAACCTCATCTTCACAAAACATGGTGATGGCGTTGACGCTGTGGAATTCATCATTCCATTATCCGGCGTTTTAACAGAGTTCAACAAAGGTAAAGGCGGCATCGCTCACGTAGCATACCTTGTTGATGACATCAGAGCATGTCAGGAAGAAATCAAAGCTATGGGTTACGAAATGCTTGAAGCTGATCCTGTAGAAGGAACAGAAGATATCATCGTTAACTTTATCCGTCCAAAATACACACAGGGTATCCTTGTTGAGTTAATTGAACAGGTTAAAGACATTAACTATGATGCAACATTCACAAGCCGTTGGGGCAATGCTGAATAATTAAAAGGGATACAGGAGGAAACAACGTGTATACATTAGGTATAGATATTGGCTCTTCATCCAGTAAAGCAGTTATCCTGAAAGATGGCGCTGAACTTATTTCTTCAGCCGTTGTTCAGGTAGGAACTGGTACTTCAGGACCGGGAAGAGTTATGGAAGATGTTTTTAAAGATATCGACCTGAAACCGGAAGATATTGATTTTACAGTTGCAACAGGTTATGGCCGATTCTCCGTTGAGAATGCTGATAAGCAGATTAGTGAAATTACCTGTCATGCAAAGGGAATCTACTATCTTGTTCCTGCGGCGAGAACCATTATTGACATTGGGGGTCAGGATGCGAAAGCAATCCAGCTGGACGGAAAAGGCAATATTTTGAAATTCGTCATGAATGATAAATGTGCTGCAGGTACCGGACGTTTTCTCGATGTTATGTCCAGAGTACTGGAAGTTCCGCTTTCTGAAATGGGTGAAGCTCATTTTAAAGCGGATAAGTGGGCATCTGTCAGCAGTACATGTACTGTATTTGCTGAATCAGAAGTTATTTCTCAGTTATCTAAAGGATTAACAAAAGAAAGCATCGTTGCCGGCGTACACCAGTCTGTTGCCAGCAAAGCCTGCTCACTGGTATACCGTGTTGGGGTTGTTGACGATGTGGTTATGTGCGGCGGTGTTGCACAGAACCCGGGTGTCGTAGATGCCATCGAAAAAGAGCTGCAGCAGAAAATTACTGTTGCACCGAATCCTCAGATTACAGGAGCCCTTGGTGCTGCCCTTTTAGCTTACGAAGAGCTGATTAAAAAGAATTAAGGGACAGCTATTATTAAAGAAAGAAGGTAAAAATTATGGATTTCAATATCAATGAAGCAAGTTCAAAAGAGTGTCTGGGACATTTTCAGGCAAAACTCAATGAAGAAGCATGGGAAGCAAAAAAAGCAGGTAAATTAGTTTGTTGGTCTGCTTCTGTAGCTCCGCCGGAATTCTGTGTAGCTATGGATATCGCTATGATCTATCCGGAAACACATGCAGCTGGTGCTGGTGCAAAGAAAGCTTCCATGGATTTACTCGAAGTTGCTGACCAGAAAGGTTACAACATTGATATCTGTTCTTACGCACGTACAAACCTTGGATATCTGGAACTGTTAAAACAGGAAGCTATGACTGGTGAAAAACCTGAAAAATTAGCAAACTCCAAAGCAGATTATGTTCCACTTCCAGACCTGGTTATCACATGTAACAACATCTGTAATACATTATTAAAATGGTATGAAAACGTAGCAAGAGAACTGGACATCCCTTGCATCATCATCGATGTTCCTTTCAACCACACAATGCCAGTATCCCGTCATAACAAAGAATACATTGCCGGACAGTACAGAGCAGCGATCAAACAGTTGGAAGACATCACAGGACGTGCTTTTGATTATGACAAATTCCTCAAAGTTCAGGAACAGGTACAGCGTTCCGTATACTGGTGGAATAAAGTTGCTACATATGCATTCCGTAAACCATCTCCATTGAATGGATTTGACTTATTCAACTACATGGCATTAATCGTTTGTGCAAGAGCAAGAGATTATGCTGAAATTACATTCCACAAATTCGCAGACGAACTCGAAGCTAAAGACCAGGCTGGTCAGTACGCATTCGGCGCTGCTGAAAACGAAAAGCATCGTGTAACATGGGAAGGTATCGCTGTTTGGACATACCTTGGAGCAACATTCAAAGGCCTTAAGAACCAGGGTTCTGTAATGACAGGTTCCGCTTATCCAGGACTTTGGAGCCTTGTTTACACACCAGGTGATCTGGAATCTATGGCTGAAGCTTATACAAACGTATATATCAACACATGCGGTTCCAACCGTTACGAAGAGTTCTACAAAGTTGTTAGCAACTCCAAGAGTGATGGTATCGTTCTTCACCTTAACCGCAGCTGTAAGCTGATGGGTCTCCTTAACAACGAAGGTGCTGAATATGTTAACGCTAAGATGGGCGTACCATTCGTAAGCTTCGATGGCGACCAGACTGACCCTCGTGTCTTCACACAGGCTCAGTACGAAACACGTGTTCAGGCATTATCCGAAATGATGGACAACAATAACTAATTGGGGAGGGAATGTAAGATGAGAACAGTTGAAGCAATTATTGCAGAATTAAAAAACATTGCAGATAATCCTAAGAAAGCAATGGAAGATTATAAAAGTGAAACAGGTAAAGGCGCAGTAGGTATTATGCCAGTATACTGTCCAGAAGAAATCGTACACGCTGCTGGATACCTTCCAATGGGTATGTGGGGAGCTCAGAAAAAACAGATCTCCAAAGCTCGTACATATTTACCACCATTTGCATGTTCCGTTATGCAGTCTGTAATGGAATTACAGCTTGAAGGTGCTTATGATGACTTAGAAGCAGTACTTTTCTCCGTACCTTGTGATACATTAAAATGTATGAGCCAGAAATGGCACGGAAAAGCTCCGGTTATCACATTCACACATCCACAGAACCGTAAAGTTGCTAAAGAAGCAGCAAACGTATTCTGCCGTGAAGAATATGCACTGGTTAAAGAAAAATTAGAAGATTTATTAGATGTTAGAATCACAACAAGAGCTCTTCAGAACTCTATCGCAGTTTACAACGAAAACCGTGCAGTTTGCCGTGAATTCTGTGATGTAGCTGCTGAATACGCTGCAACAATCAAACCATCTGATCGTCATGCTGTATTAAAAGCTCGCTGGTTCATGGAAAAATCCAAACATACAGCATTAGTTAAAGAATTAATCGCTGCTATCAAATCTGAACCTGCAAAAGCATTTACAGGCAAAAAAGTTATCGTTACAGGTATCATGGTTGAACCTTACGATGTTCTTGACATCTTTGATGAAAATGGTTTCGCTATCGTAGCTGATGACCTTGCTCAGGAAACACGTAACTTCCGTCAGGATGTTCCTGCAGATGCTGATCCTTTAATGGCTCTTGCAAAAGCTTGGAATGAATTTGATGGATGTTCCTTAGCAACAGATGCTGCTAAACCAAAGGGACAGATGATTATCGATGCTGTTAACAAATACGGCGCTGACGCTGTTGTTGTTTGCATGATGAAATTCTGTGATCCAGAAGAATTCGATTACCCAATCCTTCTTCAGGAATTTGAAGCTGCTAATGTTCGTAATCTGTTTATCGAAATCGATCAGGAATCCACTGCTTTCGAACAGGTTAAGACACGTATCCAGACATTTGCAGAAATTCTGTAGTTCTATAGTTAAGAGGGGAGGATCTACAGCATGTATGCAATTATAGCTTTTATACCAATTATTGTAACAATTATCGTTATGGCCGGTTTTAACTGGCCAGCGAAAATTGCTCTTCCATTGGCATGGTTAATTACAGCCGTTGTTTGTTTCTTAGCATGGAAGATGGACATTGTTACAATTGCCGCACATACGGTGTCCGGTTTCCTGACATCCATCGATACAATCGTTATCATTTTAGGCGCTATTCTTATCATGAATACCCTGAAATATTCCGGAGGTATGGGTGTTATCAACCGTATGTTCACAAATATCAGTGATGACCCACGTATCCAGATGATCATCATCGGATTTATGTTCGGAGCATTCATCGAAGGTGCTGCCGGTTTCGGTACACCAGCCGCTCTGGCTGCTCCACTGTTAATCAGTGTAGGTTTCCCTCCACTGTGTGCAGCAATGTGTGCACTTATCCTGAACAGTACACCAGTACCTTACGGTGCTGTTGGTACACCGGCTTCTACCGCATTCAACATGGTTAGCGGTGAACTTACAAATGCAGGTGTTACTGATCTGGAAGCATGGAAATTAGGCGTAACCCAGTGGTCCGCTATTCCAAGTGCAATCATCTGCCCAATCATCATCTTCATTACTATGGCGATGATGTGTAAAATGTTCGGTAAGAACAAATCCATCAAACCGGCACTTGAATGTATTCCATACATCCTCATGTCTGCAATCGCATTCTGTGTGCCTTACCTGATTTGTGCTGCATTCCTCGGACCTGAATTCCCATCTCTGATCGGTGGTATCTTTGGTCTGGCAGTTACAATCTTTACAGCTAAGAAGGGAATCCTTGTTCCTAAGAGCAAATTCGAATTCCCTGAAAAATCTGCATGGCTTGACCATTGGAAAGCTACAACTGCAGTACAGGAAGATGAATCCATGAAAGTGGAAGCAAACATCTCCCCTGTAATGGCTTGGGTACCATACGGTATCATCGCCATTATCCTCGTGGTAACACGTATCCCGGCAATCGGCTTAAAAGGCATCCTGAATGTTTCTACAGCACCATTTGCAGTTGGTCTGAAGACAATCATGGGCGTTGAAGTTAACTGGGTATTTAAATGGGCCTGGAACCCGGGTATTCTTCCATTCATCCTTGTTGCACTGTTAATTATCCCTCTGCACAAGATGAAAGGTGAACAGATTAAAGCTGCATGGAAAGAAACAGGTTCCATGGTTGGCGGCGCTGCTATCGCATTATTATTCGGTATCGCTATGGTACAGCTCTTCAGAAACTCCGGAGCAGCTTACAACAACAGCGGTATGGAAAGTATGTTAATCGTTATGGCTAACGGTCTGGCAGCTCTGTTCGGTAAAGCATATATCATCGTTGCGCCGATCATCGGTGTTATCGGAGCATTTATCTCCGGTTCC
>ERZ1673697.2317-NODE-2317-length-17360-cov-3.418492_pt1 | contig 17360 bp, 16 predicted proteins | sample MGYA00580227_ERZ1673697 | MGnify/ENA primary metagenome ERZ1673697 (study PRJEB41218, sample SAMN15661759) | gut metagenome | host: Homo sapiens | place: Canada: London | collected 2015-08-20/2019-03-30 | study: EMG produced TPA metagenomics assembly of...
GAAAAGCAATTTTCCCTCTTTCCTTTAAATCTGCTCTTTTCCACATAAATATTCCCCCTGCATATAAAAATTTATTTTTGTTCATTATACCTCAATTTGTCTCTATTGTATAGAAATAAAAAAACCAGAGACAAAACCAAACGGTTCTATCTCCGGCTTTTTATTCAGAACAAGTTTCCTGCTAAAATTATTTACGGGATAACAGCTCATGAATACCTTTTGCTCCGGCTTTACCTGCTCCCATCGCAAGAATAACGGTTGCAGCTCCTGTTACAGCGTCCCCTCCTGCAAATACACAGGCTTTGGAAGTCTGTCCGTTCTCTTCTTCTGCAACGATACATTTTCTTCTGTTGGTTTCCAGTCCCTTTGTTGTTGATGCGATCAACGGATTTGGAGAAGTACCCAGAGACATGATAACTGTATCCAGCTCAATCTCATACTCAGAACCCGGGATCTCCATCGGACGTCTTCTTCCGGATGCGTCAGGCTCTCCAAGCTCCATCTTAATCACTTTCATACCTTTAACCCATCCATTTTCATCAACAAGAATCTCTTTCGGATTTGTAAGAAGGTCAAAGATAACACCTTCTTCTTTTGCATGATGCACTTCTTCCACTCTGGCAGGAAGTTCTGCTTCACTGCGGCGGTATACAATATGTACTTCCGCGCCAAGACGGAGGGCTGTTCTTGCAGCATCCATAGCCACGTTGCCGCCGCCAACTACGGCAACCTTCTTGCCCGCCGCAATTGGTGTATCGTAAGAACTGTCGAAAGCCTTCATCAGGTTACTTCTGGTCAGATACTCATTTGCAGAGAATACACCGTTCGCTGTCTCACCGGGAATTCCCATAAACATCGGAAGCCCCGCACCAGAACCGATAAACACAGCTTCAAAATCCTCTTCTTCCATTAACTGATCAATTGTGGTAGACTTGCCGATAACAACATTTGTCTCAAATTTAACACCCAGCTCTTTTACCTTTTCAATTTCTTTCTTTACAACCTTCTGTTTTGGCAGACGGAATTCTGGAATTCCATATACGAGTACACCGCCAAGTTCATGAAGAGCTTCAAATACGGTTACCTCATATCCGAGTTTTGCCAAATCACCTGCGCAAGTAAGACCAGACGGGCCGGAACCAATTACAGCTACCTTGTGTCCATTTGTCTTTTCCGCTTTTACCGGTTTAATGTCATTCTCAAGGGCATAATCAGCCACGAATCTCTCCAATTTGCCGATGGATACCGGCTCTCCCTTAATTCCACGGATACACTTACATTCACACTGAGACTCCTGCGGACATACACGTCCGCAGATTGCCGGCAGCGCTGAAGATTCACCGATTACTTTGTACGCTTCTTCGATATTGCCTTCTTTTATTTTAGAAATAAATCCCGGAATATTGATTGATACCGGACATCCCTGGATACACTTTGCATTCTTACAATTCAGACAGCGGGAAGCTTCTTCCATCGCTTCTTCCATATTATATCCATAACACACTTCTTCAAAATTTGTTGCTCTTACCTTTGCATCCTGCTCTCTTACAGGAACTCTCTTTAATACATCTGCCATTACTTGTCACCTCCACAGTGGCCACATCCACCATGGTGAGTGTCGCCCTCTTGTAATTTCAGCATTGCACGCCCTTCTTCTGTCTTGTACATCTGCTGTCTCTTCATTGCCTCGTCGAAGTTTACAAGATGTCCGTCAAATTCAGGTCCATCTACACAAGCAAATTTAATCTCATCGCCTACATGCAGACGGCATGCCCCGCACATGCCTGTACCATCTACCATGATCGGGTTCATGCTGACAATAGTAGGAATATTCAGCTTCTTCGTCAGAAGACATACGAATTTCATCATAATCATTGGTCCGATTGCAACACAGACATCATATTTGTTGCCCTCTTCCGCTAATTTTTCAATTTTAGTCGTAACCATTCCTGCATGGCCATATGTACCGTCATCCGTACACGGATAATAATTCCCGGCTACTGCCCGCATCTCAGACTCAAGAATCAACATATCTTTCGTCTTAGAACCTACGATGACATCTACATCAATTCCATGCTCCTTCATCCATTTAACCTGAGGATAGACCGGGGCAGCCCCAACTCCTCCGGCTACAAATAGTATTTTCTTATTCTTCAGGCTTTCAATATCCTCTCCAACAAATTCAGATGGACATCCCAGCGGCCCGGTAAAATCACGGAACGCATCTCCCGCCTTTAATTCCGCCATTTTATGAGTAGAAGCCCCTACCGTCTGGAACACAATCGTAATTGTACCTGCTTCTCTATCATAATCACAGATAGTAAGCGGTATTCTCTCACCTTTCTCATCCATCTTCACAATAACGAACTGTCCGGGTTCACAATGTCTCGCTACACGTGGAGCTTCTACATCCATAAGATAAATCATATCAGCCAGTTTTTCGGCCTTTAATATCTTGTACATCTTATTCCCTCCTAAGTTTTAATCCTTCTTTCATCATAATGTATCTGGGCGAAAATATCAAGTGACATATAAATGAAATCACTGGAATTCCTTACTGCCGCACAACAAAAAACGACGGGTGCCATAAGCCATCCGCCGTTTCTATGTAATTTGGTCTAGAAATCAACTTCTGTTCCATAATAGATGCAGGTAAAGAGTTTTTCCATTGTTGCAGGATCAATTGCCCTTGGATTAGAACCTGTACATGCATCACCGACAGCGTTTTCTGAAATTGCCGCAATCTTTTCTTTAAATTCGTCTTCTTTAATTCCAAACTCTTTTAAGGTAGCCGGGATTCCAAGAATTACATTAAATTCATTAATTTTTGCACAAAGGCTGTTAATCAGAGCCTTTTCAGAAGCTCCGGCAAGACCTGTTCTTCTTGCAATTTCTGCGTAACGCTTTGCAGCAACAGGGTCTTTTGCATTGTATTTGATTACATATGGCAGATACATTGCATTTGCAAGACCATGGGTAATGTGACCTGTAGAGAACGCTGCCCCTGTCTTGTGTGCCATAGAATGTACAATTCCAAGAAGCGCATTGGAAAATGCCATACCAGCCAGACACTGTGCATCATGCATCTGTGCTCTTGCTTCCATATTTCCCTTGTAAGAAGCCGGCAGATAATCGAATACCATCTCAATTGCCTGAATTGCCAAAGGATCTGTATAAACACAATTTAATGTTGATACATAAGCTTCAATTGCATGCGTCAACGCATCCATTCCTGTGTAAGCGACCTGATGAGCCGGGAGCTTTTCTACCAGTTCAGAATCTACAATTGCGACATCCGGTGTTATATTAAAATCTGCCAGAGGATACTTGATCCCTTTTGCATAATCCGTGATAACGGAGAATGCCGTAACTTCTGTCGCCGTACCTGAAGTAGATGGAATCGCAGCAAATTTTGCTTTCTGCCTCAGTTCCGGGAAATTAAATGGCGTAATTAAATCTTCAAATGTTGTTTCCGGATATTCATAGAATGCCCACATTGCTTTTGCAGCATCAATCGGAGATCCGCCGCCCATTGCAACAATCCAGTCAGGCTCAAATGCACGCATCGCTTCAGCGCCTTTCATAACGGTCTCAACAGACGGATCCGGCTCAACGCCTTCAAATAATTCCACTTCCATCCCTGCTTCTTTTAAATAATTTACCGCTTTGTCAAGAAATCCCTGCCGTCTCATAGATCCGCCGCCTACAACAAGAATAGCTTTCTTACCTTTCAGATTCTTCAATTCTTCTAAACAGCCTTTTCCATGATAGACATCTCTTGGTAATGTAAATCTGCCCATTTTTATGCATCTCCTTTATAATTCGTTAAATATTTGACAATAAAATTATAACTCCATCAGAAAATTAACTCAATACATTTTTAACAAATTAATTGTTTTTTATTTTGTACAATTGGGCAAAACTAACAAAAAGAACACATTACATTTGTCTACTATTTCAAATGTAATGTGTTCTTCCTTACTCATAGATTAATTCATAATTTCTGGTTGTAACTGCACTGCTCCTCCCCTGTGCATTTACAAGACTCGCTTTAAAAATGGTGGTTCCCTCCGGCATCTCAATCGGCTCCGTATACATTGTACTGGATGTCGAAGGGTCTTCAACATCTTCAGCCCCCATAGTATAATAAGCCGTATATCCTTCTGGAACATTAATCGTAATTTTCATTGCAGTATCATACTGCCCGGTGGATGGAGACACTGCAGGCGCATCTTCAATCGGGAACTTCACCTCATACGTCCTGGATTCAGCCAGACTTGGAATCCCGGCATCATTGACAGAAATCGCTTTTATTGTAGTTTCTCCCTCTCCAATTTGCAAAGGTTCCGTATATTTTTTACCGGTTTCTACTGTAGGATCCGTTCCATCGTCGGTGTAATAGATTTCTTTTCCTGATGAAGTAAGCGTCAGCTGCTGGACATCATCGTAAGTCTTTGAATCATCTAAGCTGAATTCCGGCACATTAGAAATATACTCTTTTAATTCGCCGCGCACAGAATTTTCCGCATCCTCCAAAAGCTCCGAAACCTTCATTTCTTCACCGATACTGATATAAAACTGAATTGCCGCATCATACAACTCTGTGTTCTGCGGATATTTTTCTACTGCATTCAAAAATAAATCTTCAGCTTTTTGCTCGTCACTTTCAAGAATATAGATTTTCGCCAGTCCCGTATATGCCTCCGGGCGTTCCGGATTCTTTTCTATCGCCCTTTGATAATATGCAATTGCTTCGTCAAAATTCTGCTCAAGTGCTGCTTTGTTTCCCTTCTTTACCTGCCCGGCATAGGAATTCTGATAAAGTACATAGAGCAGAACTCCTGACAAAATCAAAAAAACAAATAGAATCCCCAGTACCATTCTGCGCCGTTTTCTGCGCAGAGCCTTCCTGCGTTCTGCCTGGCGCCGCCTACGCTCCCGTTCCGTCTGATTTGCACCATTTTTCCCCGTACTTGTGCGCCTTCCGGACGTGGTACTTCCCGCATTCCGGCGGCGTCTGTCAGAATGAGAAACCTCTGCTTTGTATTCATAATCGTCCAGCGGTGTTGATGTGCCGTCCATAGAACCCTTGACCTGTGCTTCCAGGACATCATCTAACGGATTATAATCTGGAACAATGCGCACATCCTGTCCACAATTTTCACAGCGCAGCATCCCATCCGGCATTTCATGCCCGCAATACTTACACTTCATCATGCTTGTTTCTACTCCCCTTTAAAACAGGCCTATAATATTTCCCTCGTCTGTCACATCGATGCTATTTGCCGCCGGAACCTTCGGAAGCCCCGGCATGGTCATAATTGCTCCGGTAAGCGCAACTACAAATCCTGCTCCCGCACTTACATACACTTCCCTGATATGAATGTCAAAATCAGTGGGTCTTCCCAGCTTCTTCGCATCGTCTGACAGAGAATACTGATTTTTTGCCATACAAACCGGAAGCTTACCAAAACCCATCCCCTCAATTTTAGCAAGCTGCTTTTCAGCAGCAGGCTCATAAATAACGCCCCGCGCACCGTAAATCTCTCTCGCAATCGTTTCAATCTTAGCTTTTAAGGACATATCATCCTCATACAAAGGATGAAAATGACTTTCTTTTGTTTCCAATGTTTCCAGTACTTTCTCAGCAAGAGCAATTCCGCCTTCTCCACCCTTTTCCCAGACTTCTGAAAGAGCAAACTCACATCCTCTTTCTTCACAGAACTTGCGAATATATTCATTCTCGGCATCTGTGTCCGTCACAAAGGAATTCAATGTAACAATAACCGGAACATCATATTTCTGTATATTCTCAATATGTTTTTCAAGATTAACAATTCCACGTGCAAGAGCCTCCAGATTCTCTTTACCCAGATCGCTCTTTGCAACTCCACCATTATACTTCAAAGCACGGACAGTTGCAACCAAAACTACTGCATCCGGCTTCAATCCCGCCTGACGGCATTTAATATCGAAAAATTTTTCAGCTCCAAGATCTGCTCCAAAGCCCGCCTCTGTAATCGTGATATCAGCCAGCTTGAGCGCTGTTTTGGTAGCACGCACACTATTACATCCATGTGCAATATTGGCAAATGGACCACCATGTACAAGCGCCGGCGTATGTTCCAGTGTCTGAATCATGTTCGGCTTAATCGCATCCTAAAGCAGTGCCGCCATGGCGCCCGTAGCATGCAGTTCTTCTGCAGTTACCGGATCCCCTTTGAAATTGTAAGCGACAATGATTCGTCCCAGTCTTTCCTTAAGATCCTTTAAATTATCGGAAAGGCAGAGGATTGCCATAATTTCTGACGCTACCGTAATGACAAAATGATCCTCTCTCACCATGCCGTCCATTTTATTTCCGAGACCAATCACAACATTTCTTAAATTTCTGTCATTCATATCTTCACAGCGTTTCCACACAACCTGACGTGGATCGATTCCAAGCTCATTTCCCTGCTGAATATGATTGTCAAGAAGGGCTGCCAACAGGTTATTTGCAGAAGTGATTGCATGAAAATCCCCTGTAAAATGAAGATTTAAATCCTCCATCGGAATCACCTGGGCATATCCGCCTCCGGCCGCACCTCCCTTGATGCCAAAGCAAGGACCGAGCGAAGGTTCCCTAAGTGCGATAATTGCCTTTTTGTTTAATTTTGCCATTGCCTGTCCAAGTCCCACTGTAGTAGTCGTTTTTCCTTCTCCGGCAGGAGTTGGATTGATAGCCGTAACCAGCACTAACTTTCCGTCAGGTTTATCCTTTACTTTCTCCCAGATATCATCTGACAGCTTAGCCTTATACTTTCCATAAAATTCCAGATCCTCTTCCTCAATCCCTACTGTCTGAGCCACTTCCCGGATATGGATCATTTTCGCTTCCTGAGCAATTTGAATATCAGATTTCATAGTTTTTCACAATCCTTTCTCTTTTATATGTACTCATCAATATATTGTTCAAATTCTTCCATTGACATTAATATCTTTCTTGGCTTCGTTCCTTCTTCTCCGCCTACAACCCCCGCTTCGCATAACTGATCCATAATTCTTGCCGCACGGTTAAAACCGATTTTAAAAACTCTCTGCAGCATCCCTATGGATGCCTTATCCTTCTCAATAATAAATTTTCCTGCCTCTACAAAGTATGCATCTTTTCCGTCAGACGAAGTTCCCGCCAAGCCATCTCTTCCCAAAGCGCTGGAATTCATATGGTTGACGACTTCTTCATTATAGACAGATTCTCCGTTTTTACTCTTAAGGAAATCCACTACACTCTGTACTTCTTTATCCGATACAAACGCGCCCTGCACACGCGCCGGTTTCTGGTAACCTGCCGGATAAAACAGCATGTCGCCTTTTCCAAGAAGTTTTTCTGCTCCATTCATATCAATAATAGTACGGGAATCCACACCGGAAGAAACAGAAAAAGCAATTCTGGATGGCATATTTGCCTTAATCAAACCAGTGATAACATCTACGGACGGGCGCTGTGTCGCAAGAACAAGATGGATCCCCGCCGCTCTTGCAAGCTGTGCCAGACGGCAGATTGCATCTTCCACTTCTCCATGTGCAACCATCATAAGATCCGCCAACTCGTCCACGATAATCACGATCTGCGGCATCTTCTGCGGCAGTTCCTTTCCTTCTTCAACCGGAAGCTGTGCGATTTTATCATTATAGCCCTTCATGTCCCTGACATTGTACTCGGCAAACAACTGATAACGCTTTGTCATCTCAGATACCGCCCAGTTCAAAGCTCCTGCCGCCTTCTTAGGATCAGTGACCACCGGAATCATCAAATGCGGAATCCCATTATATACACTCAACTCCACCACCTTGGGGTCTATCATAAGAAGTTTTACTTCCTCCGGCGAAGCCTTATACAGAATACTCATAATCAGCGTATTGATACAGACAGATTTTCCGGAACCTGTTGCCCCGGCAACAAGCAGATGCGGCATCTTCGCTATATCTGCAACAACAACCTTCCCTGCAATATCACGGCCGGCAGCAAAAGATATCTTAGATTTACTGTTTTTGAATTCTTCTGTTTCCAGAAGATCTCTCAACATAACTGTTGAATTTTCCTTATTCGGAACCTCGATTCCTACAGCCGCCTTTCCCGGGATTGGAGCTTCAATCCTAATGTCTGCTGCGGCAAGATTCAACTTGATGTCATCCGTCAGCCCGACAATTTTACTAACCTTAACTCCCTGTTCCGGCTGTAATTCGTATCTGGTGACAGACGGTCCGCAGCTTACATTTGTTATCGTAACATTAACGCCAAAATTCTGTAATGTCTGCTGCAGCTTCATCGCAGTCTCCCGAAGATGTGCATCGGAATCTCCACCGCCTTTCTTTCCCCTGGTAAGAAGAGACAAGGGCGGAATCTTATATGCTTTTTTCGGCTTGGAATCCGCTGCGGCAACAGCATTCTCTACATCCGCTACTTCTGCCGCCATAACCTCTGTGCTCAGTTTTCCTTTCCTTCGCGGCCTTTCCTCCGCTTCATTCTCCAACCTCGCAGATTCCGAAACCGCTTCAACTGCTTCCGGTTCCGGGAATTCAGGCTCGTCTGCTCCTGCACGGTTAATTATGAACTGCGGTTCTTTTGGAACATCCTGTGTCATTGCTTCGCCTTCAGGTTTTAATTCCCTCATATCCGGCGATTTCTTAGAAAGTGTTGTATCAAAGGATACCCCTTCTACCCGGTTCTTCCTCCGGCTTGTTCTTCCGGAAACCTTTGCCGGTTTCTCCTGTTCCTTCTGTTCCCTTGCATGTTCATGACGCTTTTTCGCGTCTTCTTTTACTTTGGAATAAGCCTTTCTCCCACTATCATCCATAACTTTTAAAAGCGATTTTCCGGTAATTACTACCACACAGATAATCATCAGAATCAAAACAATCACATATGTACCGACAATGCCGACCGCCGGAATCAGCAGGTCTGCAAGAACACATCCCAGCCTGCCGCCCGCCTCATGAATCAATTCAAAAAAAGTACAAATCAGCACGAATAAAATTCCACTGACAAATGTTTTGATATATGCGGTCATATTGCCTTTATTGGAAATAATAAAGGCAACTGCCACAAATAAAAGAAACGGTACGATATAAGCGCCGGCGCCAAAAATATCCATCATAAAATCAGCAATACCGGCTCCCAGAAAGCCGCCAAATCCAAAATTACTGATTAACAGAAATATACTGACCGCAAGCGTTACCCATATAATAATTTCATTCAAAACAAAATTCTGTTCCTGCTTTTTCTTATTTTTCTGTCTGGACCCCTTTTTTCTGCCAGCTTTAGAAGCCATAATACATCCCCCTTGAAGATCTAAACATACTATGTTTAGTATATCATCTTTAAAAAGTGATGTCATTATGAATTTTCATTGTTTTTTCTTTTTTGCATTTCAATCATTTCGTGCAATTTATTCAACGCATCACTCATGCCGCCAACCTCATCAATTAGCCCCTCATCTACGGCTTCCTGCCCCTCAAGAAGGGTTCCCACATCTTTCACAAGCTGGGTCGGATTCAGCATCAACTCCTCGATTCTGTGTTGTTTCATATGTGAATGTTTTGCAAGAAACCTTGTAATTCGATCCTGTGTCTTTTCCATATTTTTAAAGCTCTGCATAACTCCGATAAACATTCCGCTTGAGCGCACCGGATGAATAATCATAGTGCCGGACGGGACAATAAAAGAATAGTCCGCCGACACCGCCAGTGGTCCTCCTATGGAATGGCTTCCTCCCAGAACCAGCGAAACTGTCGGCTTACTCAGAGAGGCTATCATTTCAGCAATAGAAAGTCCTGCTTCCACATCTCCGCCAAGAGTATTCAGAAGGATTAAAAGTCCCTCAATCTCCGTACTGTCTTCAATTTCCGCCAGCATAGGCAGCAGGTGCTCATACTTAGTTGCTTTCGTATTCCCTGACACCGCTTCATGCCCTTCTATTTCTCCTATAATTGTAATCAGTTTTATATGATGTTTTCTCTTTCCATTATCAAGATCCATTGTTCCCATTTCTTTAATCTGTTCATTTTTTCACCCATAAAAAAACACCTCCATACTTAGTATGGAGATGTTTTCATCATTTTATACCTGTGCAAGTGCCTGATCAACATCTGCAATAATATCATCAGCATTTTCAATTCCTACACTAAATCGAATCAAATCCGGCTGTACGCCCGCTTCCAGAAGCTCCTGGTCATTCATCTGACGGTGTGTATGGCTTGCCGGATGAAGTACGCAGCTTCTTGCATCTGCCACGTGCGTCACAATAGCGACCATTTTCAAACTATCCATCATTTTCACGGATGCCTCTCTGCCGCCCTTCAATCCAAATGTGATAACGCCGCAGGTTCCGTTTGGCATATATTTCTGCGCCAGCTCATAATATTTATCGCCCTCCAGGGCAGGGGTATTTACCCAGGCAACTTTCTCATGATTTTTCAGATACTTCGCAACCTTCAGCGCATTTTCACAGTGTCTTGGGACACGAAGATGGAGTGTTTCCAAACCAATATTTAACAAAAATGCATTCTGCGGTGACTGAATGGATCCAAGGTCGCGCATAAGCTGTGCCGTAGCCTTGGTAATATAGGCACCCTTGCCAAATTTTTCTGTATATACAATGCCATGATACGTCTCGTCCGGAGTCGTAAGCCCCGGGAATTTGTCAGCATGGGCAGACCAGTCAAAATTACCACTATCTACAATCGCACCGCCCACTGCCGCTGCATGTCCGTCCATATACTTCGTTGTAGAATGAGTCACAATATCTGCTCCCCACTCAAATGGACGGCAGTTAATCGGCGTAGCAAAAGTATTATCAATAATAAGCGGTACTCCGTGAGCATGCGCTGCATTAGCAAATTTTTCAATGTCCAGAACAACAAGAGCCGGGTTGGCGATTGTCTCACCGAACACTGCCTTCGTGTTATCACGAAACGCCGCATTCAGTTCCTCTTCACTGCAGTCCGGATCTACAAAAGTTGCATCCACGCCCATTTTCTTAATCGTATGGGCATACAGGTTATAGGTTCCCCCATAGACTGCTGAAGCACACACAATATGGTCTCCCGCCTGTGCAATATTCATAATTGCGTAAAAGCTTGCCGCCTGCCCGGATGACGTAAGCATAGCAGCCACGCCTCCCTCCAGATCACAGATTTTTGCAGCCCCCGCATCATTGGTTGGATTCTGAAGACGGGTATAAAAATATCCTGCATCCTCTAAATCAAACAGACGCCCCATCTGCTCACTGGTATCATATTTAAAAGTAGTGCTTTGGTAAATAGGCACCACTCGCGGCTCACCCTTCTTAGGCTCATACCCTGACTGTACGCATTTTGTTTCTAAATTATAGCTGCTCATGTTGTTCCTCCTTATCTAAGAATATAGATACTGTCTCTTAAGTCCCTTTACCATCCCGGTATATACCTCCCGGCATTCTTCCTTTTTGCCCTGTTCAAGCAGACGGATACAAGGGCAGATATATCTGTCGTATATCTCATTGTATATTTCACTGGCATTTTCTCTTTTATTGATATGATTTACAATTGTCGGCGCCACGTCATAATATTCTTCAACGACAGCTTTTCCCTCTTCACTGCTCATAAGATAAGAATCTCTGTAGCTGCGCAAAAGTTTTAATTCATAGCAGTCATCTGCCTTATTCTGGCTCTCGCATACAGCTGTTGTAATATAGCAAAGACGCCTCCGGAAACCGCCCTGCAGCTTCTCATAGCTTGTCCACTGGATATTTCCTTCAATCGGCGGACGATTCCATTTTTCCAGAATCGCATCCGCAAGTTTAACACAGTACTCATTTTCGTCATATACAATTGCAGGAAACACGAAAGTTATCATATCCAGATTATAATCCAGGGTTCTGCTGCTTCTCTTCCTTTTTTTCTGAATCTGATTGATTTGCTCATGTGCATATTCCGGTATTACCGCCGACAGTTCTTCTATAACCTGATCTGCATCTTCCGCATTCTCACACATAGCAATTATTTCCTCAAAAAGAGCTTTGTGTTTTTTATAATATTTAGTAAATGCATCCTCATAAAGCTTTCTCTTGAATTGTGACTGATAATTCGATGCATCCAGAAATAAATCAATTAATTTCTGTTTTACTCGTTCCATTCTATCACCTATTCATTCCAATTGTGGTACACATTCTGAACATCATCGTCATCTTCCAATAAGTCCAATGTCCTTCTGATATTCTGGATATCTTTTTCGTCTGTTAATTCTACCCATGTCTGCGGAATCATTGTTACTTCTGCTTGTGCCATAGCAATTCCCGCCTCTTCCAGCGCAAGTCGAACCGCACTAAAATCTTCCGGATCTGTAAGCACTTCATAACTGTCTTCTTCCTCGCTAAAATCTTCTGCCCCCGCGTCAAGCGCCTGCATCATCAGATCATCCGCATCCCCTTCATATTCTTCTTTGTCGATAATGATCTGTCCTTTTTTATCAAACATAAAAGATACGCATCCCGGTGTTCCCACATTTCCGCTTCCTTTAGTAAATGCGCTCTTTACATTAGATGCCGTACGATTCTTATTGTCAGTAAGTGTCTCTACAATGATTGCCGTTCCATTCGGACCATATCCCTCATATGTAATATGCTCATAATTAGCAGAATTGGCATCGCCTGCCGCTTTCTTAATACTTCTGTCAATGGTGTCATTGGGCATATTATTCGCTTTCGCCTTTGCAATCACATCGCGGAGACGGCTGTTATTCGCAGGATCTGCACTTCCGCCTTCCTTTACCGCAACAGCAAGCTCTTTCCCGATCTTCGTAAAAATCTTTCCCTTTGCGGCATCATTTCTCTCTTTCTTATGCTTAATATTGGCAAATTTTGAATGTCCTGACATGTCTTGATCTCTCCTTGTATCTTCCTAATTTTTACTCACACTTTCTATCTTATCACTCCTGTTCGTTTTTTGCAATCCTTTCCATTTTCACAGATTGAATTGTATTATTGTCTACAGATAATATCGTAAAGCGATATCCTTCATATTCTACGGCACATCGCTCATTCTCTCCCGGTATCCGGTCAAGCTCCGCAATCAGGAATCCATTAAGCGTCTCATACTCTTCTTTGTCAAAACTAAGCCCCATCAAGTCTTCCAAATCTTCCAGATCGATAAACCCATTTACAATATAAGAGCCATCCGCCTGACAGACAATCGTTTCTTCCTCTTCATCATACTCGTCCATGATATTTCCGACAATCTCTTCCAGAATATCTTCCATTGCCACAATACCCGAAGTCTGACCATATTCATCCAGTACGACGGCTATGTGGTTTTTCTCTGCCTGCATTTCCTTGAAAAGTCTGTCGATACTCTTCGTTTCCGGAATAAATGCTACCGGACGTATGTACATTTCAAGGTCTTTTACCGGAGTTTCCCGGAGCGTTTTGTCCAGATAAGCTTTCATCGCATCTCTCAAATGAAAGATTCCAATAATTTCATCAATATCTTCCCTGTAAATTGGAAAGCGTGAAAACTTTTCATCTAACATAAACTTTAACGCCTTTTCCAGCGTTTCTTCTCCGTCAATCGCCACAATATCTCTCCGGTGCGTCATGATATCTTTTGCATCTTTATCCATATACCGGAAAATATTTCGAATTAAATCCGCCGCCTCTTTCCCCAGGACTTCCTTCTGCCCATTTTCTCCCTGAAATATTTCCTTCATCCGCAGAAATAAACTGCCTTCTTCCATTTTTCGCCTATGCTCCTTTTCTATGTATGAAGCTCAAAACTAACTTTAATTGCTTCATCTACTTTATTCATTAGTTCTTTATCCAAATGGCAAACCATATCTTTGAGCCTTTGTTTATCAATCGTACGAATCTGCTCCAGCAGAATAACCGAATTCTTGACAATCTGATATTTGCGTGCATCAATTTCCACATGTGTCGGAAGCTTTGCCTTATTCATGCGGGAAGTGATCGCCGCACAGATCACAGTTGGACTGTGCCTGTTCCCAATATCATTCTGAATAATCAGCACCGGCCTGATGCCTCCCTGTTCTGAACCCACTACCGGACTTAAATCTGCATAATAAATATCTCCACGTCTTACCTGCACTCTATTTCACACTCCGATTTTCTAAGATAAAATAAGTATTTCCATCTTTTTCGGATGTATTCTGCAGAGTTTTATTTTTACCTACGTGAAAAAATCAATCTGCTTTACCAATTTACCCTGACGCAGATATTCCCTTGGTATACGTTTACTGAGACAACAGACAAATTCATAATTAAATCTGCCGGAAATATCGCCAAGTGTCTCCACCGGAAGATGTTCTGCCCCATCATATCCTACAAGGACAACTCTATCTCCGAATTTTACATCTTCAATTTCTGTAACATCAACCATAAACTGATCCATGCACACTCTTCCACAGATTGGCGCCTTCCTGCCATGAATCAACACGTAGCCTTTGTTAGACAAGCTTCTGGGATAACCGTCGCCATAGCCTACCGGAATGGTAGCAATCTTCCGCTTCTCTTTTGCCGTATATGTTCCCCCGTAGCTAACGGACGTTCCTGCCTCTATCCATTTTACATAAGTTACATGGCTGATTAATTCCATTGCAGGTTTTAATGGGACATTCTCTTTTCTCACTTCTTCCGACGGATACATTCCGTAAATAGAAATCCCGGCGCGGACAAGATCCATATTGGCTTCTTTTATATCTATAATTCCGGCACTGTTAGAACAATGACAATATGGAAAGCAGATTTTTCTTTCCTCCAGCGCTTTCTGCATCCACAGATATTCCTTTATCTGCTGATCCGTATATCCTTTATCCGTCTCATCTGCTTTCGCAAAATGTGTAAACATCCCCTCCAACACCAGACAAGGCATGGCTGCAATTCCTGCAATCTTATCAACACTTTCCTCACATACAGAAAAACCAAGTCTTCCCATTCCTGTGTCAATTTTTATGTGAAGATAAGCCTTTTTTCCCATATCAAAAGCAAGACCGGAAACTCCCTCTGCCATTTCTTCCGAATAACAAGTCATGCGCACTTCTTTTTCAATCATCTCCGGCCACTGCTCCGGAAAGACACAGCCCAGCACTAAAACAGGTTTTTTCAGCCCCTTTTCTTTCAGCAAAACTGCTTCATCCGCTGTTGCGACAGCATATCCCCATATATATTCGACAGATTCAAACAATCTTGCGATCTGAACTGCTCCATGCCCGTAGGCATCCGTCTTAAGTACGGCAATAATCTTTGTATCTGCCGCTATATTCTTCTTCATCATTTCCATATTATATTCAATCGCGTCCAAATCAATTCTTGCGCATACTCTGCTGTACTTTTTCATGCTCTCTTAATCCTCCTTCCGGCTGAGCACAGCCGCGATCCCATCCGCCAGCTCTCTTGCCAGTACACTATAGCTGCCTTTCTCAACCTTTGCCGCATCTCCCGCCATTCCATGCAGAAGCACTCCTATACATGCGCCTTCAAAGCAATCCTTGCCCTGAGCCAAAAGACCTGTAATGATACCCGCCAGCACATCGCCGGAACCAGCTTTCGCCATAGCTGCATTCCCACTAATATTTACGTAGGTCTGTCTGCCTGCACAGGCCACCACCGTTCTGGCATCTTTCATAACGCAGACAACGGGATATTTTTCTGCAAATGCTCTGGCTGCATCTATTCTGCGGCTCTTCAATGTTTCTACATCTATCCGTGTCAGTCTGGACATTTCTTTCAGATGTGGGGTAAATACAAATTGCCCGGCAGATATTCCTTCCAGATACTGCGGATGTCCTGCTAAAATATTCAGTCCATCCGCATCAACAACGCAAGGTACCTGAACATTCTTTACAACCATCTCCAAAATCTTTTCCGAGCACTCATTGACGCCGATTCCCGAACCAATACACACAACATCTGCCCACGTCAGAAGCCCTCGTACTTCCTCTTCATCATAAGAATCATATGCCGTAATAATTGCTTCTGGCAAAAGCTGCTGCAGAATCATTCTGTTCTCTTCCACCGTATAAATCTGAACCAGCCCGGCACCTGTCCGATAAGCGGACAATGCATTCAAGTACGCAGCTCCGGCCATTCCCTTACTCCCTGCAATAATCAGCACTTTTCCATAAGTTCCTTTATGAGAATCCGGTTTTCGTTCCGGCAAGAGTTCTGAAAACAGTGAAGGCTCATAAGAAAACACAGTCTCTGCATCCTCTTCCATTTTCTCTGTGCAAATTCCAATATCGGCAATAAACACTCTTCCTGCATACTCACATCCGGGATAAAAGATAAGACCAAGTTTCCTTTTCTGGAAAGTAACCGTCAGATCCGCGCGAACAGCCGTTCCCATCACACATCCTGTATCTGCTGATATGCCAGAAGGAATATCTACAGCCACTCTCACAGCTTTAGAGCGGTTCAAAGATTCTATAATCTCGAAATATTTCCCTTCAATCGGTCTGCTGAGGCCTACACCAAATATTGCATCTACTATTACACTATATTCTTTCTCTTCATAAGTGTTGCTTATTCTTCCGCCAACTTTCTGAAATAACTGCATCTGCCTCCTGGTTTCCTCCGTACAGCTAACTTCCTTTCCGATAAAGACAAGCTCCACATCCAACTTCTTCTCCTTCAGCATCCGTGCAATGGCGAATCCGTCTCCGCCGTTATTTCCCGATCCGCATATCACGCATATTTTCGACAAGTCAATGCCTTCCGCCTCCATAATCTGTACACAACTTTCCGCCGCTCTTTCCATAAGTTCCAGCGATGGAATTCCCAACACATCAATGGTGTATCTGTCCGCCGCCTTCATCTGCCCTGCATCTGGAAAATATATCATTCTTCCACCTTCTTCGACTATTTTATGACAATGTCCGTTATACAAAACAACGTGTAAAAAAAGCCCGTTATACAGGCCTTCCATACACGCCGCAATGTCTTTTTACTTACTTTCTTTATGTTCTTCATGATACCGGCTGATATTATAAGACAGCCGCATCAGACTTTCTGATAAATGCACATTTTCAACAATCACATTTTCAGGAAGATTCAAATCAATGTGAGCAAAATTCCAAATTGCCCGAACACCATTATTCACCAGGTTATTCGCCACTTCAACTGCCTTTGTCTTGGGAATCGTCAGCACACCGATCTCTATATCATTCTCTCTGACAAACTGTTCCAATTCATCCATCATCCGAACCGGGACACCGCGGATTGATACATCTGCCAAAGTCGGATTAACATCAAAAATCCCCTTCAGAATGAAGCCTCGTTTCTCAAAATCTGCATAATTCGCTAACGCCTGTCCAAGATTACCTGCCCCGA
>ERZ1673697.2321-NODE-2321-length-17314-cov-7.024683_pt1 | contig 17314 bp, 29 predicted proteins | sample MGYA00580227_ERZ1673697 | MGnify/ENA primary metagenome ERZ1673697 (study PRJEB41218, sample SAMN15661759) | gut metagenome | host: Homo sapiens | place: Canada: London | collected 2015-08-20/2019-03-30 | study: EMG produced TPA metagenomics assembly of...
AAGCTGCACAAGGAAGCCTTCACGCTCGACGAGATCCGCTACATGATTGAGCATTTCCCGCCCCTGTGGAGTTCCGCGGTGCGCTGCTCGTTTGAGACCTTTGGCCAGCGGCTGGGGGATATTCTGCGCCTCAACTGGAATCAGTTTGACTGGGAACGCCGCATCGTGCGCTTTGACACGGGCAAAACGGGGCGCTGGATGGACCAGCCCATGAGAGAAGGCTTTTACCAATGGGCGCTTGCCCGCTGGAAGGAAGCGGGGGAACCGGCGGATGAACTGCTTCACGCGCCCCTGCTGGCCCTGGGGGATGGCGCGTCCTATCAATTCGGCCTCCTGTTGCGCACCCATGGCATCGGCGTGGTGCATGGAGCGGCCGGCGGCCGCAGACGGAGGATGAACAGCAAGTCCTTCCACAGCATTCGGGCCACGGCGGCCACGTTGTTGCAGGCATCAGGCGTATCGCAGGGGCTGGCCATGGAGCTGGTGGGGCATGACTCTTCCGCCGTGCATAGCGTGTACATCCGCCCCTCCGCGGATCAGCTGCGCTCCGCTGCGAAATCCCTGCCGGAACTTCTTCCTTAAAAAAGCCCTGCTCCCAAAAAGGAAACAGGGCTTGCTGGAAAAGCAATATCTGCTTACGCACCCATCAGTCGCATATACTTGGCCCTCACCTCGGCAAAACGCGGATGGTCGCAATCGTGGAATGCCGAATAATCCGGGTGTTCCGGATCGTGCATCATGCGCCGGGCTTCGCCGCGGGCCTGCTGTTCCTGCCGTCCGGGAGGCGCCGGAAGAGCCGGCTCGTCCAGAATCCGGCCTACTGCATCCAGAATCCTGTACATGGCCGGATGATCGGCAATGCCCATCTCATTAAACACGCTCTGGTCGATACCGGCCATGCGGCACAACCTCCCGGCCATTTGAATGGCGCGCATCTGGCGTGCGTCGCTGTCCCGGCCCCACTCTCCATCCAGCTGTCTCCAGGCCTCTTCCATGGCGGCATCCTGCGCCTGCTTCTGTTCGGTCGCTTTGGCCGCCAGACGCGCATCCATATCCTTGATAAACGCGGAAAGCCCCTCGACAGGAAGCCCGTGGGCCTTGCCGGTCTCGGTCAGCAACTGCTGCAGCGTCTCGTCTCCGGAAAACGTATCATCGAACGTCAACACGTAATCCCCCTGGGAAGGCGGATCTCCCTGCGGAGAACCCGGATCCGATGGGGGAGGAGGGTTCGGCTGCTTATCATCCGCCGGAGTCGGCTCCGGTGCAGGATTAGCCAGGCTGGGACGTCCGGAAGCGGAAGAGGCGGCGGAACCTCCTCCGCCACCGCCTCCATTCTCCGGAGCCTCTTCAAAAAGAAACCGGTTATGGTACAACTTAAATAAAATCATGGTACTTCTTCTATATCTCTTCTTCTGGTTCGTAATGATTGCCCATGACCGCTTCGATGAACAAAACCACCTCGCGGTAGGCGTCTCGACGCATAGCGTCAAGGGGGTCGTAAGAACCGGCCTTCCCCTGGAAACAGGGAAGATCGGTCTGGAAATGTCTCTTCAGCTCCTCCAGGACTTCCGGATTCCTGAATGCTTCCCGGAAAATCCTTCTGCGGCGCTTCATGTACTGTTCGTACTTATTGGTGGGGTCTGTCTTCATGTCGTTTGTAAAGCCTGCTGGGCCTGGGCATTATTCCTGTTAGCCACGGAGGACTGTTCGGCAATGGCTGCCTGTATGGCCGCTTCCTGCTGATTCTTCCTTTCAGTCTCCTTCTCCTTCACCTCATCCTCTGTCGCCTTGCACTCCATCGGGGCGCCCTTGGAATCGTAAATCAATTCCCCGGCCTTATTGAGATTCACAATATCCAGCAGCTCCGGTCGGCCGGTCATCTGCGACAAAGTGCCGATAGACTCAAGAGCCGTCATCAAGCCGTCCGTCTGTGTACGTGCAATCGCCTGGGCAATCTTGCCCATGAACTGAACCTGGGGGACGGCCAGGCGTGTAGGAGCGCCCCGCCGGTTGACCTCAAACACGCCCTGAACCGGCTCCGGAAGCTTCCCGGTGCGGTACAACAGGGCCATAATACGCTGGCACATCATCCTGAAATCGCTCACAAACAACGTAAAAGAAGGCGTAAACCCAAGCACCTTCTCGGCTTCCCGGGCCGCCACCTCCGTAGCCGTCATCTGGCGGTCGATGCGGGAAACGGTTTCCAGCATGGGAACGTAAAAAGCCTCTTCAATCTTGGCGTACAGGCCCCGCAGGTATTCCAGCCCGATATCATACTCCCCTTGTGTGCCCCATTCGCGCGGCAAGCCAAGTTCCGCCGCTTCCGGAGAAATGACGGTTTGGCCTCCGGCGCGCAAATCCACCTCCCCATACTGATTTGCCAGCAGGAAAAGCCTCGGATAAGCCTTTGTCTGTCCCAGCGTGTAAAGAATCTTCTCCATGTCGATAGCCATGCGGATCGTGCGCCGCGCGAACCATGCCGGTCCCACCCCGTAGGGGCTGTCTCCCCAGCGCAGAAAGCGCGTCACCAGAAACGGAAATTCGAAAAAACCGCTCTCAAACACAATCTTCTTATCGTCCAACGAAATAATGACGTCCTTCCACGCTCTCTTGCCAGGCGGCACATGGTCGGACAACAGCTTGCCCTGCGGGTTAGGCAGGACGCATTGCACAAACTCGAAAGAATCCGTATAGCGTCTCCTGGCATCCTTGAGCGCTCTCCGCACTTTTGGGCCCAGAGCCTCCTCCTTCCACTTCTGCGCCGCCTGGTGAGCCGTCAGCCGGAACCAGCGCACCAGCGTATCAACATCCCCTGACTCCGACTCCGCGATAGCGTAAGTTCCCGTGGGAATGTGCCGGAAAATCAGCTGCCTGTTAATATTCATCTCGGCAAACATGCAGCCGGTTCCCGTCAGGCAGCGATCAAGGTAAACCTCATGAATCACTGAATAAAAATTGGAAACGGCAAGTTCCCGCTCCATCACCTCCGTAACCTTGCTGTACCAATCATTCAAAGCCTGATTCCCATCCTTATTAAAACCTACCGGGCGCAAGGTAAACCAGCGCCTGTCCAAAGGCGTAATATAAGTCAAATGGGCGGATGCCAGCTTCTTCAGGCTGTTATTGGCGACATCGCTATGCTCCAATCCGCCGCTGTGATCAGGTACGCGGTCGGGATAAGCGTTGCCCGTAGCCCTGGGCATGATAATACGGCGCATTTCATCCCAGCCGCCTTCAAAAGCGGCGCGTTCCGTGCGCAGATTATCTGCCAGGGAAATGTAATCGCGTACCTCCATGGCTGCTATCCCAGGGTTTTGCGCAACGTGGACAAACCGCCGGACAGATTCGGATTATTCACCGTATCGGACAGCTTCAACCTGCGCTTACTTTTGGTCTGAACATCCTCCGAAGCATCGGAAACAGACTTCTCCGTAGCCGTCGGATTCAGCGGCTCTTCTACTACCGGCGGAGCCGGAGCCTGTGTCACTTTAGGTTTGAAAATAGATCCCATAACAACTAATGATGAAAACAACTAAACAAGCTCCTGCGCCACGCTGAACGCATCGTCGCAGCGGTTCAACCAACCCTTCCCGAACACAGGAAACTGCTTGCACGAACGGTAAAACGCCTGACGCTTCTCCTGCAGGGCGATAAGGAACACCGCTTCACCCGTGGCGGCCAGCTGGTCCTGCAACTCCTGCCTGGTCCTGGGGCCGACAATCCCGTCCACCACAAGCCCGGCGCCGTGAATATTCAGCGCGCGCTGCAAAATCTTCCCGGTATTCCTGCTCCCGGAATTGAAATAATGATCCCGCAGGATGAATTCAACGCCAGGATAAGCGGCGGAACCCAGCCAGGAACGCACGGCGGCGGTATTATCCAGGACATACTGGAGACAACCTTCCCAGGCCTCTTCACGTCTTCCGGCATCCAGCAGGGCCTTCAATCTGTTAAACACGGTCGGTTCAATGCCGTCGCAAATGCCGCAAATCTCCCACTTGCCGCCCTTGTCGGCGGCGGGAAGGCGGGAAACGCGCAGGGAATCCGGCCCGGTGACGAGGCTGTCTTCAAAGCGGAGGATGGCCGCAGCCATCTTTCTTTCTATAGTATTCATTCGTTCAGATTGTCGATAAGTTGCACAAGCCGCTTGCCTTCCACGGTGTAGCAATGGCACCTGGCATGCAAATGCCACTCATTAAATTGAGCCAGGAAAAAAGCGGCGTCTCTTTCGGTAAGAAAAATTTTCATCCACTGCTCCTTTCCGGGTTCGTCCACAATGAGTATGTACAGGGTAGGCATGCGGAAACTATTGATTATTAACTAAAGGGAACTTGTAAGAAAAACTTTACAGTTGGAATTAATCTCGCTGTTTAAGTTGCTGCTGGTGGTAATTCTCCAAATGCTGGAGACGGGTATCCATCGTCCGCAGGATCTCCGCCGTATGGGCCGCGTTGGTAGCCTGTTCCTTCACCACCTCGCGGAAATCCAGGTAGATGAACACGGCTATCACAAAACCGCCGAAAGTGACGATCTCACGCGTATAATCGCGGATCACTCCCAGATATTCCTTGAGGGGTTTGCACATGGTCTTATTTCTTGGAGGGGATGACCTGCACGACGGGCGGAACGTCCGTTTCCGGCAGGGCCTGGCTGTAGGAAATATGCCCCGGTTCCAGCACCAGGCAGGAGCCGTCTTTGCAGACCACCGTCTTTTCCGGCGTCACGTCCACGGAATGACCGCAGCCGGGTTGCGTCAGAATCCCCGCAGCAACCAGGGCCCCAATCACAGCTCCGGCGATGACTTTTGCCCAACTCTCTTTGATACCCCAACCGGTCAGGAGACCAGTCAGCCAACTCACTTTTTCTTTATTCGTGCTCATATTATTTAGTAGTGAAATGCTTGAAAAACTCCACGGCGGCGGGTGAAGCAACCGTAAATTCGGGATAGTCACGGGACGTGAACATTCTGCGCCCTCCCTGGGCATTGACGGCCTCAACAGTCAGTTCCACCGCTTCCCCCTCCCTCATGGGATTCTCCATTTCCGGAGCGTAAAATTTCGTCAGTCTGGCCCACACCTGCACCGCCTGCCAGTCCTCACCCATGCCCACCAGAGCGGCAACGACGGCCTGCATGGCCGGAGCCTGATCCGCGGGAATCTCGTCCTGATTAAAGCGGGCCGGAGGTCTATAACCGCTCTTGTCCCGATAAATGGGCGTTAAAATGAATTCATCCCATTGACTAGGCTGCGGAAACTGAATCTGTATCTCTGCATTATTCATGATTAGAGAGGTATGTTAATGTCCACAAAATCTGCCGTTTCTTCGGTTTCAATACAGTTGCGGGATATCGCATCCAGACCATAGAAAACCGGATTAACATTTCCGGGATGGTAATAGGTGTACTCTCCGGTTCCCGCATAAACGGAAACATCGCCAGCCGTATTATTCACCACATCAGCCACCCATTGAGAAACGCCAACCCCGGTTTCAAAATTGCTGACCCCCCGGCATGTGGCAATTTGATACAAATTATACCCCTGACCTCCGGTGAGCATGAGCCAGAGCGCGCCCGTATCCTCATACTTGGCAATATTGGCTGCAGATTTCTGCTGGTAAATAACCTTGGCAATCGTCCACGGAACAGGCTCATTCTGACTGGCTGGGATGAAGCTGGTGGTGGTTTTCACCTGCCAGCCAGCCGCGGCTGTCAGCGCGTAAATCTCACGCACCTTTATTATATAACCGTTGCGCTGTGTGTCCCTGACATTGTCAAAAGTAATATCCAGAATTTCGCCGTGATTGTAAGCCAAACCGTTTGCCGGGATAATACTGTAAGAATCTATGGAAAGGTCGGGACGAATCGTCTTCCCGCCGCGGCCGATACCAAAGGACAACTTTGCGGCATTGGTAGCGCGCCAAAGGAAAGAGAACCCGGCGAAACTGGAATAATTCCATTGAGGATTACTCACCTCAAATCTCGCCTGAATGGTCGAATGAGTACCCTTGGGAACCTTAATACCAGCCAAATGGTAGGGAACTGTTTTGGTGACTGTCGAAGATCCTGACGCGGTAATGGCATCCGTTTTGAGGAAAGCATTAGAGGTCAGGATGCCCGTCACACCGGCCATGCCCGCGGCATACAGACGGTTGACCGCTGACATATCGGTTGGCGCCCCCACGGCAAGCGGAATGTTCACCCCTCCGTTGGCGTTAATAGCCCCCGCGGCGGTGATATTGCCGGCCAGCGTCATGTTGCCGGAGGCGTCCACTTGAGGCATGGCCGCCAGGGCGTTAGCCGCCGCCGTCGCGGAGTTGGCCGCGCTGGTGGCCGCTGTCGTGGCATTAGTTGCCGCCGTATTGATGCGCCCCTCCGCCTGATCTATAGCCTCTTTAGCGGTTTCGGCGCGCTGGACAAGGGGCGTGATCGTCCCTTGCGCTTCCTCCTCCGCCTCCTGAACGGCGGCAACGGCATCCGCCTGCGCGCTGGCTATATTCTGCTGCGCGGTCTGTGAGGCACGACCTACGGCCAGCACAGAAGCCGCTTGCTTGTCCTGCACAGCAGTAACAGCCTCATTCCTGGCTTCAACAATTTTCTTCTCCCCGTCGCTGACCGTTTCCGGCCAGGTGGCGGCCAGCGACTCCACAGCCGTTTTAGCGTCATGGGCACTCTTGGCGTCACGGTCCGCGTTGGTTGCGGACGTACCGGCGGCGGCCTCGGAAGCGGCGGCGGCCCTTTTGGAGGCCAAAGCGGAACCTGCATAGCCTTCCGCCTCTTCGGCCCGTGCAGCAGCGGTGGCTGCCGCGTCCGTTGCCGTCTTGGCTGCCTGGCTCGCCGTTTCCGCATTGGTGGAGGATGTGTTGGCATTCTGTTGCGCCTGTTGGGCCGCGATAATGGAGGCCGTGTTGGAAAGCCACTGGGCCTTGATCGTCTTACTTGCCTCAACAGGTATCGTAATACCCATTGCAGGAATATCGTACACCGTGGACGACTCAACAGGAGCCACAGAATCCACGGCCCCAATATAACCGGAAAACAGCCTCAAATCCTCTCCGGACTCATCCTGTGCATGAATGGCATACGGCCAGCGGCCAACAGGCAGGGCAGGAAAAGTAAGCTCCAAACAATGTTCTTGCTCGCCGTGTTCAATAACAACGGGCAAGTCTCCCTGTTCCGTCTTCACCACACCGGTGAAAGAAACTCCTGTTAACGGGAACGGAGATTGCGTCACATCCTCGAACAAAAGCCAGCCTATGCGCTTGGCATAGCCTGCCGTCGTGGACAAATGGCGCGTCATTCCCAGAAAATTTAACATGGCTCAATCATGAGCCACAAAACACGGGAAATGCAAGTTGGCGAGAATCAATGTTTTTATCCCTGCTTCACGGGAGGCTCAAAAGGCAGGGAGGACAGCAGAGTTATAAAATTCTCTCCTGCATCCACTTCCATCTTCTGAGGAGTGTATGCGCCATCCATCTTGTTAAGCTCGGCAATAGCGGCGATTTTTGAGGGCATCTTAAATTTCGCTCCGGTTTCATCCATGGAAACCTCCTGACAGAGATCGGATGCGCTATCAACATTGCCGATGGGAGTTGTCACTACGCGGGACAACCATTCCATGCGCTGCTGCCTGGTCAGCACAGCAGACTTATCCAGTTGCTTATTCAATTCGTCAATCATTCGCAAAACAACATCATCTTTGGACAACCTATAAGCCGCCTTGTTTGCCGCATCATTACTTAAATCCTTGCGTTTGTACGCTTTGCGATAAGCGTCGGCTTTGGACATTTTAACCTCCACCAGGAGCCGCGCAAACTCCTTCTTCTTCTCTGTGACCTTGCTTGTGCTTTCCTTTCTGCCCATACCAATATTTTACCCTCCTGGTTTTCAGCACGTCAATTTGGTGAGAATCAATACTTCTTGCCCGGAACAATCAACCTGTTGGCTTTGAATCCTCAAGGCTCTCTAAAAAATCACGCCCCTGCCTGCTGATATAAAACACGCAAGGCCGTGTGCCGGTTCTGATCACGTCGCCGGCCTGCACCAGATAATCCAGCCGGTGAGACACATTGCTGGGATCCAAATGGCAACGGGTGGCAATCTCCCGCGACATCCTGCCCGGATGGTCTCGGATTTCCATCAGAATAAGCAGCTGCGACGGACTCACCTTCCGGTGTATAATGTTCCTCAATAGATTCTTATATTCCTGCTTCATCTCCCTTCCTCCCTTCTCATATACCGTTCAAAACAATAATCCGGCGCATCCTTGACCCGGCACACCACGTTATTGCCGCGGTAGAGTCGTGAGGCAATCCGGGCATCCAGATGTTCCCCGATATGCACCGGCAACAGATTGGATGTGAGCATCGTCCATTTCCCCAGCCGCCCATCGACAACACGGTTCAGGGCGGAAAGAATAGCGGGGGAAGTATTCTCCGCGCCAATATCATCCAGAATCAGCACGTACACCTCTTTAACCAAATATTCAATAAACGCCCAATCCCCGGAACGAAGCATGGAAACCACCTTCTGCCACTTCCAAAGCTGAATGGGCAACGTGGGGCGTGATTTAGTCAGCGCATCCCTGGCAGCCTCCGCCAGATGCGTCTTGCCTACCCCGGAAGCCCCCAGCAGGGACAGCCAGCGGCGCGGACGAACCTTATTAACGATATCGTTAATAAACCACTGCACTTCCCGGTGCATGGCCTGCACCTCCGGGTGAACGGACTCGTCAAACCCGCCCATATCGTACCGTACCGGCTTGTAACTGCGGACAATCCCGTCCTGGGAAGGCATCACGGAAACCTGCCCGGCCAAACGTTGAATATCATCCATCATTCGTACCTCCTTCCCGCGTTGGCGTCATTCCGCCCAGACGAACCTTGATGTCCCCGCTGCGCATTATTCGTGACCCAGGAACGGGCATACTTCCGGGCTGCCGGCTTCCAATCGGCAAGAGGAATCCCCTTGCTGTCCCGCCATCCACGGGCGCTGAAATCATCAAAAAACGACTCTGCGCACCGTTTCAACTCGTCTCCCTTGGGAGCCATAAGCTGGGCCGCCATGAAAAGCCGCACTTCCTCCGCGTCCCGCGGGAACTGCTCTATGCCTCGGCTTACAGGTAATTTCTTCGCATTCGCATCCGTCTTCGTCTCCGTCTCCGTCTCCGAATACGCATTCGCATAAGTAACGGGTTGAGGCGAATCGTTACGACCTGTTACGAGTTTCCGCAATTCGTATTTCTTGTCAGAAACTTTCAGCACTTCGTAACCGTTCGGAAGCGGCCATTTGGGCATGGACTTCCCCTGCTGGTCGAACCCCAGAATCATCAAGTATGGCTTCTCATTGTGAGAATAAAGCAGAATAAGCCCCGCTGCCTCACACGCGGAGAGGCAGCGTTGAATATTGCACTCGCTCATCTTGTCGAGTTGGAGAGGATACAGCGCAGAACGGAGAATGGGCGTCCTGGCGTCATAAAGGCCGTAATCGTCTGCCACAGACATCAGGCGTCGGTAGAACACCTCGGCCTCCCACGAAAGAGAGGCGACGCGCCCTGATGTCAAAATAGCATCTCTGATCAATCGTGTAGGCATATCAAAAAAGCGTCAGTTGGGGGTTGTAGTTCGTGAATCGTTCGAGCAAAACCCGGAATGCAGTTGCCGCCACTGCAGGAACTTGCCCGTTGCCAAGGGCTTTAAGCTCGTCCACTTCTGGGGCCACCCCATCATCAGGGCGGCGAAAGACGCTGACACACACATCCCCCTGACTCGCTTCCCACCGCTCCTGACATAGAGATATGCCAGGTAATCTTCCAAATTCCCTTTTGGTTTGCCTTCCTCCGCTCTCTTCCAACACAGTCCATATTTGGCGATACATGCACGCATGGTGGGCAAGAAGCCATAATCTGGCGCGGCGATGGGGTAATCCAACGGCGTCAGCTCCCAGCACACACCATGCAGCATCATACCCGATGCGGGCAAGGTCACCGAGGATTCTGGCAAGTCCTCTTCCCACAAGCAGAGGTGAGTTTTCCAGGAATGCGAATTCCGGTCGTACTTCATTGATAATTCGGTGCATTTCCCGCCAGAGGCCGGAGCGGGCGCCGTCAATGCCGGCGCCTTTTCCTGCGGCTGAAATGTCCTGGCACGGGAAGCCTCCAGATACCACGTCAACAAGGCCGCGCCACGGTCGTCCGTCAAAGGTTCGTACGTCATCCCAAACCGGGAAAGGCGGGAGTAAGCCGTCATTCTGTCGGGCGAGCAGTACGCTTGCGGGATAGGGTTCAAGTTCGACAGCGCAAACGGTGCGGAATCCGAGCAGCTCGCTTCCAAGTATGCCTCCACCAGCGCCCGCGAAAAGATGTAGCTCATTCACTCTCCCTCCTTTCCATTCATCAGGTTAAATTCTGGCTGTTCCCACATGACTCCACACTCACACGGCATTCGAAAATCGGAGGGTCTCACCAAACCTTGAAGGTAGTCTTGGCGGAGTTGAGATAGAGGATAAAATATCTTTTCCCCGTTAACAGTTCTCCTTAAAATGGTATTATGTTTCCCGGTTGAATCTCGAAATCGTTGTTCCATCCTTTCATGGAAGGCAAACCTCTCCGGCATCTTTTCCAAAAGATTTACAAAATGACCAATACCCGCTTTGAAACAAAAACCGCCGCAATTTGCATGGTTAAAACCCATGTCGTATAACCTTGGAAGCCTGACATTGTATCCTTCCAACCAGCTTTTAATCTCGCAGTAGGAATAAGGGTTTTCAGCAAGTGGAAACCACCAGTTCCATTCCGGTTTGTTTTTTCGGAGCCTTTCACACCGTTCTATTTCTTCAATGTTAAACCCAATAACGATACGAGTTTCTGGTGTGCAATGCTTACGCATCCATGTGTCTAGCGGTTTACGTTTGAGCAATATTGAGCAAAATCCCACGCGGGAATTTGCCATCATGCCCTCTCCGCCTGAACCATCCTGCCCAGTACACAGTTCCCACGGAGTAATATAAGCATCCGGATTTTTCGCTCCTTTATGGCCGCGCATACGGACAATGTGAAGCTGGCATCCCAAGGCACCCGCACCTTGGACGATAAAGCGGTAATTATCTTCATCTTCGATCCCGGTGTCGGCGAAGACTAAATCTACTTCGTCCGGCCCATACTGATCAACGGCTAACTTGGCTGCACCCCAAGACATAAGGCCACCACTGTAATTCACACAGACTTTCACTCATCCTCCTTTCTTGGCTCCCAGTAAACAGGCCATCCTTCATGGACGCAGGCTGCGCAGAACTTGTACTGCGTTAGCTCATGTTTACAGTTCGAGCATCTCCGTCGCATAGGATGCACCCACGCCCTGCATGCGGCCCGCTTCCGGCGGACGTCACCGATAACATTGTACAACTTAAAGTCGTCCCATAAGCCTCCGCGAAATTGGAGTGGCAGCTCGTGATATTCCATTTTAAATCGTATTCGGGCATTATTGCGAATCCTTTCAATTCTGGTTTCGAGAGTTTCGACTGCTTTTCCGTATTCGTAAAAAGCTTTCTGTTCAGGCGTCAGTTTCATGCGAGCCTCCTTTCAAACACGATTTCCACCTGTCCGGCGCGTCCCAGGTCGTGAATCCGCTCAATCCCGGCGCAATCCAGCGTCCTGTCGTCAATGCCCATAGCCTTGCAGGCCCCGTCCAGATACGCCTTGCAGCGCGCCAGGCAATTATCCGCGTCCGGCTTCGGTCCCTTGAAAAACCAGATCACCCGGTAATGCGTCGGTTGCATCCTCCGGCCATTCAGGGCTTCACAAGTCCTGCCCCAGGCTATATTCCGGGCGCGGCTCTTGGCAGCCGTCTTCTTATAACCGGCCACAATGGCCCCCCTCTGCGTGAGAGGGGCTTTCGCATTCGGAGACAAACACCGGGGAGTGTGAGGCAAGGTAATGGTCAGCGTGGTCATCATGCCGCACCTCCTTCCCATCCCTTTTTAAGTTCCCAGCGCGGAATGCGGAAATACCGCGGCAAGGCCACAGCTCCCGGATAAATCCCCGTCGCCACGCACTCGGCATACTGGCGCAGGGCGGCCATATACTGCCCCCGGTAATGCTCCAGGGCCTCCTGATCCATCCGCACCTCGGAAATGCAGTAAGGAGCTGCCGACTCCATGAACACAAACATGAAATTCCGGCGTATCCCGAAAATCGCCTCATACAAATCGCAATACAAGGCAGCCTGCCAGCCGTACCCGTAGCGGGCCATATCCCGGTCAATCAGGCCGGAATCCTCCACGGGCGTGGAAGTCGTCTTCATATCAATAATCGGCATCTCTTCATCGTGAGGAAGAATGTCGATCATCCCCGTAATCGTAATCGGAACCGGAGGCTTGTCCGGCGCGTACTCAATGAGCAGCGTCTTATACATCGCCACCTGGGAATCAAACGAATCCCCCAGCACCAGCCCGTGTTCGGTGCGCAGGTAGTCGTTGAAAATCCCCACGGCCTTCTGCGCTTCGGCGTACTCCTCCGGCGTCAGCACGGCTCCCCCACGGTCGGCAAACGCCGCCCAGCGGGCTGCTTGCCCGTCGTCCTGCTTCGTCTTGGACACGGAGCCGTTCTTATTCACCCCCGGCAGCCACCCTTCCACGAGATACTGATTCTTGAACTGATCCGGCGTCAGGGCCAGACAATCTACCAGGGAACCAAACCGGAACCCCTGGGAAACCTTCTCAATCCCTTCATCCTGACGATACTTCCATTTATAGGGATTCCGGGCGAAATCCGTCAGCATGGACTTGGAGACACAGTGAGGAATCCCCTTCTTGGAATCGTGGTACGCCTGCGGATTATCCACCCGGCCACAAGCCTCGCCGAAAGTCGCAAAGCCCGATAAATCTAAAACATTCATAGCTAAAGATCCTTGCTATCCTGCATGCTTACTTCCCGGAGGCCCCCACCCAGGCAACCACCTGGTTGAAATTCGCCACCAGCCACTCCAGCGTCTTGGGCGGGAACGTCTCTTCCCGGCTGGCTCCCTGCACGTAATAAATCTGCCGGCCCCGGCAGAAATTCACTACCTGGGGCATCGTCACGCCGTGGTCTCGCAGCAGTTTTTCCAAGTCTGCCACGCTCACGGCAGATTCCGGTTCCAACTTCAAATCATCAGTAGGAGTGGGCGAAGAAACCACTTCCGGTTCAAGGGGCTTTTCTTCCTGCCTGGATGCCGCCGCCACTGGCGGAGGTACAGCAGCGCCCGCAAGAGGATTGCCGGCCTTCGGCTTCTGCGTTCCGGCTTCCGGAGTAGCATTCCGCATTTCCCGTCCGTCTTCCACTTCGCCGTCGGAAATAATCGTGTCGGTCAGGCGGGAATAAAGCCATGCCTTGGCCTTCCGCTCGGCCTTGCCAATAATGGCATCCTGGCTCATGCCGTTATTTACACGGATACAGAACTCAAGAGTTTCGGAATCCGGGACTCCCTTGAACTCCCAGCTCATATCGACCCTCACCAAACCTTCCCGCTCAATCTTCTGGTACTCCTTCCCGCTCTTGCTGATGCCGGAAGTGGAAGACTCTTTGATTTCGGCGGGATGGTAAACCATCTTCAAATTGGTCAGGCCGTCCAGGTTCTTCAGCAGGTAGGTCATGCCTTCCTTGGTCACATACGTGCGCCCGGCAAGGATATTCCACTGATTACCTACCGGAGAAAGGCCCATGCAGGTGGCCACAATCAGGCATTCCCTGACCGCATCCACGCCATAGGTCACGCCTTCTTTGTATTGTGTCGCAGCGCACTCGTCCGTGCGGAAGCCGAGCTGGGAGCCTTTCAGCTTCATGATGGATTCCATGATGGGGGGAGTCAGGGCGTCGCGCAGCCGGTTCATGGCAATGCCCATGTTGATGGCCTTTTCAAAGCTGCCCTTGCAGCTCAATGCCTGCTGGGCTTCCAGGGCCAGATTGTCCAGGCTGACAGCCAGCTCGGTGGACTTGGAGGGATCCATTACTTTCTCTTGCCGTGTGGCTTCACTTGGTGTATTCATAAATCGTTACTAATTGTAATTTTACAGGTTGCATTCGTAACAGGCCGGGGTTCGGTTGCCGCCGTCCCCGGCCAACTGAATCAGTCTTCGCATTCCTCGCACTCGCATCCAGCGATTCCGAGCATGGTGGCAATGGGATTCATCCGATCCTTCATTTTCGTTTTTTGCTGTTGTTCAAGGAACAAACGGACGCCTTCTCCCATAGTTTTTACATTGCCCTCAAAGCATTCGCCTGCTTTGAGAAGATAGCCGAAAGCGCTCGTCCACCCGTAAACTTTGAAATTCATTCTCTCAGACTGAAAAACGGAGCTGGAGGGTTCTAATATGTGCCGAGTTTTTCTTTCTTCCGGGACCTCCAAAAAGGCGGAAAAAATAGCGCGCCCATCGTAACGCTTAATCAAATCAACAAGGTTATCAAGCGCGGCGCTGATTTCTTCTTTTGTGGATGCAACAGTATCGCAGCAGCAGGCTTCGTCCGGCGTGCAGGACTGCGCATTCTTTTCTTCGGTATTGTCCATTGTATTGGTATTCTATTGGTTATTGCTTTCCACGATCCGCGTGGGGCGGGACGGTTTTTCCAAACCGTCAAAAGCTTTCATGGGAGTGGGAGACTCCGGGCAAAACCCGGAATGCGGGCTCTTGCCGGCCTGCAGCTCGGCGTTGTCCAGCTCCACCGCCAGCCAGAACAGGCACGCAGCGGAAAGACCAAAGGAGCAGGCCCCCAAGAACTTGAAAAAGGTATTCATTTGTTCATTCCTCCTTCTCCGTATTCTCGGAGTAACGCCCGGCGGAACTGCTTGCCGTGCACCTTCATCTTCCCCTGCTTGCCCCAGTACAGGATCTCGATCACATGCCCCTTGTCCTTCAACTCATGGACGGTCCGCTTGATCACATCCCGGTCGGAATCGTACATCAGGGCCAGGGTCTTGCAGTCGTAAAACTCTGATTCAGGGTAGGTCATAATATTTTCATTGTTAAAGATCGTGCCAGCCGAGCAGCTTCAATTCTTCGATTAGATCTTCTTCCATGGTTCAGTCGTCGTAGTGTCCGTCGGGGTTGTCGCACTGGGGGGCGTGGTCAAAATCCCACTCGTCGATGGCCTGCTCAATCTGCTCCAGGAGTCCAACCGCAACGCCGTAGGAGATCGCTTCACCGTCCACCCGGATGCACCGGTCTTCGTCGTCGTATTCGATAATCATGCCCGCTCCTTTCTCATCTGATCCAGGGTTCTGTTTACCTGGCGTATGATGTGTTTCTCTCCTAGGCTGATACCAAGCATCAACGCGGACAGGTAGCCTGCCATGTTAAGCAGCGTCACAACTATAAATTCAGTCCAGTTCATCATGGGTTATTTGTTAGTGATTGATATTGATTGTTATTACTTAAATAAAAATGGAGAGCCTGCCAATGTAACGCCTTGGCTTTGAATGTGCTCGTATTGCCTAAATTCATGCGCATGCCGGCTCATTATTCTTGAAGATGAAAGCTGTCAGGCTACTATTCCGTTATGCCTAAATTCATCACAATAGAAGATTCTTCTGGTCGTCCCCATATCGTGAATGTGGATTACATTGCGCTGATTAAGAAGCGCTCCGACGGGACTTATGATTACATCCTCTCCATCCCTAACGCGAATTCCAGATTCCGCGTTATTCATTCAAACTACCTCCTTTCCTTCTTTACATCTGGCAACAATCATTAGTTTCTCTTTCCCCCATTCAGGGCAAGAGACAGCCAATACCAGGAAACCTTTCCCCAGAACAGGGGAAGGACAGGAACTTATTCTTTCAAACTCGCGTATTTCTCCATCTACTTCGAGGAAAATGGGGTCGAAATCGGAACAGATCTTGTCCCAGTCATCTGCTTCTTCCTTGGTCAACATCCGAGCGTTCCTCGGTAATTCAGTATTTGTATTCATTTTTGGTTCTTGTTTTCTTTTCTCCCTTCATGGAGCCCCATCCAAAAGCAGGCGAGAGCTGTGGGAAATTGTTTCCAGATGCCTTCGACAATGTTGGACCAGTCTATTTCCATTATGCCTCCGGCTTCTTGGGTTCGAGGTTGCTGGACTTCCTTTCTTCATCCTCCATCATGGACAGGATGGTTCCGGCTGCCTTGAGTGCGGCTTCTGCGCTGCTCTTCATGAGTTTTTTCATCTCATCAGTCTGGTTGGACAGACGGCTCAAGCTGCAAAGAAATGCCGCATGATCTGCCAGGTATTGAATGTGTTCGTTCATATTCATGCCGCCGGCTTCTTGGGGTTCTTCGGGCGGGGAAGGTTGCTAGCCGTGGTCAGGTGAACACGGAATCCCCTGCGGAATGATTCTCGTTCAATGATGCGGATAATAGCTTCCGAAGGCTTCAATCCTTCTTCCGCTTCGGCCAGCAGATGGCTCTTGCAGCCGTCCGGCAATTTGTCTAAGTCGATTTCTGTTTTCATCTATTTCCGTAACTGATGGCCTCAAATTACAGCGTATAACTGAATATTTCAAGATATATTTTCAGCATAATACTGAAATTGCTAGGTAACAAGGTGTTGACATATCAGCAAAATGCTGTAATATCAATGCATGACGACAACAAAAGAAGACGTAAAAAAATGGCTCAAGGTTATTGGTAGAGACAGAGAATGGCTCGCTAACCAATGTGGAGTTTCCAAGCGTCAGGTAGATAATTGGCTTTCGTCATCCATCAATATTCCCGCAAAGGCTATCCTTGTTATTCAGCGTCTTATGAACGGAGAAGCCGAATCCTCTCCCCGCATCGTCATCGACTTCACAGATGAAGAATGGGACATTATCTGTGAGGCCGCTAAAGCCCACAAAGAAACCTTCCTGGAATTCGTCAATACCGCTATTCAAAATGCCGCCAAAGAAAAAGAGGCAGCCCGCAAGAAGTTTACCCCGGTAGAAACATTCACAGCCCCTCCCTTGGAGGCTCAGGGACGAATCATCGGCAACATTGCCGCCGGCAATCTGGCGGATGGAGACACCATCCCGCAGGACATCTGGTTATACCGTGAACTGGAAAAAGGGGAATACCTGCTGCGCGTGAACGGTCACTCTATGGAACCCTCCATCCCGGACGGCTCCGTGGTCATCATGAAAAAATACACCATCCCTCCCATCCCCAAGTTAGGAACCATTGTTCAATACCACGATGAACGAGGGGTGACGCTCAAAAAACTGGTTCGCAGGAAAAACCCGGAAACCGGAAAAATGGAATACGTATTACATCCTATCAATCCCGACTTCGGAGACATCGAACCCATGGACGGCGGTAAAATCTCCGGCATCT
>ERZ1673697.2331-NODE-2331-length-17225-cov-17.964706_pt1 | contig 17225 bp, 6 predicted proteins | sample MGYA00580227_ERZ1673697 | MGnify/ENA primary metagenome ERZ1673697 (study PRJEB41218, sample SAMN15661759) | gut metagenome | host: Homo sapiens | place: Canada: London | collected 2015-08-20/2019-03-30 | study: EMG produced TPA metagenomics assembly of...
TCGGGCATAAAAAAAAGACCTAACTTCCATGTCGCTTGTCAAGTTTATCACACATAGCATGCCTAAGTCAAGTCTTTTCTTATTATTTATGCCTATATTTCATCACATATTTTTTACAAGAACTTCCCTAATCTGCCTTTACCCGGTCGGCTCTGTCTGAAATATGATAGGAACCCTTGAAGGTACGTTTCACCTGATACAGACATCCGTCTGCCTCCTCATACAGGTCCTGGAAAGTGATATCTCTTCCATCTGAGAAAACAATCCCCATAGATGCGGAGATCATTACCTCCAGGTTTTCTTTCACATAATCAATATGCAGCTTCGCAGAAAGTACACGCAGACTCTCCTCCGCCGTTTCCCTGGTCATATCCGGCAGAAATACCACAAACTCATCACCGCCCAGACGACAGACGATGTCCTGAGCCCTGCAATGCTTCTTCATGATCAGGACAACCTCGCAGAGAGCCCTGTCTCCCCACATATGTCCCATGACATCATTGAGCGTTTTGAAATTATCCAGATCCACAATAGCAAAAGTATTTACACATCCCGGATGAAGTTCCTGCACAAGCATCCGGTTTATGGCAGATGTGCCCGCTGCCCTGTTCATGGCACCTGTCAGAAGATCCGTCCTTGCCTCCTTCTGAAGCTTGAGCATATCATTCTCCATATCCGTAACATCCTCGATACTGCCGACCATACGGGACACTTTTCCCGATTCATCGTACAGATTCGTAGTCTTGACCTGCAGATACCGCATACGTCCTCCTGCCCACACCTTCACCTTCTGTGAATGCAAAGCTTCAGCAGAATCTACCCTGGCAAATATATCCCTGATCACAGAACAGGTTTCCGGATTGATCTCCCTGATTTTCCGAAGCATGACCGGTACGCTGAGTTCTGACTGATTCAGCCCCAGATTCTGATATTTGTCATTCAGAAACTGTATCTGCTCTGTTTCCACATCATAAGTAAAAACGCACAGGTCACTCTCCCTTGCTGTGATGCGGTAAGTTTCCTCATTCAGCATAAGCTGACGGTTCAGATTGCGGATAGCGATTCTGTCCTCACGCCGGAAATACAGATAAACTCCAGTAACTGCTATAAGACTCAGGATGATCACCAGAGTAATCACAAATACCCATATCCGATATCTGAGTCCTGCCTGATGAATATACCTGTTATCAGCCATTGTTACCGCAAACAGCTTCGTACCGTCCACAGGTGCCGCAGTCACCATATAATCTCCATCTTCATCTGAAATCGCAAAGTAATATCGGAATCCACTGTCCATCTGGGACTTAATATCGGAAATCGGCAGACTCAGTTCACGCCCCTCCAGCCAGGTCAGGAAATCATTATCAAAAGTGTCATTGCCACCATCAGGCACAATATATTTCCCACTTCTGTCTGTCACAAAAAGACCGGCATATCCTTTTCTCCGGTCTGCCTGTCCATATACGTCCAGACTGCTGCACGGAAGCGTCCCACAGAGCACTCCCTTAATCTGCTGTGCCTCATTTTTGACAGGTACTGACAATATCACTCCATCCGCGTAGGAATATCCATTTTCTGCCAGCCCCCTGTTACCTAACATAGCCATCAGGAAGTATTCTTTCAGGGAATAAGCCTGTCCGTCCTGCACGCAACGGCCATCCTCACTGATAATCTTCAGCGAATCAAACTTCTCTGTGTGACGATGAAATTTCTCCCTCAGCATCTCCTCTGTCTGTACTTCATCTAAAGGCATATCACTGATATAATCTGCCGCACACTCCAGAAAATCATAGTACATATCAATCCGGCTTCCGACAAGTGCTGCATTCTGCTCTGTCCATTCCAGCAGAGAATCTCTGGCTCTGGAATTCTCTGTTTCCATCACAAAACTGTTAAAATAAAATAATGCAGCTGTAATGATGATCACTGCAATCAGTCCTGCCATAAACAGAATCCGCTTTCGCTTCTTTTTATCATCTGTGCCGTTCTTATCATCAAATCTTTTCATACGCAGCTCTCCCCCGCTCTCGCTCTGCTTATGGTAAAGTCATATACTACCAGTCCTTTCTACAGACTGGCAGTTATGTCTTGTATTTCATTATATGGACCTGTGGAGAGATTGTCAAACAGAACGTCACTATGCACATATGAAAAGCGGAGCCCGCAAACGGACTCCGCTCTGGTGTTACTTATTTATCATTTTTTCTTTTCTTCTTGTAGAAGATTCCGCCTGCAATGGCAAGGGCTGCGATTACAAGAACTGCTGCATAAGCACCGATCGGGGTGTTATCACCGGTCTTGACTCCGATTACCCGCTTGCTGTCACTTTCGTGTACCTGAGCTGTTGTTCCACCGGAAGTTGTTGTGGTTGTATTGCCTGATGGTGTTGACGGTGTAGGAGTCGGAGTTACCTGCTCTTCCTCATCTACCGTATTAACGATTGTAATCGCGCCTTCCAGATTATCTTTATCCAGACTTACGGTTCCCTCTCCGCTTACTTCATAAGCAAATACATCTTTGTCAATCGGGGTTCCTGTCTCATCTGTTTCCATTACATAATAGGTAACCGGTTCTGAACCATCTTCGCCTCCAAGAGGAACATCCACAGTAATTGTGTCGTTCTGAAGAAGTTCATAAACCATACCGTTGAGCAGGACATAAGTTCCATTTGCGTCCTTGGTAAAGATACCTGCATAGAACGTATCGTCCACATCTGCAGATTCACCATCTTTTATTACATTTTTTGTGATATTAATAGTTCCATTATAAGCAAATCCATCCGGGAAGTCATAATATACGTTGTTAAGTGTCACACTGTTATCGCTTTTACTCTTCACGTTTACAGTTGCATCACCATCTTCAACTGTACAGATAAAGCTTCCGATATCTCCCGTCTGGAAATCATCATAAGCGATCGGGGTACCATTTGCATCTGTCTCAAATATATAATAGGTTCCTTTCGGAAGTCCTGTAAAGGATACACTTCCTGAAGAGCCATTATGGATCTGAACTGTCTGCAGATAAGCGCCGCCATAAGGATGCTCGCCTGCCGGATCTGTAAAGATTCCGATGTAAGTGGTGTAATCCTTTGCAAAAGCTTCTACAACATTTGCATCCTCGTCTACAAGACTGATCTTCTTGGTTACTGTGACACTGCCTTCTTTTCCGTCACTCTTCTTATCTGTCATAGTTACCGTAACTTTGCCATCTGCCGGAACTGTAAATTCCTGCTCTGCCGCTATCTCGTAACCGTTCGGTGCCTGCTGTTCGGAGAGATAATAAGTCTTTCCTGCTGCCAGTGCGCCTTCAATTACATGTGGCTCGGAAGTTGATGTCCAGGTTTCAATGATCTGTCGTGTCTGCGGATCACGGATTGCCATGGATGCACCCGCAAGTGCGTTTCCATTTTCATCCACTTTCTCAATCGTAATGCTGGTTGCTTTGTTTGTTGCCTTTGTCTTAATTGTTACCGGGTTACCTTTCGCATCAAAGGAAGAAGCATCTACTTTGAAACTAATCTTATCATTAGAAAGGACATATCCGTCCGGTGCTGTTGTTTCCTGGAAGTAATAGCTTCTCCACATCAGTCCGGTGATCGTGATCTTGCCATCTTTTCCTGTGACAAGTGTTGTCTCTGTATTCTCTGAAGCTGTCAGGGAATAAGTGTAATTTCCATCCTCATTTCTACGGACTGCAACCTGTTTTCCATTGGAGTCGTACAGTGCAAACTGTGCTCCTGCAAGAGTCTTAGTCTCTGCTGTATTGTATTTGGTAAGTTCCACTGTTCCATATCCCTTACCATTTACAACTGTCTGTGAAAAATCTGCCACTGCATTGGCAACCTTGCCTGCTCCGGCATTGACTCCGATAATGAAGCTGTATTTCACAGGATTCCCATTTGCATCTTTAGGAATCAGATATCCGTCCGGTGCTTTGGATTCTACAAAATAATAGCTGTTTGCCGGGAGACCGCTTACGCTGATCTTACCATTGCTGTCGGAAGTGTATCTGCCATACAGATCATAGCCACTGCCATTTGCTTTCGCTGCATACAGTTCAAACTCTGCGCCTGAAAGCGGTGTCTTGCCGTCCTCGGCTGTCTTTGTGATAGAAGCTGTTCCTGCAAAAGTATTGGCAAATTTAATTGCTGTTGCATCTTTTATTGTGGTTCCGGATACTGTCTGAATCTTGCTTGAGGTTGACAATGTTCCATCACCTTTGTCTTTGATCGTTACTGTTACTTTGTACAATGTGGAATCATAAGTGATTCCGTCTGCTTTCTCCGCAGCTGCGACTGTCTCGCGTACGTAATAAGTCTTCTCTGCAGATCCTGTTGCTGCTGTAAGTGACTGGTCATAAGTCAGCGGCTGGAATGCAAAGTTTCCGTCTGCTGTGTTCTTCACTGTCTGAAGAACCGTCTTCTGATCCTGGTCGAGAAGTTCGAAGGTGAACTGGTCTTTCACAAGCGGACTGCCGGAAAGAGTTTTCGTTCCCTTCAGGGTAATGCTGCCGGAGGCTTTGTAAGTATTATGGAATACGAGCGTATCCGGTGAATATTCACGTTCTCCGGTTCCATCTATAGTTCTCACTGTAGTTTTCAGCTTGTCAGAACCAGTTTCTGCGTCTTCAACTGTTACTTTTACGATATAAGACTCACCGCTGTAAGTATAGCCAGCCGGATCCTGTGCTTTTCTTACCTCGCTGATACGGAAGTAATAAGTACCAATATCATAAATATCCTTCTCACCCGAAGCATGTTTAAATTCCAGTTCTGGGAAGGTGATCGTTCCATCTTCTTTATTGGATGCGATAACATCTTTTCCGTCTTTGGTAACTGCTTTATAAGTTCCGTTCAGGGAATCAGATACTTCCAGTCTGAATTCAAACTGTCCTTTCTGTGCTTTACGTCCCGTCAGAGATTTTACTGCGCCAAGCTGCAGTGTGTTACCTCCTGTGTAAGTGTTCGTAAATACAGCTTCATTTACATCTCCAATCACACTGGTCTCTTTTCCGGTGTCTGCATCTTTTGTTGTATCAATTGTATGATATGTAACTGTTTTATTCAGAGTACCGTTATGATTATCAGTGACTTCTACATAGATATAAACAGGTTTCTGTGCATACATATATCCATCAAGCTGGCCATCAATCTCTGTCAGTTTGTATACATATTTACCGGTTTCATCTACAACTGTGTCATTTCCATCCTTATCTTTAACAGTTCCCTTCGTATAGGTGATCCCATTAAATGTAACGCTTCCATCTTTCTGGTTTGCTACCTCTTTCTGAATCTCCTTCAGGGTAAGATCTTCCAACGCCTGAGCTGTATCTGGGAACTCTTTATTCGCTTCAAGTTTTATTCCTTCGAGATTGAACTTAAAGCTTCCACTCTCCAGTTCCTGTTTTCTGGTTGCAGGGAGAACTCTCTTTGTTGCTGTTGGTGTGAATGTTGCTTTAGCTTCATAAGTATTTATGAAATCAAAACTGTAGTTATTTAAATTCGTGCTGCTATCCTGACTGACTTCTGTTCCTGATTTCTTTATAGATGTGACAGTTGTCGTAATCTGACCATTTCCGGCATCTGCGAGCTGTACCGTCACTTCATACTCCGTTTTATCATAAGTATAGCCGTCTTTTTTGTCATTTCGTTCTTTGATCAGATAAGTACGGAGAAGATCATTGCCGGTTTTATCTTTCACATCATTCAGAGTATATTTTACCGGTTTAAATGTATAAGTACCGTCTGCTTTATTAAACGCGGTATCTAATAATGTTCCGTTAATCGGATCAGATGTCATATCATACAGTTCAAATGCAAACATATTCTGATCCAGAATATGTCCATTTAAAGTTTTCGTTCCGCCAAATGTGATCTCGCCTGCTGTATTATAGCTGTTTGTAAATGTCAGCAGACTTGCATCACCGGTTGTCGGATATTCTGCGTCATTGATTCTTGCAGATACATTCAGAACTCCATTGTGAGCATTCTCCACTGTGACTGTCAATGTTCTTACGCCTGTATCATAGGTAATTCCATCCTTGGTCGGACTGTCACCAGTTACACCATTCGGAAGTACTTCTTTAATTGTGTATTCAAATACTGCTCTGTCTTTGCCATTCAGATCGGCCAGTTTATAATACATAGCCGGGAACTGGAAAGATCCATCTTCTGCATTTGATGTCGTCAGTGAATCTTTTTCTACATCTGAGCTGTTTTCTTTCACACGAATCGGTGCGCCATTTGTTTTTGGCTCTAAAATGAAACTGTAGTCTTTCTCTTTTAATGTTGCATTTTCCAGTTTCTTGGTTCCTTTAACCAGGAGACTTCCATTCGCATCATAAATATTAGTAAATGTCGCATTATCTCCGCTTAAAGAATAAACACCATTTTCTTCGGTTACTGTTTCTGCAGTTCCATTATTTTTGCTTACTTCAACAGAAGTGACAGAAATAGTTCCGGTTGATTTATCGTAGCTGGCTTTTACAGTTGCTGTGTATACATCTGCACTGTAGTAAATTCCATCCCTGGTCTGTCCCGCATTTTCCTCTTGAAAAGTATAAGTGCGCTCAAGAGTTGTTTCTGTTCCGAAATCTTTATTCGTAATTGTGATCAGTGGGAATTCTATATTTCCATCTGCATCATTTCTTACTACCTCATCACTTGTAATTCCGTCTCCAGTCATTTTGAATGAGAACTGGTCTTTCTGAAGATTCTTTCCTGTCAGAGTTTTCTTTGCTGTAAATTTCAATGCAGTTTCTGAACTGTAGGTGTTTCGGAAATGAATACTCTTATCTGAATATTCAGCAGCACCTGTCATATCTTCATTTGAAGATACTTTTGTTTCTGTTACCGTTAATGTCTGATCCTGATTATCCTTTACAGTTATTGTTACCCAGTATGGCGTTGCATCATAGATGATTCCGTTATAAATCTTCTGGTTTGCACTCGTACCATTTGTGGCTCCATCCGGGATCACTTCCGAAATCTTGTATTTAAATGTTTTCTCAGTCTGTCCACCCAGATCATTATAAGTAAACTTGATCGGTCCGAGAACAATTCTGCCATTTCCGTCATTCGTTACTGTCCGGCTTGATACCTGCTGTCCGGCTTCATTCTGAAGTGGAGCCTCATTATTATTGTTATCTTTTTGTGCCTCGATCTTAAAGCTGAACTGTCCACTTTCAAATGCGCCGTTAACTGTTGATTTCTCTGCCACCAGTGTTGTTGATGTTTCTGCATTATATTTTTCATTGAAAAGCGTAATTGCGCCACCACTTCGTATTGCATTCACACCATTTGGTACAGTGGTACCTCTAGTTGCGATCATGAAAATGTATGGGGTGTCATCCAGACGGTAACCTTCCGGAGCTTTCGTTTCCTTGACATAATAAATTGTATTATATGTCAGTTTTTCGAAATGCACTCTTCCGTCCTTGTTTTGTGTAATATCTTTTTTTATTACAGTTCCCGTTGTATATCCACCATTTCCATCAGATACAGCTTCCCCTAATTCAAATTCTGCTCCTGCAAGTTTCTCATAGTTTCTGCTGTATTTCTGAATGTAAACATTTGCACCACTGGAAGCACTTCCTCCGCTTTCTTCAATCGTTACCTGTCTGCCGGAAGTGTCTGATGTGATTCTGACAGAGTCATAACACAATTCTGCACTATTTGTAATGTAAGTGACACCTGCAGGATCAGTAAGTGAAACTCTGTAAGTGATCTGGATAAATTTTTTATCCGGAAGATTACTGATTACAAAATCCTGTGTTGAAGTTCCCTGACTGATTTTATAGTTCGTATATGAAGCTCCATCTACCGTTACTTTCACGCTGTCTGAATCAAGCATCATATTACCACCCATGTGATCCACTATGTAAAGCGGATTGGCTGATGTCTGATGAATTGCTGGAATCAGCGTTTCTTTTGCTTCGTTGATCTTCAGTGTATAGTCTACAAATCCATATTTCTGGAACTGTCCGGTTTTTTCAAGAACTTTATATCCTACTGTGCAAGATGACTGGGCTGTTCCGTAATCGGTTCCACCAATACTGAGAACTGCCTGATTCGTATATGTTTTTGAATCATTCGTATCCAGTTTGTCTGTCACACGTGTAGTTATCAGAATATTTAATTCTTTTCTTTCTAATTCATTATTTACAGTGATTACCGGTATCCTGGTATTCGTTGTATCTACACTGATGTTTATTCCATTCGTCTTGCTTTCTGCTTTTACAAATTCCAGACCGGACGGGATAATATCTGTGATTTTAATACCTGCTGGAAGGCTTACCGCACCACTATTATTAACTTTCAGATTCCAGGTTAAGGTTTTGTCTGCATTATTATAGTTTCCTGGCTGTTTCGATAACAGATTGCTAAAGCTGTATACATATCTTTCTTCTGATTTCCACTCATCACCGTTAACTTTAAATGTTGCTTTATTGTTAAAGTCCAGACTTACCGTTCCTGAAAAGTTTGCTGTGGTTTTATATCTGATCGTAACCGGAGTTTTTACATCTCCAGTTAAAAATTTAATTTTAAATCCACGATATGTATCTCCGGCACTGTTTTTATATTCAGTTGAAATGATCTGATAATCCGTATCTTTTATAAGTTTTTCTTCAGATGTATTTCCTGTTTTAATTCCATAGACCTCTATGTCCTGAATTTGCTGCGGAGTCATATAATGGAGACCTACATTGCCTGGTATCTCATCTGTATAAACACTTCCTGCCGGAATGGTTCCGTCATAGTCAGACGTATTTCCTTTCGTAATCTCCGTTTTCCATGAGATGGTGTTATTTGCAACATCTACGCCTTCCTGTGTCTTTGTAAGAGCAAAACGGCTATAGCTAATATCAGGGCCTGGACCACCTCCGGTTGTTGGTGTTTCAAATATATGCTTACCATCAGCACTTTTTAATTGTATTGTGTTGTGGAATTGCTGGAGATAATCATCAGCATGTCCGGATTTTGTCAGGTTTACAGTATATGTAAATCTATAGATATATGGTTCTGTATGATCGGATGGTACCTTCCATTCAAAACTTGGCTGTCCGTTTGTTCCACCATTGTCGGTTACGGTAAATCCTCCTGAGAAACTGCCAGAAGCCTTATCCCAACTTCCCTCTGCATGGCCCAAACATTTGCTCGTATCTGTGGCATCAAACCATTCAACCTTAATATTCTGATATTGCTGTCCTTCATTTTCTCCCAGCGTATCCTTGAATGTCCAGCCTGCAAGAGCTACAGATGGTTGCTTATTTGCCGTAATTGTATACTTAATCGTATTATTATTAATTTCTGTTGCACGCTTATCAAGCCAGGTTTTATCATATACATATTCTGCATAAGCAGATGCACTATATCCTCCCTCAGTTTCTACAGAAGCACTGTTTCCTAAAGTATATTTCACATTATTGATATCGTTACCATTTGTGTCATGCATAATGATATTCGGATCAATATCAACCGCATACTTTATGACCAACTCATCTCCAGGTGCCATAACTGCCGGAACAGTCACAGACGCACCATCCTCACCTTGAGTAGTTCCTTTAGTAGGAGTAATTGATGTGAAGAAATCATTCTGGTTCAGAGTGTACTCAAGCCCGGAGATTCCAGGAGTTACTTCAGCATCCTGTATAGTCTGTCCGGAAGCTATATATTTCCAGTACACTTTCTTTGTTCCACTTGCCACGTTCCACTTATCCGCAGTTGCCACAACCGACTTACCAGCTACCGTTCCATCCCAGGTTGAGGAAATTCCTTTCGCAAACCCTTTACTAATCGCACCTGTATTATTGAAAACATCTGTAATCGTAATTCCGGTAAGATACTTGGTATTTTCACTTCCTTCACTTCCGGCTGTAATTGTTAACGTATAGATCAGCTTATCCCCGAACTTAGTAACTGCTTCTTTTGTCGCAGATGTTGTGTTTCCCTGTCCGAGATTATCTACTACTGATTTGGAAATGCTGATACCATTTTTATCCTCTTGCGGAATCTTCTGTACAGGAATGTCAAGCGGAATCTTTCCGATTGTAATTCTTTTTGTCTCGCTTCCATCTCCAGTTGAGATATTTGAAAGCTTGCCGCTGAAATAAAATGAACCTTTTACCTCCTGTGCAACTCCATTATCATCAAAAAATGATTTATGCCCATTTTCATTATCGTTATAAAAGGTAAGTGTAACTTTATCTGTTCCCACTGTATACTGTCCGATAATTTCATTGGCATCATTGGTAATATCACCAGTCTGATTTGTTCCTACGGTAAGTCCGTCCGGAAGCGCATATTCCAATGTATCACCAACAACCATTGCCTTATCACCCAGAGAATAATCTACTTTTACCTTAATATCTGATTGTGCCGGAATAGCAGTTCCATCTGTTGGAATCTCTTTCCACTGTGCATTATTATTCTCACGATATTGCAAAGCAGCATTGGTAATTTGATTTTCCCCTAACTGTATTGTTTCAGAATCTCTCCTGTAAGCCACAATTCCATAGGTACCATTTACAGTACTCTGTATCGGATAATTAATACCTGTTACATAAATATTATCACTTGCTTTGGTGATTGTCGCCTGTACAGCCGCTGCAGTTCCATTTTCAGGAATGTAATAGCAAAGATATTCTGCTGTTTTTTCCTTTCCTACACTTGCTGTACCTACTTTTGTATCCGGGATGGATATAGAAATATTTGTATCTCCAGGTGTTCCTCCACCAGTTAAAGAAACGCTGTACTGTTTAGAAAACCATATTGTTTTACCACTAATATTTAATGCTTTTTTTGCATCATCAGAAATTTCTCCGGAATCTGTTGCTGTGAATGTCATTCCAACCGGCAGATTTTCTCCGTTTACTGTAATCGTTGCATCACCAGCATTTGCTGTATATGGTGGAGCAGGTACCGGAATTGTACCGTCGTTACCACCAGTTGTCTCGTCACCCTCTACTGGTTGTTTATTGTCCTGGTCACCTTCATCCGCCAACGCCACAACACCAACCGTTCCAACTGAATCTGCAGTCAGTGTTTTCGTAAGGCTTGTGGTATTTCCGAAGACTCCGTCTGTGGAAACATCACCATTTGTTACTCCTACACCAGTAACATTCTTCACATCTGTCAGTACCGGAGAATCAAAGTTAACCTGTAACTGCATGGATTCTGCGCTTGTCAGAGATGCGTTTACTCCATTGTATAAGAGCTGAACATCATAGAATGCACCTGTATTAACATTAAATCCTAAATTCTGTGCGTTCTGTACGTATGCTTTAGTCTGTTCTGCACTGACAGGATTAACCTGGAAGCTGAAGCCATCCGGGAAAGATGCATTCTTTAGGTAATTGCGAAACAAGTTCGCAATCCTAACTAAAAAGCGGTAAGAATCCTGCAACGCAGGATTCTTAAGATGAAAAATAGGTACTTCTAAATTTGAACATGACTAAAAGACTTCCCAGATAAACTGCGAAGAAAAGATTGTATGCATATTAATAATCAGGCAATCAAAGGCTTCAAACTCCGGATGTATTGGTATTGATGAATCTTATCAGCGACAAGCACAGTAACAAGCTGGGTAATTCCTGCAAGCAGTAAATCAGCATGAAGTGTTTTCTCATTCTGTGTTTTACGATCTGCAATGCAGAAACTATCTTTGAAATGGTTGATTGACTTTTCAACATTTACACGGATCTTGTAAGTATCCTCCCATTCCTGTGAGCCGCGTTCTACACCAGGATAGGCACGAAGGTTCTTTTCAGGATAAATGTAGATCATTCGTCCGCAGGAAGAAGATGTACATGGATTGTCACAATGACATACGCGATGTTTTGACTTGTCGGCAGGATTGTATTCCCATTTCATTTTTGGACATACAAACTTCATGGTAGGAAGTTTGCTCCGCAAATGGGATCTGCTTCCTTCACGCCGCATCGGAAGTGATGGATCGTGAGGACAGCAGGGAATACCGTTTTCATTGACAGTATAGTCGGTTCCTTCCACAGAAAGCTTTGTTTTTAAAGGGATAAAAGCTTTTTGAAAGCCAATTTCTTCAAAGAGGGATTTGTAAATGTTAATGGCATCAAACGCAGCATCTCCAAGAAACGTCTTTGAATTTATTAAAGGATGTTTCTGGAAAAAGTCAATTAAAACTGGAAGAAGTGCTTTCGAATCGGCAAGGGATTTATCCTCATCCGGTGAATCTGATTTCTTCCCTACAACGATATCAGGATGTTTTTTTAGAAAATCCTTGTTGTAGAAAGTGATGTCACGAACAATACCAAGCCCGTTCGTAATAATGCCAAATTTATAGGCGTAACAGAAATGTCCATTGATGTACATCTGCTGGATTGCCTGATTGGAAGCCGCATGAGTTGGCATAGAGCCATAAGCAGCTTTATAAGGATCATAGGAATCATCAAGGTTATGGGACTTTTTGAAAGCCTTTAGCTGCTTGATAATACGGTTGGCATATTTTGGGTTATTTTCTGTAACCCATGCTTCAATGCCAGAGGTATCAAAGATTGTCATGGAAGCAAGGGCAGGATCAAGACTTTGGCAGATCGGTTCGGTCAGATCAACAAGATGATCGAACATAGATTGTAAGTCCGATAAAAAATCCTGTTTGAAACGTGTAAATTTGGAACCATCCGGAACAACATCAAAACCGCAGAAATCACGCAGTTCCTGGGAAAATTTCAAAAATACGATCAGGAGTGTGTCCGTCGGGATTGAGAAAATACGCTGGATAAGAAGTGCCTTAAGCATTGGATAAAGCTGATGTTTGCGAGGTCTTCCGGTACTGGCGTAAAAATGAGAAATAAAAGAAACAGGAATAATTTCATCAAGGTCAATGGCTTCATCAAGAAGCGAAAGGAACTGATATTTGTCGTTGTCGAATTTATTTTGACAATCTTCAAAAATTTCTGCCAAAGTGAGCTGTTTATATGTTATCATGTAGGTATATCTCCTTTAGGTGGATTGGTTAATTAGTTTCTAGGCAATTCTATTTTACCATAAACCTTGAGGAGATATTTTATTTTAACAACAAAAAAATGCCGTATTTATGCGGCTTTTGGCGTTTCGCAAACGCCTAGATGCATTCTTAGAGGTAAGGAGAAGTTTTGCATTCACTCCGTTTCCTTCATATGTCAATATCTGAGATGCCTGATTATCCGGGATTCTGTCGGCATCGTTGGCAGAATCACTGTTTCCATTATTATTTCCGCCATTGCCGTTGTCAGTGTTCTGATTGTTATCACTTGTATCATTTCCCGCATTATTATCGGAATTCTCTCCGGAATTGTTGCCGTCTGTATTGCTTCCGGTACTGTCATCTGCTTTTACATTTGCAGCCAGTGTCTCGTCGCTTCCTGCTACCCATTCTTCGGCTTCAGCCTTTGAATCATTTATGTACCAGACCACATTTACGTCACTCAGATTCGTTACACCTGCCGGAATCTGAATGCTGAACATATAGGTTCCGGTTTCACCAGTGGCAACGCCCTGATTTTCCCAAGTCAATACACTTTCGTCGTTTTCGTTGACATTTTCTGTATAACCTGTTGTATAAGTTTTTGAGGTATCAACGGCTACATCTTTTACTGGTAATGTAATTTCTACTTTTACGCCTTCTGCTGCCGCGTTACCTGTGTTTGTGACATCCAGGCGATAGTTCGCATAATAGCTGATTACATCTCCGACCGTGTCCGCCGTTACAGACTGACTGGCCTTTGAAGTAAGAACCGCTGCAGTCTCTTCGGTATTTTTTTCCTCCGAATCCGTTAGTTCTTCACTACTTTTATCTGATATCTCTTCCTTTGTCTGCTCTTCGTCCGTAGCGGTCTTATCATCTTCACTATCGGACTTTTTCTCTACTGTAGTCTCCTGAGTACTGCTGTCTGTTCCTGTTGCCCATACAACAGACTGAACATTCTGAAGCATCATGACTATAGTCAGCATCATAGCAAGTATTTTGCGCCACTTCTTGGTTCTGTCCATAACCATTCCTCCTTTTCAACTTTAATCTTTCCTTAATTTATATTTCAAAAATTCAGTAATATGCCTTTTATTTTATTCCTCTGTCCGGTGAATTATTTTTTACTTTCATATGTCATATCACTCCTCCCCTGCTCTCCTGCGGAAGTTCATAATTAACAGATACTTCTCTGGTTTCCGCTTTAAGTGTTACTTTATCGCTGTCCATATCTTTCTTGAAATTAGACAGAATCCTCTTTATGACTTTCTGTGAAGATTCGTAATCACAATATGGCAGCATCACTATATACTGTTCATCACTGTATCTGGCAGCTACATCTCCCATTCGAAGATGTCTCGTCAATAACTTCTGGAGTTTCGTACCGGATCTCTTCCTATAATACTGTATCCTGACAGGGTCTTCCTGCAGTTCCCTCTCATTTATCTTTATAGTCAGAAGCAGCATATACTCTGCATTGCCGGACCGCAGCACCCGTCTGGCTTCCAGCCTGTATATCTCCCGAAATACTGTATACTCGCAGAAAAAAACACCGTTTGGATCTTCTTCCTGAATTTCTTCATAAATATCATCCATGGTTGCCTCTATGGAATTTATGTTCATTCCAAGGATCTCATCATACAGTTCTTTCATCCTGTCGGATCTGTGTATTCCCAGCTTCTCATACAGAATCTCTACTGCTGTTTCATATTGCTTCAGTGCATCATCCGCATCTCCCATTTCTACCCAGCTTCTGATCATCCAGTAATGAACATCCTCGCTGAGTTCATCACAGGCCATCGCCCGTCCACAGACTCTCTGTATCGCTGCGTAGTCATGTATACTGTTATACAGTTCGCACAATTCATTTACCAGTTTTATATATACAAAATGGTAATACGTGAACCGCACCGCAAGCCAGGATTCTGATGTCAGAACACAGGTGCAGGGTTTCTCATAGCAGGATAATGCCTCTTCGTATTTCTTAATCTGAAGTTTTGTATCATTTCCGGCCTCCCGAGTCTGTTCTGCGCGATATCTGAATTCTTCCATATCGCTGTGAAGTTCTATTTTCTCATTCCACCCATAGGTACCCGACCGCGAGACAATGTATTCCTCCGGTCCCAGTTGTTTCAGTGTGTTGCGCAGTCTGTATATGAGGTTCTTAAGTGCACCCATCGGATTCGATGATCCGCCATTTCCCCATACCAGTTCTCCGAGCTCTTCCGCATTGATCATACGATTATGATTTAGTAAAAGAAAAGCCAGAAGTTTTATAATTTTTTTGGAATGGATCGTCTCTTCATCCAGACGTCCGTTCTTGCTTTCCAGGCAGAATTTTCCAAAAAAATGTACCATTACTACCTGATTCATACGTTTTCTCCGTTATATATATATCACTCTGCTTCTTACAGCAGAGCTGTCTAATTAATCTCTTCATTATGTAAATCGTCAGATATTTCGCAGACAATATAATTGTCTATTTTTGTATTATACCATCAATCAGTCACAAATCTGTCACATAAAATTATTTTTTTCAGGAATAATTCACTTTTTTCAAAAATAGTCCCCTATTTTCTCAGCGTGATATTACGAATTATTATGTAGGACAACTCTTAAAATGTACAAAAAAATCCGAAAATGTAAAAAAATTCCCGACAGTTTCTGAAGAAGCTTCTTCATTTTATCTGTCGGGAATTCAAGCGGATATTTGCGATCCACTTTCGTCACTTGGTTTAAGTCAATCGGATATTTGCAATTGAAGCAGGGGACTTACTTGATTCGGTTAAATCACCTGATTGGTCAGGTTCTTTTAGAAGTAGTCATATCCTCCATGGATATCCACGATGCTTCCATTCATATAGTTGTTCGTGAGAATACTGTACGCCATATCCGCCACATCCTTAATCTCTCCGAATCTGTGGAGGGCGATCTTGCGGTTGATGCGTTCGTAGCTTTCCGGTGTGCGGTTCTCGTGCCACGGGGTCTGGATAAATCCCGGAGCTATGGCATTGACTGTAATGCCTTTTGGCTCAAATTCCTTTACCAAGGATTTGGTAAGGAAATGGATTGCCGCCTTGGTCACACCGTATACAAGGGATGAAGAGTATGCCTGCTGCCCCGCATAAGATCCCATGAAGAGAACGCTTCCTCCCTCGGTCATAGCCGGCATAAATTCTTTGATCATAAATACAGGAACTGAGAGGTTGGTATTTACGATCTTATTCCATTCCTCGAAAGTATAGTCCTGAAATTTATCATAGGTGCTGATCCCGGCATTGCTGATCAACCAGTCCACATGTCCGGCTTTCTCTTTCACTTCTTTGACGAAATTCATCATATCGTTATAGGAAGACATATCCGCTTTCATTATGATAAGCTTCTCCTGATCTTCCGGTTTCAGGCTGTCCCAGAATTCGTTTGCCTTATACGCATTGTGCGCATAGGTGGCAAAGATCAGATCGTCCTGTTCTGAATTTGCCAGGATCTTCTCCACAATGCCACGGCCGATTCCGGAAGTACCGCCTGTGATTACTGTTACTCTGCTCATTTTTTCTGCTACCTCTTTGTTATATTCATCTTTATCTATCAGTTTAATAGATAATCCCGATACGCTTTCGCTGCTTAACATTAATCTATAGCAATTGTTTTATAATTCCATCAGTCTGTCATAAACAATCTTCGGTGCATATGGCTGCTGATTATGGATCGGTTCACCCAGACAGGTCTTCGGATATGCAAAAGTCCCATGCTCCAGCATAACTTCCAGAAGTTTCGGACCCTCACCTTCAAGGAATTCCGGTGCTTCTTCTTTCACTGCATCACAGTGCATTCTCAGTGCCGGAATGCCATAAGCCTTTGCCACTCCTGCAAAGTCACAGGATGCAAATCCACATCCGTCTGTAGTTCCTGCAAAGAGACAGTCAAAATAATCTCTCTGGAGATGACGGATCATACCCAGTGCTTCGTTATTCATTACCATTATTTTAATAGGAAGATTCTCTCTCTTCACCCACTCCAGTTCCTGGATATTCATCTGGAGTGCACCATCTCCACAAATACAGGCAGTTGGTTTTCCTGTTGCATAATAGGCTCCTATTGCAGCCGGAAGTCCATAGCCCATAGCGCCATGACCGCCGGAGAAAAGAAGCTTCTGTCCTTCATGATTCTTGAATGACTGGTAACTCCATACCATATGCTGTCCTACATCCACTGCGATCGCGGAGGTATCCTCCAGCATATCAC
>ERZ1673697.2346-NODE-2346-length-17122-cov-26.126560_pt1 | contig 17122 bp, 19 predicted proteins | sample MGYA00580227_ERZ1673697 | MGnify/ENA primary metagenome ERZ1673697 (study PRJEB41218, sample SAMN15661759) | gut metagenome | host: Homo sapiens | place: Canada: London | collected 2015-08-20/2019-03-30 | study: EMG produced TPA metagenomics assembly of...
TTCGGAACAGAATTTGAACAAAAGGGAGTAATAGGGGGGACATTCTGTACATAGCCATGCACGCCCTGTGCAATAAGAAGCAATCAATTACTTTTACGGGTCATTTGAAGTACGCACTCGGTATGACTTTCATTGTCCAAACACAGATCAATGTCGTTTTCGACGATAGGCAGTCTGAATTTGATGGATTTGAGCCACTGACCGTTGGGCTGACGCTCTGGGTAGATTTGAATTTCAGAGATCAGATGTTCCATCAGCTTTTTGCGTTCAAGGGGATTCATCACATTGTAGAGCTTTTCAAAGCAGATGAGAACTTTGTAAATGTTATCGCCCGTGATTTTATCCGCTTCGATAGCCTGCTTCTTTGCCCGGGCATCCATCAGGCTGTTTTCTGCTTCCTCGATTTTATCGTACATCTTGTAAAGCCGCTCGTCAAGGTCAGATTTGCGGATGATGTAATGGCGATCATCCGGGTCAAGTGTGTCGATCTCCTCCATAATTTTGGACTTGATGGAATAATACTGCCGCAACTGCTTTTCAGCGGCAGCAATTTCCCGTTCAATGGCAGTGGTGTCTACTTTGCTGTTGATCTTCTCCTGCATCATGGCGGCAAACTTTGGATTGCTGACCAGTTTGATGATAACCTCCACCACGGCGTTGTCCAGAACTTCTTCCTGAATTTGCTTGTTGAAATCGCATTTTTGTCCACGTTGCATCTTGCGGTGCTTGCAACTGTAATAAGAGAAAGATTTATAGGGTGTGCCATCTTTCTTTCGTTTGGTGCATTTGTTGCTGTACATTCCAGCACCGCAAATGGGGCATTTGACAAGGGCGGATAACAAGTGCGCCTGTTCCGTTTTGCTGCGGTTGACTGGCTCGTATCGTTTGGATTGCGCCAACAGCTTGACCTGTGCGGCGTTCCACAATTCTTCCGATACGATGCCCTCGTGCAGGCCGTCCACCAGCAAATAATTCTCCTGTGGAACCTGATGATATTCGTTCCGGGTGCCGTGGATCTTTTCGAGTTTGCGACGACCAAAGGCGATTTTCCCGCAGTAGACGGGGTTCTTCAGGATGGCATGAATCAATGTTGCGCTGAAAAGGGGAGAGGTGCCATTTTGACGAGCAAGTTTCTGAAAGCCGTGGGTCTCCAGATATTTGGAAAGACCATTTGCACCTGTGTCGGTGTTTACATATTGCTCAAAAATCGTGCGAATGGCAGGGGCTTCATCCTCATTGATTTGCAGCACACCGTCAACCAAACGATAGCCATAAGGCGCAAAACCGCCGTTCCAGCGACCTTCCCGTGCCTTCTGAATGCGGCCTTCCATGGTTTGGACACGGATGTTCTCACGTTCGATTTCAGCGACAGCGGACAGAATGGAGATCATCAGTTTGCCAGCGTCTTTAGAAGAATCAATGCCGTCCTCCACGCAAATCAGGTTCACACCAAAATCCTGCATTACCTGCAAGGTAGACAGTACATCGGCAGCATTGCGGCCAAACCGGGAGAGCTTGAACACCAGCACATAGGCAACACCATCCTTGCCGGATTTGATGTCCTCCATCATCCGGCAGAAAGAAGCACGGCCTTCAATAGATTTTCCCGATTTGCCGGCATCCTCATATTCGCCGACGATCTGGTAGTCATTGAAGTCTGCATAGGCTTTCATGCGAGCTTTCTGTGCATCCAGCGAATAGCCATCGATCTGCATGGCCGTGGAAACACGGGTGTAAGTGTAAACCTTTGTCTTTTCCTGTGACATAAGAAAACCTCACAAAACGGTTATTTCTTGTCTGCTTTCTGCTCCAGAAACTTAATGGAATCCAGATAATCCTGCTCCACATCGCTGAGGGTTTTAGCCTTATATTTCCGATATTCGGTAGTAGCCTTGTCCGCTGCCTGCTTGTGGGTCACACTGCCATTGCCAACAAGCAGCTGCTCGCCGCTCATAGTCAGAATACGGTCAAGGTGGTTTGCCCAATCCTGCATTGTCATGGGCTGTTCACGTTCTGCCTGACGTTCTGCGAAATCCAGATAACCGGAAACCAACTGCCCCATAGTACGAAGCTCTTTTTCATTCAGATAGTTTTTGGCAATAGTAGCTTCTCGTAAAGTGGGCTGGTTCCCTGCAAAAGTGGTCAGACCCATAAATTCCTTTTCGGCATCTGCACGATTGTAAATGACCTCAGCGGCAGTCTGACCGTGGATGGCATAATGAATTTTATTCTGGACTTTTTTGAAGAACTGGACGGAGATTTCTGCTTTTGGGTCGTAGTCAATGCTGGTTGCATAGATTTCCAGAACCTGTCGATAAAACACTTTTTCGGAAGCACGGATGTCACGGATGCGTTCTAACAGCTCTTTGAAATATCCACCGCCGCCCAGATTTTTCAGGCGTTCGTCATCCAGCGCAAATCCCTTGCGCATATATTCCTTCAGGATGCCAGTTGCCCAGATACGGAACTGTGTGCCTCGTTTGGATTTGACACGATAACCAACAGAAATAATGACGTCAAGATTGTAGAATTCGACCTGATAGGTCTTTCCGTCTGCGGCAGTTGTTGCAAATTTTGCAACAACTGAATCTCGTTCAAGCTCACCCTCTGCAAAAATGTTTTTGATGTGACGGGAAATTGTGGATTTGTCACGTTGGAACAACTCAGCCATCTGGTCAATGGAAAGCCAGACGGTGTCACCGTCAAAGGTAGTATCAATTTTGGTCAGGCCATCTTCTGTGGTGTAAATGAGGATGGAATTTTTAGGAGAGGCATCTGGACGATTCATTTTAAGCACCTCGTTCCGTGTATGTAATACAGTGGAAGGGGAGACCTTACCACTGTGTTGGGACAAATATTACAAGAATATTATATCATGCTGCAAGAGCGGTATCAACAGCATCTTGTTGATTTTTGTTGTTGGTTGAGGATACTGCGTTGTCTATTTCCAAGACCGATGCGTACTTCTCAATCAAATCGGCTAGAAAGCTTGCAAATGCGCTCCATTCATCGAGTGTGGTTGCAGAGTATTCCGAAGGGGCAGGGCTGGTTTCTGTACGGCGGCAATTATTCAATAGGCAACTCCATTTCCTTGTAGCAAAACTTTGACAGTCCAGGCGGATTTTTAGAAATATTTTTTGATTCATCCGATTAAACTTTTTAAGCGTTCCAGCTTTTCCTGTGCATTCTCTTTCCGGAAGCTGACCCCAAAGCAGGAGATTGGAACGCACATTTCAAGCAGGCGGTCATAGATGCGGGCGTGAGCGGTATCCTGTGGGTATCGTATCTCGTCCAGCGTCAGGTTGGTGGTGACGATCAGCGGCTTCCGGCTGCGGTATCTGCTGTCTACGATGTTGTAGATCTGTTCCAGTGCGTACTCGGTGCCTCTTTCCATGCCGAAATCGTCAATGACGAGCAGGGGATAGCGGCAGAGCTTGTCCACAATATCATTGCGCCCGGAAAAGCTGCTGTTCAGCTCGTTCAGGATTCGTGCAAAGTTCGTCATACGCGCAGGCACTTCCTGCTCCATCAGAGCGTTCGCAATGCACCCGGCAAGGAAACTCTTGCCGGTGCCTACACCACCCCAGAGAAGAAGCCCAAGGTTCTCTGAACGCATGGTTTGCCACTGCTCTACATAGCGATGTGCATGGTGCATCTGCGGGCTGCGGACATTGTCGTTTTCAAATGTCCAGTCCAGCATTGCCGGGTCTGAAAATCCCTCATTTTTCAGCCGCCGCACAAGGTCACTGTGCTTTTTCTGGCTGATAAGGGCCTCCTGTTTTTCTCTTTCCGTGCGATGACAGCTGCATTCGACGGGGTGCTTGTTCTTGCCCATCAGGGCAATGCCCTTTGTGAAGAATGCTTCCTTTGGGGTGTGACAACTTCCGCAGTAAAGCAGGCCGTCCTTGCCATAATAATCTTCGGGATTTTCGGGAATACTGGAAACGGACTGTTCAAAAATTTTTTCAATCGTCTTTATAGGCTTTCTCCTTCCGTGAATGTGTAGTCCGGGATGCCCGGTGCTTGCTTCTGTTCTGACTTTTGCCGTTTCGCCCAAATACGCAGGGTAGCGGCATGATCAGCGTATTTTTTGCCGGTAGACTGGATATAAGCCGAAAGCTGTTCGATTAGATCATCCAGCCCGGAGAAATCAGCTTTGAGTCGCCTGTACTCCTTTGCTGTTAAAAAGACATTTTGATATTCTCCAAAGGTCAAATGAGCGTCTGTTGTTCTTGTCAGGTGGCTATTTTTCAGGAGGTTCTTATTACGTTGGTTAGTGGAACACTTTTGTTCCGTGGAAGATATCATTTCTGTTCCATCGGATGGAACAGAATCGTTCCATGCAGGGAAACATTTTTGCGCTGTCGGAACTTTTACAAAGATGCTGTTGGGCACAGTAATGCGACCTCTTCTGCGCTCAATCAAATCGGCATCTTCCAGCGAGCGCAACGCACGTTTAATGCTCATAGTGCTGCATCGCAGAGCTTTGCTTAATGCAGAAAGAGGAAAAATCACATAGACGAAGCCGCGCTCATCCATCCAGTTGTTCTTTTGAGAAAGAGTTGCCCGGTCAAGCAGCAGGGTGTAGAGCAACTTCGCTGTGTGGCTCAAGTCGATATCCAGCAGAAAGCGGGGATAGGGCAGATATTGCGGCAAAGGTGTAGTGACAGTCAGGTAGTCGGAAATAAAATTCACCTCCAGTGTTTTTTCATCAAACAAATTTTTGGAGAGCATTTTACTGGCTGTTGGTAGTCTCCAGAAGATGCTGCCGATACTGCTCTTTCAGATGCACAATATAGCTTTCTGCCTTTTGCAAAGTAGCAATAACTTTTGCTTCAATCTCTACATTTGTCAGAAAGTCGGGATACAGAGCAAGCAATGCAGACGCATATACATCTGCTTCTTTTGCGTTGCAAAATACTTGTTGGGGACACCCAAACCCTTGAACTGCATCCGATGGATGCAGACTTAGCGTCTCCAAATGAGAAAGTTTATGGCTCTAACACATTGTCAGCCATTGGTAAACAACTTTTTCCAGTCAAAAAAGAAAATAGCGATGATTAAAGATGAACATTGCAGAAAACTGTGATACAATAGAAAATGAAAATCCAAACAACAGGAGGAACCCCCTCGTGGCAAATAATGTGAACGTCAAAAAACTGGAAGCTGACCTGTGGGAGTCGGCAGATCTGCTGCGTGCAGGCTCTAAACTCACCTCGAACCAATACTGTATGCCGGTACTGGGACTGATTTTTCTGCGGTATGCGTACAGCCGCTTTAAACTGGTGGAACAGGAGATTCTGAAAGACCGTCCCATGCGCGGTGGCCGGGTGCTGCCGGTGGAACAGAGCGACTTTGCCGAGAAGAGTGCACTGTTTCTGCCCAAGGAGGCGCAGTACAATTACTTAGTCAATTTGCCCGCCAACATCCCGGAGCAGGGGCTGACCGGCATCGAGGGCAATCCTCTGAACAGTCTGGGCGAAGTGGTGAACAACGCCATGGAACTGGTGGAGCAGCAGAGCGAGCAGCTGCAGGGCGTTCTGCCGAAGGACTACACCATCTTCTCGGATGAACTACTGGGGGAACTGCTGCGCATCTTCAACAATGATGCGTTGGACGATGTGGGCGGCGATGTGATCGGCCGTATCTACGAGTACTTTTTGAATAAGTTTGCCAAAAATGTGGCACAGGATGACGGCGTGTTCTTTACGCCGAAATCGCTGGTGAAGATGATCGTCAATGTGCTGGAGCCTGCCCACGGCGTTCTGTTGGAAATAAAGACCATTGGATTGATACAAAGATACGATACGTACAGACAACAGAATAGGCTTAAAACCGCTTGATAGAAGGCTTTTTGAAATGCAGGATTTCGGAAGCCTTCTTTTTTTGCCTTTTTTGCAGTGCTTGACGAGCAGCGGATAGCGGCTGGGAGAATGGGTGGGTGCAAACAATGAACGATAGCAGAAAAGATGTATCGTTCATTGTGAGCTATCGTGTAAAGGGTATTGGGTATCGTTCAGTGCGTGTAACAAGATAAGTATCAACAAATATAATGAAATAGCAGATAAAGGAACAAAATATCAGAAAACTACTTGAAATTTGATTTGGGAAGAGGTATAATATAATCTATATATTTGCGTTTATTTCACAAACCGCAGAGGTGATTTTATGATTGATAATAATTTAATGGATGACAATTACATAAGTATTGATGATGCTGCGGCGTATTTAGGAATAAAGACAGTCACTTTGCGCAACTGGATAAAGAAAAAACCAGACATTCCGGCACATCGTGTGGGGAAACTCTGGAAGTTTAAGCGTTCTGAACTTGATGAATGGATAGCCAGTGGAAAAAGCGCGGAGTAATCATCAATACATTAGGAAGGAAGAATTACGATGCCTGAGATCAGATTATATAACGAGGACTGTATAGCAGCCATGAAAAAAGTGGAGGATAAATCCATAAGCCTGATTGTTACAGATCCTCCATACAACCTTGGAAATTTCATGAAGAATAGAGATACCAATCTCAGCAAAATGCGAGACAACTTTTTTGGCTCTGCTGGTTGGGATGATATGGAATTCGATGAGTGGGAAAAATCAATGGATGACTTTTTCAAGGCGGCAGCAAAAGTCATGAGAAAGGGCGGTACGATGATTGTATTTATGGCAATCATCAAAGTAGAAACAATCATTCGGTTGGCTGAAAAGCATGGCTTTTACTATAAGACGACGGGCATATGGCATAAAACAAATCCAATGCCAAGAAACATGAATTTGCATTTTGTAAATATAGAAAATTGCGTAAAGCACAAAGCCTTCATGGGAGCAATCCTGTGAGGGCTTTTCTTATGCCGACAAGGAGGTGAGCCAATGCCGAGAAAACCGAAACAGCCCTGTGCTTACCCCGGCTGTCCGAATCTGTCGGACGGCAGATACTGCGAACAGCATCGCAAGCTGGTGGAGAAGAACTACGAGCAGTACAGTCGTGACCCGGCGGTGCATAAAAAGTACGGCAGAGCATGGAAACGGATTCGTGACAGCTATGTCAAAACACATCCCTTCTGCGAGAGGTGCTTCGAGCAGGGCATCCTTGTCCCGGTAGATGAGGTACACCACAAGATTCCCATCTCACAGGGCGGCACCCATGACCGAAGCAATCTGATGAGTCTTTGCAAGAGCTGTCATAACAAAATACACCATGAGATTGGTGACAGATAGCTGCGTGCGTGACCCGGTAGGGGCTGTCAAAATCTCTGTGACTTTAGGTCCCGGAAAACGGCGCCCCCTCAAACGCACAAAAACGGCGGTTCAAACAGGGTATTAAACCCCAGGGCGAGAAAGGAAATGAAAATTATGGCGAGAGACGGCACAAATCGTGGCGGCAGACGAGTGCGTGCCGGAGATAAACCGGCACCTGCCGCCGAAAAGATACAAAAAGGACAGCAAGTCCAGATACTGAAAAATGATATTCCCACACTGAGTCCCACAGAACTGGAGACGGTTGACCTGCCGGAAGGTGCTGTGATGAATGGCGTGGATATGCCAAAGCCGAGCGATTACCTGTCGGCAAGACAAAAAAACGGTGTTCCACTCGGTGCAGATGAAATCTACAAGGAAACCTGGCTGTGGCTGAAGGAGCGAGGTTGCGAAAAGCTGGTCAATCCAAGACTTATCGAAGCCTATGCACAGGCATGCTCATGGACTACAAGGGCAATGTGACCGTCAAGATTGACGGCATTGCAGCCAGTGCCGCATCCGTCATTGCAATGGCAGGCACAAAGGTGTTGGTATCCCCAGTATCCATGATGATGATCCACAATCCGGCAACGGTAGCCTTCGGTGACTCTTCGGAAATGCAGAAGGCTATTTCTATGCTCGATGAGGTGAAAGAGTCCATCATCAATGCCTATGCACGAGTGGCACAAGACCAGGATGAATACAATAAACGCTACAATGCATTGGTGGAACGTTATGACAGGCTGAAAGCACAGTACGATGAAGTCAGCGCCACAATTTCTAATAATGAAGCAAGGTATGAACAGATGGGCAGATTCATCACCGTCTTGAAAGATCAGACAGGCATTATCACAGAGTTTGACGATGCCCTGTGGAGCAGTCTGGTGGAGAAAATTGTAGTAAAAAGCAAGGACGATGTGACGGTGGTATTTAAGGACGGCACCGAGATAAAAGCAGAATAAGATAGGAAGCAGGTACAGCACTCAGGATTTATGTCCTGAGTGTTTTTTCTATGCGAATAGACTGTAAACAATACGGGCCGGCAATTGAAAGAACTCTATCCATGTGTTATAATAAATTACACTTACAGTGAAATATGTTTCAAATAGAAAACAGACGAGGTGGAAGTATGCTGAAGAATAATATAGAGGTCGATGTAAAGGTAAAATGTATAGAAGCTGCGACCACGCAGGCAAAACTGGCCGAAGAAGTCGGAACCACGCCGTCTTATGTAAATCGCCTGATAAAAAAGAAAGACGGAATTGTAAATAATACATTCCTGCAGATGTTAGAAAAGCTTGGTTACGATGTAGAGCTGACTTATGTGAAGCGGGAAATATAAGACGGAGGTGAGTCTATGCAGCATGAATGCAGAATAACAGTTCTGGAAACAAAGGTATTCCCTGAACTGCAGGATAGATATCTGGCAGATCCAAAATCAGGACCATGTCCATGTTTTAAGACAGGAGATACTTTTCTTTTGAAAAGGACACCGCAGCAGGATGATTTTTATCATCTGATGAACGGAAAGTTCTGTGGCGAAGCCTGGGATGCTGTCAGCAGATATGTATATACCGCATTGCAGGGTGGTTCCATTATGCATGGCTGGACAAATGACGATAGAATGATGATTACCTGCTGTAATGACGGAACAAGACCTGTAATTTTTAAGATTGAGAGAATTGATATTCCAGAAAATGAAGAAGAAAAGCAGTGGCTTGAGAAACAGAACTTCAAAAACACTGCAGAGGATGCATATACGGGATAAAAATAAATCGGTATTTTATAGGTGGTGCTACATGAAAAAATTAGTGATATACGTACATGGCAAAGGAGGAACGGCAGAAGAAGCAAAGCATTATAAGCCACTCTTTCCTGAAAGCAATGTTATTGGGTTTGACTATAAATCGCAAAATCCTTGGGAAGCTAAAAGGGAGTTTTCTGATTTCTATGATACGGAGAGCAAAGGGTACGATTCTGTTATTTTGGTAGCAAATAGTATTGGAGCGTTTTTCTCGATGAATGCTCTTTCCGAAAAGATGATTTCCAAAGCTTTGTTTATTTCTCCGATTGTAAATATGGAAAGCCTGATTACGAATATGATGATTTGGTCAAAGGTTACGGAAGACGAACTTTGTAGCAGAAAAGAAATATCCACAGTTTTTGGAGAAACATTATCTTGGGAATATCTGTGCTATGTGCGAAAGCACCAAATTAAGTGGACTATTCCAACTTGCATTTTATATGGGGAAAATGATGATTTGACTTCCAGGGAAACCATATATGATTTTGCAGAAAAAACAGGAACAAGTCTTACAGTAATGGAGGACGGAGAACACTGGTTTCATACAGATAAGCAGATGGAGTTTCTTGATGATTGGATTAGAAAGTCAATATGATAGATTACGGTTTGTAAACTAATAAAATTCTGAGAAAGGAGGGCTGTCGATGTACGCACAAAAGCTATCGTTCGATTATGCACACACCTTGCACACTGTGCGTATCGTTCATAATGCACACAGTGTTCATCGTTCACGAGTAGAAAAGGGGCAATCGTGTGATTGTATCAATTTTGTAAGGGCAACCGACCCGGCTTGCGGCAGCGGCGGTATGTTTGTGCAGACCGGCGACTTTGTAAACCATGCGGGCATGATCGCCAACAACACCATGACCTTCTACGGACAGGAAAAGGTGGAGTACAACGCAAAACTTTGCCTGATGAATATGGCTGTGCATGGCCTGACCGGCGTGATCAAGTCCGGCGATGAAGCCAATACCTTCTATCATGATGCCCACAACCTGAACGGCTGCTGCGACTATGTGATGGCAAATCCGCCGTTTAATGTGGATAAGGTCAAGTCGGAGTCGGCGCAGAGTGCCGGACGGTTGCCCTTTGGCCTGCCCGGCGTGAACAAGGCAAAAGAGGTGGGCAACGCAAACTATCTGTGGGTGTCCTATTTCTACTCCTACCTGAACGAGCATGGCCGTGCGGGTTTTGTGATGGCGTCCTCGGCTACCGACAGTCAGGGCAAAGACAAGGACATCCGTGAAAAGCTCATCCAGACCGGCCATGTGGACGTGATGATGAGCGTGGGCAACAATTTCTTCTACACCAAAAGTTTGCCCTGTTCGCTGTGGTTTTTGGATAAGGGAAAGCCGGAGCATCTGCTGGACACCGTACTGTTCATCGATGCACGCAATTATTATACCGTGGTGGACCGCACCCAGAACGAGTGGAGCGACTGGCAGCTGAAGAACCTCAACGCCATTGTCTGGCTCTATCGCGGCGAGGTGGACAAGTACAAGGCGCTTCTGGCGGAGTATCACGCAGAGCTGGCAGACGACCGCCCCTTTGCAGAGATTCAGGCCGCACTGGAACAAAACGTGCAGGCCAAGCGGGAAGAAGTAAAAGCCGCTGTGGAGGCAGCACCCCGCAAAGAGCGCAAAGCTACGCAGGAAAAGTTCGACAAGGAGCTGGAAGCCCTCAACGAGAAGCTGACCGTTGCCAAGGAGGCCGTCTGGCTCACCGAAAAATTTGGCGAGGGCGTTTATCAGGATATTCCCGGTCTGTGCAAGGTGGCCAGCCGCGACACCATCCTCAACGAAAAAGGCGCATCCCTGACGCCCGGTGCCTATGTGGGCGTTGCACCTGTGGAGGACGACGGTGTAGATTTTGCCCAGCGGATGAAAGAGATCCACAAGGAACTGCTGGAATTGCAGGCAGAGTCCAACCGTCTGATGGAAACCATCTCGAAGAATCTGGAGGAGATGGGGGTATGAAGTGGGAAATTGCAAAGTTAGGGGATATATCAAAAAATATTCAGACAGGACCGTTCGGGTCACAGTTGCATCAATCGGATTATTCGGAATGTGGAATACCAGTTGTAATGCCGAAGGATTTGGTTGGTGGAAAGATTTCAGAAGAGTCGATTGCGAGAGTTGATAAAACACATGTTGAGCGTTTATGCCGCCATAAAATTGAAGTAGGAGATATTTTGTATTCGAGAAGAGGTGATGTTGGACGCTGTGCTCATGTAACTAAAAAAGAAGAGGGATGGCTATGCGGGACAGGATGTTTGAGAGTAACTATTGATTCCGAAAAAGCGGATTCTCGTTTTGTTTTTTTTCAATTGCAACATCCCGATACGGTTGGATGGGTTGAAAAACACGCAGTTGGTGCAACAATGCTGAATCTTAATACCACAATTTTGAGTTCGGTTCCGATTCGTCTACCTGCACTGGAAATTCAAAAAAGAATTGCTGATATCCTCTCTGCCTACGATGACCTGATTGAAAACAACCAGAAACAAATCAAATTGCTGGAAGAAGCGGCTCAGAGGCTTTATAAAGAATGGTTTGTGGATTTGCGCTTTCCGGGGCATGAAAACACGAAAATTGTGGACGGCATACCGGAGGGGTGGAGAATTAGCTCAATTTATGATGTGTTTGATATAAAATATGGAAAAAATCTTCCGACTAGCAAGATTACAAAGGTAGGACAATATCCAGTGTATGGAGCCAGTGGTGTAATTGGATATTACAATGAGAAAAACTGTGATGATTATGTGACGTTAGTTACCAGCAGAGGAAATGGAAGTGGAGATGTTCGTAGAACACATCATAAACAAAGTTATGTAACAAACAATTCGTTCATTGCGCGTCGAAATGATAAAAATATTTTTATAAAAAATGAATTTACCTTCCAGTTATTTTCAAATACGGATTTCAAAAAATTGTGCACAGGTTCGGCACAACCACAGTTGACAAATACTTCTATACAAAAAATAAAAATTTTTCTTCCGAATAGACAGCTGATTGAAAAATATCAAAGATGTACAATAGAGATGTCCGAGAAACAGGAAGCACTTTATAAAGAACAGCGGGCATTAACACAAGCACGAAACAGATTGCTTTCGAAGCTAATAAATGGAACAGTGGAGGTGTAATGATGCAAGATTGGATGACATGGGTATTTGATGGGATTGGTTCGACGATATTTTCGTTAATCGTAGGAGCTTTGATTGGTGGAGCGATTGGATATAAGATAGGCATACATAAAAACGTTAAACAGAAACAGATTGGTGGAAACAGTGCCAAGCAACGACAGGAGTTTACACTGGAAAACGAAGATGTTTCTAAAGATGGTGGAAAAATAAAAAACAATTTCCAGCAGAGCCAAAAAGCTGGCGATAATGCAGAACAGGTACAGATTGGAGGGATAAAACGTGGGCCTTTTTAATTGGTCTCAAAGAGCGGGCAGTAATAGCAACCAATATCATGTGGAAAATCTGACGGTAAATCAAGGAATAACAGAAGAGCGTGCGCGCGAAATATATAAAGAGCTGATTCCGCAGACAATAAATGAGTATACTAAAGATGCGTATGCTTTGGCAAATGAACGAATTGAAAGACTTGAAAATGCAATGCTGGAACGCGCAAAAACGGCACAAGAGATTATTCCTGCATTTTCTGATCCCGCGTTTCAGAGAATACTTCGTAAAGCACAGCAGGCTGCAACTGTGACAGATGAAAAAAGAGATTATGATTTATTAACAGAACTTTTGGTTTGTCATGTCGAAAAAGGAAAAGAAAAGAGAAACCGTGCAGGAATTGAAAAAGCGCTTGAAATTGTTGATAAGGTTGATAATAGGGCGCTTTGTGGGCTTACAGCAATACACGCATTTGAAACATTTCTTCCTATAACAGGAGATATGGAACACGGGTTAGGAGTGCTTGGTGAAATGTTTGAGAAATTGGAGTATGAAGAGTTTCCACAGGGGACAGACTGGATAGACCACCTGGATATATTAAATGCAGTTCGGATTTCTCCGCTCGGTGGATTTAATAAATTGATAGAGTATTATCCTAAAAGACTGCAAGGCTATTCATGTGTCGGGATAAGAAAAGACTCCGAAACTTATAAAAAGGCAGTTGAAATGCTTCAGAGCGTCAAATTGAATGAGGCGCGATGCTTGATCCCTAATAGTCTTTTGGATGGATATGTGAAGCTAAATATAAGGTCAAAAGAGCACATTCGTGAACTGATAATTAATTCTCCACAAGGAAACCGCGTGATTGATTCTGAAGAAGTAGCTGTTTTGGAATCTATATGGGATTCATACGATAGAACTGATTTGTTACAAAAGCAAGTCGATGAAGTGTTTGTACAACGTTGGGATTCCATAGAATCGCTCCGAAAGTTCCATGAATGGTGGGATACAATTCCTACCGGATTTGATATTACATCCGCAGGGAAAATCCTGGCACATACAAATGCAAAGCGTTGCGACCCATCGTTGCCTGATTTGCTGTAAGGAGGAATAGAAAATGAGCCGCGAATACTCCGAAAATATCCTTGTACAGAACAGCGCAGGCAATTTGTTGCAAAATGTTCTGGGCTGGGAGGTCGTGCTGGCTTACAACTCCGAAAAGCTGGGGCCGGACGGGACGTTGGGCCGCACCAGCTATGGGGAAGTGCTGCTGACCCGGTATTTTCGGCAGGCGCTTTTGCGGCTGAACCCGTGGCTCACCCCGAACCAACTGGACGAGGTGCAGAAGAAATTTACGGCGCACGTTTCCACCGCATCCCTGATGCAGATCAACGAGGAAAAGTATTTTCTGCTGCGGGATGGCATCCCGGTGACGGTCAAGCGGCCGGATGGCCGCACCGAAATCCGCAGCGCGGCGGTGATCGACTTCAAAAACCCGGAAAACAATCATTTCCTCGCCGTAAAAGAAATGAAGATCCACTCGCAGCTGTACCGCCGTAGAACGGACATTGTGGGCTTTGTCAATGGCATTCCGCTGTTGTTTATCGAGCTGAAAAAGCCCACCGTGGATGTGCAGAACGCCTACATAGACAATTATCGGGATTACCTGGATACTGTTCCGCAGTTGTTCTACTATAATGCCTTTCTTATGCTGTCCAATGGATTGGAAGCCAAGGTGGGTACGCTTGGCAGCAAGTACGAGTTTTTCCACGAGTGGAAGCGTCTGAAGGAAAGCGATGCAGGCAGCGTGGAACTGGAAACTATGTTGCGGGGCATCTGCGAGAAAAAGACCTTCCTCGATCTGCTGGAAAACTTCATCCTTTACGACCATTCCGGTGGGCGCACCACCAAGATTCTGGCCCGCAACCACCAGTATCTCGGCGTCAACGAAGCTGTCAGTGCTTACGAGAACCGCAAGCTGAAAGACGGCAGGCTGGGTGTGTTCTGGCACACGCAGGGGTCAGGCAAAAGCTACTCCATGGTCTTTCTGGCGCAGAAGATCCGGCGCAAGTTTGCAGGCTCGCCCACCATTGTGGTACTGACCGACCGTGACGAGCTGAACCGGCAGATCAGCGATACCTTTGAAAACTGCGGTCTGCTGGGCAAAACCAAGGCTTCGCAGTTCATTGCATCCAGCGGTATAGACCTTGTAAAAAAGCTGCGAGGCAACCCCAGCTTTGTGTTTACCCTGATCCAGAAGTTCAACCTGCCCAAGGAGCCGCCCATCTACCCGGATCACGACATTCTGATTTTGTCGGATGAAGCCCACCGCAGCCAGTACGGCATTTTTGCAGACAACATGATGCACCTGCTGCCCACGGCGTCCCGCATCGGCTTTACCGGTACACCGCTGCTGGCGGATGACCATATCACGGAACGCACCTTTGGCGGGTATCTGTCGGTGTATGATTTCAAGCGGGCGGTGGAGGACGGCGCAACGGTGCCGCTGTATTATGAAAACCGTGCGGATAAGATCGCCCAGTTGGACAAGCCGGAGATCACCGGGCGGATCCTAGATGCCATTGAAGCAGCCGACCTTGATCCCTCGCAGGAGGAAAAGCTGGAACGCGAGTTTGCAAAGGAGATCCATATTCTTACCGCAGATGAACGGCTGCGTTCCATTGCAAAGGACTTTGTGGAGCATTACTCTGACCTTTGGACCAGCGGCAAAGCGATGTTCGTCTGCCTGAATAAGGTCACCTGTGTGCGGATGTACAACTATGTGCAGGAATACTGGCGGGCAAAGATCAGGGAACTGGAAGCCCGGCAGGGCACAGTGACCCAGCAGGAAGCACAGGAGCTTGCCCGCAAACTGGCATGGATGAGAGAAACCGAAATGGCAGTGGTGATCAGTCAGGAGCAGAACGAGGTGCAGACCTTCAAAAAGTGGGGGCTGGATATTCTGCCGCACCGTGCCAAAATGGAAAAGCGGGAGCTGGATAAAGAATTCAAGGACAGCAAGAATCCGTTCCGGGTGGTGTTCGTCTGTGCCATGTGGCTGACGGGCTTTGATGTAAAGTGTCTGTCCTGTCTGTATCTGGACAAGCCGTTGAAAGCCCATACCCTGATGCAGACTATTGCTCGTGCAAACCGTGTTTCGGAGGGCAAGAGCAACGGCCTGATCGTGGACTATATTGGTATCGTAAAGGCGCTGCGCAAGGCTCTGGCAGATTATACGGTAAGCAAGAACAGCCCGGCGGGCGTTGATCCAACGGTGGATAAAACGGAGCTGATTCAGCGCATCCGCACGGTCATCGGAAAAACGGACGGCTTTCTGGCAGAACACGGGTTCCGGCTGCAGGAATTGGTGGATGCACAGGACTTTGAAAAGATGAGCCTTGTACAGGATGCAGTCAACGCGATGTGCGAGACGTTGGAAACCAAGAAAACCTTCCAGACCTATGCGTCTGAACTGGCGCGGCTGTTCCGCTACGCAGACCGTGACGATGTGGACGATGCCGTGCGCGCTCGGAAAAACGCAATTCTCGCCATCTACGAGGGCTTGCAGCAGAAGCGGAAACACGCGGACAATACCGACCTGATGGTGCAGATCAACGGCATCGTCAACGAGTACATCCATGTGGAAAAGCCGGATCAGGAGGCTGTACCTTCCCGGCAGTTTGACATCAGCAAAATTGATTTTGAGCTGCTGAGCCGGGAGTTTGCCCACACCCGGCGGAAGAACCTTTTGCTGCGCGATCTGGATGAACTGGTAAACCAGCAGCTGGCGAAAATGCTGTTTGCAAACCCGCAGCGCATTGATTATTATGACCGCTATCAGGAGATCATAGATGCCTATAATGCAGAGCAGAACCGTGCGACCATCGAGAAAACCTTCATGGATCTGATGGAGCTTGCAAGTTCACTGGACACGGAGCAGCAGCGCTATGTGCGTGAGGGCTTTTCCAGTGACGAGGAACTTTCAGTGTACGATTTGCTGTTTTCGGAGAACCTCACGAAGCAGGAATTTGAAACGATCAAGAAGGTGTCTGTGGACTTGTTGACAAAAATCAAACAGCAGATTGCCAAACTCGACCATTGGACGGACAAGCAGGAAACTAAGGCGATTGTGGATAACCTGATTCGCAATACCCTTTGGCAAGAACTTCCCAATAGCTATGATGTAAGCGATATCCAGACCTACCAGAAGAAAATCTACGAGTATGTATATATGCGCTACCCGGAAGTAGCATAACGCAAAAATCACCCCAGAGAGAACGCACAAGAGGCTATTCTCTCTGGGGTGATTGCGTATCAAATCATCTGAAAATGCTTCAATGCTTCCACGATTGCATCCTCTTTCTCCTTCGGACACTTAGGCTGCTTTGCATTCTCGTTTTTCGCTTTATGGTAATTCTCTCGCTCAATAATGCCGTGTTTCTGCTTCACCTGTGCGATATAGAGATTGGATACCTTCAACTGATGGTGTTCCCACACATAATCCTGAATCTCGTTGTAAGTCGCCTTGCTTTCCGCAGCGGTCACATCCAGTTCATCCATGCTGACGTCCACTTCGATGTGCCGCTCGACATGGAGTTTGGTCAAAAGGAGAACCGCTTCCACCATTGTTTCATTTTCCAAGGGCAATTCTTTCACTTCCGTCCCATTTACAG
>ERZ1673697.2351-NODE-2351-length-17100-cov-4.409856_pt1 | contig 17100 bp, 12 predicted proteins | sample MGYA00580227_ERZ1673697 | MGnify/ENA primary metagenome ERZ1673697 (study PRJEB41218, sample SAMN15661759) | gut metagenome | host: Homo sapiens | place: Canada: London | collected 2015-08-20/2019-03-30 | study: EMG produced TPA metagenomics assembly of...
AAGATTCTGCTTTAAAAACCCAGCAACATGTCATAAGCAGAAAAAGAATGCCTGCTATAATCCGAATGTATGCTTCCTTGTTTTTCCTATCTTCCATATCCTGCCCCCCTACTGAACCTGAATATCAATGTATCCTGGAGTCCATCCTAAAACGCCGTCATTGTTATAGCCATAGGTATAATTAATAATAACTGTTACTGTTTTTCCTGCTGGCAATGCCCCAACCATCGCTGTAACTAGAGCGGCTGCCGCAGCGAAAGAAGGTACAGCTGCAGAGGCCATAGCATTAATAATTGCAATTTTAGCCTTATCTTGATCGGAGGGCAGTGTAATCGGCCCTACTTTCCATCCATATGTCTGGCCTATGGTCGGATTCGGCGGAAAACTGTATGTTGAAATATTATTGTTGGTATTGTATGCAGAGTAAAGCAGCTGAACCTCTTCTTCTGAAAATCCATACTCATCGACCAACAATGTGCAGATCTCTTCATCTGTTAAGCCTGAAAACTGCCGCATGGTATCTTCATAATTTTTCTGAATAGTTGAATCATTAAAAGATATTTCAATTCCAATACTGTTGGCATTATAAGATGCATATGCTACAGAATTCATTGCCAGGCACAGAACCAATAATGCAGAAATAAGAGAACATATTCTTTTATATTTTTTCATCTTCATACTTCCCAACCTTAAATTTTATCGTCTGTTTACTTTCATCAATCTTACATTTACAAATCTTCAGTATCCATTTTTATCATCTTCTTTCTATTGAATTTATACTTATATTTTATACTTTAATTTTAAGTATATCAATATTGATTTTGCATAGTTTTTATTTGTTTTTTTGTGTATATTGCCCATAGATGTTATCTAATAGAAATTATTCCGTCTATATGTACTGTTGAATCTGTAGTCCCCACAATCGTTATTTTATATTTTCCTTTTTTTTCTACTTTAAAGTTATATACTATCTGGCCGTTCGATGAATAAACACTCTGTTTGTTTCCTGATGAATCAGAAATACTTATCTTAAATTGATCGGTTTCATTTTCTCCATATGCACTGATGCTAATGGTATCTCCCAATTCCAGAGAAAGCTCTGAGAGTTCTGCTCCTTTTTTTCCAATTAGATCCACAGAAAAGCTGGAAGTTCCCCTGGGGGCAATTTCTATGCTCTGTGTGATCGTATCGTTTCCCTCCTCTTCTACTATTTTTGAAAAGACATTTCTCACCTCAGAAACTGTTTCAAATACCGTGCGTTTCTTATCTTCCCTCTCTTCCAGTATCTTTCCGGTCTGTATCACTGCGGCGTTCGACGCCAGCACCGCCGCCGGGCTAGCGATAGCTAAAATACAGGCTATTGCAGCCATGCAGGCCGCGCTTTTCTTTCTTTGATTTAACATATTTTCCAACCTCCTGATAATAATATTTTTTTTAGAAGCCTTCAGGGCCGACGCCGAACATCCTGCCAGAAAGGATGTGGAAGTTTCCCCTATCAGCTTTGCGTATCTTTTCTTTTCATGCCCCTCTATCACGCTGATTACCTTCTCATCGCAGGACAGCTCGCATATATCGTAGAACTCTTTTACCAGAATCTTAATTACCGGGTTAAACCAGTAAACGATACTGATCAAACCGGCCATATTTTTAAAGAGGAGATCCCCTCTTTTATAATGGATTCCCTCGTGCAGGAGGATCAGCTTTATTTCTTCCGGCGTGTAGTCCTCGCTGTTTACCATAATGACCGGCCGCGCGCCGCCGTACAGGATGGGGGTATCTAACCCTCTGCACAGCTTCACAGGCGGCATTTTTCTTATTTTTAGAATCCCTCTGACTTCTTTAGCCTGCTCCTGTATGTTCCTCCTTGCCTGCTCTGAAAAATGCTCCTCATTTCTTTTAATCTCCCTGCCAATCCTGTAATTTACAAAGGCGCCCCGGAAAACGCCTGCCAGTATGCCCGCCAGCCATAAGATCCCCGCTGCCTCAATGAATCTCACAATCCAGCTATCCGGCCATCTGAAAAACAGGCTCCTCCACCCGAGCTGGAAGCTGTACATATACTGAAAATCTTCGCTCTCCATTTCCAGAACTTCTATGCCTCCTATCCCATTCTGAAAAAGACATGCGGTTAATGCCATGGCAGGAATCAGGAAAAATATAAATACCACTTCCATCAGCCGCAGCAGGAAGGCCATACTGTAAGATTTAAACCGCTTCTCTATCCAGAATACCGGCAAAAAAATTCCTGTTCCCGCTATCGAAATCGTAAATATCATTAAGACATAATATGGCATCCTACTGTTCCTCCAGCCTTTTCAGTAGTGTGTCAATCTCCTTCTTCTCCTTTTCTGTCAGTTCCTCCTTTCCGCAAAACATTCCCAACAGCCCCGCCATAGAATCCACACCCAGATACTTTTTCATCTTTTCCTTCATCAGCGCTGTCTCATACTCTCTCTTCGTCACGTTTGCCCTGTATCTGTAATTTCTTCCCTCCTTCTTAACCGTTACATAATTTTTCTCTGAAATATGGGCCAGCACCGCAGAGACAGTTCCTCTAACGATCGGAAATCGCCGGTACAGTTCCTCCGACATGATTCCTTCTGGTTTCTCCCAGATTACTTCCATAAATTCCCGCTCCTGGGGCGACAGCCTTTTCCTTCCTCCAAGTCCACTGAGTCCTTCATCCGGCATCCTTCCCATAAGGTTTCCTCCATTCTTGCTTTCATTCGTCTGCTTCCCTAACTCTGGTGTAGTTATTTTTGAAAGTCAGGCAATTCCTTATACACTTAAATTAACATCTTTTTTATAAGCATTCAAGTAGTATTTTTATTTTTCTATATTACAGCTCGGGTATCATCCGCCTTTGCGTATCTCCCTCATACTAAAATATTTTAAACGGGAATTGACAGTGGACAGAAAAAGTGTTCAAGGTTTTCCTTTCTGAGATCTTCTGGGAAATTTACTGCCATAGAGTATGTGGCTGCAGTCCTGTTATTTGGCCTGATACAGTTTGGAATTTTTATTTTAGAAAGATTGATAGAGACCCACGGAATGACAGAGCTGTGTAACAGGCTGTGGGCAGTCCTGCATCAGAAAGCAGTCTGGATCCTTCTTATACTTCCTCTTCTGATATCAGTTGGAAGACGAATCGCTGACAGGGCAGGGCAGGAGAAGGAATAGTAAGGCCCGGTGATCTGACAGGAGCCGCCGCCCCATAGGTAAGAATACCTACAGGGCAGGCGGCTCCTTGGCGATCACGATATTGTCCTCTTCCCGGTAGCTTTCCTGGGGCAGGCGATCTGTGATAATCGTGGCAGAGGAGAATTCGCCGAAGCTGACGGGGCTGGTCTGGAAAAATTTGCTGGAATCGCAGAGCACATAGGGTTCTCTGGTCCGTTCCATGGCAAATTCCTTGATCAGCGCCTCGTTGGGATCCGGGGTAGTGAAGCCGGAAATGCGGCTGACCCCGTTGGTTCCCCAGAATCCTTTTGTGAAATGGTACTTTTTCAGGCTCAGATAGGCCTCGTTTCCCACCACAGCCTCTGTGGAGGCCTTGATTTCTCCTCCCAGAACGGCTGCCCGGAAGCCCCGCTCCACCAGGCGCAGTCCGTGGGACACTGCGTTCGTCACAAAGAAGGCGGACTTCTCCTCAATAAAGGGAATCATGGCCCCCGTGGTGGTTCCGGCGTCCAGATAGACGAAGTCGTCAGGCTTAATTAAGGAGGCGGCGTACCGGGCAATCCTGATTTTTTCTTCCATGTGCTGTTTCTGGCGCAGGGATACCTGGGCGTCGGCAGCGTCAACAGCCAGATCTGCCTGAACCGCCCCGCCGAACACCTTGATCAGCGCGCCTTTCTTGTGAAGAACCGTTAAATCCCGGCGGATGGTAGACTCCGAGGCGTCAAACCGCTCCTTCAAGTCCTGCACCGTCACACTGCCCTGGGCGTTTAACAGCTTTAAAATCTCTTCCTGCCGCTTTTCCGTAAGCATTTTCCTCGTCCTTCCTTTCTCTGGCAAATGAAATAATTATTGATATTTTACAACAAAACAGGCGGAGGCGCTACTCCTGGAAGTACCAAAAAAATAACAAAAAATAAGCACGAGGAAAAATTTTCGGTAACTTTAAGTGAAATAAGAAAATTTTCCTCGTGCTTTCTATTTATTTTTCCGCCGTTTTCTTCTTCAGCGCTCCTAACAGGAAGGCTCCGATCAGGGTTCCAATGACCAGGGCGGCCAGGTACATCATAGCGTTTCCTACAACCGGGAATACGAAGATTCCGCCGTGGGGAGCCATGAGAGTACATCCGAAGGCCATGGACAGGGCGCCGGAGACTCCAGCGCCGACGACGCAGGCAGGAAGCACATGAAGGGGATCAGAGGCCGCAAATGGAATCGCTCCCTCTGTGATGAAGGCCAGACCCATAATAAAGTTGACCGGGCCGGATTTCCGCTCTTCCTTTGTGAACTTGTTTTTAAAGAGCAGGGTAGCCAGGGCGATGGCGCAGGGAGGAACCATTCCGCCAATCATAACGGCTGCCATAATATCATAGTTTCCGGCTGCGATGGAGGCAGTTCCAAAGACATAGGCCGCCTTATTGAAGGGGCCGCCCATATCGACGGCCATCATGCCTGCCACGACGATTCCCAGGAGAATTTTGCTGGTTCCGCTCATGCCTGCAAGGGCTGTGTTCAGGGAGGTATTTAAAAATCCTACCGGAGGTTCGATGATAAAGGTCATAATTAAACCGATGAGAAGGATTCCGAATACGGGATATAAGAGCACTGGAGCGATTTTTTCCAGAGCTTCCGGCAGACGGCTGAACAGCTTTCCGAGGAAGAGCACCAGGTATCCGGCAATAAATCCGGCCAGCAGAGCTCCCAGGAATCCGGACTTTCCGCCGGCGGCGATCATTCCGCCTACAAAGCCTACAGCCAGGGCCGGTCTGTCTCCAATACTCATGGCGATAAATCCGGCCAGAATCGGGAGCATGAAGCCGAAGGCAATTCCGCCGATTCCTTTCAGGGCCGCAGCTGCCGGGGTAATGGTTCCAAAGGCAGATCTGGCTTCATCTGACAGGGAATTGATATCCACGCTCAGGCCGTCGATGAGGAAGGCCAGGGCGATGAGAATTCCGCCTCCTACGACGAAAGGAAGCATATGGGAAACGCCATTCATCAGCTGAGTGTAAATTTTGTGGGCTGCGCTTCCGGAGGCTTTTGTCTCCTTCGCGGCCTCAGGCTTTCCAGCCTGGTACACAGGCGCGTCTCCCTTCATGGCCCGCTCGATCAGCTGCTCCGCTTTGCTGATTCCATCGGAGACAGGACATTCGATGAGCTTTTTGCCGTGGAACCGGTCCATAGGCACCTTGGCGTCGGCGGCCACGATAATGCAGCCGGCTTCTGCGATTTCCTGCTCTGTGAGGACGTTTTTCGCTCCTCCGGAACCTCTGGTTTCCACCTTCAGAGAGCATCCGGCGGCCCGGGCGGCCTTCTCCAGCCCCTCTGCAGCCATATAGGTGTGGGCAATGCCGGTGGGACAGGAGGTGACTGCCAGAATGCGGCAGGAGGCTTTGGCTTTGGAAGCTTCTGCCTCTTCAGAAACAGACGGGCTGTTTTCCTGCTTTCCATTCTGAGCGGCCAGCTGGCTGTCAATATCTGGTTTTTCCTGATCTGCCTGGTCAATGACAGCTAAAAATTCTTCCGCCGTCTCGGCCTTTGTAAGCTTCTCCACAAAGCTCTGGTCCATCAGCAGCACAGACAGCTTGCTGAGCACATCCAGATGAATGTTGTCCTCTGTGTCCGGCGCGGCGATCAGGAAAATCAGATGAGCCGGCATACCGTCCAGGGATTCAAATTCCACGCCGTCCCTGACGACCATAGCGGCCAGTCCAGGTTCGCGGACTGCGGAGCATTTTCCGTGGGGAATGGCAATTCCGCCTCCAATGCCTGTGGTACTTTCCTCTTCTCTGAGATAAACCTGTTTTCTGTAGCCCTCTTCATCTGCGATTTTTCCGCTGGCCGTCATCAGGGCCACCATCTGATCCAGGGCTTCCGCCTTTGTGTGCGGGGTTCCGTCAAGACAGATACTCCGCTTATCAATCAAATCTGTAATCCGCATGAGATTCCCTCCTTTTCATCCTGTTTCTGCGATTTTATGAGTCAGACGCGCCGTTAAGCGTCCTGTAAATGCTGCGTATTTCCTGCTCTGTGGCCAGGAATTCCGAGAACGCGCTGGCGCTTCCTGCCGCTACCCCCATACGGAATGCGTGGGAGTAATCATGCTTTTCCATCCATCCGGCTAAAAAGCCCGCTACCATGGAATCGCCTGCGCCTACGGCGTTTACCAAAGTTCCCTTAGGAGCTGGAAGCATGTGGACGCCGCCTTCCTCGTCTAAGAGCACAGCCCCCCGTCCGGCCATGGAAATCAGCACGTTTCTGGCCCCCTTTTCCTGCAGCTTTTTCCCGTAGGGAACCACTTCCTCCCGGCTGTTCAGCTCAACTCCGAAAATCTCTCCCAGCTCGTGGTTGTTAGGCTTAATGAGAAATGGCCGGTAGGGGAGGACGTTCATCAGAAGATCGCCTGTGGCGTCTACGGCGAAGAGAACTCCGCGATCTTTTAACATTTCCAGAATCCGGCTGTAACTGTCCTCTGGCATGGAGGCAGGTATGCTGCCTGCTAAAACCAGGGTATCGCCCTTTTTCAGACTGTTCAGCCGGCTCATCAGCTGCTCCAGGGAAGCACGGTCAATCTCAGGCCCCGCGCCGTTGATCTCAGTCCCGTCAAAATCCTTCATTTTTATATTAATGCGGGAACAGCCGTGGTTCAGGAAAATGAAATCACAGGATACGCCGCTGCGGCGGATTTTTTCCTCAATCTCACGTCCTGTGAATCCGGCCAGAAATCCCAGAGCGGTGTTTTCGATTCCCAGACTGTGAAGAACAGCAGACACGTTCACGCCCTTGCCGCCGGGAAGCAGCTGCTCAGAGGATGTGCGGTTGGTCTTTCCAAATGCAAACTGGTCGACAGTTACGATGTAGTCCAGAGACGGATTAAAAGTAACAGTGTAAATCACGTTTCAAACCTCCTGCTGTATTTGTTAGTCTTATTATACAACCACAAACAGTCATAATCAATCAAAATAAGTCACAAAATATAGAGAATAAATTTGTGGTATTTTCACAAAGAGTCAAATTCAGTCAAAAACGAGCGTTTTTCCAGACGGGAGATGGGAAAGACAGAGCCATTTTCGGGATTCCAGGGCAGGCAATAAAAAAATTTCACCTGTGCCAACTTTTTGGCGTTTTTTTCCGTCTAATAATAGAAACAGAAGAAAGGATTAAAACCTGCCAGGGCGAAAGCAGATGCAAAAGGACGGGAGAACGGCAGGCTTCGGAGGACGGAGGAGACAGATGCAGCGGGCCAGGTATCAGGAACAGCGTCGGGCAGACCGATGGGATAATGATAATGTAACCAGAAGAGATCGGGAATATTACAGAGAACGTCAGAGGATAAAGCGGAGGAAGGAAAAACGCCGCCGCCGGATTCGAAGCATCGTGTCCTCGCTGGAGGGAATCGTTCTGTGCCTGATTTTGATTTCAGTCCTGAATTATCTGCCTGTATTTGGAAATCAGGGAAAAGAGGGCCGTCTGGCAGACGTTTTTGCCGAAAGAAACGGAGCGGAAGCCGGGCTGATCTGGGGAGAGACGGAAACGGCTTTGGAGGAATCGGAGGAATCCCTGTCTGAGGCGGAAACGGAAGAGACGGAAACGGAAGAGACGAAGGCGGAAGAAATGACGGTGGAAGAGATGACAGCCGAGGCGGAGGCAGAGGCCGGGGCCTATGATTTTTCCCGCCCTGTTCCCCTTTCAGAGCCAGTGGATAACAGCTATTTTGACGACGCCGTGTTTATCGGAGATTCCAGGACAGAGGGCCTGATTACCAACACGGGGCTGTCCAATACGACTGCCTACACCTATAAGGGGCTGATGGTAGATACTGTGTTCACCAAGCCGGTGATCCGCAGAGGGGAGAACAGGGTCTCTGTGATGGACGCCCTGAAAACCACCTCCTTTTCCAAGATTTACATTATGTTTGGGATCAATGAGAATGGCTGGCCCTACAATGATGTTTTCATTCATAAATATGAGGAAATTATCGACGCTGTCCGGGAAATAAATCCAGACGCAGTCATTTACGTTCAGGAGATTATGCCGGTGACGAATCAGGTGTCTGCCACCCACAGCTATATCAGGAATGGAAAGATTGCGGAATTTAACAGACTGCTGTGCCAGATGGCCCAGGAAAAGCAGGTGTACTTTATTGACACAGCGTCTGCGGTAGCCGCCTCTGACGGAAGCCTTCCAGCCGATGCGGCCTTTGACGGTATTCACCTGAAAAAGGATTACTGCAAAAAATGGCTGGACTATTTAAAAAGCCACACAGCTGCTGCGCACTGACAGGACGGCAGAGAGCAGCGGCCGCGCGATACAGCACACAGAAGGGAGAAAGGAAATGAAAAACAAAACATGGATGAAAAGCTTACAGAAAAAGGGAATCACAGCAGGGCTGATTCTGGCGTTCTGCGCCGTTCTGTCTGCATGCGGCGGACAGAACGGGCAGGCCGGGGCGGGAAAGCAGACGGAAAGCCAGGCGGGAAAGCAGGCTGACGCCGGAGAAATTGGAAAGAAGCTGGCAGAAGATCTGGCCTTTGAGGACGAGCTGACTCTGGCGGATGAGGACATGGCGGGGATGCTGTACGGCATTGATGCGGCGGTACAGTCCTCTGTCTACATCAGCAGCGGAGCTACGGCAGAAGAGATTGCGGTGTTCGAGTTTGAGACGGAAGAGGACTGCAAAGAGGCGGTTTCCCTGGCAGAGCAGAGGATCGAGGATCAGAAAGAGGCCTTCGCTTCCTATGTGCCAAAGGAGGTAAAGCGCTTGGACGGCGCGGTGGTGAAGCAGTACGGCCGTTTTCTGGCTGTCTGCGTCTGCGATGACGGCAGAAAGGCGGAGGAGCTGCTTGCGGAGCTGTTTCAGTAGAGGGAGCAGGTATGGTTTTCAGCAGCATTTTATTTATCTTTTACTTTCTCCCTTTGACGCTTCTGCTCTATTACGCAGGCCCTTCGCGGCTCAGAAACCTGGTGCTTCTGGTAATGAGTCTGGCGTTCTATTCCTGGGGAGAGCCGGTGTACGTTTCCATTATGCTGTTTTCCACTATATTTGATTATGGAAACGGACTGGCCATTGAGAAATGCCTGTCCTCCGGCAGAAAAAGGGCTGCCAGGGCTGTGCTGCTTCTCTCAGTGGCCGGCAACCTGGGGATTCTGGGATTTTTTAAATACAGCAATTTTTTTATTGAGATAATCAATGCGGCTGGAGGGACGGATTTTCCTCTTTTGGAACTGTCCCTTCCTATCGGCATTTCCTTCTACACCTTTCAGACCATGTCCTACACCATCGACGTGTATCTGGGGCAGGCCGGGGCGCAGAAGAATCTGGTTCAGTTCGGGGCCTATGTGGCCATGTTCCCCCAGCTGGTGGCAGGGCCGATTGTCAAGTATAAGGATATCAGCGGCCAGCTGGCAGACAGAAACGTGACGGCAGAGAGATTTTCCTACGGAATCAGCCGTTTTATTACAGGACTTTCCAAGAAGGTTCTCCTGGCCAACAATATCGGCATGGTGTGGGAACAGATTTCCGGCGGAAATCTGGCCGTGCTTTCCGCTGCGGAAGCCTGGATCGGCGCGGCCGCCTTTTCATTCCAGATTTATTTCGATTTTTCCGGGTACTCAGATATGGCCATCGGGCTGGGAGAGCTGTTCGGCTTTCATTTTCAGGAAAATTTCAACCATCCCTACCGGTCGAAAAGCATGACGGAATTCTGGCGCAGATGGCATATTTCTCTGGGAACCTGGTTCCGGGAATACGTCTATATTCCTCTGGGAGGCAGCAGGAAGGGGATGAAAAGACAGCTGCTTAACCTCCTGATTGTCTGGTGTCTGACGGGACTCTGGCATGGAGCCAGCTGGAACTTTCTCATCTGGGGGCTGTACTTCGGGGTGTTTTTAACAGCGGAAAAGCTGTTTTTGCTCCGGCGTCTGGAAGCGCTTCCAGGGTGGGTTTCCCACGCCTACTGCCTGATTTTCGTGGCGGTCAGCTGGGTGATTTTTGCCTTTGACAGCATGGCGGACGTATGTACTTATGTAAAGTCCATGTTCGGCCTGGGAAGCGGCGGATGGATAGGGGAAGCGGCCCTTTACTACGGAGAGACCTGGGGCGTTTTCTTTGTTGTCTGCGCCCTGTGCAGTCTGGGAATTTTTAAAATGAAGCGGGCCTTTCTGCCCGTTCTTTTTGCGGCCAGCATCTGTTTTCTGGCAGGAGGAACCTACAACCCGTTTTTGTATTTTCGGTTTTAGGGTGCAGGAAGACAGAGAGGAATTAAGGCGAAATGACGGACAGGAGAAGTGGTGGGAGTGTTATGACAGAACATAAGAACAGAGACAGGAAGAAATGGAGAAATTTTCTCGGAATCGCTGGTTTTCTGGCTGTGATCGGGGCGGCGCCGGCGCTTACTTTTACATTAAAGGATCGGGAGTTTTCAGAAAATGAAAACAGGTATCTGGCCCAGAAGCCCTATGTTTCTCTGGAACGTATAAAAACAGGGGAGTTTATGCGGGATATGGAAGAATATGTAAGTGATCAGCTTCCGCTTCGCGACAGTCTGACCACAGCCAGGACAGAGCTTTTAAAGGCTGCGGGCAGCCGGGAGATTAACGGCGTGTATCTGGGGAAAGATGGATATCTGATAGAACAGTGGCTGGAACAGGATTTTGACGAAGAACAGCTTCAGAACAACATAGAAGCGCTGAACGGCTTTTTGGCGAAACATCAGGATAAGAAGGCTTTTGTTATGATTGTGCCGACAGCGGCGGAAACCATGAAGGACAAGCTGCCGCCTCACGCACCGTCCTTCTGCCAGGAGAAGGCTATGGCCCAGATAGAAAAGGGGCTGTCCTCCGGGACGCTGATTGACCTGCGCCAGACGCTTTCTGCCCACCGGGAGGAAGGCGTTTTTTATAAGACGGATCACCACTGGACCAGCAGGGGAGCCTTTCAGGGGTATCTGAAGTGGTGCGAGGCAAATGGAATGTATCTGCCTGTCAGCCAGTTCCATCCAGTGCAGGTCTCAGATTCCTTTCAGGGCTCTCTGGACTCCAGGGTTTTGGAGGCAGAGGGAAGCAGAGATTCCATCGAGCTGTTTACGCGGGAACAGGAGCCGTCCTATACCGTTTCCTACAATTTCGGCAGGGAGGTTTCTGACAGCGTCTACGCCCCGGAAAACCTGAAGAAAAAGGATCAGTACCAGATTTTTTTAAATGGAAACCACCCGGAGGTGACCATTGAGACCTCCAACAAAAACGGCAGGCGTCTGCTGATAGTAAAGGATTCCTTTGCCAACGCCCTGGTTCCCTTCCTCATTGGGGACTGCGAATCCATTCACCTCATTGACCTCCGGTATTACCGGGGCAGCCTGGAGGACTACATATCACAGCAGGAAATCAATGAATTTCTGATTCTCTACAATTTGAAAAATTTCTGCGGGGAGAAGAACCTTAAATTTTACTAAAAATTTTTATCATCTGCGCTTTTCCGGCGACTCTTTCTCTGCTCTCTTCCAAAATAATCAAGAAAATGGTATACTGACAGTATCATCGCTTTCCTGCCCCTGGGAAGGGGCGGGAGGCTAGTCAGGAGACAAAACAGAATGAAAAAAATGATTTCATGGAATGTAAACGGCCTGCGGGCCTGTGTGGGAAAAGGATTTCTCGACGTATTTCAAGAGCTTGACGCCGACATTTTCTGCATTCAGGAGAGCAAGCTTCAGGCCGGACAGATTGATCTTGATATACCGGGCTACTATCAGTATTGGAGCTACGCGGACAAGAAGGGATATTCCGGAACCGCCCTGTTTACTAAAGAGGAGCCTTTAAGCGTGGTATACGGTCTGGGAATCGACGTCCACGACCACGAGGGACGGGTGATTGCGGCGGAGTACGAAGATTACTATGTGGTGACTTGCTATACGCCCAATTCCCAGAACGAGCTGGCCCGCCTGCCCTACCGGATGGAGTGGGAGGACGCGTTCCGCGCCTATCTTAAAAAGCTGGAGGAGAAAAAGCCGGTGATTTTCTGCGGAGATCTGAATGTGGCCCACCGGGAGATTGACCTGAAAAATCCCAGGACCAACAGAAAGAACGCGGGCTTTACCGACGAGGAGAGAGGGAAATTTTCAGAGCTTTTAGACGCGGGATTTATCGACACCTACCGTCATTTTTACCCGGACACAGAAGGGGCATATTCCTGGTGGTCCTACCGATTTAAGGCCAGAGAGAAGAACGCAGGGTGGCGAATCGACTACTTCTGCGTATCAGAAAGCCTGAAGGACCGGCTGGTAAGCGCGTCTATCCACTCGGAGATTATGGGATCCGATCACTGTCCGGTTGAGCTGGTGATTCAGTAGGCTGGAACGGAAGCAGGAGAACAGATATGAATTTATTGACTATTGAACATCTTACGAAATCTTATACAGAGCGGCTGCTGTTTGACGACACGGCTTTTTCTGTCAACGAAGGCGAGAAAATCGGAGTAATCGGCATTAACGGAACTGGAAAGTCTACGCTTCTTCGTATCCTGGCAGGCCTGGAGGAGCCGGATGAGGGAAGCGTGGTAAAGGGGAGAAATCTCTACATCCGCTACCTGCCCCAGAACCCGGTATTTGAGCCGGGATACACGGTGTTAGAGAGCGTAATCCGGGAAAATCAGGGCCATGAACAGGTCTGGGATCTGGAAGGACAGGCGAAAACCATGCTGATGACGCTGGGGATTCCAGACTGGAATGAGAAGATAGAGACGCTGTCCGGCGGCCAGAGAAAGAGAGCCGCTCTGGCCAGCGTCCTTCTCTCCACCGCGGATCTGCTGGTGTTAGACGAGCCGACCAACCATCTGGACAGCGGTATGGCCGACTGGCTGGAGGAGTACCTGAAGAAATTCAGGGGAGCGCTGGTGATGATCACCCACGATCGGTATTTCCTGGACAGCGTGACAAACAGGATTGTGGAGCTTGACAAGGGAAAGCTCTACAGCTATCAGACGAATTATCAGGGCTTTCTGGAGCTGAAGGCGGAGCGGATGGCCATGGAGGAGGCGTCAGAGCGGAAACGCCAGTCTATTTTAAGGGTGGAGCTGGAGTGGATGAAGCGGGGCGCCAGAGCGCGCTCTACCAAGCAGAAGGGCAGGATCCAGCGGTTCGAGGAGCTGAGCGCCAGAAAGGGGCCTGAGTACGACGGGGAGGTGGAGCTGGGCTCTGTCTCCAGCCGTCTGGGCCGGACGACCATTGAGCTGAAGCATATCTGCAAAGCCTATGGAGACAAGGTTCTGATTCAGGATTTCAGCTATATTTTCCTGAAAAACGACAGAGTGGGCTTTATCGGGCAGAACGGCAGCGGAAAGTCGACTCTGATGAAGATGATTGCCGGATGGGTGCAGCCGGATTCCGGGGAGATTGAGATTGGACAGACTGTGAAGCTGGGATATTTCTCCCAGGAGAACGAGGCGATGGACGATTCGCTGCGCGTCATCGACTACATTAAGGAAGCGGCGGAGTATGTGAAGACGCCGGAGGGAAGCATTTCCGCTTCCCAGATGCTGGAGCGGTTCCTGTTCCCACCCTCTGTGCAGTACACGGTAATCGGAAAGCTGTCTGGAGGCGAGAAACGGCGGCTTTATCTTCTGCGCATTCTGATGGAGGCCCCTAACGTGCTGATTCTGGACGAGCCTACCAATGATCTGGATATCAGAACCCTGACGATTCTGGAGGACTACCTGGACAGCTTCCAGGGCATTGTCATCACCGTATCCCACGACCGGTATTTCCTGGACCGGGCGGTGCGCCGGATTTTTGCCTTTGAGGGAAATGGAAGGCTGCGCCAGTACGAGGGGGGCTTTACCGATTATCAGGCCGCAAGGCAGGAGGAAGAGGCTGCCGGAGAGAGGCTTAACAGTCCGTCTGCAGGAACAGCCGTGGAAAAGGAGACGGAGGGCGGCCCTGAAAAAAACACCAGGAAGAGCTGGAAGGACGGCCAGGTGAAAAAGCTGAAATTCACCTACAAGGAGCAGAAGGAATGGGAAACCATTGAGGACGATATCGCGGCGCTGGAGGAGAAGGCAGAGGCCCTGGGGCCGGAGATCAATAAGGCTGCCAGAGACTACGAAAAGCTGGCTGCGCTGATGAAGGAGAAGGAGGAGACGGAGGCGCTTCTGGAGGAGAAAATGGAGCGCTGGATGTATCTGAATGATCTGGCGGAGCGGATAGCGGAGCAGAACGGCCGTTAGGACGGGATGGGAGAGTGCAACATGAAGATAGAAAAACTTGCTGCGGCAGAAGGCATGCCGGGATATTTTCCGCCCGGAGCCGTCAAGACAGAAGGCGGCTTCCACATCTGCACCATGGCGGAGGGGGAGAACGTAAGCCTGGCTGTATTTGAAACGTCGGGAGGGGAGGAAAAACAGAGGATTTTTCCTTTTCCTGAAAGCTCAAGACTTGGAAATATGCGGACAATCCGTCTGCTGGGCGGAGATTTTGCAGGGCTTTCCTATTCCCTGATCTGCGACGGGACAGAGCAGCCCGATCCCTTTGGACACGCTTTTACAGGCCGGGAGACCTGGGGAGAGCTGTCCCATGTGAAAAATCCGCTGAGATCCCCCTTTGAGCTTCCCTATTTTGACTGGGAGGGCGACGAGCCTCTTCATATTCCCTATGAGGATATGATTTTATACAGGATCCACGCGAGGGGCCTTACCATGGGGCCGGGGGGAACGGATCGGAAGGACAAGACGGCGGGACGGCCGGGAACCTTTCAGGCAATCAGGGACAAAATCCCGTATTTCAGGGAGCTGGGCGTCACCTCCCTGGAGCTGATGCCTCCCAATGAGTTTGAGGAGGTCATGATGCCGGACAGCTCGGACGGCAATCCCTACGGCCCCGACGAGCCTACGGGGAAGCTCAACTACTGGGGCTACGGCCCGGGTCTTCTGTTTGCCCCCAAGGCCTCCTATTCTGAGGGAAAGCCGGGAAAAAAGAATCCTTCCTCTGAATTCAAGGCTCTTGTAAAGGAGCTTCACAAAAACGGCCTGGAGCTGATCATTGAACTGTATTTTACCGGAAAGGAAAGCGCTGCCTTTATCAGCGAGGCGGTGCGGTTCTGGGTGCGGGAATACCATGTGGACGGCATACACCTGACGGGAATCGCCTCCTGCCCATCTCTGGCAGACGATCCCTGGCTTTCCAGGACAAAGCTGTTCGCCTCCTTCTGGGAGGAGGGCGGTTCTGAGAAGGGAAAACAGGAGAAGAGCCGCCATCTGGCGGAGTACAACGACGGTTTTCTGGTGGACATGAGGCGGCTTTTAAAGGGAGACGAGGATCAGATGAACGGCCTGATTTTCAGGAGCAGGAGAAATCCCAGGAATATGGGCGTGATCAACTACATGGCCCATTCAAACGGCTTTACCCTGGCAGATTCCGTCTCCTATGAGATGAAGCACAACGAGGCCAACGGGGAGAACAATCAGGACGGAAGCGCCTGGAACTACACCTGGAACTGCGGCGTGGAAGGCCCAAGCCGCAAAAAGAAGATTGTCAGTATGCGGCAGAAGCAGATTCGGAACGCTCTTCTGATTCTGTTTCTGAGCCAGGGCACGCCTCTTCTTCTGGCGGGAGATGAATTCGGCGCTACAAAGGGAGGAAATAACAATTCCTACTGCCAGGATAACGCCGTTTCCTGGCTGGACTGGCGGCTTCTGGAGACAAATCGGGACTTGTTCCAGTTCACAAAGCAGGTCATCGCATTCAGAAAGAAGCACCCGGTGTTTCACATGCCTCAGGAGCCCATGGGCATGGATTACCTGGTCTGCGGCCACCCGGACGTCTCCTACCATGGAGTGAAGGCCTGGTGTCCGGAGTTTGAGAACTTCCGCAGACAGCTGGGAATCATGTACTGCGGCGATTATGCGAAGAGGCCGGACGGAAGCAGCGACGATTTCTTCTTCACAGCCTACAACATGCACTGGGAACCCCATGAATTTGCTCTTCCAAAGCTCCCGAAAGGCATGAAATGGCATCTGGCCTTCAATACGGACGATAAGGACAGAAACGGCATTTACGAGGAGGGGAAGGAGCCGTGTCTGGAACAGCAGAAGCAGTTTCTGGTTCCTGCCAGGACCATTGTGGTCTTTATCGGCCTGAAGGATCCGGAGACAGAGAAGAATGGAAAAAAAGGTTCCGGGAAAAAGTCTCCTAAAAAAACAGAGAAAAAGGTGGGGAAAGAGGGGGAGAAGGCGCCGTCAAAAAAGCTGCAGAAGACGGCGGCCGCAGTTCTGACAGCCGCCGCCTTATCCCTGGCCTGCCAAAATCCCTTTGACGGCTCTCACACAGCTTTTGCCGCAGGGCCTGGTACGCCCGCCTACGGCCAGGGAGATCCCTACAACAGCTATCAGTGGGCTTTTCTAAATAATGGCCAGTTCCGCCTGGTGACGGGAACTCAGAACATGAATTCCTCCATGCCGGGACACCTGTCTGACAGCCAGGACAGCTCCGATTATGGGCCTGAGACAGAGGGGCGGGCCACTACCTTTGCCAGGGCCGGCATGGATATCAATCTGACGCCGGCCAGAACGGCCTACGACGCCCTGGAAAATAAGGGGCAGGTGGTGGTGGCTGTGATTGACACCGGCGTCCAGACGGATCACGAAGATTTAAAGAACAGTATCTGGACCAACCCGGGAGAGACAGCCGGGGACGGCGTTGACAATGATAAAAACGGCTTTGTGGACGACGTCCACGGATGGAATTTCTATTCTGGGAAGGGAGAGCTCTATCAGGGAAGCGAGGACAACCACGGAACCCACTCCGCGGGAACCATCGCGGCAGGGAAAAACGGCGTCGGCATTACAGGTATCTGCGATCCGGCCTATGTGAAAATTATGCCGTTAAAGGTGCTGGGAACCAAGGACGGCGTGGGAACGCCGGAAAACGTGGCGAAGGC
>ERZ1673697.2381-NODE-2381-length-16844-cov-5.045982_pt1 | contig 16844 bp, 10 predicted proteins | sample MGYA00580227_ERZ1673697 | MGnify/ENA primary metagenome ERZ1673697 (study PRJEB41218, sample SAMN15661759) | gut metagenome | host: Homo sapiens | place: Canada: London | collected 2015-08-20/2019-03-30 | study: EMG produced TPA metagenomics assembly of...
GATGCGGAGCTTGTTGGCCTTGATGGAGCTTCCCGTTTCCGTGATGTCCACGATGGCGTCCACCAGTTCCGGCACCTTCACTTCCGTAGCTCCCCAGGAGAATTCCACGTGGGCTTCAATACCCTTTTCCTGAAGCCAGCGTTCCGTGATGCCCACGCCTTCCGTGGCGATGCGCTTGCCCTGAAGGTCTTCCGCACAGGTAATGGGGGAATTTTCCGGGACTACCAGCACCCAGCGGGTAGGCTTGGAGGTAGCCTTGGAGTATTGAAGATCCGTCAGCACTTCCACGTCCGCCCTGTTTTCATAAATCCAGTCGCGCCCGGTAATGCCGCAGTCGATGAAACCGTCATTGACATAACGGCCTATTTCCTGGGCACGGATCAGGAAGAGCTCCAGATCGTCGTCGTCGCAGGCCGGGCGGTATCCGCGGCTGGACACATAAACATTGTAGCCGGCCTTGCGGAACAATTCCACGGTGGAATCCTGCAAACTGCCTTTGGGAAGAGCTATTTTGAGTTTCTTCGACATGATGGGACGGGAATGAAAACCCACCCGGGCCTCATTGTCAAGTTTAGAACCGAATCCGGCCCATTTTACCGGGCCATGAGCCGTTCAATGTCATCAGGCAGCAGAGGCACGTCTCCCAGTAGGTCGATATTTTCTGTTTCCCCGATCAGGACATCGTTTTCCAAACGGATGCCTATGCCTTCTTCCGCAATATAGATGCCCGGTTCCACGGTGAAAACCATGCCCGGCAACACAACGGGGTTGGCTTCGCCTACATCGTGCACATCCAGCCCCAGGAAGTGGGAACACCCGTGCATGTAATATTTCCGGACAATGGGAGGATCGGACGGTTTTTCCGCCACCTGTGCGGGTGTGATGAGCCCCAGCTTGACGAGTTCCCCGGCAGCAAAAACGCGCACCAGGCGTTCGTACTCCGATTTCAGGATTCCGGGTCTCAGAATCTTTTTGGCGTAGGTCATCATATTCAGCACGCTTTCATACACAGCGCGCTGGCGGGGGGTGAATTTTCCGTTCACGGGAACGGTGCGGGTCATGTCGGAGTTGTAATTCCCGTATTCCGTGCCTATATCCATAAGCACCAGATCGCCGTCTTCGCACCGTTTGTCGTTTTGGATATAATGCAGCACGCAGGTATCCTTTCCGGAAGCGATGATGGGCAGGAAGGAGAATTTACGCGGACCGCGGCTGATGAATTCGTTGGCCAGGAATCCCTCAATCTGCCATTCGCCCACCCCCGGCCTGATGAACCGGAGCAATTCCCGGAAGCCTTCATTGGTGATGTCGCAGGCTTTTTTGAGAGCCTTGATTTCTTCCGGCTTTTTGATTTGCCGCATATCCGCCATGATTTCATAGACATTCTTCAAAACAGCGTCCGGGAATTTTTCCTTCAGCTCCTTGGTCATGCGGGCATTGCGCGTTTCCACCGGGCATGTGCATCGCGGATGCTGGTTGGCTTCCACAAAGACCATGGATGCGGACGGCACCAGGGCCTCCAGCAGCGCATCATATTCATCGGTCCAGCGCACGTCCTGGATGCCGCTCAGCTCTCTCGCCTGTTCCTGCGAGAGCCGGGCGCCTTCCCAGATGGCAATCTGTTCATTTGTCTCACGCAACAGCAGAATCTCATCCCAGCCGCCCTCCCGGATGGTCATGACCAGGACGGTTTCTTCCTGGTCAACTCCCGTAAGATAAAAGAGGTTGGCATTCTGATGCAGGGCAAAAGTGCCGTCCGCATTCGTAGGAAATACGTCGTTGGCGTGCAGAATCAGCATACTGCCGGCAGGCAGGCGGGAAGCAAGTTCTTCACGGTTGCCGGCAAAAAAGGAAGAAGGAAGCGGCTCGTATCTCATATCAACAGCATGCCCCGCTTTTCCGGCTTGTCAATCATGCATCCGGACACGGGGCAACCTTGCGCGTCTCCTTGTCGTCCGGAGTTCTTCTGACCGTGCCGTTTCCCCGCTCCGGCCTATTCTTATGCGATTGTCCATTTCCTGCCGTCCCGCTACCCGTCCGTTCATCATGCATACCGTTGAAGGAAGCACGGAACCGCCCCGGAATTTCCGGAGACACCCCCTCCGGAAAAAACTCCCGGAGCCAATCGGGTCATGACTCGAACACCACCCGGGCGGATGCCGTCTTATCCTGCATGCACGGCGCTATTCCACGGCTATTCCTGGCGCTGGGAACAGGTTTGGTTTTTTCCTGTTCCAGTTCCCGGACAATGCCCGTTTCCTCTTTGATTACCCATCCCCTTCACACGGACTCCAGGCAGAGTTGTTTTGGAGGCGTCTGGTATAATCCCTCGGAACAGGCCGTCTGGAATTCCCCAAGGCTAAAAGTATATGTAGCCCCCGTCAATATTGACTACATCAAAGCCAGATTCCCCAAGGAATCCCCGGCGCTGGCGGCACAATTCAGGGCCGGGCTGCAAAAAGACATCCGCAACGTGCTGGAAAACAAATCCAAACAGACAGGCGGGAGGATGAAATGGCAGTTGGTTGACCGCCCCGTTCCGGGATCCGTAACTCTCCGCCTCGCCATAGTCAAGCTGAAGCCTACGGACGTGGGCGGCAACATCATGTCCGATCTTGTTTCCCTGGTCTCCCCCCTTCCGGGAACCTCCCTGATCCTGGGGCGCTTCATGAGCGGGGACGTAGGCATTGAGGGACGCCTGTCAAATACGAATACGGACGCCGGCATCATGGAATTCAAAGCTTACAACACGGACCCCATCACCCTGTTTTCCGTCAAGGAATTTGAACGTTTTGCCTTCGACCAACGGAATTTGCGGCTTTTTTCCAGCTGCATTGCAGATATTTTCAAAGCTGGTCCCGCCAGCAGTATTCCCAAAACAGGGGAATTTGACCTGGACCCGTTTTAAACGGCCTTTCCGGACGATTCTTTCCCGTCTTTCTTTTCAGGTTCATAGAAAGCGCATTCCTGAACCGTCTGCCTGGTCTTGAAGGCATATACAAAAAAAGCGGCGCCCACCAGCACGAGGAAAACGGAGAGGAACTGCCCGCGGGTCAATCCCATGGAGAAGGGGGAATCCGGCTCCCGGTACTCTTCGCAAATAATTCTGCCCGCAGCATAAAGAACGGCAAAAATACCGCAGAACAAACCGTTCCACGCACGAGGAAACCTTACCCGTACAAACCACAGCACGGCAAAGAGAAGCACACCTTCCGCAAACGCTTCATACAGCTGGGAGGGGTAGCGTGCATGATCCTGCATCATCTGCCCCACGATTTCCCTGATGGCGGGTGTATCCCTCACCCGGTCGGTCACCCAGGCGGCAGTCATTCGTTCCGGCACAGCTATGCCGGAAAGGGACAGTTTGTCCAGCAATCCGGGCGTTTCATAAATACGGGAGGCCACCCGCACGAACAAGTCCGGATCCTGGGAAAGCTCCGCCGGAAAAATCATTCCCTGGGAAGAGCCGGGCGGGACAATGCGCCCATACAGTTCCCCGTTGATAAAATTGGCCATGCGCCCGAAAAACAGCCCAACGGGAGCTACAATGGCCAGGCCGTCCAGAAGCGCCACCCACTTGACGCGGTGCTTCCACGCATAATAAAATGTGTACAGCCCCACTCCAATCATTCCCCCGTGGCTGGCCATGCCCCCTTCCCACACCCTCAGTACCATGAGCGGATCCGCCAGAAACTGGGACCAGCCGTGATTGGGAATCTGGTAAAAGAGCACATATCCCAGCCTTCCACCGATCAGAACACCAAAAATAGCCACATAAGTAACAAAATCCGCCATTCTGTCCTGAGGGACAGGATACAGCTTCCGGCGGGAAAGCCAGGAAAGCAGATAATACCCGCCGATGAAGCCCATTAAATAGGCCAGGCCATACCAGCGCAGGGCAATTGAGTCCGTTATCTGCCAGATGACAGGGTCCAGATCATGTACGTAAACGGTCGGATTCATGAGCGTTTCTTTCAGGGCAGGTAATGGGTAAGGGCTTCCACGGCCTCCTGGTCCAGGGAACGGGCCAGAGCCACCGTCAATTCCACCGCGGCGCGGTAGTCCCGCAGATCCAGCACGCCGTTATGGGCATGAATGTACCGGGTGGGAATTCCCAGCACAATAGTGGGAACTCCCTTTCCGGAGAGATGCAGGGCTGCCGCGTCCGTTCCGCCGGAACGGCGCACCGTCAACTGGAATGGGATGCCCGCATCCAAAGCCGTTTTTTCGGCCAGGGCGGCCAGCCGGGGATTGGTGATGGCCGTGGGGTCAAACAGCCTGATTTGCACGCCTCCACCCAAGGCCCCTTGGGAATCCGTCACGGCAAACCCGGGGGTGTCGTCTGCCGGCGGCCCTTCCAGAACAATCACGCAATCCGGTTGCATGGCGACGCCGGCCGTCCTGGCGCCCCGCGTGCCTACCTCCTCCTGAACCGTCGCGGCGGCAATCAGGGTGTTGGGATGCCCTTCCCGGCATAATTTCTTGAATGCCTCTATCATCACAGAAAGACCGGCGCGGTTGTCAAAGGCTTTCCCCATGACCCGGAACGGATTTTCCAACGGGGAGAATTTCACGTCCGGCACCACGGGATCCCCCAGGTGAATACCGAATTCATTCTTCACCTGTTCCGCGCTTTCAGCGCCCACGTCCACAAACAGGGCTTCCATGCTCATGACGCTGTTGCGCTGGCCTTCCGGCAGAAAATGGGGAGGCTTGGAACCAATCACACCCCGGATGCCGCGGCCCGAGCGGGTTTTTACCAGGACACGCTGGCTTAACAGGGTATGTGGCCACCAGCCGCCTATCCCCACCAACTGAAGGAAACCGTTCGACGCTATATTCTGCACCAGGAAACCTATTTCATCCATGTGGGCGGCCAGCATCACGCGGGGGCCGGCCCCGCCGCCGGTGCAAAACAGGCTGCCGGAACCATCGGAAGAAAATTCTCCATATCCTTCAAGTTCCTGAGCCACCAGGCTTCGCACTTCATCCTCATGCCCCGAAATACCGTGGGCCTCTGAAAACTTTTTCAGCAGATCAGTATCAATCGCCATGGGCCGAGCATGTGGAAACACCTCTGCCAGGTCAAGCCCGCAGCCATGCCGCATGTTTTTTTCTTGACCGCCCGGGTAGAACCGCCGGACGGAGCCGTGTCATGCCCACACTCGCTACATGGAAAGAAACAAGAGATTTTTGCTAGCCACAGTTCGGTTTTTGGTGTAACTAATCAGGGAATCGAATTGTGCTATGAAATCCATCCTTAACACTATCACGGCCATGCTGGCTGCGGTGCTTTTCGTCCCTGCGGCATCGGCGCAGACCACCAGCAATCCCAGAATGCAGGTGCGGGTCTCCCTGGAAAAGCTGTCCCTGTATATGCGCCAGTCCCCCAACGTCCTGACGCAGGACGATCCCCGGCCGCTGCCGAAACCGAAGAAATGGGCGGATTTTGAAATTCCCTTCAAGGTGGAAGCCGCTCCCACCCCCAAATCCGGCTATATTGATGCCCTGACGTTCAAATTTTACATCGCGGTAGTTAATCCGGACCGCGCCCGCCAGTACCTGAAACTGTATAAGGAGGTCAAATACGTCAATGTTCCGGTGGGAGAAAACACGTACGCTTCCGTGTATCTCTCCCCGTCCTCCGTCAAGCGCATTACCGGTGTGGAAGGAGGAAGAGGAAAATGGGTGAAGTACCAGGGCGTAGTGGTGGAATACAACGGCAAGATTGTCGCCACTTATTCCTCCGAACGCGGCAAGATGGAAAAATGGTGGACCATCCAGTCCCCCAGTATCGTGGAGACCTCTTATTACCCCCTGCTGAACAAGGATGAAACGCCTTTCTCCGTGTTCTGGTACGACCGTTATCCGGAAATTATGAGGCCCAACAGCCAGCAGGCGGCTTCCGGTTCCGTCCCCGCCCCGTTCGGTACTCCTGTGATCCCCCCGGCGGACGGCGAATAACGTTCCATTAATGCTATCATTTCATCTTATTTAACAGAAATCACCCATGGCTAATTCACGACCAATCGTCGCATTAAACGTAGGTTCCCAGAGAGTTTCAATGGGCGTCTTTTCCAAGACTTCCAAAGACGCCCTTATCCTGGACCGCTATGCTACGCGCCTCGTAGTGCTGGACCCGTCAGCAGAAGGCTTGCGCCTGACGAAAATAGGGGAAGCCATCGCCGACCTCGTCCAGGAACTCAACGTCAAAGGAAGCGTCGTCAACTATTCCGTTTCCGGACAATCCGTTTTCATCCGCTTCGTCAAGCTTCCGGCTCTGGACGATACCGATGTGGAACAGCTCATCCGCTTTGAAGCCCAGCAGCACGTCCCTTTCCCGCTGGACGAAGTCGTGTGGGACTACCATCTGCTTCCCGCCAAAGGTCTGGAACGGGAAGCCATCCTGGTTGCCATCAAGGCGGAAGACCTGGACTCCCTGAATGATGAAATCGTCTCCCACGGCCTTTCCACCGGCAAAGTGGACTGCGCGCTTACCTCTCTGTACAATGCGTATGTGGACAGTTATCCGGATGAGAAAGAACCGGTCATGCTCATCGACATCGGTGCCAAATCCACGGATTTGATTTACAGCGAACAGGGACGTTTCTTCACCCGCAGCATTTCCGCGGGGGGAATCTTCGTAACCTCCGCTATCGCCCGTGAATTCAATATCTCCTTCATGGAAGCGGAACGCTTGAAAACCACCAGCGGGCTCGTTTCCATGAGCAACGGGCAAACGGAAGGACTGGATCCCGCCACGGCCAATCTGGCTACCGTCATCCGTACGGCCATGACCAGGCTCGCCTCAGAAATCCAGCGGACCACCAACCATTACCGCGCCCAGATGAGCGGAAGCGCTCCCGTCAAGGCATACCTGTGCGGCGGCGGAGCTTCCCTGCCCTATACCAAGGAATTCCTGGAAGATAAACTGGGCATTCCGATCTCCTTCTTCAACCCCATGCACAACGTAGGCGTGGGTTCCGGCGTGGACGTGAACACCATCTCCCGCGAAGCCTTCATCCTGGGCGGATTGATCGGCACCGCCATTCACTCCATCGGCAGGGCCTCTCTCAATATTGACCTGGAACCCACCGCAGTTGCCAAAAAGCGGGCCAACCAGAAAAAAATGCCCGCCATCATCGTCGGGGCAGCCATTGCCGTTCTTGGTGCCGCAGCTTATGCCGTCACAGGATATATGGGAGAGAAAAAGGCGGAGGAAATCCTCGCCGGCGTCCAGCCCACCGTTACTTCCATCAAATCGGCACAATCCGCCCTGCGCCAGAAAGAACAGGAGCTGAAAAAACTGGACTCCACCCTGGCTTCCTACCAGCAGCTCACGCTTCAGCGCTACGGCTACGCGGACATCATCAGGCACCTGCTGGAACAGTCGGAACACAAGGATTATCCCTACTGGTTTACGGATTTTGAACCGCTGGCCCACTTCAATCCGGAGGATACCACCCAAATCACGGGATACTCCGTCATCAAGGATTCCTTCACATCGGACAAAAATACATCCTTGGTGGATGACATCAGGACGGAGGCCTCCGCCAACGCATCCAGCGAGGATGAAGCGGGCGTTTACAGCGTCAACGCCATCCGCCTGACCGGATTCGTCCGGCGCAGCCTGGGCGGCCAGAGAATCATCCAGGACCTCCAGGCAAAAATAGACGGGAACAAGGAATCCCTGTTCACTTTCAAGCCCGGAGACGTCAAACTGGAAGCCCGCCAGATCATGGAACTGGGAGCCAAGGACGCCAAGGTGGACGCGGCGGCAGGGGCCTTTGTACCCTTCAAGCTGGTGCTTCCGTTAAAAACGCCCATTCCCGTGAACTTTAACAAATAAGATTACCCAACCCGAACAAGACATATTTTATGAGCAATTGGATTACAGACAACAAGCCCGCCGCCATGGTCGCGGGCGTGGGGCTTCTCTTATTCCTGGGGTTATCCGCGACAGGGTATATCGTCAATTCCAAACGCAGTGAACTGGACAAAAAAATCAGCATCGCCGCCAAGGAAATCAAGTCCGCCAATGCTGCGGAAATCACTCCGAGCCGCTCATCCAACGAAGAGCTGGAAAAAGAACTGAATCGCTATGCCAAGGCCGTGGGCAGCCTGGAAACGGCCTACAAGCCCTTCCTTGCCTCCTCCGCGCTGGCCCCCACCACGCCCACGGCATTCCAGAATGAACTGAAAACATTCAGGGATTCCCTGATCTCCTCCTGCAAGAAAAAAAACATTCTCATAACGGACACATCTTCCTGGCTCGGCTTCCAGGTTTACAGCACCCAGGCTCCCTCCGTTCAGGCGGCCTCCACGCTGGGTTTTGAATTGAAAGCCATCAACAGCCTGGTCAACAAACTGGCGGAATGCGGCCTGTCCAAATTCATCAAGGTATACCGCCCCCAGCTCCCCATTGAAGCCCCGGCAAGCAATCCGGAAGAATCGGACGAAGCCGACCAGGCTCCATGGACTCCCATGCCTCTGGAAATCGCCTTCCAGGGCGACCGGGAAAGTGTATTGAAGGCCATGAACGCCATAACCGGCATGCAGGACTATCTGTTCACGGTCAACTCCATCCGTATCCGCAACGAACGGATAATGCCCCCTCCCATCGCCAATCCGGCAGCCGCCAAGCCTGCCGCTGCCCAACCCGCCACGGGTGCGGCTTCCCTGACTCCGGCGGATGAGGCGGCCACACCTGCAGCCCCGGCCATCCAGCAAGTCATCAAGCCTTACATGGGCAAGGAGCAGGTCTTTGTCCAGGTCTCCCTGAATCTGGTCCACTTCAACCAGCCCAAGGCTCAGGAACCGTCTGAAGATTAACCAAGGCAATACCAACCGCAGCAAATACTTTCAACATGTCTGAAAAACAAAATTACGACAAAATCCTGTTGGCATCCGGAATCGTCCTGGGCCTGGGAGTGGCCGCCTATGGTACGCTGACCTTTCTGGGACTGAATGACAAATACAAATTCACCACGCAGGTTTCTGAAAAAGCCATCGAACCGCCTCCCGGCATCAAGAAAGCCGCAGAAGTAGGCCAGGAACTTTCCGCCTCCCACGAACTCAAGCCGATTGCCCAGGAAACACAGAAGTATGTGGGCTTCGTAGCCCCCAATCTTTGGATTAAGGAGGGGGGAATGGAACCCTTTGACATCATCTCCGGTCCGCCTATCCACGGCAACATTCCGAACAAATGGTTCCTGGACAACGGACTGGAAAATGAATTCGTTTACTCGGACGTCCTGACCCGGGACCCGGACAACGATGGATTTACGGTGCAGGAAGAATATGCGGCTAAAACACATCCCAACGACCCCAACAGCCATCCTCCCCTCGTCAGCAAGCTTTTTGTCGACGAAATCAAGCAGTTCGGCTTCTATCTGGCTTTCACCCAGGCGGATGGCAATGACTTTACCTTTAAGGGCATGAACCGCGCCAAACAGGAAATTTGGAAAAACATCGTCCAGACCAACGGCAAGTTCGGCGCCCGTAAGAATACAAAAGACGAGCCCAGGTTCGAGCTTGTCAGCGTTGTTAAAAAGGAATTCAAAAATCCCAGCCTGGATATGGTGGAAACGGACGAGGAAGCCGTTGTCAAGGACTTGAAGCCGACCAAGAACGGACAAACCTACACCATCAGGCGCGGAACAAAATACGTCATTCCAATCATTGATAAGAAAGTAAACCTTACTATCACCGCCGGCCCCGAACGGGATACCAGCTTTGAAGTAGAGGAAGGTTCCGACTTCCGGATTCCGGGAGACGCCAAACAGATCTACACGCTGAAAACCGTTGATAATGCTACACAGACCGTAACCATTGCCAACAAAACCACTGGAGAACAAACAACACTGAGCAAGAAAAAATAGAGCCGGATTTAAACTTTTCTGAAAAAAAAGCTTCACAAATCCGAAAAACATGTAAAAAGAAGAACCTAACTATGGACCACGCACCACTTTATCAACCGAAGCGTTCCCTGATCGCGCTGATGGCCATTGCTGCCTCCTGCCCGTTTGCGCAGGCTGGTGATGGCGGCGCCGTCGGAACCTCCAGTGCCTTGGGATCGTCCTACGCCGGACCGGGCAGTTACCAATACCAGTCCAGTGCAGCGCGCACAGCCATGGCCCGCCGCGAAGCGCAAACCCAGGAAGCCATGCAGCTCCTTGCGGAAGGCCGCAACCTGTACCGCGAAGGCAAGTACAAGGAAGCCCTGGACAAATACAACGCTGCTTACAACATGCTGCCTTCCGCGCCGATCAACGACCAGCGCAAGGAAGCTATCGCCAACCATATTGGCGACGCCAGCATCGCCGTTGCTCAGGAATACATCAAAGTGGGGCGCTATGACGAAGCCGACAAGCTTCTGCAGGATGCCATCAAGCTCAATCCCCGGAGCGCCAAGCTTGCCAAACAGACGCTCGAATACATGAAGGACCCGATTCGCACGAATCCGGCGCTCACCCCTGAACACGTGAAAAACGTGGAAAAGGTGAACACCCTCCTTCACATGGCCTATGGTTACTATGACCTCGGCGACTACGACAAAGCCATCGCCGAATTCAACAAGGTTCTCTCCATCGACCCGTACAACGTGGCGGCCCGCCGCGGACAGGAAACGGTCAACCGCCGCAGAATGGCTTACTATGCAGCCGCTTACGACGAAACCCGCAGCACCATGCTGGCGGAAGTGGACAAGATGTGGGAACGCCCCATCCCGATGGAAGTCCCGACCGGAGCCGACGGCACTGACAACGCACCGATCACGGACATCAACGGTGCCACGGCCAATCTGATGAAGCTCAAGAGCATCATCATCCCCTCCGTCTCTTTTGAAGACACCACCGTGGAAGACGCCATTGACTATCTGCGCAAAAAGTCCATTGAACTGGACCGCACGGTAGGCCCGAACGGCGAACGCGGCATCAACTTTGTCATCAATGATTCCCAGCCCGCTGCCGTCGCCCCCGCCGTTCCCGCAACTGATGAAGACGGCTTTGGCGAAGAAACCGCAGAAGTCACGGAAGCTGCTCCGGCAGCAGCCCCGCAGGAAAGCATCCGCACCCGCAAAATCGGCCAGTTGAAGCTGACCAATGTTCCCATGCTGGAAGTGCTCCGCTTCATCTGCAGCAATGCCGGCCTGCGCCAGAAGGTGGAAGACTATGCCGTGACCATCCTTCCTGCCGGCGGTAATGACGTGGATCTGTACCAGCGCACCTTCTCCGTGCCCCCGGGCTTCCAGTCCGCTCTCCGCACCACCGTCGGCGATGGCGGCGGCGAAGTCAGTGACGACCCCTTTGGCGGCGGTGGCGAAAGCTCCTCCGGCCTTAAGCCCATGCCCTCCATCCGCAGCCTGCTGCAAAAGAGCGGCATCAGCTTCCCGGAAGGCGCCACGGCATTCCTTGTCAACGGCAATTCCTCCCTGGTCGTCCGCAACACTTCCGGCAACCTGGACCTGATCGAACAGCTCATTGAAAACACCCGCGGCGAATCCCAGCAGGTGCGCATCATGACCAAGTTCGTGGAAGTAACCCAGGAAAACACGGAAGAACTCGGCTTTGACTGGATTGTCACCCCGTTCTCCGTAAGCAATGACCGCAGCACCTTCCTGGGCGGCGGCACGAACTACGGCACCGGTTCCACTTCCGACAGCTTTACCCAGTCTCCCGGCGGCGTGACTGGCTGGCCTGTAAACAGCGGCAGCGACACCATCAACGGCCTCGTCACCGGCGGCAACCGCACGGGTGACTACGCCATCACCAAGAACTCCGTGGACAATCTGCTGAACAGCACCAACCGCTCTGAAGCCTCCCAGAAAAACGCCGCTCCCGGCATCATGTCCCTGACGGGCATCTATGACGAAGGCTCCTTCCAGATGCTGATGCGCGGCCTGTCCCAGAAAAAAGGGTCTGACGTTCTCACTGCCCCCAGCGTGACCGCCAAGTCCGGTGAAACCGCCAAGATTGAAATCATCCGCGAATTCTGGTATCCCACCGAATACGAACCGCCGGAACTCCCCAACTCCGTAGGCAGCGGCTATAGCAATGGTTACGGTTATGGGAACAACGGTAACACTCTGAACGGTCTGTTGGGCAATCAGATCCAACCCCAGATATCCAGCTTCCCTGTCACTCCCGCCACTCCCGGCGTGTTTGAAATGAAGCCCGTCGGCGTAACTCTGGAAGTGGTGCCTACCATTGGAGACAACAAGTACATCATCGACCTGAACTTCAAGCCCAGCATCGTGGAATTAGAAGGCTTCGTGAACTACGGCCGCCCGATCCAGTCCACCGGCGTTGGTTCCGACGGCACGCCGAGGTCCCTGACGCTGACGGAAAACCGCATCGAGCAGCCGATCTTCTCCAAGAGGTCCGTTGAAACGTCCCTGTTCATCTACGACGGCCATACCGTGGCAATCGGTGGTTTGATCACGGAAAACGTGCAGACGGTGGAAGACAAAGTGCCGATCTTCGGTGACCTGCCTCTCATCGGCCGCTTCTTCCGCAGCAACTCCGACAACCACATCAAGAAGAATCTGATGATCTTCGTAACGGGACAGATCATTGACGCCACGGGCCAGCCCGTACGCGGCAATGCCCTTCCCACTGCGGCCGCTCCGGAAAGCGCCCTTCCCGCCTCCGAAGGCCTGCTGCCTCCCATGTAGGCTGCGTGCATAACGTCCATATTGGAGCGGGTGAAAGGGTAACCCTTTCACCCGCTCTTTATATCCCAGAAGCGCCTTACTTTCCCTTCCCCCCATGAAAACCCTGATTGTTACCGGAGGAATAGCCACCGGGAAATCTACATTCATCCGTCTGCTGATGGAGGCGGGAGGCGCGCGCCTGCGCCTGTTTGACTGTGATGCGGAGGCGGGCAGATTGCTGGATGGCGGTACGCTGAAAGCCCCCCTCTCCAGCGTCTTCGGCCCAGCCAGCGTAGACTCCTCCGGAAAGGCTGACAGGCATTTTCTGCGGGAGCTTGTTTTCCGGAATCCGGAAAGCCGCAGAACGCTGGAAGGGATCATTCACCCCCTGCTGCATCAAGAATGTCTTGCGCAAATGCTGGCGGCGCGTCAGAATACGGAGGTGGACGGGTTTGTCATTGACGTGCCCCTGTTTTTTGAAACTTCGGCGCGCTATTGCCAAGATGCCGTGTGCGTGGTGGCTGTTTCCAGGGGAACGCAGAAAACCCGCCTGGCTATCAGGAATGGATTCCGGGAGGATATGATTGAAGCCATTCTGGCGGCCCAGCGGCCTATCATGGAAAAAGTGGCTGCGGCCGACTTCGTCATCTGGAATGAAGGCCCCCCGGACCTGCTCCGCCAGCAAACCCAAAGACTTTACCAACATTTTTTCATGACTGAAGAACTCGACAACACCCCTTCCCCCGCCGGAGATATTCCGCAGGAAACCCTCCCCAAGCCCCTGCCCGCGCCGGAAGAAACCGCCGGGGAACAGCCGGCTGCCGCTCCGGAGGAAAATAGTGGAAACGCAGTCCGGGAGGAGGAGGAAGCAGCCCCTGTTCTGGAGCAGATTGACATCAATGAACTGCGGAAACGCCCCCTGAACGATCTTCAGGAAATGGCGGAAGGGCTGCCCATCCGGAACGCGGCCTCCCTCACCAAGTCCCAGCTGGTTTTTGAATTGGGGAAACAGCTTCTGGCAAAGGGCCATGAAGTCGTAGTTTCCGGGGTCATGGAACAAGCCAAGGATAATTACGCCATGCTGAGGGATCCGGTGAAAAGTTTCCGCACCTCTCCGGATGATATTTATCTGGGCGGCAATCTCATCAAACCCCTGCATCTCCGCGTAGGCCAGCAGATCAAGGTCAGGCTGCGCAAATTGCGGCCTCATGACAAGTACCTTTCTGCAGCCTCCGTCATCAGCGTGGAGGACATCCCTGCGGAAGACTACCGGGCGCGCAGCGATTTTGAACGCCTCACCCCCCTCTTCCCCAAGGAACGCCTCCTTCTGGAAAACAAGGGGGTCAATTCCGCCGCCATGCGCGTACTGGACCTCATGACGCCCTTCGGCAAAGGGCAGCGCGGCCTGATTGTGGCCCCCCCGCGCGGAGGAAAAACCGTTCTTCTGAAAACAATCGCCCGTTCCATCAGGGCCAATTATCCGGAAGTGGAACTGATTGTGCTGTTGCTGGACGAACGTCCGGAGGAAGTAACGGATTTTGAAGAAACCGTGGATGCTCCGGTATTCGCCTCCACTTTTGACGAACCTTCCCGGCGCCATGCCCAGGTTTCCGATCTGGTTATCGAACGGGCCAAACGCCTGGTGGAAATGGGCAGAGACGTCGTCATCCTGCTGGATTCCCTCACCAGGCTGGCCCGCGGCTACAATGCCAACCAGACGGGAGGACGCATCATGTCCGGCGGCCTGGGGTCCAATGCATTGGAAAAACCGCGCAAATTCTTTTCCGCGGCGCGCAATGTGGAAGAAGGAGGCAGCCTGACCATCATCGCCACATGCCTGGTAGACACGGAATCAAGAATGGACGAAGTGATTTTTGAAGAATTCAAGGGAACGGGCAATCTGGAAATCCGCCTGGACCGGGAACTTTCCGAACGGCGCATTTATCCGGCCATTTCCCTTTCCCAGAGCGGCACCCGCAATGACGACAGGCTGTATAACGAACAGGAATTCGTCAAAATCATGCAATTGCGCCGCCAGCTCGCCATGAAACCGGGATGGGAAGGCCTTCAGGCTCTCCTGCAAAATATCTCCAAGACACAGAATAACGCGGAACTTCTGCTGACGGGGCTGCGGTAAGATTTTCTGCCCGGCCTGTTTTTCCCCCGTCCTCCGTTCCGCCCGCCGGCACGGAGGTTTTTTTATCAGGATATCTTCCGCTGTTCCAAGATTCCGCGGCAGCATCCGGATATCGGGATGGGGGCATCCTCCCATAAACAGGGGGAGGAAGAGAGTTCCCTTTCGTCACATGTCCAGCTTCACCCGGAAAATACGCATGGAGTTGCCCACCGCAAGCAGGCAGACGCCCACATCCGCCATCACGGCGGCCCACATCCCCGCCAGCCCCAGAATACCCAGCACCATGACCAGAATTTTGACGCCCAAAATAAGAACGATGTTCTGCACAATGATGCGCTCTGTGGCTTGGGAAAGCATCATCCCCAGCGGAACGGCCAAAGGATCTCCCTTCATCACCACTACATCAGCCGCCTGAAGAGCCGTATCGGACCCTACACCGCCCATGGCAATGCCGATGTCGGCAGCAGCGAGGGAAGGGGCGTCATTCATACCGTCCCCCACAAAGGCAAGCAGCCCCGTTTCAGGTTTCAGCCGGCGCACATGCTCCAGCTTGCCGGCAGGCATCAGCCCGCAGAATACCCCGTCCATCCCCAGCTTAAGCCCCACTTCCGTTCCGGCGGAAGAAGAATCCCCCGTCAGCATGACCAGGTTGGAAACGCCCAGTTCCCTCAATTTCCGCACCGCACGCTCCGCTCCCGGCTTGACGCGGTCAGACAGGCGGAGGCATCCCAGAAGTATGCCGTCCAACGCCGCATAAACGGTCACGCCATGGTCTTCTCCCTCCTCCGTCCTTACGCCGGCCTCTTGAAGAAAAGACTTTTTCCCCACCAGAACCGGTCTCCCTTCCACGCGGGCTGAAACGCCGCCGCCCGTCACCTCTACCAGTTCCGCCACGCGGTCCGGAAACAGAGTCCCTTCATATGCCTTCACAATGGAACGCCCCAGCGGATGGGAGGCAGAGAGTTCCGCATGGGCCGCCCAGTACAGCAGTTCCTCCGGGGAAACGCCGTCACGGGGAAGCACTTCATCCACGGAAAAAACGCCTTCCGTCAAGGTTCCGGTTTTGTCAAACACCACCGTCTTCACCTTCCGCAGGGCATCCAGATAGTTGCTCCCTTTCAGCAAAATCCCCTGCCGCGCCGCTCTCCCTATTCCGGCAAAAAAGCCCAGCGGGATGGACAGTACCAGCGCGCAGGGGCAGGAAATCACCAGCAGGACCAGGGCGCGGAACAGACCGTCCGCCCAGCTTCCGCCCGTCACAAGGGGATAAAGCAAAAATACCAGAGCGGCTATGGAAATCACCAGCGGCGTATAAATGCGGGAAAATGAGGACAGCCTCCCCTCCAGAGGGGATTTGCGGCCTGATGCGGCTTCCACCAGTTCCTGGACCCGCGCCAGGGCGGAATGCCGCCAGTCCCGCTCCGTACGCACTTCCAGCACACCCTGCCCGTTGATGTACCCCGCCAGCACGGGGCTTCCGGATCCGGCTTCCACCGGCAGGGATTCCCCGGTCATGGCGGAGGTATCCAGCACGGAGAAACCTCCCGTTACCACACCGTCCAACGGAACGCGTTCGCCGGGGCGCACTTCAATCAGGGAGCCGGGCAGAACCTCGGAAGGAGGAACGTCATCTACGGCTCCGGCTTTTTTCACATGGACGGCCTCAGGCCTCAGACTCATCAGTTCGCTTACGGACCGACGGGAGCTGCCCACCGCACGTTCCTGAAGGTACTCTCCCACGCGGTAGAACAGCATCACCCCCACCGCCTCGGAATAATCCCCCAGGAACATCGCCCCCAGGGAAGCAATACTCATCAGAAAATTTTCATTGATGGCGCGGCCGCGCATCATCCCCAGAAAGGCGGCCTTCAGTACATCCCAGCCTATCAGCAGGTAGGAGCCCACGTAGGCGGCCATACCGGCCAGGGAATCGCCGCCCGCCGCCAGCGCACTGATGAACAGGGCAATGCCCAGCACGGCGGGAACAGGCCCGATGGCGTCTCCGGAGCAGCAACAGCTTCCAGAACCGCAGCTTCCGGAACAACAGGAAGCACC
>ERZ1673697.2393-NODE-2393-length-16779-cov-7.634119_pt1 | contig 16779 bp, 16 predicted proteins | sample MGYA00580227_ERZ1673697 | MGnify/ENA primary metagenome ERZ1673697 (study PRJEB41218, sample SAMN15661759) | gut metagenome | host: Homo sapiens | place: Canada: London | collected 2015-08-20/2019-03-30 | study: EMG produced TPA metagenomics assembly of...
GCTAAAGCTTCTATAGAACCACGCGACTATCGCGTGGTTTTCCTTATACAAAAAGAGCAGACGGTTTTTATCCATCTGCTCTTCAAAGGTTTTCAGTTTTTTTTACAGGAAAATATATTTCAAAATAAACAGAACCGCCAGCACATACATCAATGCACTGATCTTCTTATCTTTGAATTTGCCTGTGAGAAGGTTAATACCCACGTAGGAGAGAACTCCCATGGAAATACCTTCGGAAATGCTGTAGAAAAATGGCATCGCAATGATACAGACAAAACACGGAATGGCTTCGCTGAAATCATTAAAATCAATGTTGATGACATTTGTCAGCATATAGAATCCGACAATAATGAGCGCCGGCGCCGTTGCAAAGGACGGAATCGCCAGAAAAATCGGAGACAGGAACAAAGACAGGCCAAAAAGTACTGCCGTTGTCAGCGCTGTCAGACCGGTACGTCCGCCTTCCGTAACACCGGAAGCGCTTTCAACAAATGTCGTTGTTGTGGAAGTTCCCAGAACAGCGCCGGCAGTCGTTGCCACAGCATCCGCCATAAGGGCGCCTTTGATCCGCGGCAGTTTTCCGTCTTCATCCAGCATTTCCGCCTTTGAAGCCACACCGATCAGCGTTCCGATCGTATCAAACAAATCGACAAATAAAAACGCAAAAATAATTACAAAGAAATTCAGTGACATAACACTGGAAAAGTCCAGTTTAAAGAATACCGGCGCCAGACTCGGAATGGAAATTCCATTGCTGAAATCCGGCAGCAGGTTATAAAAACCGAGTTCCGGATTCGGAACATAAATACCGGCAAACTGGCAGATGATTCCGAGAATCCATGTGATTAAAATACCCCAGAGAATGTTTCCCTTAATATTTTTTACGACAAGGATCGCTGTGACAATAACACCGATAATTGCGAGCAGCACGGTAATTCCGACATCGTTAAAGGTGGCATTCACGCCATTGGCCAGATTATAGCCTTCAACAGAGAACAGTTCCACCAGGGTTGCTCCGCCGACGGTAATATTCGCATTCTGAAGTCCGATAAATGCGATGAAAAGTCCGATACCCACGCTGACCGCAGCTTTCAGGTTTTTCGGTATCGCATTGAAAATGGCCTCACGTACATTCGTTACGGAAAGAATGATAAAGATAATACCTTCCACAAAAACTGCCGTCAGGGCTGTCTGCCAGGAATATCCCATCCCGAGAACGACCGTATATGCAAAATAAGCATTCAGGCCCATGCCCGGCGCCAGAGCAAACGGATAGTTTGCAAAAAATGCCATACACAGTGTGCCCACTAAGGATGCCAGCGCCGTCGCCGTAAATACGGCGCCCTGGTCCATGCCCGCAGCCGCCAGAATTCCCGGATTTACAGCAAGAATATATGCCATCGTCATAAACGTTGTAATCCCGGCCAGCACTTCTGTTTTTACATTTGTGTGGTTTTCACTGAGTTTAAAAAGTTTTTCTAACATCTGTTTTCCTCCTGTGTGTTTTGATACAAAGCTTAGTTTACCAAAACACACCGCTAAAGTAAACACCTTTATTTTATGAATACATCTTTTTTATTCCCGGTTATACCCGCTTTTTATACATCATCCAGTATAAAACCCATTTTTAAAAGCATTTCCCGGTCCTCTGCGATACTGTTGCCGGACGTCGTAAGCATATCCCCGGTGATGGCTGCATTGGCGCCGGATCTAAAGGCTTTCCATCCGGAATTTTCCATTAAGATGCGTCCTGCAGCCAGCCGTATAAAAGCCTCCGGATTCAGGAAACGGAACATCGCCACTGTCCGGCGGATCTCATCCTCTGAAAGTCCCGGCAGATTTTCATAAGCGGTCCCGTGAATCGGCATCAGAACATTCAGCGGTATGGATTCCACCCGAAGCTCCGACAGCGTCACCGCCATATCGAGCCGGTCCTGAAAGCTTTCGCCCATACCGATAATCCCGCCGGAACAGATGGACAGCCCCGCCGCCCGGGCGCCCTCAATAGCTGACAGCTTATCCTGAAAGCTGTGGGTCGTGCATACATTCGGAAAATTCCGCTCCGATGTTTCGATATTCGCATGATACCGTTCCACACCACTTTCCTTTAACGCCGTAAATGCCGCCTTTGTAAGCAGTCCATGGGATGCGCAGAGTTTGATGGAAAACGCCGCCTTCATTTCCCGGTAGACCTCACAGGCTTTCTCCAGATCTTTTCCGGAAAGCTCACGCCCCGCCGTAACGATTGAATACCGGTGAACGCCTTTTTCATCGTGCTTCCGGCAGTCGTCCATAATTTTTTCTTTATCCATAAAATCATAGGTTTCGATATCCGAAGAATGAAAGGCGCTCTGGGCACAGAACTTACAGTCTTCACCGCATCTGCCGCTGCGTCCGTTAATGATCGAACAGAGCTCCACCCGGTTTCCGCAAAACGCTTCACGGATTCTGTCCGCCTCACGGCATAATGTTTCCAGATCCGCTCTTTCAAAAAAACCGGCGTCGGCTTCTCTCCCAAGCCGTCTTCCGGAAATAATCTCATCCGCCAGCCGTTGTACATCCATCTCTAGATCCGCTCCTTCCCAAGACGCTTCCGGACTTCTCCGCCGATAAAAACGCCCACATAAATTTTTACCAGGTCGCCGGGAATATAGGGGATGACCCCGGCCATCAATGCCTGTTTAAAGGTCAGCCCCGCCTGAAAGGCCAGCCATCCGCTGCCAAAAGCATAGGCCGCCACCGTTCCGAGGATCATACCCAAAATACATAACCCAAACCGCCCACGGAACTTTTCTGAAAACCATCCGCCGATCACCGACATGAAAATAAATCCGATCAGATAGCCGCCGGTAGGGCCGAGAAGTCTTCCCGGTCCGGCTGTAAAGGCCGAAAATACGGGCAGACCGACAAAGCCGACCATCAGATAGACGAGATAACTTAAGGTTCCCCATTTCCATCCGAGGATCATTACCGCGAGGTAAATCGCCAGATTGGTAAATGAAATCGGTACCGGAGAAATCGGTATGGCAATGGACAACGGGCCGAGAATACAGATGACCGCCGCCATAAGAGCAATTAATGTTAATTTCTGTGTCTTCGTATGCTGCATAAAATCATTCGCTCCCTTATATTTTTTATACTGATTAGCATTTTAATATGGTCTTCCTTATATGTCAACTTATTTTTTTACGAAGTTAACATTTATATTATAAAAAAGTGTGCTTCAATATCCACGGAATATCCTCCGCTTTTATCAAAGCACACTTCATATCTGTCGAAAATTTTTATCCAAATAACGGCGTCGAATAATACCGGTCGCCATTATCCGGAAGCAGCACAACGATTGTTTTTCCCTTATTTTCCGGCCGTTTTGCCAGCTCGATCGCCGCATGCATCGCTGCGCCGGAAGAAATACCTACCAGGATGCCTTCTTTTTTGGCAATCAGCTTTCCTGTCGTAAAGGAATCCTCATTTTCGATTTTAATAACCTCATCATAAACCTGTGTATTCAGCACCTCCGGCACAAATCCGGCGCCGATGCCCTGAATTTTATGCGGACCGCCTGTTCCCTCTGAAAGTACCGGTGACGCTGCAGGCTCTACCGCGACGATTTTTACCTCCGGATTCTGAGATTTTAAATATTCACCGGTTCCCGTAATCGTTCCGCCGGTGCCGACACCGGCAACAAAAATATCCACGTTTCCATCGGTATCCTTCCATATCTCCGGTCCGGTTGTTTTTCTGTGAGCCGCCGCATTGGCCGGGTTCACGAACTGGCCCGGAATAAAGCTGTTTTCCATCTCTGCTGCCAGTGCATCGGCTTTCTCGATGGCGCCTGTCATCCCTTTGGCGCCGTCAGTCAGAACCACTTCCGCACCATAGGCTTTCAGCATATTTCTCCGTTCAACACTCATCGTTTCCGGCATCGTCAGAATCGTCCGATAGCCCTTTACCGCAGCGATCGCCGCCAGTCCGATTCCCGTATTTCCCGATGTGGGCTCGATAATCACAGCGCCCGGTTTTAAAATTCCCCGGTTTTCTGCATCCTCGATCATCTCTTTTGCCGCCCGGTCCTTCACGCTGCCCGCCGGATTAAAATATTCCAGTTTCATCAGAATCGTCGCTTCCAGTCCGAGCGCTTTTTCAATATTCACTGCTTCCACCAGCGGTGTGCCGCCGATCAGTCCCAGTGTGCCTTTATAAATATTTGCCATGGAAGTATCCTCCTTTTATTCCTACTATTTCGATATGATTATCGTATAAACAGCATAATATATGACCGCCCGTTTGTCAATCCCCCAAAAAACAAAAACGCTTTCATACTTTTTGGAATGAAAACGTTTTTATCTCTAGGTAAGGCTACTTTTTCTGCGTGCCTCATTCGCCGCATCAATTGCCTCCGATGCGCTGGTACAGGACGATTCTATCCGGTAAATACCTGAACGGATTTCCAGCTTTATATCCGGAAAACGCACCTCATACAGCTCTGTAAATTTTTTAATCAGCGATGCCACACCTTCGGAAATATTTCCTGAGACCCCGCATGGCATAAATAATATAAACTGGTCTGCCACAACACGGGTAAAATAGACCTCTGCGGCCGTTTTCAGATTTTCGACCACATAATTACTGAATTCCTTCAAAAGCTGGTCGCCTGCACTGTAGCCATACGTCCGGTTTACCTTCTTGAAATCGACAAAATCCAAATAGATCATTACATAAGTGTTCCCATAACCGCCGACAATGATCCGTTCCGCTTCCTCCCGAAATCTGGAAAACGATATCAATCCGGTCAGCGAGTCCAGTTCGACCGCGGCCACACCGCTCTGATGCACCGAATTCATGACCTGATTCTTTGCCAGATGGGCGGAAATAATCTTCGTCACCTCACCGAGCTGTTTGCGTCCCTGTTTTGACCAGTACCGCTTCTCCTGACAGGTCACATAGGAAATCGCCCCGGTATACTGACCCTCGCAGTACATAGCGGCATAAACGACGGTTTTTGCCCCGCCCTGCATCAGAAGGTTCTCTGCATCCTTTGAATACATGGACATATTATCATACTGGAGGACCGTTGTTCCATATTCGTCATAGCTTTGAAAAAGTGTCAGAAAATCTTCTTTTGTAAAACCTCCCGGCACATCGAGCACCACCGGTGCCTTATCCGACAGCCACTGGTACTGGCGTCCGGCCAGCTTTTCCTTTACATTAGTACGGATAACCGTAATCCGGTCCAGATGAAGACGTACGCCGATTACCTTCAGAAGCAGTTCCATCGCCGCATTAAAACTGTTAAACTTTTCAAAAACTTCAAATGCTGTGGAAACGAGGTCATTACGCATATAACGGGCATCAATATCCCCGATCCCCACTTCTTCCATCCGGTCCATGAGTTCAAACCGCTTCAGGTTATCACAGAAGGCATACCGGTTTTTGCCCTTCTCCTTTGCCTTATATAAGGCCCAGTCCGCATTTTTAAAAAGCTGGTCATACGTATAGCCGGAAACATTCTCCGGAAGAAAACAGACCCCCGCACTGCAGGTCAGTGAAAATTCACTTTCCGAAAACTGTTTTCTCCGCACAGCTTTCACAAGCTGCATGGACTTCCGAAGCAGACTTTTATCATCTATATTTTTTAAAAGGACGACAAATTCATCACCGCCGGACCGCATAATAATATCCTTCGGATCAAATACTTCTGTAAAGAGACGGGCCAGCGCCTCCAACACCTCATCTCCGAAAAGATGTCCGTAGGTATCGTTGACATCCTTGAAATAATCGACATCAATGACCATCAATCCGCAGGAATCATAGGGATTTTTATGTTCCAGATATTCGCTGATCAGTTTCTTTCCGTAGAAATAATTATAGAGTCCGGTCAATGCATCCCGCCGCGCCTGACTTTCAAGATTTTTTTCTTTCACTGTATCTTCGGTAACATCCCTGACAGAGCCCACAATGGAAACCACTTTTCCATCAGCTTCACAGAAGGCGGTTCCGGACATACATTTTTTTGACAGGCTTCCGTCCTTTTCGATATACCGGAACTTTATGGAACTTTCATACCGCCCCTGATAAAATTCAATCACCTTCCAAAGATCTTCCGGATGAATAGCCTTCATCTGTTCCACCAGAGAAAGATAATCCGCGACCTCTCTCTCCGGCTGAAGCTGTTCATCGTATAAAACCACCGTATCTCTTTCCGGAAAATATTCAAACACTGATATACCGCCGCTTTTTAAAACAAGCGCAAGTTTTTTTATATCCATGCTGTGTTTTCCTTTCTTATTATCTGAGTCTCTACATATATATGATTATAGTCTTTTTAACGACCATAGTCAATGTTGCACCGATAACCTATTCTAAATATAGAAATATCCAAAGGAGCCTTATTTTTGATTGATTATCATCCATTCTGGATTACTTTAAAGAATTCCAAAGAATCGACCTATACTTTGATTAACACGCACCATCTCTCAAGCTCAACCCTTGATAAACTGCGGAATAATAAACCGGTCACTACCACCACCCTGAATGACCTGTGCCGGATTCTCAATTGTCAGATTCAGGATGTCGTCCGCTATATTCCGGTGGAAAACGACCAGAAATTATAGGGTGTCTGATAGTATTATTATACTATTTTTTTCTTTTCGAAACAATACAGCAAAAAAAATCTGCTGACAGACCTTTCGGTCTGCCGGCAGATTTTCTTTATCTCCCGAGATTTTTTATAAAAGTTCTTTTCTTAATTCTTCTGCTGATTTTACAGATGTCAGTGCCGGCGCAATATCAAATACGGTCTTGGCACCCCAGTCGCTCTTTTCAGAAAGTCTGTAGGCCGCTCTCGCATAAGCAACCAGAACACTGGATGTAAATTCCGGATTGGAATCCAGCTTCAGAGAATATTCAATGACATGTTTGTTTCCGCTTCTTCCGGTTTCTCCGGTACGGATCACAAAGCCGCCATGAAGCATTCTGCTGTGGTTTTTCTTCAGTTCTTCTTCGGTTATAAAATGAACCGTTGTATGATAATCTGCAAAATAATTCGGCATTTCCTTAATGGTCTTTTCGATCAGCGCCTTGTCTGCGCCTTCCTCAGCCACAACAAAACATTCCCGCAGATGTTTATCGCCTGTCGCCAGTTCCGGTTCACTGCCGTTTCTTACTTTTTCTACAGCTTCTTCTACAGGAATCGTGTACTGAATTGCATCTTTGACACCGGCAACACGACGAACGGCATCCGAATGTCCCTGGCTTACGCCCTTACCCCAGAAAGTATAGGTACTTCCCTGAACAAGAATGGATTCGGAATACAGACGGTTGATTGAAAACATTCCCGGGTCCCAGCCCACAGAAATAATGCTCACATTTTTTCCTGCTTTTGCAGCCGCATCTACATTTGCAAAATATTCCGGAATTTTTGCATGTGTGTCAAAGCTGTCAATCGTATTAAAGTTCTTCGCAATCTCAGGTCCCATCACCGGAAGATCTGTTGCAGAACCGCCACAGAGAATCATGACGTCAACCTTTCCTTTCAGAGAGAGCACATCCTCCAGACGTACTTTTTCTACGCCTTCTGTCAGAACCTCAACACTGTCCGGATGACGGCGTGTCACAACTGCGGCCAGCTCCATATCTTCATTTCTTTCAATGGCAAGTTCTACGCCGCGTCCGATGTTTCCATAGCCTACGATACCAATTCTAATTTTGCTCATTGTAGTCTCCTTTTGTATGTTTATGCTTTATTTCAATAACGTAATCATTATATCACTCTTTACGAAAAATGGTAAAAATTTTTTTTGAAATTTACATATCATACCCATGAGCTTCTTTGAGCATCATATCTTTGACCTTCATCAGACGAATCTGGGTACTCCGCTCATTTTCGTCCAGTTTCATGGTGATATATTTAATATTTTTTTCGGTTTCCGGAATGATGACATGCTCCAGCGCATTGACACGGCGTCTTGTCTTTTCGATCTCTGACGCCATCATCTGGCAGGCCTTTTCACATTCCGCCAGACGAATCATATCCGGAAGAATATCTGCCAGCGACTTGACCGCATCGTCCAGATCACTGGAGGTAAAAGCAAAGCCATAGGAATAAATGTCATTTTCATCGGCAGTCCGCATCTTATAATCAAAGGTCGGTATATCCACGCTCATGACATTCTTTTTGCCCGGCTTCAACTGAACCTCCTGCTTTGGCGCCAGCAGAGCCGTATGCAGTTCCGGTTCCGACATTCCGGCTTTCGCAATGACGAAGTTCCGGTTTGCAGACAGAATCCCCGCCTCCACCCGCTTCCGCAGATCCATATTTTCACGGACAAGGTCCAGATACTGACGCATCAGCTCATCCCGTTTATCTTTTAAAAGTTTATGTCCCCGAACCGCTGTAATCCGCTTCTTTTTTAACCGGGTCAGTTCCATACGGGTCGGTGTTACCTGGGTTGATGCCATAGGTCGTCACCTACCCTTCATAATACATATCAAGGAATTTATCATCGATACGCTTCAACTCAGTTCTCGGAAGCATCCGAAGCAGCTCCCACCCAATGCTCAGCGTTTCCTCGATGCTCCGGTCCGTATTGTAGCCCTGGGAAACATACTTCTGCTCAAAAGCATCGGCAAATTTTGCATACATCAGATCAATTTCCGTCAGCGCCGCTTCACCGAGAATAACCATCAGTTCCTTCGCATCCTTGCCACGGGCATAGGCGGAGAAAAGCTGGTTCATCGTATTGGAATGGTCGGCCCGGGTCTTACCCTCACCGATTCCCTTATCCTTCAGACGGGACAGCGACGGTAAAACATCGATTGGAGGCATGATGCCCCGCCGGTACAGATCACGGCCCAGAATAATCTGCCCTTCCGTAATATAACCGGTCAGGTCAGGAATCGGATGGGTCTTATCATCCTCCGGCATGGTCAGAATCGGAATCATGGTAATACTGCCCTTTTTACCGTTCTGACGTCCGGCTCTTTCATAAATCGAAGCCAGGTCCGTATACATATATCCCGGATAGCCGCGGCGGCCCGGGACTTCCTTACGTGCTGCGGAAACTTCACGCAGCGCATCGGCATAGTTGGTAATATCTGTAAGGATGACCAGCACATGCATATCTTTCTCAAAAGCCAGGTATTCCGCTGCGGTCAGGGCCACACGCGGTGTGGAAATACGTTCGATCGCCGGGTCATTGGCCAGATTGACAAACAGTACCGTACGGTCAATCGCACCGGTTTCCTTAAAGCTTTCAATGAAGAAGTTGGATTCTTCAAAAGTAATACCCATGGCGGCAAAAACAACGGCAAAGTTTTCATCCGTTCCGAGAACCTTGGCCTGCCTTGCAATCTGGGCTGCCAACTGGGCATGGGGCAGACCGGATGCCGAGAAAATCGGCAGCTTCTGTCCACGAACCAGCGTGTTCAGACCATCGATTGCCGACACTCCCGTCTGAATAAATTCTTCCGGATAACTGCGGGCCGCCGGATTCATCGGCAGACCGTTAATATCCATGCGGGCTTCCGGCAGAATATCCGGTCCATCATCAATCGGCGTTCCCATACCGTCAAACACACGGCCAAGCATATCTTCCGATACGCCCAGTTCCATGCTCCGTCCAAGGAAGCGCACTTTGCTGTTGGACAGGTTAATCCCTGTGGAACTTTCAAATAACTGAACAAGGGCATCACTGCCATTGATCTCCAGAACCTTACAGCGTCTTGTCTCACCGCTGGCCAGTTCGATTTCTCCCAGTTCATCATAGGAAACATTCTCAACGCCACGCACAAGCATCAAAGGCCCTGCGACTTCCTGAATCGTTCTATACTCTTTTGGCATTTAGAACCCCTCCTTTTCAAGTGTCTCTGCAATTTCTTCTTTAAGTTCTGCCATCACCTTCGGATATTCTTCATCCAGCTTCGTTTCCGGCACATATTTAAAACGTCCGATATGCTCACGTACCGGCATTGTAATTAATTTCTGAAGGGCTGCCCCCTTGGAAAGGGCTTCCACAGCCTCTTTATAAAAAGCAATAACAAGCGTCATCATCATATGCTGCTTCTTTAAAGACGAATAGGTATCCACATCGTGGAAGGAGTTCTGATGCAGGAAGTCTTCACGAATTGACCGTGCCGCCTCCATCTTCAGACGGTCTCCGGCAGACAGGGCATCCATACCGACCATTTTAACGATTTCTTCAAGCTCTGCCTCTTCATGAAGCAGTGTCATCATATCCTGACGCCGTTCCATCCAGTCTTCGGCAACCTTTGAATTAAACCAGTCTGCCATATTATCCAGATAGAGTGAATAACTGTTCAGCCAGTTGATCGCCGGGAAATGACGTTTATAAGCCAGCGCGGAATCCAGTCCCCAGAATACCTTAACAATGCGCAGCGTTGCCTGGGATACCGGCTCGGAAATGTCACCGCCCGGAGGCGATACAGCGCCGATGACGGATAACGCGCCTTCTCTGCCCTCTTTGCCCAGAGAAATCACACGGCCTGCCCGCTCATAGAACTGAGCCAGACGGCTTCCCAGATACGCCGGATATCCTTCTTCACCCGGCATTTCTTCCAGACGTCCGGACATTTCCCGGAGCGCCTCCGCCCACCGGGATGTGGAATCCGCCATAAGTGCGACGGAATATCCCATATCACGGAAATATTCAGCAATCGTAATACCGGTGTAGATGGAAGCCTCTCTTGCTGCTACCGGCATATCCGAAGTATTGGCGATCAGAACGGTCCGCTGCATCAGCGACTGTCCCGTCTTCGGGTCCTTTAATTCCGGGAACTCGTTCAGTACGTCCGTCATCTCATTGCCCCGTTCACCGCAGCCGATATAAACAACAATATCTGCTTCCGCCCATTTTGCAAGCTGATGCTGAATAACGGTTTTGCCGCTTCCGAAAGGTCCCGGAACGGCAGCCACACCGCCTTTGGCAATTGGGAAAAAGCTGTCAACCACACGCTGTCCTGTCACTAACGGCATTTTCGGAGGCAGCTTTTTGCTGTAAGGACGTCCCCGCCGTACCGGCCAGCGCTGCATCAGAGTCAGTTCTCTGTCGCCATCTGCTGTTTCCACAACAGCGACCACTTCTTCCACCGTAAATTCACCGGCTTTAATATCTTTAATCTTCCCTTTGATTCCATAAGGAACCATTATTTTCTGTTCAACGACAATGGTTTCCTGAACGGTTCCGATAATATCTCCGGTTTCCACTTCATCCCCGACTGCAGCAGTCGGTACAAAATTCCATTTCAGATGACGTTTTAAAGACGGAACCTCAACGCCCCGCTTTAAATTCGTACCGGAAACCTTCATAATATCATCCAGAGGTCTCTGGATACCATCATAAATACTGGTAATCAACCCCGGCCCAAGTTCTACCGACATCGGCACTTCCATGGATTCCACCGGTTCTCCCGGTCCGAGTCCTGAAGTTTCCTCGTATACCTGAATCGAAGCTTCATCGCCATGCATCTCTATAATCTCGCCAATCAGTCTTTGTTTACTTACACGAACAACGTCAAACATGTTCGCGTCACGCATCCCCGATGCAATAACAAGGGGGCCTGCAACTTTTTTTATTACGCCTGTACTCATGTGACGAATTACCTCGCTTTCCTATTCTTCCGAAAACAAAATGTCGGAACCGACTGCCTGTTCCACAGTCTTTTTAACCCCGGCAATACCTGCTCCCGTATTTCCTGACACTCCGGGAATCTGAATGATCGCCGGAAGCATTTTCTCACGGTATGCCTCAATTTCTTCCGTCAGCTGTGCCGCCACAGCCTCCGTCATGTAAATAATCCCGTAATGCTCTGCTGCCAGCGTTCTCAGCGTTTCTGCGGCCTCCTCACGGGTTCGGACAGGACAGATGGAAAGTCCCAGCGTTGCGAAACCGTAAATACTGTCATAATCGCCCATCACTGCAATCTTATACATACATCGCCCTTACCCTTTCCCGGATAGCCTCATCCGGAAAACCATTTTGTTTTCCCGTAAGAATTATCCGAACTGTCTTTATTTCATTTTCTCTGGCAATCAGATAGGCTACCAGAGGGCCCGCAGAAAACGCATTGTATTTCTGCGGCTTAATCATTTCAATCATGCGGTTATCGCACCAACGTTCAAAGGCCGACGGCGATTCCTCCAGCGCCTCAGCGCCTCCGGCGTAAGCGGTTCCGGATAAATATTCCCGGATCGCATCCATACCGCCAAGGGCCGCACGCATCAACTGCCCTGTATTCACGGTCCGGCACTCTGCCATAGCCCGTTTCATAAAGTCTGCCGTCTTCCCGGTTTTGGCGCAGCGTACCGCAATTTTAATATCCGCAATCGCCACGGTTGATTCCGCATAGGTCTGAAGGATATCGTCCGATGCGGACTTTCCGGCCTCATAGATGGCCTCCAGCGCCGCCCGGTCAATAATAATATCACAGAGCTGCCCGTCTCCGGTCTGCAAAAGCGCCTCAAAGGCTTCTGCCGCTGCAGCGCCCATATTTCCCGGAAGCCTTGAAAATTCTTTATTCTCAACCATTGCCAGCATTTCCCTGCCCGGAATCTCACAGTCGTCGTAAAAAATCTTCTCCGCCGGAGCCTGGGTACAGACGACCTTCACCGCAGCCTTCAGGTTGTGGTACAGCTTTGAATATGAAAGAACATCAAACAGAGATAAATCCGGAGCAACATCCCGAATGACCGCCCAGGTCTTTTCCTCTTCCTGTTTCAGGATTCCGGAAATATCTCCCGTTGTCTCATGACTGCCCCATCCCTTTTCTTCCAGAAGCTGCAGACATTGACGCTCATCCTTACAGGCGAGAAGCTGATCGATCACGGCATCGGTCAGCAGTGACGCTTCCAGAGCGCGCACCCGCGCGACCGCATAGGTATATTCTAAATCATTCAAGCTCAAAACCTCCGTTATCCAAATAACATCTCCTGAACCATGTCGGACAGCTCATCCCGTCTGGCGTCAAAAATCGCCCGAATCGTGCAGTTTTCCTCAATACCGCCATAGACAAGAATACATCCGCCATCCATCACTTTTCCCTTATCCGAAATCGAAAGACTGCCGCCTTTACTTTGTGCAATCTCCGCGATCTCCGCCTCAAATCCCTGAGGTATCCGTTTTAAATCGGTCTCTGAAAAGCAAATCACGCCCTTCTCCGGCTGAACATAGGCTTCCAGAAGCTTTTTAATCATTGAAAAATACGCATCATCCGGAAGGCCGATCACTCTGGCATAGGCCTGATCCAGAACCTCTGAGATCATCTCCTGCTTTGCTGCCAGAATCGCCCGCTTCTTCTGCATGTCGCAGGAAGAAGCCACCCGGTCCATATAATTTTTAATATCTCGTTCTGAAATCTGCCGGGACCGTTCTGCTTCCGCCTGAGCTTTTTCTCCGGCCTCAGCAACGATCCGTTCCGCCTTCTCTCTGGCTTCGGCAAGCTTTGCCGCCGCCGTCTGATTTGCTTCCTCAAGGATATGGCTGTTTATTTTATCTAATCCGCTCATATACTTACCTCGTCATTTCATCCAAATCCTAAATCTGAATCGCCGTTACTGCCATAATTGAAATCAGTAATGCCAGGATCGCATAGGTTTCAACCATCGCCGGGAACAGCATCGCTTTTCCGAACTGATCCGGTTTTTTGGCCACGATACCAATGGATGCTGCGGCTGTTTTCCCCTGAGATTTTCCGGAAATCAGACCGACAATACCGATTGGGAGACAGGCCGCCAGAATCAGCAGGCCGGCCGTCACGGAAACATCGGCAGCGCCGCCGCCAAGAAGGCCGATTTTTGATAATGTAATAAATCCAACCAGCAGACCGTAAATACCCTGTGTACCCGGAAGAAGCTGAATAACCAATACCTTGGCAAACTTACTCGGGTCTTCAGAAACAACCCCTGCTGCTGCCTGACCGGCAATACCAACACCCAGTGCGGAACCTGCTCCTGCAAAAAGCACCGCGATCGCTGCACCTAAAAGTGCGTAAACAATACCCATATTATTCAAAAGACTCATAATCTTGTTTCCTCCTTAATATCTGCATATTTTGTATGTTCCTTAAAAGGATTGAAAGGCCGTCCGGTGCCTTCGTAAAATTTGCCGAAAAATTCGACATACTGCAAACGGTTCGTATGCACGTAGGCGCCCAGCAGATTGATTGCCAGATTCAGCGTATGTCCGATAATAAATACAACGATAAAACCGATGACGCCGAAAATGCTGGTTCCAAACATACTGCCCATCTGATTGACGACCTGAGCGATAACTCCTGTCGCAAGTCCCAGCGCCAGCAAACGTGAATATGAAAGAATATCACTCAGCCAGCCGGTAACATTATAAAGGTCATAGGCTCCAAGAGCGATCCGAAGGCCAAAATTTTTATTGGCCCGGCCCGACATAAGTACGATACCGACAGCGCCGACAGCGGCCATCACTTTGCCGAGCATATTCACCGGTTCAGGGAAAATAATCTCCATCTGGGCGATCGATGCGAAAATTTCACTCGGTATGAGCATAATCAGAAGTCCGATCAGAAAAACATACCACAGCCCCACATCGCATATGCAGTCCAGATATTTTTTATCCCGGATATACATATACCCTTTAATACCAAGTCCGGTAAATAAATGAATCAGACCGAAGACCATGGAATAGATCAGCAGCCGCATCGGGTCATTCAGCGGAACGAACCAAAGCGCCGGGATGCTGACCTCGTGCCCGAAAAATGTCCGGGATACAACGTTGACAACATCTCCGAAATACCCGCCGAACAGGATTCCCCAGAAAAGTGTGGATAATCCACACCAGAAGAAAAGCTGCAGCGATTTCTTCATGCCGTCTGCCATCCTCGGAAATTTCAAAAGCGCTGCACCGCAGGCAATGGAAACGATGGCTCCATAAGCGGCGTCAGAAAGCATCAGTCCGAAAAGAAAAACATAGAAACAGGACATAATCATCGTCGGATCTATTTCACCTTTTCCCGGAAGTCCAAAGGACTCGAGAATTCCCTCCGCCGACCTGGAAAAAGAATTGTTTGAGAGAAGCACCGGTATATCTTCATCCGCCTGCGGTTCCTCGATATCAATCACACAGTCATACTTATCCTCCAGAGCTTTCCTGAGTTCCGGCACATATTTTTCCGGAATATAACCGCTGACAATAAATGTGGATTCCGACTGAGGAATCTCTCCAAGCACCTCGTATCTATCTGCGCGCATCCGATAATAATCGGCAAGAAGCTTTATCTGCTCCCGGTATTCGGACAGAGCCAAAAGCTGTTTTTTTATTTCTTCCATCCGCTCCCGGTATTTCCGGATCTTTCCCTCCAGCGCTTTGCAGGCTTCGGACGGCGTCTCCGTCCATTCCTGGGAAGCTCTGGAAAATCCCCGGCTTCTCAGACTGTCCTCAACGGCTTCGGCCAGATCTTTCAAAGTGACTACCGCAATGCAGGTCTGATCCTGACCGGAAGAAATAATATCAATATCCCAGCCGCCGGTATCTTCCCCGGCTCCGATTTTCAGGTGACTGTCTTCGGACAGCCCGGTGGCAACCGCCGCATAAATGCTTTCCAGATTCATATTCCCCGGAAGCGTTCCGAAAATCATAGAGGTGTATTCCGTTTCCTGAGCCTTCATCGGTACGTCGAGCTTCAGCCACGGAACGAGGCTCTGAATCGTATTTTCCAATTTAAGGATTTCCGCCTTACATTCGGCATTTTCTTTATCCAATGCCTGAATCCGGCGAACGATTTCCAGAAGCTCGTCCTTTCTCCGGACAACATCTTCCTGAACCTCTGCTTCCACCAGCGTCTTTCCTTCCAGTGCGGATAAAAGTCCTTTTTTCTCCGGAGCGTATCCTTCCAGAATATCCAGTGACCGATCGGACATCGATGCCGTTTTTTCAAAAAGGATCCGGTCATTCACCGTATCCATCCGGTGGAAATACGTATCCTCCGTCAAAGCATCGGTCAGCTCTATAATTCCCATCGCCTGGAGTTTTTCAAGAATCGCCTTTCGGTGTTGTTTCAATGCGCAGATACTGATTCGCTGCATCTGCATTACAGCCATATATGAACCCCTCCTTTTTCATCTGTTTTAAGGGTCTTAAACCGGTTTCTATATCAAACCAGTTTCGTAATCACAAAATCAATTGCCGCCTCCTTTTTTCCGGAAACTTCGGCTTTTAAAGATTTGACTTCCTCTGCAATAGCCTTCCCGGCATCTTCCAGAATCTGTCTGCCTTTTTCCCTGGCAGCCTCCATGTCTCTTTCGGATTGGGATTTCGTTTCGGTTTTCCGGGTTTCAGATATCTGACCGGCCCTGGCGGCCGCCTCATTCAAAATCTCAATGCACTGTTTTTCTGCCTGGCTGATGATATCACTTGCCTGGAGTTCCGTCGTTTTAATTGATTGAATTGTTTCACTTACCATCCATTTCCCTCCTCCATTTTTGAATATTTATTTCCATAATAGCATATGTAAACTAAAACGTCTAGTATTTTTGCTACTTTTCTGACAACTTAATACTTATTCCCCTTTCAGCTCCCCTTTATATACGTATTGATACAATTTTCACGAAAAATGTCTATTTTGCATCATACGCCGAACTATTGTCCATAAAACCTGAAATTGCATTGACTTTCCATCATCTTTTTCCCATGTCCCGGATACAGTATGCCCAAAAGACGCCTTTTCTACGATATTGCAATAAAAAAGAATCCTGCTTCGCGGGATTCTCCGCCTGCGGCGGGTCGCTTCAGC
>ERZ1673697.2398-NODE-2398-length-16741-cov-3.709877_pt1 | contig 16741 bp, 11 predicted proteins | sample MGYA00580227_ERZ1673697 | MGnify/ENA primary metagenome ERZ1673697 (study PRJEB41218, sample SAMN15661759) | gut metagenome | host: Homo sapiens | place: Canada: London | collected 2015-08-20/2019-03-30 | study: EMG produced TPA metagenomics assembly of...
TAATGCTTTTGTCAATTGTGATGAATTATATATTCGGACTCTGGATTGACAGAAGACGGGGTGATACGGTAAAAGAAAAAGGAATCATTGTATTGATGCTGTTCTATAATTTGTCGCTCTTGTTTGTCTTCAAATATATGAATTTCGTGTGCGGTATTTTGGGATTGGAACTTTCGGGGTGGAATATTACGTTGCCGATTGGCATCTCCTTTTACACCTTTCAGGCGATTTCTTACGTGATAGATGTGTACAGGGGACAGGGAGAGGTTCAGAAGAATCCACTGAATGTAGCGCTTTACATAGCGTTTTTTCCACAGTTGATTGCCGGTCCTATTGTTCGTTACCAGACGATTGCGGATCAGATCGAACATAGGAAGGAAAGCTGGAGTGATTTTTCTAACGGAGTAGAACGATTTATCATCGGACTCTCTAAAAAGCTGATACTTGCGAATTCTTTTGCTCCTATAGCAGATTATGCCTTCGGTCATATTTCTGAATTGTCGGGAGTATCAGCCTGGATAGGCGCACTTTGTTATACCTTTCAGATATACTTCGATTTTTCCGGATACTCTGATATGGCGATCGGTCTTGGAAAAATGTTCGGGTTTCAGTTTTTGGAGAATTTCCGTTATCCTTATCTGTCGGTTAGCGTGTCAGAATTCTGGAGACGATGGCATATATCCCTTGGAAGCTGGTTTCGGGATTATGTGTATATCCCGCTGGGCGGTTCAAGGGTGAAGACGAAGGTAAGGCTCATAGGGAATCTTTTTGTAGTGTGGACGCTGACGGGAATCTGGCATGGGGCGAATTGGACATTTCTGCTGTGGGGACTGTGGTACTTCCTGCTTCTGACATTTGAAAAGATGACAGGAATTCCTCAAAATCTTCAGAAAAAATCAGGAAAGATTTTATATTATATATTTACGATACTGTGTGTAATTTTGGATGGGTTCTGTTCAGGGCGGATTCGGTTCAAGAAGCATTTGCATACATCAGAATTATGCTGGTACCCGGAAAAGAGATATGGGATTCTCTGGCTGCTTTCTGGCTGAAAGATTTAAAAGTTCTTCTTCTTTTGGGAGTTGCCGCCTGTACTCCGCTTGTGAAGAACTGTTACCATATCGTTAGAGAAAGCAAATACTATGTGATTGGCGATGTTCTGAAAACGGCGGCATATATTGGATTGTTCCTGGTTTGTATTTCCTACTGCGTAAATAGTTCTTATAATCCGTTTATTTATTTTAATTTCTAGAAGAAAGGGAGCCGGGGTATGGGCAAGAAAAGTAGAATTGCATATTTGATTCCAGTCTGCTTCCTTTTTATTCTTGTAGGAATCGGCGGACTCAATGCAAAAGCAGTGCTTCCTCTTGTGGAAGAAAAACTTGCGCTCGATGAAGGTTATTTGAAAGAGGGCGGAAGTCAGTTGGAAGAGGATTACCGAACTTCCTTTTGGAAGCAGAGGGAATGGGTGAACCTGTATGGTATGATTCAGAATGCTATGGGAAAAAGGCTATCCGGCAATATGCGGTTTATACGTACAGACAGTGGGCTGATGGACTATGTAACCAAGGAATCGGATGTATATCCTTTTGCTGAAGAGATGTTGGAACTTAAGCAGGTTCTTGACGAGAAAGGGGTTCCGCTTTTGTATGTGCAGATGCCGGTTAGAGAGCCGGAAGAGTCTTCGGAACCGGATATACTGATACGGACGAGAACATATTACAGCCAGATTAGAGAGATTACGGACGCTGCAGGTATTCTCTGTATGGACGAGGAAGAGATCCTGGAAGGAGAGGAAGCGCCGTCGCGGGATGAATTCTATTTTAAGACGGATGTTCACACAACGACTCAGGGCGAAATATGGATGGCTAATAAAATTGCCGAAAAGCTTGAGTCAGAATACCGGGTGGCTATACTGGATGTCATTCAGGAAGAGGATGAGAGATTTGAAATACATTCTCATCCATTTGCGGGAAATCTTGTACAGTCTTTGGGAGTTTATTATGTGGGAATTGATGAATTTGAAGAATATATTCCAAAGGAGCAGCCCACTTATCATTTGGAAGACGTGTTTGGCGGATGGTATGCAGATGGGAAATATGAGGAAGTCATTATGAATGGCTATGACCAGAGCAGCGAAGATGAAACTTACACTTATTGGATCACTAATTATCTGCGGTATGGAGCAGGCGGCTATCATGTGGAGAATCTGGACTCAGATGGTCCAAGCTTGCTGGTTATTTGTGATTCTTTGTGTTATAGGACGCTTTCCTATTTGTCGTTGGAATGTAAGAATATTACGGTGATTGATCCAAGGTTCATACCGGCGGACGGTACAGATTATGTGAAGAAGGCGTTAGAGGATAAAATGTATGATGCGGCTATTTATCTGCATGGTACGTTTTACACCACCGATCACTCGATGTTTGGACAATGGTCTTTGCAAGAAGATAATTAATGCCAGATATTATGAAGTCATTTTTGTGGGGATTATTGAAATAGAGTTTTATTTTCGTTATAATAGAGTGCGAAACAGCAGGAGAGGCAGGTGAAAAGATGAGAAAATTTATAAAAAGAAATTTCGTTGCATTGGTACTTGCGTGCACACTGGCATTTGAACCTTATTGTGTTTTGGCTTCGGAGACCGGAATGCTGACCGGGGAAATGACTGAGAGCGAAACGGTGAATGAACCTGAGGCGGCAGAAGAAGAGCTTTCTGATGCAAAACCGGAAATGACGGAAGAAACAGATGTGCCGGAAGTGACAGAAGAGGCGGGAGGAATAGAAGAATCGGAAGTGGAAGAAGACGGGGAAGAAGCTGTAAATTCCTGTAAAGAATCTGTGGAAGAAAAGATACAACAGGTTACTGAGGTGTGGAACGAGCCTCATATCAGAGTGGCAGATATCCGCCTGACTGATCTGGGAACGAGGATTGAAGCAGAAGCAGTATATGAATCGAATGATCAGAATGTACAGTTCCGGTGGGTTCAATATAATCTTCAGACACAGAAATGGACGGTGCTTAAGGAATGGCAGGAAAGCAGCCAGATCACATGGTATCCGCCGGAAAAAGGAGATTATTGGATCTGTGTTGCGGTGAAACTTTCAGATGGAAGGACGACTTCCAAGACAGTGGCTTATCGCTATAAAGGGGTATATGCAAATTTAACCGACATGTGCGTGGTAGATAAAGGAAACCATTTTGAACTGGGAGTATCTTATGAGACCAATGATCCCGATATTGTGTTCCGCTGGCGGTATTACGATGTGGCGGAAGATGAATGGCGGCTGATCAGAGACTGGGATGCCGGTAACTGGGCATCATGGAAGGCGGTTCATCCGGGGGATTTCCTTATGTATGCGGAGGCGAAGCTTAGCGATGGCACTGTGGTTGCCAAGTCCTGCGGACACCGGGTGAAAAAGACGGGTATTGCATCGTTTTATACAAATATCCAGTCGCCTGGATGGCTTGAAAGTGAAATAAAATTACAGGGGAAATATAATGATTCGTTTGATGTGGTTGGTTCTGAAAGATATCTGGTATACGATGGCAACACATGGAGAACCATTCCCCATACTTCTGACGGGGCGGTGTGGTCTCCGCAGTCGCTGGGGAAATATCTGTTTTGTTATGAGATATATAATAAGAACGGAGGCTTGATTGAACAGTCGTTTATAGAGTTTTCTGTTGAGGCTCCATACGTAAATTTCGGCAATATCAAAATCAACAATGCGGCGGACCTGGAGTATATATTATCCGTAGATGTTGATACGAATGATTCCGCAGCCGAGTACAGATGGATGTATTATAATGTTTCGGAAGGACAGTGGCATACGATCAGCGATTGGAGTAAGACAAGTGATTCCTACTGGTATGCCCCAGATACGGGGAATTACTGGCTTCATGTGGAAGCGCGGCTCCATGACGGCACAGTCCAATCCAATACGGTTAGCTATACGGCCCAGCAATATCCACCGGATCTGGCTGCGATGATGCTGTATGCAAATATGTATTCCAGTTCTACCCCATATATTATTATGGTGAACAGAGATGCTTGTAAAGTCGGTATATTCCAGGGCTGGCAGGGCGGCTGGTCTCCGGTCATGTATATGGACTGTACGGTAGGTAAGCCGAGTACTCCGACTGTATCCGGGGTGTTCAGAGTTGGAAGCAGAGGGTACTATTTTGATTCCTATGGATCCAGATGTTTTTGGTGGACACAGTTTTACGGTAACTATCTGTTCCATTCCGTACTGTACTATCCGAATGGCTCGCTTATGGACGGAAGGGTGGGAATGGCGTTATCCCATGGTTGTGTGAGACTTCAAATCGACAACGCAAAATGGATATATGACAATATTCCTTCCGGAACGACGGTAGTTGTATATTAATGGGAAAAATAAAATTCCCGGCAAAATATAGGCGTTTGCTGTAGTTTGTCGGGAATTTTTGTGATAGCGGTACGAACTGTCTGCCTGGGAAGTGCAGAGATGGAAAATGAAGGAGAATAGAAAAGAATTATGATGACTAACAGTGCAAATGCCAAAAGACTGGCAATTTATTTCTTTTATGATAAAATGGGAGTTGTCGACCGTTTTGTGCCATATTTTTTGGAAGACCTGAAAAGAAATGTGTCAGAAATATTTGTGATATGTAATGGGGAACTGCAAGAAGAAGGCAGAAAAACCCTGGAACAGTATGGACAGGTAATGGTGCGTGAAAATAAAGGATTTGACGTCTGGGCATATAAGACTGCTTTAGAGACCTACGGATGGGATAAGCTTCAGGAATATGATGAAGTAATTATGATGAACAGTACGATTATGGGTCCGGTATTTCCGTTAAAAGAAACTTTCGATAAAATGGATGCCAGAGATGTGGATTTCTGGGGGATTACCGAGTATGCAAAACAAATGTGCGATCCTTCGGGCTGCTGTAAGTATGGTTACATTCCTACGCATATTCAGTCGCATTTTATTGTGTGCAGAAGATCCCTTATAAGCAGCCGGGAATTCCAGGAATACTGGGATGAGATGCCGATGATCCATTCATACTGGGAAGCGGTTGGAAAGCATGAGATGATTTTTACAAAGCATTTTGAAGATTTAGGCTTTGTGAGCGCCACATCTGTGAAGACAGATCAGATGAGGGAGTACAGCGGTTATCCGCTGATGATGTGCCCGGTAAAACTGTTAAAAGAGCAGAGATGTCCCATTTTCAAACGCCGGATGTTTTTCCATGATCCGAAGGATTTCCTGAGCCAGACAGCCGGGGAACAGGTAGAAGAATTGTTCCACTATCTGGAAAACGAAACGGATTATGATGTAGATTTTATCTGGGAGACGATCTTAAGGAATTATAATCAGGCGGATATTGTTAAGAATCTGAATTTGAATTCTATTCTTTCAGAGAAATATGCCGATGAAAGAAAATATGAAGAGGCGGCCGGACGGAATCGGGTGGCGCTGATTATGCATCTGTATTTTGAGGATTTGCTGGAAGAATCTTTGGAATATGCCATGTCGATGCCGGAGAATGCAGATGTCTATATTACAACGGATTCAGAAGAAAAAAAGAAAAAAATTGAAGAAGTATTTGCAGGACTTCGCTGTAAGCATCTCGAAGTCCGGGTGATTGAAAACAGAGGAAGGGATGTAAGCAGTCTGCTCATAGGCGTCAGGGATGTGATTGACGATTATGATATAGCATGTTTTGTGCATGATAAGAAAACGGCGCAGGTAGTACCGGGAACGGCAGGGGCAGGGTTCGCTTACAAATGTCTGAAAAACACGCTGGCAAGCAGAGAATTTGTAAAGAATATTATTATTGAATTTGATGAAAAGCCCAGACTGGGATTGCTTTCACCGCCGGAACCTAACCATGGTCCATTCTTTACCACATTGGGAAGAGAATGGAGAGGAAGTTATAAATTGGTGAAAGAACTGGCGGAGGAATTGGGAATTACGGTGCCGATTTCTGAGTCGAAGCCGCCGGTCGCTCCCTTTGGGACAATGTTCTGGTTCAGACCCGCAGCTATGAAGCCGTTATACAGCAAGAAATGGGAATATACGGATTTCCCGCCGGAACCCAATGGGATAGATGATACAATCTTACATGCAATTGAACGTATTTATCCATTTGTAGTGCAGCAGTCAGGATATTATCCGGGGATTGTGATGTCTGATTATTTTGCGCAGATTGAATATGGAAATCTAAAGTATTATGTGAGAGAATATAATAAAATTATGATGCAGTATGGCATTGAGGATTTTCATCAATACATGTGTTTTGCATTAGAAAACAGGCTGGAATTATCTGTGGATCCGGATTCTCTAAAAGGAGTGTTAAAGCGCAGAGCCAAAAACCGCCTGAGACGGATTCTTCCGGAGTCTGCGTATAATAAATTGGAAAGTGTTTGGAAGAGCAGAAAGAAAGAATAGAACGAAAGGTGGGAAAAACAAAAGTGAAGACGTATATTCATAATTTTATTGCTTATAAAGAGTTGTTAAAAGAACTGGTTCAGCGGGATATTAGAATAAAGTACCGCCGGTCTTTTTTGGGAATGTTGTGGTCTGTTCTGAATCCTCTTGGAATGATGATTATTATGACGCTTGTTTTTTCACATGTGTTCAGAGCGGGGATAGATAATTTCCCCGTATATCTGATGTGCGGACAAGTCATATTTAACTTTTTTAATGAAGCGACTACAATGGCGATGCAGTCTATTTTGGGAAATGCGCCTTTGATCAGAAAAGTATACCTGCCTAAATATTTGTTCCCGATGTCAAAAGTATGTTCTTGTTTTGTGAATTTTCTGACATCCTGTATCGCGCTGGCGCTGGTAGTGGTCGTGACAAGAACTCCGCTGACGTGGAAATTGGTTTTGTTTGTGTTCCCGATTTTATATGTATTTTTGTTTTCGCTTGGCATAGGAATTTTATTATCTGCTGTTGTGGTGACGTTCCGCGACCTGCAGCATCTCTATGGGGTAATTATTACAGGGCTTACTTATCTGACACCTATTTTCTATCCGATTGAGATTCTGCCGGGCTGGGTGAAAACTCTCGTTGAGATGAATCCGCTTACCAGTTTTGTCGAGATGTTCCGTGATGCAGTTCTATATGGCGTTGTCCCAGGGATGGAACTGCATATAAGATGCATCGCAGCATGCGTGGTTGCACTAGTGTTAGGAATATGGAGCTTTATTAAACAGCAGGATACATTTATTCTGAAAGTATAGGGGGAAGAGAAGTGGAGAATCCGATTGTAGAAGTCAACAATGTGTCGATGATGTTTCGCCTCTACAGAGAGAATGTTGACAGTTTAAAAGAATTTTTAATAAAGAAAGTAAAGCGTCAGATTACTTATGAAGAATTCTGGGCGCTTAGTGATATTAGTTTCCAGGTGAATAAGGGAGAATCTGTGGCTCTGATTGGGCGGAATGGATGTGGGAAAAGTACGCTCCTGAAAACGATTGCCGGCGTTTTAAAACCTACGAAGGGGAGTGTGCATATTAATGGCACGGTTGCGCCGATGATTGAATTGGGCGCAGGATTTGATATGGATCTTACTGCGCGGGAAAATGTATTTTTGAATGGCGCCATTCTGGGGTATCCTAAAGAAATGCTGGAGGAAAATATGCCCGCGATTGAAGAATTCTCAGAATTGCATCAGTTTATGGATGTCCCCATTAAGAATTTTTCTTCCGGTATGCTTGCCAGACTGGGATTTGCCGTGGCTACGATCTACACTCCTGACATTCTGATTGTCGATGAGATCTTGTCGGTAGGAGATTACCGTTTTCAGGAGAAATGCCATGCAAGAATCCATGAGATGCTGGAGCAGGGAACAACACTTTTGTTTGTGTCGCACAGCATCGATCAGGTGAAAAAGGTCTGCAATCGCGCTATTTTACTGAACCAGGGTCATATGCTGTTTGACGGCGGGGTAAAAGAGGCGTGGAATCGGTATGATTCGTTATAGAATACGTCTATACTATCTATAAAAAGAAGCGATTGGACTAGCCCGGGGAAGAAGACTTATAATATATAGATAATAGTAAACGGCCTTTTTGGTAGGTCAGTAGGAGGAAAGAGTATGAAAATGAAAACAACATTAGCGCTGTTTGCGGCAATGGCAGCAGTAATGGCGGTACCACTTTCAGCAGATGCTAAGGAATTTACGGATGTTGCTTCCGATCATTGGTATTATGATTATGTATCTGAGATCAGTGATAAGGGAATCATGACCGGTAAGGATGCGGCAGGTACAGTTTTCGCACCGGCGGAGAATATTCCGCGTGCGCAGTTTGCGACGGTTCTGTACCGTATGGCGGGGAGTCCGGAGGTGAAGTACAGCTCAGTATTTAAAGATGTGCCGGACGGACAGTGGTATACGAAACCGATTATGTGGGTATATCAGGCGAAAGTTGCCAATGGATATACGGATGGCAGTGGTAATTTTGGTACCAATGATCAGATTACGAGAGAACAGATTGCCAAGATGATGTACAGCTATCAGAAATATATGGGATATGATGTGTCAGGGACGACAGAACTTGACACGTTTCCGGATGGCGGTAGTGTCAGCTCTTTTGCGACAGAATATGTGAAATGGGCAGTGGCAGAGGGAGTTATCAGTGGAAAAGAAAATGCGGCTACAGGACAGAAGTATCTTGATCCGCAGGCAAGTGCAAACCGTGCGGAAATTGCAACGATTATTTCCAGAACACTGGTTCCGTTCGAGGGTGATTATGTGATTGATGCCGCTGAAGCGAAAAGTAAGATCGGCGAAGAAGACGTAATCTTTGTAGATGGCCGTGGTGTTGAGAAGAGTGCGGAGACTATAAAGGGAGCAGTTATTTCCGATTGGAAAGACTGGGCCGTGAATTTAAACCCGGATAACAGCAGCACAGGTGTGCCGGGATGGTGGCAGATGCAGAGTGTGGAAAAGATGAATGAGACTTTCAGTAATCTGGGACTGTCTAAGGACAAAGAGATTATCCTTCTTGGCGAGACGGTTAATGGCTGGGGCGATGATGCAAGACTGATGTGGCAGCTTCGCGTGGCCGGATATGAGAATGTAAAGATTGTTGACGGTGGTTACAGCGCATTGATCGCGGCCGGAGCGCCGACACAGAAGGGAACATCTACACTTGCGAAGGTGGATGCAGAGGTTACTTCTAAGAATCTGAAGCATGTAGTGACGACAGACATACTGAAGGCAAATTATGATTCTTATAAAATTGTTGATGTCCGCGCGGATGAAGAATATAACGGCGAATGTCTGTATAATGAGAAGGCAGGTGGACATCTTCCGGGCGCTGTTCATCTGAGATATACAGATTTGTTCTATGCGGATGGAACCCTTCGTCCGGTAAATGAGCTGACAAAATGGTTTGAAAGTGCCGGCCTGGATAAGGAAGACGAAATTGTATCTTATTGCACGGCGGGGATCCGTTCTTCTTATATGCAGGTGGTTATGGAAATGTGCGGATTTGAGAATTCCATTAATTATGACGAATCATTCTGGGGATGGACAGAAAACGAAGGTTTGCTGGAGAAGTAATAAACTGGAAATTATTTCAAAATGTTGACAAAATATTACAAATATGTCACAATGTTAATCGACGTATAACATTGTGACATTTTTTTGAAAGGCAAGGTAGGATATGAAGAAAAAGATTGGTGTGTTTATACTGACACTGACTTTGATGTTTGGATTATGTTCAAATACAGTTTTTGCAGCATACTCAGATGTATATCAGAACGGATGGTATTATGGAGCAGTTCAGTACGTATCTCAGAATGGAATTATGACCGGATTAAACGATACATATTTTGGCGTAGGAGAATCCTTAAAGAGAGGGCAGTTCGCACTGATATTATATCGCCTGGCAGGTACTCCGGATGTGGAATTTGAGAATAAGTTTCCCGATATCGGAGCAAATGATTGGTATGCAAATGCGGTGATTTGGGCGAGCGACAACGGAATTGTGACCGGATATACGGATACGGGTCTTTTTGGACCTTCTGATGAGATTACAAGAGAACAGATGGTAACAATGCTGCACCGCTTTGAAGGAAGTCCTCAGGTAAGCGCTGATCTTAGCGGATATCCGGATTCCGGTTTGGTAGGAGCCTGGTCTTTGGCAGGAATGCAGTGGGCAGTTGCGAATGGAATTATCAGTGGAGATAACAATATGCTTAATCCGCAGGGCATAACTACCCGAGAAGTATGTGCGACCATCATTATGCGCTTCCAGGGGGGAGAGTATATTGAGACGGAAGCGGGCCCCGGAGGGTTCGTGAATCCATGTCCGGGAGCGAACTATGTATCCTCTGAATTTGGTTACAGGGTTTCACCTACAGAGGGCGCAAGCAGCAATCATCAGGGAAGAGATTATGCTGCGTCAGAAGGAACCGCGATTTTAGCGGCGGCATCAGGAAAGGTTGTGCTTGTTGGCTATACCAGCGCCAGAGGAAACTATATAGTAATTGACCATGGAAATGGAGTGGAGTGTTACTATCAGCATTGCTCAAAGATTATTGCTTCTGCGGGCGATATCGTGGAGGCCGGTGAAAAAATTGCAGAAGTTGGTTCTACAGGAATTGTATCAGGACCACATCTTCATTTTGAAGTACATGAAAATGGAGTGCCGGTCGATCCGAGAAAATACGTACCGGAGTAAAGCGTTTTATAAAAGGGAAGACAGATGTTTTGTTCTGTCTTCTCTTTTTACAGTTGAGAAAATGTTAAGAATATGTTACAATAAATCGATATAATAAGTTATGATATGATTTTTAATACGATATTAGGAGGAAGTTATGAAAGGAATTATATTAGCAGGTGGTTCAGGAACACGATTATATCCCCTGACAAAGGCAGTATCCAAACAGATTATGCCGGTGTATGATAAGCCGATGATTTACTATCCTTTGTCAATATTGATGCTTGCGGGAATCCGGGATATTCTGATTATTTCTACGCCAAGAGATCTGCCTACGTTCCGGGAATTGTTCGGAACCGGCGAAGAACTGGGACTTCGTATGTCCTATGCAGTTCAGGAGACTCCGAGAGGTCTGGCGGATGCATTTATCATTGGAGAAGAATTTATCGGCAGTGATAATGTTGCACTGATTTTGGGAGACAATATTTTCTATGGACAGAGCTTCTCGAAACTGTTGAAAGAAGTTAGCTCCAGAGAAAAGGGAGCTACTATTTTCGGATATTATGTCCGTGATCCGAGAGAATATGGAGTTGTTGAATTTGATGAGAATGGAAAAGCACTCTCCATAGAAGAAAAACCGGAACATCCGAAGTCAAACTATGCGGTTCCCGGTTTGTATTTATATGATAATGATGTAGTAGAGATTGCTAAGAATGTAAAGCCTTCCGCAAGAGGCGAGATTGAGATTACGAGTGTAAATAATGCATACCTTGAAAGAGGAGATCTGCATGTGGAGACGATGGGACGTGGTTTTGCCTGGCTTGATACCGGTAATCATGACGCGCTTCTTGACGCAGCGGATTTTGTGGCTGCATTTCAGAAGAGACAGGGGCTTTATGTTTCCTGTATAGAAGAGATTGCCTATAAACGTGGCTTTATTACCAGAGAACAGCTTATTAAACTGGCAGAGCCGCTGCTGAAGACAAATTATGGAAAATATTTAATGGAAATTGCAGATGGTCTGTAAAATATTTGATATTTAGAAAGAGGATGATGGGAATGGGTAAGATTCAGGTTGAAACATGTAATATTGAAGGTCTTAAAGTGATTACTCCAACGGTGTTTGGCGATGAACGCGGATATTTTATGGAGACATACAATTACAATGATTATAAAGCGGCGGGAATTGATATGGAATTTGTGCAGGACAACCAGTCCAGCTCCAAAAAAGGAGTTCTGCGCGGACTTCATTTTCAGATTAACTATCCGCAGGACAAGTTGGTGCGTGTTGTAAGTGGCGAAGTATTTGACGTGGCGGTTGACCTGCGGGAAGGCTCGGCAACTTACGGACAATGGTATGGGGTGATCTTGTCTGCTGAAAATAAAAAACAGATTTTCATCCAGAAGAATTTTGCACATGGTTTTCTGGTGCTTTCTGAGTCGGCGGAATTTGCGTACAAATGTACAGATTTCTACCATCCAAATGATGAGGGCGGTCTGGCGTGGAATGATCCGGATATAGGAATAGACTGGCCGATTCCGGAGGGAATGGAACTTACGATTTCAGAAAAAGATCAGAAATGGAAAGGAATCAAGGCGGGGAGATAACGTATGCGGATAGAAAGCTCGGATGCAAAAAGGCTGGCGATATACTTCTTTTATGATAAGAATGGAGTTGTGGATAAATATGTTCCTTATTTTTTGGATGATTTAAAAAAGAATGTATCGGATATATATATTGTATGTAATGGAAAGCTGAATGATAAGGGAAGGGAAATCCTGAAAACCTATGGAGAATGCCATGTCCGGGAAAATAAAGGCTTCGATGTATGGGCTTATAAATCTGCATTAGAACATTATGGCCGTCAGCAGCTTGTGCAATATGACGAAATTATTCTTTTGAATAATACGATTATGGGACCCGTGTATCCGTTTTCGGAAACTTTTGCAAAGATGGATGGGCAGGATCTTGATTTCTGGGGATTAACAGAGTATTTTAAGATTCCGTATGATCCATTCGGATATTCGCCATATGGATATCTGCCTGACCATATTCAGTCACATTGGATTGCGTGCAGGAGAACGCTTGTAGAGAGCAAGGATTTCTGGGAATACTGGGAGAATATGCCGGAAATTGAAAACTATGAGCAGGCTGTTGGTAAGCATGAATCCATATTTACAAAAACATTTGCGGATAAAGGCTTCAAATGGGGAGTCTCTGTGGATATGGAGGATTTGAGGAAATACAGCGGCTATCCTTTGATGATGTGTCCGCAAAGGCTGATAAGCGAGCGCAGATGTCCTATTTTTAAGAAAAGAAGCTTTTTTCATCTCCATGCGGATTATCTGAATAATACAACCGGAGAAGCGGCAAGTATGTTGTTTGAGTATCTGCGTGATGTAACGGACTACGATGTGGATTTTATATGGGAGACGCTGCTGCGGAATTACCATCTGTATGACATTGTAAAGAATTTAAATCTTACCTATGTCCTGCCGACGAATCAGTGCGATAAGGAAAAACTGGCTGTGCAGACCGGCCGGATGAAAATTGCGCTGGTTATGCATATCTATTTTGAAGATTTGCTGGAATCATCTTACCGCTATGTTTCCTCCATGCCGGAAGAGACGGACGTATATATTACGACGGATACGGAAACAAAAAAGAAAGCTATAGAAAAGGTGTTTTCCCCGCTGCCGTGCCGTAAGTTGGAAATACGTGTTATAGAGAACAGAGGCAGAGATGTGAGCAGTCTGCTGGTCGGTGTAAAAGACGTGATTATGCAGTATGATTTAGTGTGTTTTGTTCATGATAAGAAGAGCGCTCAGATTTCGCCGGAAACGGTTGGGGCATCTTTTGCATACAAGTGTTTTGAGAATACTCTGTCAAACCGCACTTATGTTACAAATGTAATCAATACTTTTGCAGAAAATCCGCGGCTGGGGCTTTTAGCGCCGCCGGTGCCGAATCACAGTACATTTTTTACAACGGTAGGATTTGAGTGGGGACCGAACTTTAAGGTGACGAAGCAACTGGCCGAAAAAATCGGGCTTACTGTACCTATGAGCAAAAAAGTACCGCCGATTGCGCCGCTTGGGACAATGTTCTGGTTCCGGCCATGTGCAATGGAACGGTTATATGCGCAGGATTGGAATTACCAGGATTTTCCGAAAGAGCCAAATAAGATTGATGGTACGCTGCTTCATGCCATTGAAAGGATTTATCCTTTTGTTGTACAGGAGGCTGGTTATTATGCGGCATACGGAATGACAGATAAATTCGCGGCGATAGAGTATAACAATCTTTATTATTATGTACGCGGATATAATCAGGTAAGTGTGAAGTTCGGTATCGGTCCTTTCTATAATCAGATGTTAGAAAGAATAGATGATATTTTGGGGCATCAGGGTTCGTTTAAGAGAGTAATAAAATACAGGCTGAAACAGGATCTCAAAAGAATAATTCCCGAAAAAATTTATTTGAGATGCAAGAAAATATGGAAAAAGATGAGAAAAAGCCAGAATTACAACAGTGTGCGGGTTAAAGGCGAGGAGTAAGCAATGGGCAGTAAGATAGACTATAAAAACATAGTAAAGAAGTTATCCCCTTATAATATAAAAAAGGGGATACTTTATTTCAAACACTATGGTGCAAGGGAATTCTGGATTAAGCTGACAGAACGCTTTCAGAAGGATGATATTGACTATAACCGATGGTTTGCCAATCACCGCCCAACGGACGAAGAGCTGGACAGGCAGAGGAGAAAAGTTTTTGGCTGTGCGCCTGTGATTAGTATTCTTGTTCCTGTATACAATACACCGGAGCTTTTCCTGAAACAGATGATTCAGTCGGTGAGAGAACAGACCTACTCAAATTGGGAACTTTGTATTGCTAATGCTAACCCGGCGAATCGGGAAGTGGCGGAGATTCTAAGAATTGCCGCTAAGAAGGATGCAAGGATCCGGATAGCAGAAGTTCCTGAAAATGAAGGGATTGCCCAGAACACAAACCGTGCTCTGCAAATAGCGACAGGAGAATTTATTGCACTTTTGGATCACGATGATCTGCTGGCTCCCAATGCCTTATACGAAATTGTGAAGGCCGTTAATGAAAGTAAAGGAGCCGAAGTAATTTATACGGATGAAGATAAGGTTACTACAGATTTGGAAGAACATTTCAAACCGCATTTTAAACCGGATTTTAATCTGGATTTATTAAGATCAAACAATTATATCTGCCATCTTTTTGTGGCAAAGAGAGAGCTTGTTGAGCGTGTGGGCGGTTTCCGAAAAGAATTTAACGGAGCACAGGATTATGATTTGATACTCCGGTGTACAGAGAAAGCAGAAGCAATCGTTCATGTACCGAAGATTCTCTATCACTGGCGTGTGCATAAAGAATCCACATCGGACAATCCTATGAGTAAGATGTATGCATATGATGCAGGCAAGAAGGCGATTGAAGAGCATCTGAAACGATGCGGGACGCCCGGAGAGGTCTTGCACACAAAGAATCTGGGCTTTTACCGGGTGAAATATCCGGTTCAGGGTGAGCCGCTGATTTCTATTCTTATTCCAAACAAAGATCAGGTAGAAACTTTGGATCAATGTCTGCGTTCCATAAAGGAAAAGACGGATTACTCTAATTACGAGATTGTCATTATAGAGAACAACAGCGAGAAAGAAGAGACATTCCGGTATTATGAGAAGATTTCTTCTGATAAAATCCGGGTGATTCGGTGGGAGAAGGAATTTAATTATTCCGCTATTAATAATTTCGGAGTCCGTCATGCGAAGGGAGATTATCTTCTTTTTCTGAATAATGATATAGAAGTCATTCATAGTGACTGGCTTTCAGAGATGGTGTCACATTGCCAGCGAAAAGAAGTCGGTATTGTGGGGGCACGTCTCTATTATCCTGACGATACGATTCAGCACGGAGGAATTATTGTTGGAATCGGCGGAGTGGCGGGAAGTGTTTTTGTGGGACTTCCAAGGGGGTATTCGGGATATATGCATAAGGCGGCCCTGCAGCTTGATTTGAGTGCAGTGACAGCAGCGTGTATGATGATGAAACGCAGGGTCTTTGAAGAAACCGGCGGGTTTGAAGAAAAATTGAAAGTAGCGTTTAATGATGTGGATCTATGTCTGAAGACCCGGGAGAGAGGTTACCTGGTTGTCTATGACCCATATGTGGAGATGTATCATTATGAATCGAAGACAAGAGGGGCAGAAGATACGAAAGAGAAAGTCAGGAGATTTCAGACGGAGATTGAATATATGCGGAGCCATTGGATTCACATCTTAAAAAACGGCGATCCGATGTATAATGTGAATCTGACTCTGACAAAATGGGACTACTCTCTTAAGAATAATGAGCGGAGATAGATTATGTGTGAAGTGACAGTTGTAATACCGAATTATAATGGGAAAAAGTATCTGTGTTCCTGTCTGGAAGCGCTGTATGAGAATACAAAGCTTGCATTTAGGACTCTGGTGATAGATAATGGTTCCGGAGATGGAAGTATAGAAGAAGCCAAAGAAAGATTTCCCCAGGCAGAGTATGTTCTGCTGGAGAAAAATTTTGGTTTCTGCCGTGCAGTCAATATTGGTATTAAAAGGAGCAGTACGCCGTATGTTATTTTATTAAATAATGATACGGAGATAAGAAAAGGATTTGTAGAAGTGCTGTTAAGAGCGGTGAAGCAAAATGACAGAATTTTTTCGGTTGAGTCTAAAATGATTCAGTACCGGGATCAGACATTGATTGACAGTGCAGGAACTTTTTACAATGCTCTGGGGTGGGCATTTGCAAGAGGAAAAGATAAAAAAATTCATTGTTACAGCCGCTGCTGCCGGACTTTTGCGGCGTGCGCGGGGGCAGCAATCTACCGGAGAGCGGTTTTTGATGAAATTGGTTTTTTTGACGAGCGGCATTTTGCTTATTTGGAGGATATTGATATCGGTTACCGTGCCAGGCTGCATGGGTATATCAATTTGTACGAGCCGGAAGCTGAGGTTATTCATGTGGGAAGTGCGTCGAGCGGCTCACGCTACAATGAGTTTAAGAC
>ERZ1673697.2413-NODE-2413-length-16613-cov-12.679792_pt1 | contig 16613 bp, 14 predicted proteins | sample MGYA00580227_ERZ1673697 | MGnify/ENA primary metagenome ERZ1673697 (study PRJEB41218, sample SAMN15661759) | gut metagenome | host: Homo sapiens | place: Canada: London | collected 2015-08-20/2019-03-30 | study: EMG produced TPA metagenomics assembly of...
TATAAGCGTGGGTTCATCATATTTGGTGTGGTATCTTTAACTATGGGAAACTCCCCATTCCCACTTGCTAGTATCTACCAACAAATCGCCTTGTTGGAACGGTGATATAATAACTTTGTTAGTTCCATCCGTATGTAATGCGTTAGATACATCTACAGAAATATTGTTAGCTCCAGCGCCAGATCTTTTTATCATATAAAATTTTTGACGAAATGGAAATGCATTCTGTGTATTAGTGGAAGAATAATAAGATTCGTAATAGTCTAATTCTATGTCCACTACATTCCATCCATTATCGGGTATTGCAAAAACATGTTGATCTTGAACTACGCTTCCTTTTTGCAATGACTGACGTTTGGTTTGAGTTTCTAAGTGCGTTGCATGGCTTGTGATGAGTGGAGAGTAAATTAACATAGCAAATAAAATTGGAATTAATGTAGTTTTTTTAAAAAAATTTTTCATATCTGTTCCCTTCCTCGTACATCAAATATTTAAAAGTAGTGAATTTAATGAAAACTAAAAGTAAAGTTTTCATTGGCATAACTCTTTATAGAATTCTTTTTTAATTCTAATAGGTTGCTTTGTTTATAGTTTTTTAATTTCTCTAAATATGCCCAAAACTTTTCGTCAGTTACATCATAAACTTTTGCGATTGCTTTTTGATAAGTATCATCACGTTCCGATATATATGTGATTGCTTTTTCACGGGCTGCAGATTCTGTATGACCCGCTAATGTGTAAAAATCAGTGATTTGTTCAATATTATCTTTCGCAATAAATTCTTCTGATTTTTCCTTTGCAAAAATAGGGGAATCAGTTTCTACTTTATGTGATTGAAAGAACCGACCGACTTTTTTATAATTGACTCCATTTTTTCGCCTTTTATTAAGAGGAATTTAAAACTTATAACCTTTTATGGCAAACTAAATAAAAATTCCAATGGTATCACTCCTTATGATATATTTCTTGAGGCAACATAACGATTAGTTAAAAATATTTTTGGTTAGGGTGATTGACTTTGTGTTGCTGTCAATTTATTTGAGAGTTTGAATAGATGATATTTTTTCTCCTTAATTATAACACTATTTTTACTCTTTTTTTTGAAATGTAACAAAATGCATAGGTTATGGTAATAACTTACATGTTTTAGATGTTTGTCATCGCTTTTCTTTTGGTCAAGGAGTCTTTATAGTATTATATAAAAAATCTCCATTCTTACTTGAAGGATGGAGATTTTTAAAAGTAATTAAATGGCAGTGTATACAATTTCTCCGCCGCATACAGTCATTTTCACTTTCCCGTACAATTCCCAGCCGATAAACGGTGAATTTGACGACATGGAAGCGAAGAATTCAGGAATCCATTTTGCTTCGGGATCGAAGATCACGAGGTCGGCAGGAGCGCCCTTTTCGATTTTTCCGCCGTCTAAATGATACAGTCTGGCGGGATTGATCGTCATTTTTTCGAGAAGCTGCATAAGTGACAGATGCCCTTTGCGTACAAGAGAAGTGATCCCGAGCGCCAGTGATGTTTCCAAACCGATGATTCCGCTTGGAGCGGCAGTGATGGAGCGTTCTTTTTCTTCTTTGCTGTGCGGGGCATGGTCTGTTGCGATAATATCGATCGTTCCGTCGGCGAGTCCGGCGATGATTGCCTGACGGTCAGCTTCGGAGCGAAGCGGCGGGTTCATCTTTGCAAGTGTTCCATATGTCAGAACAGCCTCGTCTGTCAGTGTGAAATGGTGCGGCGTTGCTTCCGTGTGAATATTTGCGCCGAGTGATTTAAAGTGGCGGATAATGTCTACGGAACGTCCCGAGCTGATATGCTGCATAACAACGTCGGCGCCTGAATGCAGCGCGATCATGCAGTCTCTTGCGACGAGGGATTCTTCGGCGATAGAGGGAGAACCGTAAATGCCGAGCTGTTCAGACACCGCGCCGTGGTTGACGCCGTTGTTTTTAATAAATGACGGATCTTCTTCATGAAGGCTGATCGGTACGTTTAGCTGTTTGGATTTTTCCATTGCCTCGTATAAAAACGCGGCGTTTTTCAACGGAATGCCATCGTCGGTAAATCCGCATGCTCCGGCAGTTTTCAACGCTTCCATGTCGGTCATTTCTTCGCCGCGCAGTTTATGAGAGACGGAAGCGGCCTGATAGACGTGTATTTTTTCGTCTTTCGCTCTTTCTAAAATATCTGTTAAAGTTTCTGTATTGTCTACGACCGGAGACGTATTTGCCATACAGATGACAGAAGTAAATCCTCCTGCGGCGGCGGCCTGTGAACCTGTGTGGATATTTTCTTTGTAAGTAAATCCGGGGTCACGGAAATGGATATGCGTATCGATAAGTCCCGGCGCGACAGTCAGACCGGCGGCATCTGTTACCTGCTCGTTTGGGGCAGGTGAAAGAGTGTTTCCGATTTCTGTAATGATCCCGTTTTTGATTCGGATATCGTAATTTCCAGATTTTTTAGTGGCAGGGTCTATAAGAAAACCGTTTTTAATAAGCATGAAAAAACCTCCTTGAATATAAGATTGCTGTAATAATTATTATGCGAAACAAAGACGCGTAACGGAAATAAATGGATTCATATGTAATCATATATAAGTGAAAAACGCATCTGTATATAGGTAAAGTATAAAGGAAGAATAAGAAAGAGACAAGAGAATAAAAAGGAGCAGTGTTATAAAACCGGATATAAAAAACTGCCGCATCCTGATCGTGAACATATCATAGATATCAGGAGCGGCAGTATGTGAATTAATTTTTGCGGTAGAGGTGACGCGGGATACCGTCAACCATTACCGGAGATACATCACCTTGAATGAGCGGGCGTACATATGAAACAAAATCGTCGGTTACATAAGATCCGTCTTCTGTAACCCATTCGCGCGGAACGACTTTTTCGTCGTTTGCAATCTTATGCACATCTTTTACTTCTGTTCCGCATTGATACGGATCGTCGGAAAGACGCTGGAGAACGACCATCTTGCCGGAATCTCCTTCATCCGCAGCTTTTACTGCCGCGCCGCCTACCTGATAAGCTTCGAGAATATCGACTCTGGAAGCGCAGTGGGAAGCGGAGCGCTGCAACGTGCTCAATTCGATCGCACGGGTTTTGCAGCCGAATTCTCCGGCGATATAGCTTGCGAGATAGTTCGCAGTTCCCGAAAGCTGTTTGTGACCGAACGCATCGACAAAATCAACGCTTTGTCCGAGTTCGCATACATATCTTCCGTCGGCGAGACGGATTCCCTCCGAAACGGCGACAACAACCGACGGTTTTTTCGCCAGAAGATCTTTTACTTTTTCGCTGAAAGCTTCGATATCAAAAGGAAGTTCAGGCAGATAGATAAGATCTGGTCCCAAACAGTCCTCGCCCTTTGCAAGAGCTGCCGCTCCGGTCAGCCATCCGGCGTTTCTTCCCATGATCTCAACGATAGAAACAAGCCCTTTTCCATATTCAAGGCAGAAGCTGTCGCGGATGATTTCTTTTACAGATGTTCCGATATATTTTGCGGCGCTTCCGTATCCCGGAGTGTGGTCTGTAAGAGCAAGATCGTTGTCGATCGTCTTAGGGCATCCGATAAATCGGGTGCGGTAACCTGTTACAATGGCGTAATCAGAAAGTTTTTTGATCGTATCCATTGAGTCGTTTCCGCCGATGTAAATAAAGGCTTCAATGTCAAGCTTTTCGAGAATTGAAAAGATTTTTTCGTATACGTCTTTATTCTCGTGGATCTCAGGCAGTTTATAGCGGCATGATCCGAGGAAAGCCGCAGGGGTTCTTTTCAAAAGTTCTGTATCAAGATCGTTCGTAATGTACTCGGACAAATCAATGTAACGCTCTTGAAGGAGTCCCTGAATGCCGAAAAGCATACCGTATACTTTGTTTGCGCCTCTGTCTTTGGCAGTGCGGTATACTCCCGCGAGACTTGAGTTGATTGCCGCTGTCGGACCACCGGATTGTCCGACAATTACATTTCCTTTCATGATGAAGTACCTCCGTTCTGTATGTTTGCCCGCAGGTTGTTGCTGCGGACGGATATACAATTATTTTAGTGCATAATGACTAATTTGTAAACAAAAAAATCAAAAACATAGGCAAAATAACGAAAATGACAAAAAGTGATACATTATAAGAAAAATTGCGGAAAAGATGTTATGCTGTTAAAATACAGGATAAATCAGCGCTGATATTTTGCGGCGCGGAAAGAGAGGCTTGGTATGAAAAAATATGATTATCTGATCGTCGGTGCGGGATTATACGGCGCAGTTATGGCATATGAGCTTGGAAAAAAGGGAAAGTCATGTCTTGTGATCGATAAACGAGATCACATTGCCGGAAATATTTACTGTGAAGATGTAGAAGGGATTCATGTGCATAAGTACGGAGCGCATATTTTCCATACGTCTGATAAAAAAATATGGGATTATATAAATCAATTTGCGGAGTTTAATCACTATATTAATTCTCCGGTAGCAGTTTATAAAGACGAGTTGTATAATCTGCCGTTTAATATGAACACATTCAGCAGGATGTGGGGAATAAAAACACCGGAAGAGGCAAAGAAGATCATCGAAAGACAACGAAAAGAGTCGGGGATAACAGAACCGAAAAACCTTGAGGAGCAGGCGCTTTTCCTCGGTGGGAAGGATATTTACGAAAAACTGATCAAGGGATATACAGAGAAGCAGTGGGGAAGAAAATGTACGGAACTTCCGGCATTTATCATTAAGAGGCTTCCGTTTCGTTTTGTGTATGACAACAATTATTTCAACGACAGATATCAGGGAATCCCGATCGGCGGCTATACTCCGATCGTGGAAAAAATGCTTGAAAAAGCGGATGTTCTTACGGGAACAGACTTTTTTGAATTTCGTGCTCAGAATGCGGATATTGCAGACAAGATCATATTTACGGGGATGATCGATGAATATTTTGGTTACAGACTCGGAGCGCTTGAGTATCGTTCGGTGAGATTTGAGACGGAGACACTTGACTGTGACAATTATCAGGGGAATGCGGTTGTCAATTATACCGATGGTGAAGTGCCTTATACACGTGTGATCGAACATAAGCATTTTGAGTTCGGAAAGCAGGAGAAAACTGTGATTTCACGAGAATACTCCTCGGAGTGGGCAGTTGGAATGGAGCCTTATTATCCGGTCAACGACGAAAAAAACAACGCTTTATATGAACAGTATAAAAAACTGGCGGACGAAGAGGAAAACGTGATTTTCGGCGGAAGACTCGGGAATTATAAATACTATGATATGGATAAAGTGATCGCAGCGGCTCTTGAACAGCTTGACCGGATTGTGTAGACGTAAGAAAGAGACAAAAGAAAAAGGCAAAAAAGCAAAAGAAAAAAGATAATGCAGACACTTGCTTTTCTGTATAAATTCAAGTAAGATACAAATACTTATTAAATGAGTCTGATTCAAGACACATCTTTTACGGCAGTTGTTTCGCCGGATTTCGCCAAGAATAATAAGCTCATTCGGGAACGGGGCAGGAGGGACGCCCCGCTTCCGGTTATGTGCACCCGATGAAAAAGTGAATATGGAAAAAATGAATGCAGTGAACTTGGAAAAAATGTATGAAGTATTGAAATTTGTCGAATACGGAGGTTACTGCCGCAGAAGCATGGATTGTGTACATGGTATGCTGCTTATCGATCGTATGAAGAATGAAGCGGTCGTCGATAAAGCAGTTTTATTTGGATGGTTCCGAAAAATGGCAGTCTGTGCAGAGCAGTATGAGCGATGCGGTGAAGGACAGAATTATAAGTATTTGAATCCGTATGGAATTGTGTTGTCTGATGAAGGAGAAGTGTTGTTTCTGGATACAGAATCGAGAGAAAATGCCGAGGTGATGAAGCAGATGCAGAAAAGAGCTGTCAGAAGTCATTTTATCAGACCGGTATACGAAATGGATACTTGCGGCAGCAGAGAGCCTGATCTGTTTGGATACGGGAATACGCTTCGTTTTATGCTGGCATATATGAAAGTAGTTCCGGCGCTGACAAAACGGGAAGAAATCCGTCTTTTTCGTATATGTGGGAAATGCATCGGAGAGACAAGAAAAAAATACAGCTCGTTTCTGCAAGTTTTAAAAGAACTTCCTACAGTGAGGAACAAAACAGAAAAGACAGACAAAAAGCGTGTCGGAGTATGGTCGGGAATCGCGGCAGGTGCGGCGGGATGTATTTTGGCGGCGGTTTATATGGGAGACGCTCACACAGATCTGGCTGTATCGAACGGAGAAAAGATTACAGGGGAGGATATAAAAACAGATACGGGAACAGATATAGAAACAATAGAAACAGATGTAGAAACGACAAAAACAGGCTCAGAAACGACAGAACTAGGTGTGGAAATGACAGAAACAGATATGGGCAAAGATAAAAGAGCAAACAGAGAAGCGGAGGTGCGGTCAGATAGAGACGGAGATACAGAAAACGAGGAAAGAAAAAAAGATACGGCAGATGCGGATGAAGTGAAGAAAAATGTGACAGACGAGAGTGGAAAAACAGATGCCGCTGCGGAATGGATGGAATTGTATTTGGATCAACATACGGATAGTGGAAATCAAAAGGCGATAGAGATAGGGGAAAAAGCGAGATTGTCCGTTTTGTGGAAACTGGCCGATGCTTATGAGCGGTCGGGAATGAAGACGGAGCAGATTCAAACATACGGTCAACTGATCGAATGGGAGCAAGATCCGATACAATTAGAAGAGGCCGGCGTAAGAAAAATGAAGCTGGAAGCAGCGCAGGGCGATTATAAACAAGCGGCGGAGACCGGGAAGAAAGTTTTGGAACGGATTGAGGCGTCGGAAAAAATCACAAAGATGCTTAAAGGGTATGAGTTATATAAAGGCGAAGAAGGAGAATCGTAAGCGTCAGAGTGAAAATACGAAATATGGAGAAAAATAGTTCTGAAAAGGGAGGATGCCGGGTAATCAATATGATTCCCGGCATGTATTATGAAAAAGTTTATGCAAAAACAACTTGTAATCACCTTTAATTCGGTAAGCTTAGTATATGCGATATAAATGAAGAAAACGTGAGGAGAAAATGAAAGAATTTAAAATAATAAATGAACAAAATATGAACATCCCGCTTTAAGAAGAGAAAAGAAAGTAAAAGACCGATGGGGGAGCCATCGGTCTTTTGAGGGGAGTATAAATAATTAATAAGGGGTTGTAGAAAATAACCTTTCTACAAGAAACAGTATAATATAGGAAAATGGAAAAAGCAAGCAAAAAATTAAGAAATTGAACAAAAATATTTGAAAAATTTAATAAAATACAAAGAAAAACACAAATAAAAAGAGGAATAAAAAAATAATAAGGAGAAATACTAGTTTTGAATCAAAAAAACAGGAGGAAAATACAATGGCAAAAAACTACAGTAATGCAAACAATTCAGACAAAAACGCACAGTCAAAAAACGGAGCTTTCTCTTCTTATTCAGAGTCACAGAACAGCAGCAAAAATTGCGATAAGAACACAACAAAAAATGCAAGCAGAAATGCAAGTAAAAACGCAAACAAAAATGCAGATAAAAACAGCGCAAAGTCTGCTATGAGCTACGGCGGAAATAAAAACTGTGGTAAGATCAGAGACGCGTTTGACGAATCTGACAAATACTAAAGATTAGGTGAAAAACATCTCGTATTTACAGAATACGATGTGAAATGTTTTATTCGGTAAAATAATAGTAAAACAATGGCAGGGCGGAGTAAACTTCAACTTTACTCTGCCCTGTTTTTATAGTAATATTGTAGGAAGAAAAAGGTAAGGACGGATAAGTTCATGGATAAAATAGAATGGATAGCCCCTTGTCACTTTGGTTTGGAATCGGTACTCAAACGAGAGGTTGAACAACTCGGATACGAGATCGTACAGGTGGAAGACGGCAGGGTTACTTTTCGCGGAGGCGCGGAGGCTGTTTGCAGGGCAAACATATTTTTGCGGACTGCGGAGCGTGTATTGATGAAAGTCGGCAGTTTTCAGGCAAAGACATTTGACGAGCTGTTTGAGAAAACGAAGGAGCTGCCGTGGGAAAATTACATACCGAAAGACGGAAAGTTCTGGGTGGCAAAAGCGGCATCGGTAAAAAGCAAGCTGTTTAGTCCATCTGATATTCAGTCGATCATGAAGAAGGCTATGGTGGAAAGACTGCGGGGCAAATACGGGATCAAGTGGTTTGAAGAAACAGGCGCGTCTTACCCGGTGCGCGTGTTTCTTATGAAAGACACGGTGACGGTAGGGCTTGATACGACCGGAGTATCGCTTCATAAGAGAGGATATCGCCCGGTGGCGGGAAAAGCGCCGATCGCAGAGAATCTGGCAGCGGCGCTTATTATGCTCACTCCGTGGAAAAAAGACCGGATTCTCGTAGATCCGTTTTGCGGAAGCGGTACGTTTCCGATCGAGGCGGCGATGATCGCAGCCAACATTGCTCCGGGAATGAACCGATCGTTTACGGCTGAGACATGGACAAATATCATTGCGAAAAAGTCATGGTATGAAGCAATCGATGAGGCGACGGATATGATAGACGACGATATAGAGACTGATATCCAAGGATATGACGCAGATGCATCTGTCCTTCGTGCGGCTCGCAGAAATGCAGAGGAAGCAGGGGTTGGTCATCTGATTCATTTTCAGCAAAGGGAAGTAAAGGATCTCAGTCATCCGAAAAAGTATGGATTTATTATTACGAATCCGCCGTACGGCGAACGTCTTGAGGAAAAAGAAGCTCTTCCGAAATTATATAAAGAATTCGGAGACGCCTTTAAAAATCTGGATAGTTGGTCGGCGTATATGATTACAAGCTATGAGGAAGCGGAACGGTATTTCGGACGGAAGGCAGATAAAAACCGGAAAATCTACAACGGGATGCTGCGGACTTATTTCTATCAATTTCAAGGTCCAAGACCGCCGCGGAAAACGGTAAGAGAGCAGGGGATGGCATTATGAAAAGAAGAATTGTATTTGCAACGGGAAATGAAAATAAAATGAAAGAGATACGAATGATCCTTTCAGATCTGAATACGGAGATCGTTTCGATGAAAGAAGCGGGAGTGGATATCGATATTGTGGAAGACGGAATGTCTTTTGAAGAAAATGCAGAGATTAAGGCGAGATCGGTAGCGAGAATTCTTACAAACGATATTGTTCTTGCGGATGACTCCGGGCTGGAAATCGATTATCTCGATAAAGCTCCGGGAATTTATTCTGCAAGATTTGCAGGGGAAGACACATCCTATGATATTAAAAACCGTATTTTTCTGGATCGTCTGGAAGGGGTTCCGGATGAAGAGCGTACTGCGAGATTCGTATGTGCGGTAGCGGCTGTATTTCCTGACGGAAGCGTAGACGTAGTAAGGGAGACGATCGAGGGAAGGATTGCGCATGAGTCGGCGGGAACGCACGGCTTTGGTTATGATCCGATCTTTTATCTTCCTGAATATGGCTGTACAACGGCGCAGCTTAGCCCGGAACAAAAAAATGAAGTAAGTCACCGAGGCAAAGCGCTCTGTGCGATAAAACGCAAATTAAAAGGGAAAATCGGAGATGATTTATTATGAAAGTACTGATAGTCAGCGATACACACGGCAGACATACAGGATTAGACCGTGTTCTTGAAAAAGAAGGAAAGATCGATCTTTTTATTCATTTAGGTGATATAGAAGGCGGAGAAAGCTATATTAATTCGGTTGTGGAATGTGAGAAGCATATGGTAAGAGGAAACAATGATTTTTTCTCGGATTTGCCGCGGGAAGAGGAAATCGATATAGGTGGGTATAAAGCCTTTATTACTCACGGACATCCGTATTATGTGTCTTTGGATTCAGAGTATATAAGAGAGGAAGGCGCAGCTCGAAAAGTCGATATCGTGATGTTTGGTCATACACATAAGCCGTATTTTGAACAGAAGGATGGAATCACTGTGCTGAATCCGGGCAGTTTGGCATATCCGAGGCAGGAAGGCAGAAAGGGAAGCTATATGATTATGGAGATTGATCAGGAGGGAAAGGCTCATTTCAATCAGAAATACTTGGATTGACGGAATGTCCGGCAGAGTAAAAGACGGGAAATTGCGTGTAAAAACAGGATGAAATAAAAAGTCATTAAAAAAATAAAAAAATGCAAAAAAAATATTGACAATCTAAAAACCTTATAATATAATAGGCATTGCGCTACGGGAGAGACAGGAACGTAGGAAATGCCGGGGTGTGGCTCAGCTTGGCTAGAGCGCCTGGTTTGGGACCAGGAGGTCGCAGGTTCGAATCCTGTCACCCCGATATGTTATGCGGGTGTAGTTCAATGGTAGAACACTAGCCTTCCAAGCTAGATACGTGGGTTCGATTCCCATCACCCGCTTTCTTAAAGCCTGAACAGGTTTTGAGAATTGTGAGTCTGTAGCTCAGCTGGATAGAGCAACGGCCTTCTAAGCCGTAGGTCGAGGGTTCGAATCCCCCCAGGCTCGTTGACACGTACACATAAGTGTGAAGGTCAGACTTGGTGAGCGGGTCAGTCCCATAGCCTAAGCGGCCGCAGAGGCCCGGCAGATGGACAAGATAGAATATGGTGGGTATGGTGCAGTTGGTTAGCGCGTCGGATTGTGGTTCCGGATATCGTGGGTTCGAGTCCCACTACCCACCCTTTGATTTCTAATGGGCTATCGCCAAGCGGTAAGGCACAGGACTTTGACTCCTGCATTCGTTGGTTCGAATCCAACTAGCCCAGTTTATAAGTATGGGCGTGTAGCTCAGGTGGTAGAGCACTTGACTTTTAATCAAGTTGTCCGGGGTTCGAATCCCCGCACGCTCAGTTGGTTTAGATAGCGTAAACTCAGCATTTGCAAGGGTTTGCGCTATTTTTTGCTTTTTTTCATGTAACCGGAAATAATCGAAAGTGTCAACTTGTAAATGTCTCATTCGCGTCTCAATGTCTCATTTTTATCTCATTTTCTCACTAAAAGTTAATCATAAGGTTTTTATTAAAATGGATTGACATTTAATAATAGGTCGTGTATTCTGGTAATAACCAAAAAGGTTAATAGTAAACTGAAAGAATGTCTGAGAGGTGGTTATGATGTTTCAAAAGGAAAAGCATTTGACGAATAGTGAGGAAGATTTGATGGAGATATTCTGGGAGAAGAAAGAGCCGTTGACGAGTGTTGAGATATTGGAACTTTCCGCTGAACGCTCCTGGAATGGGAATTATATTCATAAGATGCTGCGTTCGCTGCTGAAGAAGGACATGATTAAAATATGTGGTACTGTGCAGTGCGGAACGCAATATGCAAGACAGTTCATTCCGGCGGTTACCAAAGAAGAGTACGCGGCAAAGCTTGTTATGTCGAAGGGAATTGAGAAGAGCGCTATTGCGGCGGTTACAGTGGCTATGGTGCATGAGATGGATGGAGCAGATGGAGAAGATGTTGTGAAACAGTTGGAGGATATTATAGAAGAGCTAAAGGGAAAAGGGTCGGGGGAAAAATAATATGCAGATTACACTTTTTTCTTTGTTTATGTCCGTGATATGGAGCGGCGCACTGGTCGTTTTCAATCATTTCTGCCGGAAAAATCCCTTCCTTATCCGGCAATTGGGAATTACGAATTTACTGTGTTTGTATCTGTTTCCTGTTTTGCGGATGATTCTTCCCTGCGAATTTTCATTTACCAGAGTCATATACTCTCCGGAGGTTTTTGATGATATTTATGCAAATAAAACAGGAGCAGTGCAGATAACGGTCGTGACGGTTCTGCTTACGGTCTGGGCGGCAGTGGCGGTAGTTCTGCTTCTGCGCTTTGCCGTTCAATATCGAAGGATGCTGAAAATATTTTCGACATGCAGCGTATGTGAAAGCGAACAGTGCAGGCGAGTGTTCAACCGGGTGCTGAATACATGTAAACGACAGGTTAAGGTTGAAATTCGGCAAAGCCGGTATATTCAGATTCCGATGGGTGCGGGAATTTTCAGGCGATGTATCCTTTTGCCTGAGAAGGAATACAGCGATTCAGAGCTGTATTATATTCTGCGCCATGAATATACGCATTTTCAAAACAGAGATTTGACGGTGAAAATATTTATGTATATTTATTGGTGTATCTTTTGGTGGAATCCCGTGATTTATTTCTTAAAGAAAGATATGGAACAGCTTTTGGAGATAAAATGTGATTTAGATGTAACCGCTCATATGGGAAATCGGGACAAGGCAGAGTATTTGGCTACAATTGTTGCTATGTTGAAAAATGCAGAGGCGAAGAAAGAAGAAAGGCTTTTTTGCGGAGCGGCGACGCTGGTTTCCGGAAGTGGCGGGGCGAAAATTGTTGAGCGGTTTCAGATTGTATCATCCGGCTGTGGGAATGGAAGAAAAAATGGGCTGTTTGCAGGAGGATGGCTCCTTATATTTGTCTTACTGACGGCGGCATCCTATTCCTTTGCCGTTCGCCCGGATTATGAAATGCCCGAAGAAGCTGCGGCAGATGACCGGAACCCGGCGGCGTCAGGGTATCGTATGGAATGTATTGACGGTACCTATTATGTACATTTCAATGAGTTTTAAGGGATTGGAGGGGAAGTATGAGAAAATCTGTTGCATGGAAAATGTTTTTGCGGGCGCCTTTGAAAGCAGGACTGACTTTTTTGCTGATAGCTTTTGCTTCTTTTGCTTTCCTGTCACGTGTTACGGAGTATGCCGTTACCAGCCGGGAGACAGAGAAAGCAGAGAGCTTTTATAGTGGTGTTGCCGCATTAGATACCAGTGTTCCGCCTATTGCCGATTATTACGTGGAGCCCAAACCATGGCCTTCTGAGGAGCAGATAGAAGAGTTCTCATCGCTGCCCGGTGTTACTCTGGCAGATACGAGATATACGACGGAAGGTCTGGCAGAGGATTATAAGCGCATCATAGATATGGATAGCCCTTCCGAAGAAGGGGAGTTTGTGGCAGAGGGAACTTATGAAGGTCTGGAAGAATACGGGGATGAATCCTGTCTCAGAATCTATTTAAAATTTGAGGATGTTACCGTATATGCCGGTGAGATTGAGCCGGATACCCGTCAGCCGATGCGGATACTGATTGACGAAGATTTTGTGGACTATTATAAGTCTTATTCCCGTGCGTTTTTTGAAAATCTGGAGGCGGGAAGACGGTTTCTTGTGATTGGCAGATACAGTGAAAAGACCGGAACGGCCTTTGAGTTGAATCTGTATGAGTATTCCCCGGAAGAAAGTCTGTATGCAATAGATGAGCTGGAAGAAGCATATCTGGATACAGAGGGATTTTCCTGGTGTAAGGAGAAAATTGAAGTAATAAATCAAAGCAATCAGTCATATGATATCGTGTATACTTCGGACATGCGTGCAATTCCTTATGTAAATGAACACAGGCTGGTTATCGCAGAAGGGCGTCCGCTGACAGCAGCAGACAGGGAGACAAAGGTCTGCGTTGTAAGCGAACAATTTCTGGAAACATATGGTCTGGCAGTGGGAGATACGTTCCGTATAAAGCTGGGGGACCGATTGATGGAGCGGCTGGGAACAGGAGGCGCCCGAGAAATAAGCTATGAAAATTTATCTGCTTTTATTGCTTCTGAAGAACTGGAAATCATTGGCGCATACCGTTTTACTGATAGCGGGCAGGAACGGTATTATAACAATAATGCAGAATGGAGTTACGGACCGGCCACAATTTTTGTGCCATCCACTCTGTTGCCGGTCGATGTACCCGAAGACTATAAAATCACAATGGGAGATTTCAGCGTCTTTATCGAGAATCCCGGAGATGTAAAAGCTTTCCGGGAGGCCGCCGAACCATTGGCGGCAGAAATGGGCGTGGGACTGCGTTTCTCGGACGGAGGCTGGTCTGAAAGGAATGACAGCTTTGGGACAGGGCCGCTGGCATCATTTCTTGCAGTCATATTGTATGTGATTGGAGCGGCGCTTGCGCTGCTGCTCGCGGTGTACCTTTTTATCAATGGAAATAAGAATACCTATGCTGTTATGCGGATGTTAGGAACGCCTGCGGGAAAAGCAGGGAGTACGCTTGCATTTCCATTTTGTATCCTGGCGGTATTTGCAATGGCTGCCGGCGGTATAGCAGGCCTTTTTTATGCGTCTTATACGGTGGAAAAAACGCTTGCAAAAATGTCGGTTGACAGCGCTCCGGAAGGATTTGCCTATGTTCTGAATGCAGGACTTCCGAATGGTGTGGTAATCTTCTGCCTGATTGCAGAGATGGTATTTACGTTGTCTTTTCTGGGATTATCTTTGTGGAAAATGAAGAAAACATCTCCGCTGGAACTGCAGCAGGAGAGTAACGGGCGTGCAGGAAGAAATAGAAAATTTTTTAAAACCGCAGAACCGGAGACGGATATTAGATCCGGGGTTCTTGTCAGGCCTGCTATTGTAAAATTATCCGGCGTTGAGGATGGCCAGCCGCCTGTCCATGGGAAATACAATGCGCTGCGTCAGACGTGGGGTTACATTCTGCGCCGTATGCGGCGTGGGATGGGGACAACTGCAGTGTCGCTTGTACTTACGGTTGTGTTGACTGCCGGGATGGGAGCGTTAATCCTGACAGAACTTGCATACAGGGACGCATACCGGGGACTTGCCGTAAAGGGCGTGGCGGCAGGTTTTTCCTCATCATCTGTTACGGAATTATCAAAAGCGGATCTGGTTAAGGATTTTTATTACTATACTTCTAATTTTAATGTGCGTGTAAATCAATCCGGCATTTTAAGTCCTATTACATTTACCAATGATTTCGGGCGCTATCTGGAAGATGATTACACGGTTACCTGGGCGGACGGATATGATGCTTCTGTTTTTGAACGCACAGGAGCGGTTTGCCTGATGGGAGAGACGCTTGCTGAGATGCTGGGCGTCCACCCGGGAGATGAGATAACGCTGTTATCAGATGACCTGTATTCTTTTATGGAGCGTCTGCGGGAAGACGCGGATTTTCAGTTTTATAAAGAAGAGGAAGATTTCCTGTCTGCGGTGGAACAGGCCGGGAAAGCCTACAAGGTGGTGGGGATTTTGCATACGGAGAAGGAAGCGGTGGCAGCAGGTGTTTTTTCGGTGGTAAATGATGCGGCAGAGGAACTTTATGGCCAGCCCTTTCAGATTGGGTACTGTGAATTTACTGCGGCGGACAATGGGAAACTTAAAGAGTTAAATAGATTGTTGGAAGAAGAAAAAAGCCGGAATGTAAGATATGCGCCGTTGGCATCTTTTCACATTGATTCGGAGTCGGTGGAGGGTGCGCGGCGGATCTGTACACTGATAGATGAGCTGTTTCCAATTGCTATGGTTGTGGCGCTGGTTATCGGGCTGCTGGGATCAGGGCTGGTAATCATGCAGTCTGCGCGGGAAGCGGCATGTCTGCGGATTCTTGGCGTTACAAAGAAGCGTGCCCGCTGCATGTTGATTTTTGGACAAGTGTTGCTGTGTGCTGCGGCGATTGCGCTTGTCACGCTTGGTCTGGCCCTATTTGGAAAGACATTGTTTACAAGAAGCATTGAAACGCTGGCACGCTGTTTGGCGCTGTATTTCTCAGGATGCGTCTGCGGAGCAGTACTGGCGGCAATACAGGTGACCGGACGAAAGTGTCTGGAGCTGTTGCAGATAAAGGAATAAGAAGGTTGGAGGGAGAAGTATGGCGGTTTTGAGTCTGGAAAATGTAACGTATAGGTATAAGAATGCGCAGAGGGCGGCAGTGTCAGGAATCTCCTGCGAGTTTGAGGAGGGGAAAGTTTATGCAGTTGTGGGAGCTTCCGGTTCGGGAAAATCTACGTTCCTGTCTTTGCTTGCGGGATTGGATCTGCCGACAGAGGGAACCATCAGATTTCAGGGGGACAGCCTGGCAGAGTTGAATCTTGACCGGTACCGGCGGGAAAGTATTTCTATGATTTTTCAGGTATTTCATCTGTTTCCGCTTCTGACTGTTATGGAAAATGTCTGTTTTCCTATGGAGTTGTGTGGCATAACTCCCAAAGACGCCAGGCCGCGGGCGGCCAAATTGCTGGAAGCTGTGGGTATCCGGGAGGAACAGATGAAACGCTTCCCGTCAAAGCTGTCGGGAGGAGAACGTCAGCGGGTAGCTATTGCCAGGAGCCTTGCATCTAACGCGAAAATTATTCTGGGGGATGAGCCGACGGGGAATCTTGACGGGGAAAATACGCAGAATATTATGGATATACTCTGCGAGCTTGCTCATAAGAAAGGATACTGCGTTATTCTCGTGACGCATGATATGGAGGTGGCAGAGATGGCTGACGTGTCATTCCGAATGAAAGATGGTAACTTTGTTTCCTAAAAAGTAGTAGTAGGTTTTCCCTTTATTTCTGCTATAATCAAAGAAAATAAGCTTCACAGAAAATTCACAAAATTATTAGCGCTTTCGCTTGACGAGTGCTAAAATATGTGTTATAACACATGCAGAACAAAGGAGAAGGAAAGAAAGGAACCGGCAGAAAGGTTCCGTTTTCTTCCCAATCATCCCCAGTTCCAGTTAACAAGATGTTTTTAATTAGGAAAAGGAGCGATGACTTATGATGACACCTAGTATTTTTGGAGAG